>Ga0070739_10000616_pt1 | contig 65426 bp, 58 predicted proteins | sample Coa_R1_7_FD_66445 | JGI IMG/M metagenome (GOLD analysis project Ga0070739, IMG submission 66445) | Surface soil microbial communities from Centralia Pennsylvania, which are recovering from an underground coalmine fire - Coalmine... | ecosystem: Environmental > Terrestrial > Soil > Unclassified ...
GCCGCGCCGTGCTGCGCGTGCTGCAGGACGAGTTCGAGCCCGGCCGCTACTACGCCGAGGCGGAGGTGCGCCGCATCCTGCGCAAGTTCCACCCCGACGACGCCGCGCTGCGCCGCTACATGGTGGACGCGGGCATGCTCGTGCGCGAGAGCCGCACCCGCACCTACTGGCGCGGTGGCGGGCCCCCGCCGGGCGGCGGGGCCGTGACGCCGCCCGGACCTTGATGGGTGTGGTGCAAACCGGCGGGCTTCAGCCCGCCGAGGGCGGGGCAGGATCCGGCCGGTCCTGCGGACCGGAGGGATCCCCGGGGCGGGATCTGCCCGCCCCGTCTGCTCGCTCAGGCGAGCGAAAAGAAAAGCCCGCCGCGCCCCACTCAGCCGAGCGGTGCGACACGCCCGGCCCAGGGCAGGGCCGACTCCAGCTGTGAGGCCAGCCGGATCAGCGTCGCCTCCTCGCCGAGGCGGCCGATCGCCTGCACGCAGAGGGGCAGCCCGTCGTGCTCGAAGAGGGGGAGGTTGGCGGCGGGCTGGCCGCTCAGGTTGGCGGGGACGGTGAAGGGCGTGAACATTGCCGAGTTGATGATCGGCATGGTGGGGTCGAGCTCGATGCCCTCCCACAGAGAGCCGATGGGGATGGGCGGCTTGGCCAGCGCGGGCGTGAGGATCACGTCGTACGCCGACTGCGCGGCGGCGATGTCGCGGATCAGCGCCTGCATCTGCGCGCTGGCCCGCCAGTAGGCGCCGGAGGGGATCTCCCTGCTCAGCTCGTAGAGGGCGCGGTTGAGCGGCTCGATCCTCTCCAGGTCGCCACCGCCGTCGAGGACCTCCTGCACCACGTTGCCGAAGAAGGCGGCCCAGACCTGGTTGAAGAGGCCGAGGATGTCGTCGTTCTGCCAGCCCGGCGCGACCTCCTCGACGTCGTGGCCGAGCTGCTCGCAGAGGGTTGCGGCGCGGCGCAATCCTTCGACGGAGGCGTCGTCGACGGGCACGGCCAGCGGCGGCGTGGCGGTGAAGCCGATGCGGAGGCGGCCGGGGTCGGCGCCGACCTCCTCGGCGTAGGGACGCGCGGGCGGCGGGGCGACGTGCAGGTCGCCGGGGACCGCGCCGCTGCAGACGTCGAGGAGCAGCGCGTTGTCGCGCACGGTGCGGGTGATGAAGCCCTCGACGTTGAGACCGAACGGCGGGTCGCCCGCAGGGGCCATGGAGATGCGGCCGCGAGTCGGCTTGATGGAGAAGAGGCCCACGCAGGCTGCCGGGATGCGCAGCGAACCGCCCGCGTCGTTGCCGTGTGCGGCGGGTGCCATGCCCGACGCGACGGCCGCGGCCGACCCACCGCTGGACCCGCCGGCGGTCAGCTCGGTGTTCCAGGGGTTGCGGGTGGCGCCGAAGCGGCGGTTCTCGCTGCTCGGCACGGTGCCCAGCTCGGGCAGGTTGGTCTTGCCCACGAAGACCGCCCCGGCCTCACGCAGCCGCCCGACGACGTGGGAGTCGACGGGCGCTGGTGCGTCCTTGACGCCCTCACAGGCGAGGGTGGTCGGCGTGCCCGCCAGGTGGACGTTGTCCTTGATGGCGACGGGCAGACCCTCCAGGGGCCGGGCCTCGCCGCGGCGGATGCGCTCCTCGCTCTCGCGAGCCTGCGCGCGCGCCTGCTCGGCGAGCACCAGGACGTAGGCGTTGATCGTCCCGTTGTGGCGCGCGACGCGCTCCAGCACGCCGTCGAGCAGCTCGACGGGGGACAGGCTGCCGCCGCGCAGGCGGTCGACGAGGTCGGAGGCGGGCGCCAGGACGGCGTCGTCGGTGATGGGCACGATCAGCTCTCCCTCGAGCCCCGTCCACGCGGACGGAGGGCGCTGGGGATTATGGTCGCTCCGAGCATCCGAGAGCAGGAGGCAGCCCGCCATGACGCCTGAGGAGGCGATCGACGTCATCCGCACGCAGCACCACGCGGTGCTGGCCACCACCCGGGGCGACGGCGGGGTGCAGATGTCCCCGGTGGGCGCCACCGTGGACGGCGACGGCAGGGTGGTGGTCAGCAGCCGGGAGACCGCCGTCAAGGTGAAGAACCTGCGCCGCCGCCCGCACGCCGCTGTTTGTGTCATTCCCGACAATTTCTACGGCGGTCGCTGGGTGCAGGCGGAGGGGCCGGTCGAGATCGTGTCGCTCCCCGACGCCATGGAGCCGCTGGTGAGCTACTACCGCTCCATCGCCGGCGAGCATCCCGACTGGGACGACTACCGCGCCGCCATGCAGCGCGAGCAGCGCTGCCTCATCCGCATCCGCGTGGAGCGCGCGGGTCCCAGCCAGATGGGCTGATCAGCGCGGCGAGGCGACCGCCAGCAGCAGGATCAGCACACCGAAGCCGATCCACCACCATGCGAGCAGCCGCTGGCTGCGCGCGGCCACCGCGGGATTGCTCGCCTCCGGGGCGACGACGCGTCCCCGCCAGCGCCGCGCCGAGCGCTGCCCCATGGCGGTGGCCACACCGAGCCAATCCCGGGCGACCAGCGCACCGGCGACGACGATGAGCAGCCCGGAGACGCCCTGGCCGGCGTGGAACGCCGCCGTTCCCCGGCCCGCGGTGACCAGGAACGACACGGCCGCTCCCGCCCACAGCGCGACGATCAGCGCCATGCCCAGGCGATGCCGCGGCGGACCGGGCTCCGGTGTCATGTCCTGCGGTGCACCATCGTCGACGACGCCTGGTCGAGCGGGCGCATCACCACCTGGTCGATGTTGACGTGCTTCTCGCGGGTCACCACGTAGGCGACGACGTCGGCGACGTCCTCCGCGGTGAGCGGCGTCATCCCCGCGTACACCTTCGCCGCGGCCTCGGCCGAGCCCAGCCGGACGACGGAGAACTCCGTCTCCACCAACCCGGGATCGATCTCGGTGACGCGGACCGGCCGGCCCAGCAGCTCCAGGCGCAGCGTCTTGGTCACCGCGTGGGCCGCGTGCTTCGCCGCGGTGTAGCCGCCGCCGTCGGGATAGACGTCGAGCCCGGCGGTGCTGACGACGTCGACGATGTGCCCGGGATCCTCGCGCTCCAGCAAGGGCAGCAGCGCGCGCGTCATGCGCATCAGTCCCAGCACGTTGGTCTCGTACATCGTGCGCCACTCCGCGTCGACCGCATGCTCGACGTGGTTGAAGCCGAGCGCGCCGCCGGCGTTGTTGACCAGCACCGTGCAGCGGTCGAGCTGCGCCACGAAGCCGTCGACGCTGGCCTGGTCGGTGACGTCGAGCGGCAGGGCGCGGGCGCCCACCGGCTCGCACACCTCGCGCAGCATCTCGACGCGACGCGCGCCGGCGACCACCTCGAACCCCTCCGCGCGCAGCCGGCGCACCGACGCCGCGCCGATGCCGCTGCTGGCGCCGGTGACCACCGCCACGCCACGACTCACGCCGTCGCCTCCAGGCCCTCGCGGATGCGGCGCTCCAGTGCGTCGATGCCCAGCCCGCCCATGCCCAGCTCGGCCGCCAGCAGATGGGCGGGCAGCGCCTGGCCCATCGACCACAATGCGCGCAGCTCGTCGCCTGCGGCGCCGGGCCGCCACCATCGGTCGCCGTGGCGCTCCCGCCAGCGCTCGCGCAGCTGTGCCTCCAGCATCCAGGCGCGCAGGTACTGCGACGCGTAGAAGCCGGGATCGACGTCGTCGAGCCAGCCCTCCTCGTTGTAGCGGAAGCCCAGCGCGCCGCTCAGCGTCGCCGCGTAGCGCTCAGGCATGGCCTGCATCCCGCTCGGACCGGCGCCGTGGAGGGCCAGCTCGTACACGACCTTGGCGCCGTAGCGGCGGATCATGTAGAGGTAGTACACGTGCGCGTGATGCACCAGGGTGCGCAGCGACGCGCCGTCGACGCGCAGCGAGTCGCCGAGCCAGGTGCGGTCGAGGAGCAGGTGCTCCATGGTGAACGCGAAGGCCTCGGTGACGCTGTTGTCGCCGAGGTCGCGCTCCTCGAAGGGGCGCTCGCGGTCGGTGTTGGCGAAGTGCTCGGTGTGGCCGGCCTCGTGGAAGAGGGCGCGGAAGTCCTGGTAGCCGCCGGTGGGGCGGATCACCAGGTACACCTCGTCGGGCGTGCGCACCGGGGCGCAGAAGGCGCGCGGGTTCTTCCTCGGCCGGTCCTCGGTGTCGAGATGGACGTTGGGCTGGTCGTCGATGGCGACGCCGAGCCCGAGCAGGGTGTCGCGCAGCGTGGGCAGCATCCGCTCCGACTGGAACCAGGCGTCCTGCTCGGTCATGCGGAAGAGCAGCGCCGCGTCGTGACGTTCGGCCTCCGCCCAGGGCGCGCCGATCACCTCCTCGAACCACGGCGCGATGTGCTCCGCGTAGAGGCCGGCGGTGCGGTCGAGGAACGCCTGCATCTGCGCACCCAGCGCGGGGACGTCGATGCCCTTGAGGGTGCTGTAGAACTCGACGTAGCCGGGGAAGCCCAGCTCGCCGATCAGCTCGTGGTGGCGCCGGACGATGCGCTCGCGCAGCGGGTTGAAGCGCGCCACCACGGCGCGCCGCGCCTCGTCGATGCGGCGCCGCTTCTCGCGGTCGCGCTCGTTCTGGACCATCACCGCCGCCGAGTAGTAGGGCACCTCCTCGCCGTCGAGGTCGGCCGTCGCCGCCGCCTCGGCGGTGGCCAGCTCGTCGCCGAGCGGCGCCAGCTCCCGCTCCATGCAGGACTCCGCGACCGCCTGGGCCAGGGCGACGTGGCGGCGCTCCTCGGCGGGGTCGGTCGCGGCCGCGGCGGCGTCGAGGCAGGCACGCACCGCCTCGGGGGTGAAGGCGTCGCCGTGGCGGGCGACGATGGCGGCGATCTCCAGCGACTCCTTCTGCCCGCTGCCGTGCAGGTAGAACTCGCGGTTGGCGTCGCGCACGAAGGCCTCGACGCTCTCGCGCAGGGTGTCGATCGAGGTGACGCTCAACGTGATGCCTCCTGCTCCGTGATCCCCGCCAGTTTCTGCCGCGCCTGGCGCAAACGCTGCAGCGCCGTCTCCGCCCCGAGGAAGGCCATGGCGTCGAACACCGGCACGCCGGCCGGCCTGCCGAGGATGGCGATGTAGAGCACGCGAAAGCCGTCCCGGGCTTTGACGTTCCGCGCTTCGAGCATCGCCGTGAGGCGTTCGCGCAGGGCCACCGGATCGGTGAGGGCGCCGCTCGACACCTCGTCGACGGCGGCGTCGAGCAGGGCGGCGGCGGTCTCGGCGTCCACCTTCCTGGGCGGGAACTGCACGTCGGGGTCCCAGGGCGCGTCGCCGAGCAGTGGCGCGGCGAGGTCGCGCGCGTCGGCGAGGGTGGTGATGCGCTCCTGCAGCAGCGGCACCAGCGCCGTGCGCTGCTCCGCCGTCGTGCCGGGCAGCCACGGCTCCAGCAGCCCGGCCAGCTCGGCCGGCGCCAGGCGCCGCACGTGCAGCCCCTGCAGCGCGTCGAGCCGCTTGGGGTCGAACACCGCGGGCGCGGGGTTGACCCGGGCGACGGAGAACCGCTCCGCCAGCTCGGCGAGGGTGAACACCTCGTCCTCGCTGCCCGACGACCAGCCGAGCAGCGCCATGGCGTTGGCCAGCGCCTGCGGCAGGTAGCCGAGGTCGCGGTACTCCAGCACGTTGCGCGCGCCCCGCCGCTTCGACAGCTTCAGCTTGTCGTCGCCGAGCACGACCGGCACGTGCGCGAAGCGCGGCGGCTCCCAGCCGGATGCGTCGTAGAGGGCAAGGTGCTTCGGGGTCGAGGGGATCCACTCCTCGGCGCGGATGACGTGGGACACCTCCATGAGGTGGTCGTCGACGACGTTGGCGAGGTGGTAGGTGGGGAAGCCGTCGCTCTTGAGCAGCACGGAGTCGTCGATCTCCGCGTTCTCGAAGCACACCACGCCGCGGATCAGGTCGTCCCAGCAGGTGCGTCCCTCGGGCATGCGCTGGCGCAGCACCGCCGGCACCCCGGCGGCGCGCTCCGCGGCCACCTCCTCCTGCCGCGACAGGCAGCGCCGGTCGTAGCGCGTGGGCCGGCCGGCGCGCCGCTGCTCCGCGCGCATCGCCGCCAGCCGCTCGGGGGTGCAGGTGCACCAGTAGGCCGCCCCGCCCGCCAGCAGGCGCTCGCCGTGCTCCACATAGAGAGGAGTGCGCAGCGACTGGATGTAGGGCTCGTGAGGGCCGCCCGCTTCGGGCCCCTCGTCCCACGCGAGGCCGAGCCAGCGCAGCGACTCGAGGATCTGCTCCTCGCTGCCAGGGACGTACCTGCCCTGGTCGGTGTCCTCGATGCGGAGGAGGAAGCTCCCGCCGGTGGCCCGGGCGGCCAGCCAGTTGAACAGGGCGGTGCGCAGCGAGCCGAGGTGGAGGGCGCCGGTCGGGGATGGGGCGAAGCGGACCCGCCAGCCCGGCTCGTCAGGGGTGGCGGAGGCCAAGACAGGCACCGTCACTGATTCGTTTCAAGGGCGCGCAAGGATTCGTCACGAGCAAGCGTTCCAAGAAGCGTCAAGCGAGCCACAGGCCCACAAGTGTGCCCGAGTGGGGACCCCGGAGGGCACACACCGCGGCTCGTCGTTCAGCAGCCCAGCGATAACCGCAGGAAGGAGGCACGGGGTACACGTGAAGACTAGACGGGCCGTGATCGCAGCCGGCATGGTGGCCGGCGTCGCAGCGCTCCCCCTCAGCGCAAGCGCGGACAGCACCTCGGCGCCGACCGGGTCGGCAACCGCCTCCACCGTGTCCTTGACCGTGTCGCTGGCGCCCATCGCCAACGTGGTCAACCCGACCGGCGTCCTCGGCCAGCTCTCGGCGGCCTTCGACCAGCTCAAGAGCGCGCTCTGCCCCACCTCGCCGGTGGGCTGCGACCTCGAGCTGCCGACCTCGCTCCCCCAGAGCCTGACCGTCCACATCGCCCAGGCCAACGCCAACGCGGTGTTCAACACCCTGGCCACCGACGTCGCCAGCGGCCACAGTGACGCCTCGCCGGTGACCACCGACTGGACCGTCCTCAACGCCGACCTCACCGCCCTCGAGACCGAGCTGACCAACCTGATCCAGGGCAGCGCGACCTCGCTGGCCACCAACGGCGTCGCCGGGCTGACCAGCTTCCTGACCAGCAACGGCCCCGGCAAGCTCACCCTGAGCACCCCGCTGGGCACCGCCGACCTGCACATCCTGGGCACCGTCGCCGCCAACCTCAACCAGAGCGGCGTCTCCAACCAGACCTCGGACAGCGCCAACGCGGTACGCATCGACCTGAGCGGCAGCTCGCTGCCCGCCGCCGTGCAGGGCTCGCTGGTCTCCGTCGATCCCTTCCACGCCTATGCCATGAACGCCGCCACGCCGGCCACCGCCGACGGCGTCGCCGGCCCGCAGGTCTCCGCCGCCAACACCTCGGTCGGCGTCAAGCTGCCTGCGCTCGCCATCAACGGCGCCAGCGCCGCCAACCTCGGCGCCCTGGCCACCGAGCTGAAGTCGCTGGTCAACGCGCTGACCAACGCCATCGCCAACCCGACCCAGGCCGGCAGCATCCTCAGCAGCGTGCAGGGGCTTCCCCCGGCGCTGCAGGGCACCCTGTCGACCATCGGCGGGCTGGTCAACCAGACCCTGGGCGGCGCCGCCGGCACCGTCAGCGGCGTGGTGGGCTCGGCCCCCGTGTCGGCCCCGATCGACCTGACCGCGCTGAAGGCGTGGGACGCCAACCTGTCGGCGGCCCTGGACGGCCTCAACGCGCTGATCAACGCCGTGGCCGGCCTCGACCTGCCCGACGTCAGCAACCTGGTCACCTCGACCGCCAACATCGCCACCACCAAGACCTCGCCCCGCGCCGCGGGCGGCGTGACCTCGACGGCCACCTCGACCCTGGGCGCCATCAACGTCCTGCCCATCGGCGGCACGCTCGCCGGCCTCCTCCAGGTCCTGCCCACGGGCAGCCCGATCACCGCCGCCACCCCGCTGCTCTCCATCGACGGAATCACCTCGACGGCGACCGCGGAGGTCGGCCCCGGCACCTCGTCCCCGGTCGGCTCCGGCGGCATCCAGGGCCTCAGCATCCTCGGCCAGCACATCGACCTGGGCGGCACCCTGGGCCTCAGCCCGGGCAAGCAGGTCACCGAGCAGGTCGGCATCCCCGGCCTGGGCGCCAACGGGGGCACCGGCTACCTGACCGTGCTGATCAGCGAGGGCGTGCCCCAGGTGGTGGCCGACACCGCCGCCTACCGCGCGGTCAACATGGCCGAGCTCGACGTCCAGCTCATCAACGGCTGCGGCGGCGCCTGCAGCAGCAGCGCGCTGACCCTGCCGATCTCGGCTCTCGCCAACGTCGCCGCGCCGCGCGCCGCGACCACCGGCAGCGGCACCGGCGTGGCCGCCCTCGGCAACGACGGCAACCTGGTGCGGGCCGCCGTGGCGGACGTCACCGCGGCCGCGTCGATGAACGGCTCCACCCCGCCCGGCTGCAACGGCCCCGGCAGCGGCCCGAGCTGCCCCGTCCAGGGCAACGTGGTCGGCCTCCCCAAGACCGGCATGCTCGGCGGCGCCGCCATCCCGGCCGCCCTGCTTCTCATCGCTGTCGCAATCTCGCTCCGACTGGTTCCCGGCCTGCGGACGCGGGTGCGGCGGGTGCGATAACCACCGCTGACTGAAGCCTGCCCGGGTGGGCGCATCCACCCGGGCAGGCACTCTTCCTCAAACAGCTCAACAGGGACCCTCCCACCGATGCGCTCCCGGTCTCACCGCTGGCTGCGGAGGACGAGCTGGGCGCTGATGAGCATCGGAGTGCTCCTCATCGCCTACGTCGGCCTCCTTGTCGGGTACCAGAGCATCCAGCAGCACCGCCTCGAGTCGGCGTGGGCCAGTGCCCACCCCGCCGGCAGCATCGCCAACGCGACGCCGGTGGCGGCGAGTGCCGGGGCCGCGGCCTTCACCCAGCTGGAGCCCCACCTCGCCGACGGCCAGGCGCTGGCTCGCCTGACCATCCCGCGGATCGGCTTCGAGGCGATCGTCACCGAGGGCTCGGACTCGGGGATCCTCAGCTCCGGTCCCGGCCACGAGGACCACACCGGCTACCCCGGAGAGGGACGCATCATCCTGATCGGCAACCACAACGGCTTCTCGCTCAGCTGGGGTGACCTCCACCCCGGCGACACCATCCAGATCGAGATGGGCTACGGCCGCTACACCTACACCATCGCCAAGCGCGAGATCGTCGACGGCAACGACGAGCAGGTGGTGCGCGACCCCGAGCCGGGAGAGCACCTGTACCTGACCACCTGCTGGCCCCTCTGGGAGGGTGCGCTGGCGGGACAGCGGCTGGTGTTCATCGCCGATCCCTCGGGAGCGAAGGCATGAAGCGCGGCGCTGCACTCCTGACGGTTGCGGCGATGGCCGGTGGCGCGGCTGTGCCGCTGCTGCCGCGGGGTGCCTCCGCCACCATCGCATGCAACCAGCCGCAGGTGACCTCGCTGTCGCAGCAGCACGGACCGGCGGGAGCCACGCTCACCATCAACGGCAGCGGCTTCTCGCCCGGCATCTGCTCTCTTTCGGTCAACATTGGCCCGTACTCGGTGCCCAGCCCGACCACCAACGGCAGCCAGATCACCTTCACCACGGCGGCCGGCTGGAGCGGCCAGGTGGCGGTGACGCTGACCAGCGGTGGCGCCTCGAACACCGACAACCACCTGATCTACGTCACCGACCCCAGCGTCAGCGGCCTGGACAACGCCACGCCCACCACCGGCTCGACCTTCCACATGCAGGGCCAGGGCTTCAACTTCAACCTCCCGTCCGGTTGGGAGTCGGCCACCGCGTCGTACGCCTCGACCAGCGGCAGCGGCTGCGTCGGCGCGTCGTCCTCGGCGGGGATCGCGTCGGCGCAGATCACCCTTGTCGCGCCCTCCGCGTACTGCGACGGTCGGGTCACCGTGTCGCTGAGCGCGCCGGTCGACACCTCGAACACCTCCCGCATGACCATCCCGGTGTCGGCGCCCTTCGACATCGCGCCCAACGTCACCAGCCCGCCGCCGTCCTCGGCCACGCCGGGCCAGACCATCACCATCGGTGGTTCCGGCTTCGGCCAGAGCGGCACGGTCGTGGTGGGAGGCGTCCAGGACTCGTCGGTGCAGTGGACCGACACCGCGTTGCACATCGTCGTGCCCAGCAACGCCACGTCGGGGTCGCTCACGGTGACGCGGCCCGACGGCGTGTCGGTCTACTCCGGCTCCCTCGGCGTCAACGCGACGGTCACGAGCGTCTCCCCGTCGCAGGCGGCCGTCGGCGACACCGTGACGGTGAGCGGCGCGGGGTTCGGCGCGCAGTCGTCGAGCAGCGGCGTCAGCATCGGCGGCGTCGCGGCGACCGTGCAGCAGTGGTCGCCCTCGACCATCGTGTTCGCCGTGCCCGACGGGGTCGCCCCCGGCGGCACCGGCATCACCATCACCACCAGCGGCACCAACCCGCCGCCCGCGCCGGCCTTCACCGTCATCCCGCGCATCACCGGGACGACCCCGGCGCACGCCGCCCCGGGCGCGGTGGTGGAGATCGACGGCACCAGCTTCGGCACCCAGCAGGGCATGGTCCAGGCCGGAGGCCAGGACGCCACCATCATGGTGTGGGGCGACAAGTCGGTCGTCGTCTCGCTGCCGGCCGCCATCGCCCAGGGGTCGACGACGATCAGCCTGACGCCGGTGGGCACGTCGTATGCGGCCAGCACTCCGTTCAGCGTCGACGCACCCAGCAAGGCGAGCTCGTCGACGGGCGGTGGGTCCACCGCCGGCAGCGGCGGCAGCGCCGGGCACACGACTGCGGTGCCGGGCACGCCGGGCGCCCAGGTCACCTCGACCGGGCTCATCCTGCCCAGCGCCAGCGGGCCGATCATCGCCCACGGGCCGGTGCAGTTCACCAAGCCGGCACCGCCGCCCGGCCCCGTCCAGCTCAAGCTCGACACCCCCGCCGCCCAGGGCGACCCGGGGGCGTCCGTGCCATTCACCGTCACCCTCACCGCCTTCAACAAGCCGGTGGTGGGCGCGCCGGTCGACCTGCAGCTGGTCATCGAGCCGGGCAGCGACGCCACGCTCAACCCCGCCCACGGCGTCACCGACGCCAACGGCCAGGTCAAGGGGACCATCCACCTCAGCAGGACGGCGGGCGACCACATCGTGCTGGCCCGCTCGGGCATCTACTCGGACGAGGTGCGCGTCGTGGGGCGCAGCGCCAACACCACCGTCTCCGCCGGCCCGGCGGGTGGCGTCGCCGACAGCTCGCCGGTGTCGTCGCTGGTCTCGGTGCGGTCGCCGGTGCTGTGGGCCCTGATCGCCTGCGTGCTGCTCTTCGGAGCGGGGTTCGGGCTGAACCTGGTCACGGCGCCGGCCCCGGCGGGTGGTGGGTCGGGTGCTGCGCCGGGCTCGCGGCGGGACGCCCGAGAGGCGCTGCTCGCCAGCGCGCGGGCCGCGGGCTCAGCCCTGCGGTTCGGCGCCGGGGTGGCCGCCGTGCTCGGCGCGTCGGCCCTGGGGGCGCTGCGCCGGCGCTAGCGGGGCGCCAGCCAGATCAGCATCCCCAGCGTCCAGACGATGAGGAGCCCGATCAGCAGGGGAGCGTCGAGGTTGCTCACCCGCGACGTCATCACCCGGACCACGCCACCGCCCTGCGGCCGCGGGTGCTCGCCCATCTTGACCACGCCGCTGCCGGGCCGGCCGACGTCACCCATGCCCCAGGGCGGGGGAGGCCCGAGCGGGCCCGGACGGGGCGTGATGTGGAGCTTCTCCTCCTCGCGCTGCCGGCGGGCGTCGGCGATGATGCCGAGCACCAGGAGGAACCCAAGACCGCCGATCCCCAGCCCGAGGAGCCACAGCGCCCAGGGCAGGTAGGTGGCGACGTAGTCGTTGTACTGGTGAGAGCCGTAGTAGGCGAAGAACCCCCCGGCGATGCAGGCCAGGGACGTCAGGCCGAAGGCCGTGGCCTTGCCGATGATCTCGCGCAGCGGCACTCCTCACTCCCTCGATGGATCTCTGCGGGCGTCGCCGCGGAGTATAGCCAGCGGGTAGCATCGGGCTCCCGCTCGCCCGCATCGTCTAGCGGTCAGGACTCCACCCTTTCAAGGTGGCAACCGGGGTTCGACTCCCCGTGCGGGTAGGGCGGATTTGAGCACGATTTCGGCCTCTTTGCGCCAACGGCCCCGAGCTCGGCGGGGGATTTGTTGCCCATTTGTTGCCCAACCCTGCGATACTGGGCGACACGGAAGGGCCCGCGGCGGGACCAGGGAGGGCGGTCATGGCGAGGATCCATCGGCGGGCGGCGGGGACGTGGGAGGTTGTGCTCGAACTGGGGCGCGACCCGCAGACGGGAAAGCGGCTGCGGCGCACCTTCACGGTGCAGGGGACGAAGAAGCAGGCGGAGGTCGCGGCTGCGACGCAGGAGGCGGCCATGGCTGGCGGGACTTTTGTCGATCCGAGCAAGGAGACGGTCGAGGCCTTCATGCGCCGGTGGCTGCGCGACTACGTGGAGCCGTCCCTGGCGCTGCGGACGCAGCAGCGGTACCGGGAGGTGGTCGAGTACGACGTCGTGCCGTACATCGGGCGGCTGCCACTGCAGAAGCTCCGGCCCGCGCACATTGTCGAACTGGAGCAGCGCCTGCGGAAGGAGGGTAACCGGCGGAACAGCAAGGGGTTGGGACCGGCAGCCGTGCAGAAGGTCCACGCCGTGTTGCATCGGGCGATGACGCATGCCGTTCGGTGGCAGGCCATCTCGGTGAATCCGGTCAGCGCTGTCGACCGGCCCGTAGTGCCGAAGACGGAGATCCAGGTTGTGAGCCCGAAGCAGGCGCGGGCACTCCTGCAGGCACTCCGGGGCAACCCGCACGAGCTGGCGCTTCGACTCGCGCTTCTGTGTGGGCTGCGGCTCAGCGAGCTGCTTGCACTGCGGTGGCGCGACATCGACTGGGACCGGGGGACTCTCACCGTTCACCAGGCACTAGATCTTCCGACTGCTGACGGAACGCCCCGCTTCAAGGAGACCAAGACGCACCGCTCGGAGCGTCCCGTGTCGCTGCCAGTGCAGCTCGTTGAAGACCTGCGTGACCATCGGGCTCGGCAACTCGAGCGACGGTTGGCATCACCCGTGTGGGCCGACTTCGACCTGGTCTTCACCAACGAACGCGGCGAGCCCGTTTTGGCCGTCACCCTCCGCAAGTACCTCTACCGTGTGCTGGCGGAGGCGGGCCTCCCGAGAGTGCGGCTCCACGGCCTGCGGCACAGCATGGCGACCCTCATGCTCGCCGCAGGCGAGCACCCGAAAGTGGTGTCGGAGCGCATGGGGCACAGCAGCGTCGCGTTCACGCTGGCGACGTACAGCCACGTCATCCCGGGAATGCACGAGAGCGCGGCTCAACGGCTCGCAGACGTGCTCAACGGGGAGGCTGGCAGCACAACATCGCCCTGATTGGACGGCTAGCGCAAGGTCGGAACCAAAGACTTTATGCTGGGGGCTCGGAGCCCGCGAACACGTCCGCAACCTCGGACCCGAGCTCCTTCCGCGCAATCTCCGCAAAGGCGCGCCTTTGTCGCGCAAAGCCCTCAAACCGTGTCCGCCAGTGCCCAAGCTGCTCCGACGTCCATTTCTCGCCGGCCAGCAAGCGCATCACGCTGCCTCGGCCCTGCCCTCTCACTGTTGCCGCTCCGATGACGTCCGCGACCGCGGTGACCAGGGCGTTCCCGACTCGGATCGCGTCAGCGCTTCCCACGGTCCAGACCTCCGACCACGCTTCGAACATGGGACCGAGCTCCCGGCGAAACGAAGCGTGGAGTTCAAGCGGATCTAGCGGACGCCTATGCCGGAGAGCGATGTCCACCCCTTCCATCAGGCCGGACCGGAACTCCATGGCCAGATGTAGTGACGACGCAAAGTTGCCTGCCATCGCGGCGCTTGCGAGGAGTCGAGAGTAGGCATCCCGCCGAGCGGCCTGCGTCGCCTGGCGACGCCTCCCGCGGTTCTGGCCTAACGCGATAAAGGCGGCCGTCGTGCCTGTGATCAAGGAGCCGCCTACTCCTGCGGCCAGTGTGGCCCACACTGGGTCAAGCGACATAGCAAGCCTGACACGCAGGAGGCCCCGGGATCACGGGAGTTCGTCGTCGATAAGACCGTAGGGTGGCGCACCCGCATTCGCGGAATATCGGACCACCACCGCCGGGTCGAGGGCTGCGGGCGGCACGTTGTCCACCACGATCATCTGCGCTCTGTGCTCGTGTCGCTCACACCAGCTAAGAATGTGTTCCCAGACCCTTGTCGCGATCGCAGGATTGGCGAACTCATCACCTTCCGTGCCCGGTCGGGGGCTAAGGTTCTTCTCCGGGCTGTCGATGAGTAGCAGTCCCGGATGCGGGAGACCGCCTTCGATGGCGAGCTCAAATATCGACAAGACCCACGCCAGCGAAATGAGCGTGAGGGCGCCCGTAGAGCCAATGGCACGATACACGTTGCCTCGGACATGTGGAACGAACGCATTGTCAACTTTGGGTGGCTCTGGGTCGTTCAGCTTTGGAAAGCCGAACTCCTGAAGAATCGTAGTGAAGCGCGACGACAGGCTCGCGACAAGTGAGTCTCTAGACGGTCGACTCTCCTGGAGATCCTGAATCTTGCTCCTCAGTTCAGCCATCCTTCCATCGAGCACGCCGAGGTCGCCGCGGCGACGGTCCAACGAAAGATGCCAATTGATCTGCCGTTGCACGTCGGCGATCTCGCGGCGAAGGCGCTCAATGCCAGCGACCAGCTGATCGCGTTGCGCCACATAGGGGGAGAGGTCCTGAGCAACCGCGTTATCCAGCTCCCGCTGGGCTTGGGCTTCAGCCGCTTGGGATCGGGCAAGCGCGACATTGGCGCTCCGCAGTTGAGACTCCACCTCGCCGATGTAGCGCTCGATCTCCCGGCGGCGCAGACGGACGGCGCCAAGCTCGGCTTTGACGTCGACAGCATCGGCCTCCGCTGCGACATTCTGTCCACATAGGGTGCATTGCCCGTCTTGAAGAGTCGCCGGTTGGGACAGGGTCTGAAGACAACTTGGGCAGGTCGTGACGCGGAGAGGATCAAAGATCTGGCGGGCTTCCGCGAAGAAGATCAACTTGCTCTCGTCTTCAGCATACTGCGCGCGTAGCGGTTCAAGGCGACGCAGCAACGTCTCGCGATCACGTGCCGTCGACGCCGCCGTACGACTCGTTTGAGTGGCCGCCGTGAAGGCGCGTCGCTGAGTAGCGGCGTAATCGGTGCGCGCTCGCATCTCTATCGTCAACGCCGCCAGTTGATTGCTGCTCTGGACGACCTCCACGTTGAGCTGTTGGAGGCGGTCCTCAAGCTCCACTCGTTCCGGCGTCTCCTGCTCGACGAGGAAGTCGTTGAGTGATTGGATATCAGCTAGCAGTGCCCGTCGGTTCTCCTGCAGTTCGTCCAGCGCTTGGCTGAGGCGCGCCAATTGGTCGCTGTGAACGCCGAAGAGGACTTCGATGACCTGGCGAAGTTTCAGTTGCCTCATGAAGTTACCTTCCTGGAGCAGCTGTTTGTTGTCGAGTCGATGGTTCGGCAGGAAGCAAAGCCACATCAGGTCGCGAAAGCTGAGAGGGTCCGCAGGGGAAGACTCCTTCGTCGGAGCCTCCTTCAGAGAGATACCTGCCAGACCAGACTGACTCAATAGAAGAGTGGAAAGTGAGTTGGGATCGCCAGCGGGCTCAATGACGTGGCGTCTCTTGGCGTGTGGTGTGGCCAAGTTGTCGAGGGAGCAATGGTGCACGAAGGCCTGCTGCTCCGTCGAGAAGACAGTCCGCTCGATGACTGCCACTTCATCGGTCAACTCGATTTCAAGCAGGACGCCGCGGACCTTGCGCTGCATCTCAGGATGACGTGGATGCTCGCGGCCGCCAAGGCAGTAATCGATGAACTCGAGGATCGAGCTCTTGCCCGTGCTGATCTCTCCCGCAATGACCGAGAGCGTGCGTGCATCCGTCTCCTGCAGAAAGGATACGTCGTAGTCGCGGGTGACACCCAACAGCCGCAGTCTGCGAACCTTGATGCTCATGCGCCCGCCTCAGTCATACAGGTCGATGATGAGTGTTTCCGCTCGTAGCCAGCGCCTTGCCTGTTCGCGCAGAGCGGTATCTGAGAGGCGTCGCAGGCGACCTATTGTCACTTGTGCGCTTTGCCTGTACGAGCGTGCGTGGAGAGATGCGAGACGCTGCGCCGCGGTCACGCCCGCATCCGACAGACGGTAAACAACCTTCCCGGCTTCGACTTCGGGGAAAAGCAGACTCCAGGCGACTAAGCGGGTGAGGTCGTATTGAAGTCTAGCTCTACGATTGCTGAACTTTTGAGCAGACGACTGGTACGACAACGTTTGTGACGAGAACCCCAAGAGCGAGAGACGGCGCTGTGTTGCGTCGTCTCCGACGGCCATCAAGAACGGGTTGTCGGCAAAGAAGTCGTAGTAACCCATTCTCTCCATGTCGAGCGGAATCGGGTTCCTGTTCGCGTCACGACTTTCGTCGAGGAGAACAAGGAGCCGTGCAAAACGGTACTCGTCGAGGTCGTCGGGCCGTATGCGACCCTCTATTGTGACTGTCTGATGGTGGCGCAGAGGGTCTTCGCTAGCCACGGTGATCTCTTGCGATGTCCGCGAAGTCGCGGCGCCATCCGGCTTGACCTGATTCTACGACCTGGTGCATGGCGCCTTGTCGATGAACTAGCGCCATGCGCACCGGAGGGGTGACGGGAGACGCCAGCTCAGCGTTATGGCGCTGCTCGATGGCTTGCATGACCGCTGGATGCAAGCGCGGGAGTAGGGAGTGGGCCGAGGGAGTGGTGGAGCATTCTTCGTTGTAGCGAGAAGCCCAAATGGCTTCTGTATCGGCGAGCCAGTTGTCGAGGCACCTGACCTCGGCGTCAACGGCCTTGTCACGAACTTCGCGAGAGATCCACTCGGCATTGAAGAATGCCCGGCGAGCAGGATCAAGCGGCGTCACCTCGGCGGCTTCCAGCTGCTTGATGAACAGCATGTGTGTGTAGTCGACGTCGTCGGGTACTGGAAGGACGGCAAATTCCGCGGCGGCTGCAACCGGAGCAGGGAAGTCAGGGACGTACCTAGCTCGGATCGCAGCGGCATCCGGGGACAAGAGCAAACCGTCGATTTCGGTTTCATCCCAGAGGTCGATCGTGACGCCGTGGTCTCTCTCTTGGCGTCGCTTCCAGGCGTCCCACCATTTCGTCGCGGGTAGGTCCATGGTGCACGGTATGCACAGGACCCACGTGTCCAAGTCGGTGTCCTGTCCTGCGAGTGTCGCACGGAGAGTGGAAAACGACTCGCGGATTTGTGCCTGTTGGGATTCGCCGACTGCTTGGATGAACTTCGCCTGCCAAACCGCGATCATGTCGTTCAAGTTTCCGACGAACGCATCGATGCCGCCGTCCCCGGGGGCTGGCTCGATCTGCCGGACGGTACCGTGCTTGAGGCGTACAAGCTGGGCCACCATCTCCTGGAAGCGATCGCGTGCTCCGGCCTCACTGTCGGAACTCGCGATCAGGCGGTGATAGATCTCGCCCATGGGGAACTTGTGTTTTCGCGTACGCCTACACTGGCGGGCGGGCCAATCGGGTGGCCAGTGAGCCGCAGCCCCGCCGTCACCCCACCACCTCCTGTGGTCCATTCGCATCCGACGTACCGGCGGCAACTCTACTGGATCAACGACTTGACCGGGGGCTTGTGTAAGGGGCTCGCACGCGGACGCTTTCGGGGCGCGTCGCCCAGGTCGGGCGCCGCAGCTCAAGTGCCACGGCGCCCGGCAGGCTCGACTACGCGGCCACCGTCCGTTGGTGGGTGACGATGGCCAGGGCGAGGCCGATCGCGAGCTGGCCCGGCAGCTTGCGAAGGAAAAGCCGCGTCACCTCGGAGACCAGCTCGGCCGTCTGCTCGACGGCGGGTGGTCCGTGCAGCTCGCCCAGGTTGCGGGCATGGGTCAGCCACAGGTCGTGCACAGCATCGGCCGTGGCCTCCGCCACGGCGACCAACTCCGCCTCGTGGTATCCCGCCGCAGCCGCAAGGGCGGCCAGAGCGCGGAAGCTGTAGAGGTCAGCCCGACGGGGTACGCGCCCTTGGCGGACGAAGTGGTCGACGGAGCGGGCGGTCTCCTGCACCAGCTCGGCCAGCACTGGGTGGATATGGCCGCCGTCGTGTCCCCCAGTCAGGCTGGTGACCAGGTCGTGCAGCTCCTCGGCGACCAAGTGCCCCGCCCGCCGACGCACATCTCGGGCGCACCGGTTGGTGCAGTCGGTCGGGAGTTGAGTCGGCGGCGGAGTGACCGTCGCCGAGGCCGGACCGATAGAGTCGCTCATCGCCGGATCCTCCTATTCAGGGTTCGGCTTGGCCCCGTGGAGGTACCAACTCCGCGGGGCCTCTTCTTTGTACGACGGTGCCATTATACCACAGTGTTGTGTATGTGCAGCCGTGCGTTGTTGCCAGAATCGGCCAGATCATCGGAACGACTGAGCGGCGCTGACCGTAATTCCCAGGTGCTCCTCGGATCTAATCATCAGAGGCATTTGTGCCTGCCAACCACCCAACACAGGAGGGAGTGCCATGGAACACACAACAACCCTCCTGCCGTCCGTACCCAGCAAGCAACAGGCTCGGCTGGTGATGTGGTCATGTGGAGCGTGCGATGAATGGACGACGGCAGAGGACACACCGAATCACCTGGGCGACAGGCCGACCGATACGCACGGCGGCGCCGCGCTGCCGGATGCGCAGCGACGCGACGGCGGCGGACGTGCGACCGCACACGCGCCCGCGCTGCCGTCCGGCGAGGGCGGAAGGGCGCCTTACAGCGTCGTCGCTGCATCGCGCTGTCCCTGTGGCGACGCCCCGAGCGCACCCCAAGGAGCGCCGGGGTGTCGCCGTGCAAACGCGTGCGCGGGCGCGTCGAGCCGCGCGGCGCTGATCCCCCTTCCCCTTGGCGAGCAAGAGGCGCATGCGCGTCGCAGGGCCGCCGGCGTCCGCGAGCGGTGCGGACGTGCAGTCGCGTCGGCGGCCGTCGTTCCCGCAGTGGCGGGCACCACGGGGCCTGTAACACAGTGGTGCCAAAGTCCTGATTCACGCTCCGTTGAGCGCGAACATCCGAGGACTTTGCGCCCCCGATGCGGCGGTGCGTCCCGATGACCGCGATCACCGTCCTGGCCAGTGGGGTCGATAGCCTGTATCTGTCGATGCGAGGTGAGCTCTTCGACGGGCTCACCGTCTGCCTCGCCAGCATGGTGGACCTCAATCGCCATACCGGCGAGCCCATCCCGTTCTCGTTCCACGATGCCGAACCGGACCTGCTGCTGCGGCTGCACGGCTGGCGCACCTGGCCGTTCTGGATCAGCTCTCCGCGCTTCGAGTTGTACGTCGGCGCGCCAGCGCCCTTCCCCGCGGCATACGCGCAGCTCCACTCGGGGTTCATTCACCAGGTCGGGATCCACCGCGCGATCCAGGAGCTTGAGGAGATCGTCACGCGCTTCGTCATCCCGCGTGCGCCGCGCATCACGGTGTCGCGTGTCGACCTCTACGCCGACGAGCAGGGATGGCAGCCCGAGCACGACGACTTCTTCCGCTTCACGTGCCGGGCCACGATGCGACGGCTGTACGAGCAGCCGAGCCAACTGCATACCAGCGGTCGTCGCCTCTCCGGCTTCGTCTTCGGCAAGGGCGATGTGCTCGCGCGCATCTACGACAAGTCGTTGGAGATGCAGCGGCGCGGTGAGACGTGGCAGCAGGCCGTTTGGCAGGATGCCAACCCGCGGCGCCCTGTCTGGCGCGTCGAGTTCCAGTTCCGCCGCGGCGCTCTCGCGCGGTTCGGGATCTCCGGTGTCGGTGAGGCGCTGGCTGCACGGCAGGGGCTGTGGGACTACGGCATGCGCTGGCTCTCGTTGCGGCAACCAGCGCGCCACGTTCGCCGCGCACGGTGGCCCGAGGCGCGTCCGTGGACGGCCCTGCGGGATGCGCACATGGGCTCCCCGGCGTCGCCGTTGGTGCGCGAGCACCGCCGCGCTGCGGACGAACTGCGCCTGGTGCGCGGGTTCGTCGGGTACGCGACCTCGCTGGAAGCCATGGGATCGGCTCATGACCTCGGCGGCGCCGTGGCTCGGACCGTGCCCGCAGCACAGCGCTACCTCGTCAAGCGAGGCGTGCGCTACCGGGACGTCGTCGAGGAGAAGCGGGGGCGCCGACTGACGCTGCCGGCGGAAGCGAGGGACGCGTCGTGACCGACCTCGCTCATCAGCCGGGCCCGATGGTCAACCCGGACGCACGGCCGATGCTCCTCACCGTCAAGGACGTCGAGGCGGAGCTGCAGCTGGGGCGGACACGAACCTACGAGCTGGTCCGCTCGGGCGAGCTGCCCGTCGTCAGGATCGGTCGCGCTGTGCGCATCCCACGTGACGCACTTCGCCGATGGGTTGAGGCGCAGGTGTCCGCTCCGGGCACCCCGCCAGACGTCTCGCTGGAGAGCCGGTTCTCGCTGCAACGGTGAAGGGCCGCCGTCGGAGTGATCACGCTCGTCGAACTCGGTGGGGGCGGCGCTCGCGAGCGGAGTGGTCTCAGCAAGCACACCACTGCAGGGCGTCACGCCCGTTCAAACATGCTCAGCGCGACGTTGCGCGAGCGCCGCGAGGAAGATCTGCACGGCGTCAACGGCGGTCAATCGCTGGCGAGCCCGCTCCTCCGGATCGGCATCGAGGTCACAGACAAACGTCGAATACATCACCGGCCCGTCCTGCGCTTGGTCAACGAAACGCTCACCCATGACGCGCAGAGCATTGTCGACAAAGGGGTCGTCGCGTGTCGGCGCGACGCTCACCTCGGCTGCAGCTCCGGCCGGGCCGTCGGGCCAGTTGAGGAGCGTGAAGACCAGGTCGTAGGCGTCCTTCGCCTTGTGGCGGTCCTGGAAGGCGTCGATCTTCAGCGAGAGGAACGCGGTCAGGCCGCAAACTCGCACCTCGACCGCTGACCGTCCGCCGTTGAGGCGTTCTGCCTCGACGCGGCGGATCACGCAGTCGCGTTCGACGATGGAGCAGCCGCGAACCTGCAGCGCGCCCAGGTTCCCCTCCTTCTGGCTATGCGGCTTGTGGATGCGTCCGCCCTCGCCGCCATCCTGGACCTCGCACAGAAACTCGATCACCACGGTCACGCCGTCGATGGTCCGCGCCCAACGGAAGCTCGCGTCGCCCCTGGCAAACCCGGATTTCTTCAGGTTGCTTTCCAGCGTCCTGTAGGCCTCGTCCCCGCCTTCCGGCACGACCAGCGAGAGCGCCAGGTCAATGTCCGTCGTGCCGACGTGGGGTGGGACGTCAGGTGGCAGCGCGCCGATCAGGTAGCGCGGCACGAGCCCGCCGACAAGGACGATGCGCTCGCGCCATGGACTGCCGACGTCGCCGAGGAGCGTCACCAGCGCGCGCTCGCACCGCGAGGTCGCAGCGCCGTCGTACTCGCTGAAGTGGCTCCCGATGATCACAGGCCAAGAACCTCACGTCGGTAGTGCGTCGCCAGCTCCGCGCCGCGCCGCGGGTCTCGTCGCAGGTCCCAGAGGACCTGGGGGGCGTTGGCCACGATCAGGTCGTCGTATCGCTGTGCCCCGGCAAGTGCGATGTCGCCGGGAGCCTGCTGCACGACGAGGTTGGCGCCCTCTGCGACCTCCCGCGCGCCGGTGGCGGCAATGACCGTGTTCGCAGTGGCGGCGTCCCGCAGCCACAGCTCCGTCACTGGGACGGCGGTGGCGAACGGCGCGACGACGTCGACGGCGGCAGCGCCCGTGATGGCGTAGTCGATCCCGGCGGCCGTGAGGCCATCCGCCACATCGGTGCGGAGGGTCGCAGGTGTCCTCGCTAGTCGAAAAAGCGTCTGTCGCCGAAGGCCGCGAGCTGTGTGCTCTTCGAGCCAGGTGTCGAGGATGGCGGCCCGGTCGACGACCCGCCTCCGCGCTAGCCGTCCCTCGCCCACGCGTGCAACCGCGCCCGTCTCCTCCAGACGGACCAGGACGCGATGCGCGAGGCCGATCGAGACCTGGGCCGCCGTGGCCAGCTCCTCGACCTTCCATGCCTCGCGGTCGACCGCGACCAAAGTGACCGCCACGACACCCGCCTTGCCGTCCAGTCGCACCGGTCGACGGTCCGCCGTCGGCCGGCCGGGGACCTCGCGGTCGATAAGGAGCCCGCGGCCCCGGACCCATGCGTTGCCGGTCTGGTCGATGTATCCGACGCCGCGGCCGCGAAGGATTTCTCTTGCGCCCGCCGTCGTCGTTCCTGCGGTGACGAGCAGGGGCCGTCGGGGATGCTGGCGCGGACGTGCGACGATAGCCCAGGCCTCGGCCGCTCCGACCCGGCTCAGGCGGACCACCTCGAAGTGCGCGGCGATGTCGCCGACCGCTTCCTCGAGCGCCGTGGCCGCTTCCCTGCGTGCCTTCACTGGATGTGCCATTTTCACCACAGCGGTGAAAGTAGCAGAAAGAGTGAAAACCGTCTACGTCAGGGGCTGCCCCCCCGGGTCCCCCGATTTGTTGCCCATTTGTTGCCCAAGCTCGCGACACAGGCCGTCATCGGGCGGCATCCAGCGACACCGAACTGGCCCGGTTTGAGCTCAAAACGGCCCTCAGCGACCCTCCACGGCACCTCGCATCACACGTCCGTTCGCACTTTCAAGGTGGCAACCGGGGTTCGACTCCCCGTGCGGGTAGCGCCGGAATGGCGCGTTCTGCGGATTGCTGTCGCTGATCCGCCCCGATGAGCGCCGTCAACGCTCGCTAGCGCCGGGTGAAGCTGGCCTCCCAGGTGGCGTTCTGCTCGGTGAAGCTGGATTGCGTGCAGGTGTAGGACTCGGGCGGCACCGGGTTGGGGCCGGTGAGGGTGGAGACCTGTCCTGCGTAGGACTGCTGGGCCGACCAGCCGGAGTAGTCGGCGCTGAGGAAGGTGAGCGTCCCGCCGGTGGCGGTGACGCGGTAGCGCGACTGGCCGCGGTACGTCTGGGTGACGTCGACGGGGATGGTCGTGGTCAGCGGGGCCATCGAGCTCCAGTCGGCGGTCTCGGTGCCGTCGGAGGAGAAGGTGAGGACCAGGCCGGCGCCCCCGGTGACGGTCACCTGCGCGCCGACCGCGGAGAACCGTGAGGCGACCTGCGTCGCGACCCACGTCCCGACGACGCACGAATCGACTGGACCGCCCCCGCCGCCGCCACCACCCGACGAGCTGTCCGACCCGCAGGCTCCGAGGGCCACCACCGCCGCGGCCACGGCGACCAGACGTCCCGGATGCGTCACCGGCGCTTTCCCCCAACGCGCAAGCGCAGGCGGTCACGGTACCACCGTGCGGCGCGCCGAGGCGAAGCTGCCTACGCCCGGGGCGGCATCCGATGACGGCGGCGGCGCACCATCGCCGGGACCGCGAGGGCCACGGCGGCCGCGGCCAGGCCCGCTCCGGCCGCGCGCGGCGCGTAGCCCGAGGTGTTCGGCGTGGTGACCGCCGGCGCCACGGCACCGCCGCCACCAGACGACGGCGACGGGCTCGACGCCGGCGAGCCGCCGGTCGCGGCCGCCGTCGCCCCCGAGCAGTCGGCGCCGGTGGTCAGCGACGGTCCCGCGTTCTGGTGCAGGAAGAGCGGACGGCTGTTGGCGAACTGCCCGCCGGTGATGGAGTCGACGAGCTGCGTGTCACCGGTGGCGACAAGCTGGCAGCCGTTCTGGTCGAGCGCGTTGGTGAGGTAGTCGCCGAGGCGGCGGTCCTGGCCGGTCGCGGCGCAGGCCGTGCCGCCCTGGCAGATGCCACCGGTGTGCATGACTCCGAACGAGGTCTTGGCGCCGTTCACCACCATGGCGGGATGGTTGGAATCGACGGGCACCGCATTGGCGTACTCGACGTTCATGTTGCTCGACCCGAGCCCGTAGTAGGCGGCGGTCTGCACCGTCCACTGCGTGGGCTGGCCGTTGGGCAGCAGCGAGGCGCTGTCGCAGTCGGGGTCGGTGACCTGGTTGGACTGGTACCAGACCACCGCGACGTTGCCGTCGGCGCCGGCCGCGAGCCATGGCCAGATCGCCATCGTGCCGGGGTGGGCGACGGTGATCGGCTTCGACCACGTCCTGCCGCCGTCACGCGTGTAGGCGAGCATCACCGAGTTGGGCAGCGGCGTCGGGCCGCCCACCGAGCTGGGGCCGTTGCACCCGTTGCTGCCGTTGCTGTCGTACGGCGCGGTGTCCCAGGCGACGTACTCGTTGTTGCCCTGGTCGATGGCGATCGCCGGCCAGTGGTTGAAGCCGCCCGTGGGATCGGCGGCCGCGTACGAGGGGGCGAAGGTGCCGTCGAAGGCGTCGGCGCCGGCCAGCGTGCTGATGCCCACGCCCGCGATGCTGCCATTGCTGTCAGAAAACAGCGCCGGCTCGACGAGGTCGCCGGTGCGGTGGTTGTAGTACATCTGTCCCACGCCGGTGAAGGAGGCGATCGCCGGATTGAGCGGCGTCGTGTACTTGCCCGCGTCGACGATGCCGGCGTTGGGCGCCGTCACCCCGGGCAGGCCGGGTGGCGGCGTGCAGGTGATGCTCACCGCCTGTCCACCCGCGTACTGCACGGTGCCCTTCACGACGTAGTGCGGCGAGGGATACCCCGTCGGATCGGTCGACATGTACACCGTGCCCGCCTTGCCGCCGGCCAGCCAGGGACGGTCACCCGGTGTGCACTGCGGATTGCCCGGCACGAACGTCCTTCCGCCGTCGGTGGAGGCGAAGACGGCGTCGTTGGCGAGGTCGATGCCCGTGTTGTAGATGAGGTTGCCCTCGTCCTCGGTGAGTGAGGGATCGCTGAAGCCGGTGGCCAGCGGGTTGGAGATCGACTCCGTCCAGGTCTTGCCGCCGTCGGTCGAGTACCAGGTGATGACCTGGTTGTCGTAGCTGCAGAGGAAGCCCGAGGCGGTCTGGATGTCGCAGGCGCTTCCGGGAGTGGTCAGGTAGGTCCGGTCGATGTGGGTGGTGCCCTCGTGCGAGGAGTAGACGAGGTCCTTGCCCTGGTGGCTGTAGATGACGAACGGCTCACCGCCCGCCAGCGAGGTGGACACGTACACCGCCGGGGCGAACCCGACGCTGCCGGCGGCGCGCCCGGCGGTGGGTCCAGCCACGGCGAGCGAGACGGCGCCGGCGGCGGCCAGCACGGGAAGCCACAGGGTGGTGAGACGTCGGCGTTCGGACATCGTCGGGCTCATCCTTTCTCGGGGGCGCACTGCATCCTTCTGAGGAGTGACGGCTCCGGCTCTTCCCGCGTTGCATCACGGACCGGGTCCCCGCTCGAACGCTCCAAGCGTCGCCACCCGTATGCTTGCGCGGTGCCATGCCTCAGGGCAGGGCGGCGCATTGCAGCCTGCGCCGTCGTCCTCGCACCGGTGCTGCTTCTCGCTGCCTGCGGTTCCCCACCCGCCCTGCCGCTGACGGGCGCCGGCCCGACGCCGAAGGCCGTGGCCACTCCCAAGCCCGACCTGGTCGCCCGCCTCGACGACCTGCCCCAGGGCGTGGTGCGCCTTCACCTCGACCCGGCCACGCGCCGCGTCGTCGCGCACGTCGACGCGCAGGGCCTGGTCCCCGCCACCGCGCATGCGGTGCAGCTCCGTCGTGGCACGTGCCTGCAGCGCGGCGGCGTCCTGGTGACCGCGTTCGCCGACGCCCTCAGCGGCAGCAGCGGGTTGCTGAACGCTGACGTGCGCGCGACGTCGTCAACCGGGGGCGCCATCCCCGCCGGCGTGCACCTCGAGCTGTACCTCACCGCTGCGGCGCTGCTCGGCGCCCAGGCGACTCCCCTCGCCTGCGCTGACATCGCCGCTGACTCTCCGACCGCCGCGGTGGGCCTGTATCCCACCCCGGGCTTCCGGCCCTATGGCACCGCGTCGCTCGTCTACCGCGCGGCCAGCGCCTCCGCCTCGATCGGCGTGGCGCTGCAGGAGCTGGTTGGATCGAGCGTCCATGCGGTGCAGATCCTCGCCGGCCCCTGCGCCGCTCCCGGAGCTCTGCTGCACGCCGCCGGTGACGTCGTCGCCGACGCCGGCGGCGTGGTGAGCACCACACAGGTCGTCGGCGGCCTCAGCGCTGCTCCGCCGCGCAGCGGTTGGATCGTCGTCGTCCGCTACGGCCCCACCTCTGCGATCGGCACGGCCGCGAAGCCGTCACCGCAGGCGCAGCCGATCCTCTGCGGCACGCTCGCACCTCCAGCTTAAAGCGAAAAGGGGCGCGAGGCCGAAGCCCCACGCCCCTTGGTGGTCGGTGGTCTACCGCGCGGTGTTGCGGCGCCGGCGGCGCAGGCCCGCGCCACCCAGCAGAAGCACCAGGCCGCCACCCATGAGACCCAGCGCGTCACGCCACTGTGGCGCGGCGCCGGTGTTCGGGGTGGTGATGCCCAGCACCTGGCTGACCGGGCAGGTGACCGAGGTGGTGGCGCTCGACGTCACCGATGCCTGGTTGCTCGCCGAGGCGGTCGCGGTGTTCGGGTAGGACGTGCAGCTCGCCGTCGTGGTGGCGCTGGTGACGTGCACCGTGTCGGTGGCGTTGGCCGCCATGTCACCGATGGTGCAGGCGAGCGTCTGTCCCGACGAGCCCGAGGTGATACTGCAGGTGCCCTGGCCGGTGTAGGCGGGGCTGATCGACCAGCTCACGCCCGAGCCGGACGGGAGCGGATCGCTGACCGCCACCGCGGCCGCGATGCCCGGCCCGGTGTTGGTGACGGTGACGGTGAAGCCGATGCTGCTGCCGGCCGTCACCGACGCGGCGTCAGCGGTCTTGGTGATGTTGAGTCCCGGGGCCAGCACGGTCACGCCCGCGGTGTCCGACACGGGCGGGTTGTTGCTCGCCTGTGCGACTGCGGTGTTGTCGTAGTGGCCGGCGCTGCTGCCGGTGGTCGGGCTGACGATGCCGACGGTGGCGCTGGCGCCCGGCGCCATGTCACCGAGGCTGCAGTCCAGCACCTGGCTGCCCACAGAACCGCTGATCGAGCAGGTGCCCGGTCCCGGGTAGGTGGGGCTGATCGACCAGTCGATGCCCGTGCCCGCGGGAAGCGGGTCGTGCATCGTGACGCCGAACGCGGTGCCCGTGCCCGGCGCGCTGGAGTTGCTGACGGTGACGGTGAAGCCGATCGACTGTCCGGTGCTGACCGGTCCGACCGGGACCGCCTTCTTGACGATGGCGAGGTCGGGGCACTGCACGGTGACGGCCACGGGGCCGACGCTCGCGCCGGTGCCGTTGGTCGCCGACACGTCCGCACTGTTGTCGTACACCGCGCAGCTGAGCGGTGTCGTCGCGGCGAGGAGATGCACCTGCAGGCTGCTGCCCGAGGTCATCGCGATGGGCTGGTTCTTGAGGCTCAGCACCTGGCTGCCGTCGGCGCCACTGACCACGAACGAAGCGGGATTGCCCGTGGTGCTGTCGATGACCCAGTGCACCGGGTTGGCGGCGTTGCCGCCGGGCAGGCTGTCGGCGAGGGTCACGCCGGTGGCGTCACCGGGGCCGCCGTTGCTGACGGTCACGGTGTAGCCGATGGGCTGTCCCGCCGAGACGGTGCCCGCGTCCGACGTCTTGGTGACGCCCATCGACGGGCAGAGAACGGTCTCCGTGGCCTCGTGCGAGTCACTGCCGTCGTTGCCGGTGGTGACGTTCGCCGTGTTGTCGTACAGCGCGCAGCTCGTGCCGCTGGTGCTGGCGACGATGCTGACGCTGACGCTGCCACCGTTGGCGAGGCTGATGCTGCCCCCGACGAAGCCGAGCGACTGATGGCCGTCGGCGCCGGTGATGGTGAAGGTGTTGCTGGGGTTCTGGGTGTCGATGGTCCAGTGCACCGGGGTGGCGGCGTTGCCGCCGGGCAGCGGATCGGTGAGGGTCACGCCGGTGGCGTCACCGGGCCCGGAGTTGCTCACCGTCACGGTGAAGCCGATCTGCGTCCCCGCCGAGACGCTGGCGGCCTTGGCCGTCTTGTTGACGTGGATGGACGGGCAGTTGACCGTCTCCTGCGCCTCCTTCGAGCCGCCGCCACCGTTGGTGGAGCTGACCGTCGCGGTGTTGTCGTAGAGCCCGCAGTTCAGGCTGCCGGTGCTGGCGACGACGTGCACGGTGTCGACCTCGCCCGGGGCCATGCTCACGGGCTGGCCGACGAGGACGAGCTGCTGGCTGCCGTCGGCACCGGTGATGCTGAAGGTGTTGCTGCCGCTCTGGGTGTCGATGGTCCAGTGCACCGGGGAGGCGGCGTTGCCGCCCGGCAGCGCGTCGCTGAGGGTCACGCCGGTGGCCTTGCCGGTCCCGGTGTTCGACACGGTGACGTGGAAGCCGATCTGCGTGCCCGAGGAGACGCTGCTGGCGTCCGCCGTCTTGTTGACGGTGACCACCGGCGGGGTGATCGTCCCCGACTCGTTGGCGTCGGTGCACGCACCATCCGCCTTGTTGTTCAGCGTGTCACCCGGATAGTGGGCGACCCAGACGTACTGGCCCGACTGCGTGCCGGTCGGCGAGAAGGTCGTCGACGTCGTGGCCACGCCGCCGGCGTTCAGGGTCCCGGTGGTGGTGAAGACCGGCTCGTTGGCGCCGGTGGCGCAGCTCGGGGCGGTTCCGGTCGCGTACGGGCCGAAGAGGTCGAAGGTGATCGTCTCGCCCGTGACCGCGCCCGAGAAGTTGCTCAGGGTGGCCTGGTCACCGTAGGAGGTGACGCCCACGCCGCCGGTGCCGGTCACCTGGATCTGCGTCGCGATGGTCGGCGAGTTCTTGATGATCGTGAAGCATTCGGTGGTGGCGTTGGTCTCCGTCGACGGGTCGTAGTTGTTCGACCCCGCCGTGTCCGGCGTGTAGTCGGCGCGCCAGCAGTACTTGCCGGGCGTCAGGTCCTTGACCGTGGAGGTGCCGGTGACGTCGCTGGAATCAGCGGCGCCGCCGACGATGGTCACCGGCGTGCCCACCTGCGTGCCGCTGCCGGTCGGGCAGCCGGTGCTGTCGACCTCGGTCGGCCCGCAGAGGGTGAAGGTGATCGTGCCGCTCGGCGCGGGCTTGCCCGGTGTGCCGGTGATGGTGGCGTGGTCATGCTGGGCGGTGCCGGGAAGGTTGCTCGAGCCGCCCGGCGTCGCCGTGGTGACGATGGGCGGGGGAAGGCAGGTGTCGAGCTGGCCGCCGGCGAAGTCCTTGAGGGTCGCAGTGACCTGCTGGGACGAGCGCGTCTCAGCCAGGAAGGTGGTGAAGCAGTCACCACCACCCAGCGACGCGAAGAGCTGGGTGAGGTCGATGCCCGCCTCCACGAAGGTGTTGCCCGGGTGGCTGGTCGGCGCCCAGGGCGAGGTGATGGGAACGTCGGGCTTCAGCAGCGGGTTGGCGATGGCGCACGCGTTGTCCGAGGGGGTGCCGGTCGCCGGCGTCGGGCAGACGCCGCCGTCCAGGACGTTGACCATCGGCACGCCGTGCACGGTGCCGCCGCCGCAGTCGGTGGTGTCGCCGTTGACGCCGGTCCAGGCGAAGACGCACACGGCCTGCGTGCCGCCGCCGTTGGTGTAATTGCTCACGATGAGCAGGTCACCCACCTGGTGCGAGCCGCCGAAGGCGCCCGTCCCGGTGTTGCAGCCGACGTGCTTGTCCTTGAAGAGCCAGAAGCCGGCGAAGGAGTCGCCGTTGTTGCTGAGGCGCTCGGAGCCCACGAACAGCACGGTGTCGCCGGCATTCTCGTTGGCCCCCGCCGGGATCGTGAAGAGTGCCGCGTACGCGTTCTGGAGGTCGTCCTTGGGCGTCGCCGTCTGCGGTGACGGCCCGCATCCCCACTGGGAGATGAGGTCGGTGTCCTTGTTCGACTGGAAGTAGGTGGGATCCGGCAGCGCGGTGTCGGCCAGGAAGGTGTCGGCGAGCAGCGGCCCGTTCACCGGGTCGGGGGTCACCAGGCGCTGGCCGCTGGCGTTGAAGAGGCTGGCCCAGTCGTAGGGCGGCGTGGTGCCCGAGTCGTGGACGATGTTGCCGTCCATCTCGAACTGCCCGGTGGCGTCCACCGCTCCGGCGGGGACCACGGAGGTCAGCGCCGTCAGGGCACCGACCAGCACCGCGAAGACGCCGGTGACGCTCCCCACGAGAGACAGGCGCCGGTACCGGCGCGGCGAGCGACCAGCGGATCGCACGGAGTCCCCCTTTCCCGAGGATGCGTGCATCGAGTCGTTGTCTGCGGTCACCAAATGGGCCCCCCATGAATGTGCCGCGCTGCCCCAACGACACCCCGCCCCCTGCCGGCACCACTGCGTCTCGTCCATGACGCAGACTGGTGACGGGCGCATCGCCCGCAGGCCACAGTATAGTGACGCGCCAGGGGCGAGTCCTCGATAAACCCGATTCCTGCTCAGGTTTTTCGCAGAGCTTTACATCTCTTGTGCGTTGCGCCACGTGAGGTTGCGAGTTTCTGCCAGGTTCGGCAGAGACGACACGACAGCCGACTGCAGTGCCGAAGGTCCCGGGGGCGGCGGGACTTAAGTCCCATGGCCGCGGGTCGCCACCGGGCTCCCCTGGTGGGGTGAGCCCCACCGGACCTCTCGTGGCAGCCCCCTCGTCAATCCGCCGGCTCGGACGTACAGTCCGGCGCATCGTGAGCGAGCGACGCGCGGTGAGGGTGGCCTGGGGCCTCGGGGGGGTCTGCCTGACGGGCTACCTGCTCTCGGTCGCCCTCCTGGTCGCCGACCACGCCGCCATGGACAGCGCCGCCGACTCGCAGATCGTCTGGCTGGTCAACGGCGCGGTCTGCGCCGCGCTGGGCGTGCTCATCGCCACCCGGCGCCCGGGCAACCCCATCGGCTGGCTGCTCCTGGCCAACGGTGTGAGCGGCGCCGTGCTCAACGTCACCGAGGCCTTCGTGGTCATGCGCGCCCTGCTCGCCGGGGCCGGCCCGCACGGGTGGGTGCAGTGGGTGGCCTGGGTCTCCAACTGGAGCAGCGGCGTGGGGGCCGTGCTCATCGTCGTCATCCTCATGTTCTTCCCGGACGGCCGCCTGCCGGGGCCGCGCTGGCGCTGGGTCGTGGGCGCGGCGGGGGCGGGAAGCGTCCTGTTCGTGGCGGGCGCCATGCTCTCGCCGACCCCCGTGCAGCTCTCCGGGCGCCTGCCCTCGGTGCCCAACCCGATCGGACTTGGGTCCCAGGGCGGCTTCTTCGTCTCCAACGGAGCCGGCGCCACCGTGATCTCCGTCGGCCTGCTGCTGGTCGGCCTCAGCGCCGTGGTGGTCAAGTTCCGTCGCTCCAGCGGTGTGGAGCGGCGGCAGATCCGCTGGTTCGCCGTCGTCGTCATCACCGGCATCGTCACCACCGCGCTGGCCTTCGCCGCCGAGGGCATCAACAGCAACGACGCCGGCACCGCCGCGAGCGTGTGCTTCGACCTCTTCGTCGGCGTCGCCATGCCGCTCACCATCGGACTTGCGGTGATGCGCCACGGGCTCTACGACCTCGACGTCTTCATCAGCCGCGCCATCGTCTACGGCTCGCTGGCGGGGTTCATCACCAGCGTCTACGTGGCCATCGCGGTGGGCATCGGCGCGGCGGTGGGCAGCGGCGACAGGCAGAACCTCGGGCTCTCCATCGTGGCCACGGCCATCGTGGCGCTCGGCTTCCAGCCGGTGCGCGAGCGGCTGCAGCGGCTGGCCAACCGGCTCGTCTACGGGCAGCGGGCCACGCCGTACGAGGTGCTGGCGCAGTTCTCCGAGCAGGTCGCCCAGTCCTACGCGATGGAGGAGGTGATGCCGCGCATGGCCCGCGTGCTCGCCGAAGGCACGGGCGCGCAGCGCGCGGACGTGTGGCTGTGGCACGAGCCCGGCCTGCGACCGGTCGCCTCCTGGCCCGAGAACGCCGTGCCGCTGCGTGCGGTTGCGGTCGAGGATGGCAGCATCTCGTCTCTGCCCGGCACCGACTTCGTGGTGCCGGTGCGCCACCGCGGCGAGCTGCTGGGAGCGCTCTCGGTGACCAGGCAGCACAGCGAGTCGCTGAGCGCGGTGGAGCAGAGCCTGCTCGAGCACCTCGCCCACCAGGCGGGGCTGGTGCTCCGCAACGTCGGCCTCACCGCCGACCTCCAGGAGCGCTTCGAGGAGCTGCGCGCCTCGCGGCAGCGCCTCGTCGCCGCCCAGGACGCGGAGCGCCGCCGCATCGAGCGCAACCTGCACGACGGCGCGCAGCAGCACCTGGTCGCCATGCGCGTCAAGCTCGGCCTGGTCGAGGTCCTGCTCGGCAAGGACGTCGAGAAGGCGCGCGCCGCGCTGGAGCAGCTCAAGGCCGACGCCGGGGAGACGCTCGAGACGGTGCGCGACCTCGCCCGCGGCATCTACCCACCGCTGCTCGCCGACCAGGGGCTCGCCGTCGCCCTGCGCGCCCACGCCGGCAAGGCGACCATCCCCGTCGAGGTGATCGCCGAGACCGGCGAGCGCTACGCCTCCGACGTCGAGGCCGCGGTGTACTTCTGCGTCCTCGAAGGCCTGCAGAACACTCAGAAGTACGCGGGCGCCACGCGCGCCGAGGTGCGCCTGTGCGAGCGCGAGGGGATGCTCCGCTTCGAGGTCTGCGACGACGGCGCCGGCTTCGACGTCGCCACCGTGCGGCGCGGCGCCGGGCTGACCAACATGGCGGACCGCATCGACGCCCTGGGCGGACGCTTCGAGGTGCGCTCGACGCCGGGCCGCGGCGCCGTGCTCAGCGGCACCATCCCCACCCGGGTGCCCGCCGTCACGCGGTGAGCTTGGCGCTCTCCCAGGCCTCCTGCAGACGGTCGGGGCTGAACTCGCCCTTGGAGATGAAGCCCGCCGCCCCCGCCTCCTCGGCGGCAGGCCCGTACTGCGAGGCGTCGTAGGTGGAGAGGACGAGCACCACCGGCACGGAGCCCCCCGTGCGGGCGACGATCTGCCGCGTCGCCTCGATCCCGTTGATGCCGGGGAGGTTGACGTCCATGAGCACGAGGTCCGGGTGGAGGTCGTCGACCATGTCGACCGACGCCTCGCCCGTCTCCGCCTCGCCCACCACCTGGAAGTCGTCGGTGGCCTCGACCACGGCGCGGGCCGCGACCCGGAAGGGCTCCTGGTCGTCGACGATGAGAACGCTCACCATGGCCGCAGCATACGGCGCGCCGCGCCGCGTGACCAAGGGTGCTCGCCTCACCGCCGGAGTACGGTGAGCCCCCGCGCGCCCCGCCGCCGCAGCCGTCTATGCTCGGGAGGTGCCCATCGGTGTGGTCCTCGCCGACGACAACTACCTGATCCGCCAAGGCGTCTCCAAGCTCATGGAGGAGGTCGACGAGCTCGAGCTGCTCGCCGCCGCCGAGGACTACGACTCGCTGCTCGCGGCCGTCGAGGAGCACCGGCCCGACGTCGTGCTCACCGACATCCGCATGCCCCCGACCCACACCGACGAGGGCCTGCGCATCGCCGAGTGGATCCGGGTCAACCGCCCCGGGATGGGGGTGGTGGTGCTCAGCCAGTACGCCGAGCCCGAGTACGCCGTGACCCTGCTCGACGGCGGCGCCGCCGGGCGCGCCTACCTGCTCAAGGAGCGGGTCTCCGATGTGGACCAGCTGGTCAACGCCGTGCGCGCCGTGGCCGAGGGCGGCTCGGTGATCGACCCGCGGATCGTGGAGGTGCTGGTGACGGCACGGGCGCGCAAGCCCTCGGTGCTCGACCAGCTCACGCCGCGCGAGATGTCGGTGCTGGAGCGCCTCGCCCAGGGGATGAACAACGCGGCCATCGCCGCCTCACTGGCGCTCACGGACCGGGCGGTGGAGAAGCACATCAACGCGATCTTCTCGAAGCTCGGGTTGAGTGAGGAGGTGGACATTCACCGGCGGGTGAAGGCGGCGCTGGTCTTCCTCTCCGAGCACCACTAGACAGCGGCCTTCGGAATCCGGCCGCGGGGAGCCGCTCTTCCCGGAAGCCGGAGTCTGTCGCGGCCGCACTGGAGCGCACGGCTTGGGACAGCGGCCCGGCGAGACGTCAGTCGGTGTCGGCGACCCCGACGCGATACGCCCCCACGGGAGTCGCTCTCCCCTTCACCAGCTCCGGTTGGAGCCGCTCCGCACCGGCAGGCGCCTCGCTCAGCGCGTCGTACGTCGGCTCACTGAGCACCGTCTGCCCCCCCGCAGCCCACTGCTGCAACCGCTGCGCCAGGTTCACCGCGTCGCCGACGAGGGTGTACTCCAGCCGCTCCTCCGAGCCGAGCAGCGCCGCCGCCACCTCGCCGGTGCTGAGCCCGATGCCGAGGTGGAACTCCGGCCGCCCCTCCGCCGCCCACTCGCGGTTGACCTCGGCCTGCGCCGCGTGCATCGCTAGGGCCGCGCGCAGCGCGTGGTCGGCGTGCTGCGGCTGCGCCAGCGGCGCGCCGAACACCGCCATCACCGCGTCGCCGACGAACTGCATCACCGTGCCGCCCTCGGCGAGGATGGCCCGGTTCATCTGCGCCCGATGGCGGTTGAGCTGCGCCGCCAGCTGGGCGGGGTCGGCCGCCTCGGCGATGGTGGAGTAGCTGCGGATGTCGGACATCAGCACGGTGACGACGAGGCGCTCCGTCTCACCGATGCGCCGCCCCTCGATGCGCACCTTCTCGGCGATGCCGCCCGGCAGCAGGCGTGAGAGCGTCTCCCCCTGCTCCTCGCGGTCGACGATGGCCTGGTGCAGCATCTTGAGCTTCTCCAGCGCGCCCTGCGTCCCCGCGCTCGCCTCCTGGGCGAGCTTGAGGAAGAGCTTGCTGACATTGCCGTCCACGACGGCGGGGGTGGTGTGCTGGGTGGCGGCGATGGCCTTGACCGGCTTGCCCTCGGCGACCATGCGCAGCAGCACCTCCTCGGGCTCGTCGAGGGCGCCGTGCTGGGTGACAGGTCGCATCATCGCCTCGACGATGCGGGGGTCGAGCATCGACCCGCCGGTGGTCACCTCGCGGATGGCGCGGACCAGCTGGTCGCCCTCGGCGACGCGGTCCTTGAGCAGGTAGGCGTATCCGGCGGCGCCCTGCTGCAGCAGTGAGATGGCATGCTCCGGCTGCTCGTACTGGGAGAGGATGACGACGCCGGTGCCCGGGAAGCGCTTGCGCACCTCGCGGGCGGCGGCGATGCCCTCGTCGGTGAAGGTCGGCGGCATGCGGATGTCGGTGACGACGACCTGCGGCTCCTTCTCCTGGGCGGCGCTCACCAGCTCGTCGTAGTCCCCGGCGACGCCGACGACGTCGATGTCGTCGGCCATGCCCAGGAGGGCACGCACCCCCTCGCGGACGATGAGGTTGTCGTCGGCGAGCACCACGGTGATCGGGCCGTCGGCCATGAGGCGACATTGAGCCGCATCGCCGCGCCGGCGGCAAGGGGGCAGGCACCCGCAGGACGGGTGTGCCCACCTCCGCCCGGCTCAGGGGTGCACACCATCGACTGCGCGGCGACGCAGACGTATGGTGGCGCCACGGCAGCCCACATCGAGAGGAGCCAGGACGCCATGCGTTTCGAGTCGTCGGTCACGTCGATCTCCTGGATCCCGTCGGAGGCCGTCCGGGGCATGACCAGGCTGCCCTTCGACATGGGCATGGCCCACTACGACGAGCCCCTCCCCGAGGTGGTGCACGACCTCGAGGAGCTGCGCCTCGCCGACCGCTTCCGCTTCGCCAACCAGCTGCGCGCCTGGATCGAGGTGGAGGACGGGCGCGTCGTCGACTCCGGCTACAGCGGCGGCGGCCACATCGGCGCGACCACCATCCGCCTCGGTCCGCGACGCATGACCTTCGCGGCCGTGTCGCTGCCCGACATCCAGCAGGCGCCGGTGATCGACGGCAACGCCGTCCGCTTCGTGCAGACGGCGGGCGGCCGCACCGGCGCACCCGCGCCGCGACGGGTCAAGTACCCCCCCTTCGTACAGCTCGCCGCTCCGCTGGCCTGGACGACCCTCTCGCTCAGCATCGACGTCGAGGGCAACGCGACCCACAAGGTGGTCGGGGCCAGCCCCTTCCCGCGCCACTGGATCTACGACGACTCCGGGATGCTGGTGCAGAAGACCGGTCTGATCGACTTCAAGAGCTGGTACACGCGCGCCTTCGGTTCGCACACGCCGTGGGGCGACGAGAACTCCGAAGCGCTGGTCACCGAGGTGGAGTCGGCGCTGGAACGCGAGCTGTCGCGGGAGATCATGAGTGGCGAGGGCGTCGCGATTCGCAAGCTGGGCAAGGACGCGACGCTGGTCAGGGAAGGCGAGGAGGGCGACGAGATGTTCCTCCTCCTCGACGGCATCCTCGACGTCGAGGTCGGCGGCAAGCCGGTCACCTCGGTCGGTCCCGGAGCCGTCCTCGGCGAGCGCTCGATGATCGAAGGTGGGCGGCGCACGGCGACGCTCCGCGCGCTGACACCGTGCCGCGTGGCCGTGGTGCGCGGCGATCGCCTGCAGCCGGAGGCGCTCACCACGCTGGCGGCACAGCACCGCCGCGAGGACGAGCAGGCCGCCGGCGCCTGAGGGTCTCGCGGCGCGCCGCTACTTGAGCAGGCGCGAGAGGCGCCGGTCCGCCAGCACCTTTCCGCCGGTCTGGCAGGTCGGGCAGTACTGCAGCGACCGGCTGGCGAAGGCGACCTCGCGCACGGTGTCGCCGCAGACCGGGCAGGGCTGTCCCGTCCGCCCGTGGACGCGCAGGCCCGTCTTCTTCTCCGCCTTGAGGTCGGTCAGCGGAAGGCCCTCGGAGCGCGCCAGCGCGTCGCCCAGCACCTCGAGGATGGCGCCGTGCAGACGCTCCACCTCCGCTGCGTCGAGGCTCGAGGCACGGCGGAACGGCGAGAGCCGCGCGACGTGCAGCGCCTCGTCGGAGTACGCATTGCCCACACCGGCGATCAGCCGCTGGTCGGTGAGCGCGTGCTTGAGCTGGCCCGACTCCCCGGCCAGCAGCCGTCCCAGCGCTGCGGCGTCGAACTCCTCGCTGAAGGGGTCGGCGCCCAGCTCGGCGATGCCCGGCACGCCGTCGAGGCTGCGCACGACGTAGATGGCGAGCCGGTGCTCGGTGCCCTGCTCGGTGAGCTCCATGCCGCTGCCGTCGTCCAGCCGGACGCGCAGCGCCAGCGGGCTGCGGCCGAGCTTGGCCGGCTTCAGCTCCATCTGCGGCCGCCAGCGCAGCCAGCCCGCGCGCGCGAGATGAGCGACCAGGAACATGGTGTCGGCCCGCAGCGCCAGGAACTTGCCGCGGCGCTCGGCACCGAGCAGCTCCCTGCCCTTCAGGGCGTCGAGCGGGGGATCGAAGGTCTTGAGCGCCGCGAAGGAGAGCAGTTGCAGCGCCTCGATCCGCCGCCCGCGGACGTGCTCGTCGAGGAAGCGGGTGAGGGACTCGACCTCGGGAAGCTCCGGCATGGCACGGGCAATGGTGCACGGTCAGGGCGGCGCCGCGGCCTGGCGCATGGCATCCTGCCCGCTGCCATGGACGTCGTCACGGAGCCGATCTGGTCGCCGCCCGCGCCGCGGCCCGTCCGCGCTCTGCCGCCGCGCGCGGACGTCGTCGTGGTCGGGGGTGGGATCACGGGCGTCACCGCGCTGCGCTGGCTTGCCCTGCGCGGCGTCGACGCGGTGCTGCTGGAGCGCCACCAGCTCGCCGCCGGCGCCAGCGGGCGCAACGCCGGCTTCCTGCTCATGGGCGTCGCCGCCAACTACGCAATGGCCGTCCGCCAGCACGGCCGCGACGTGGCACACGAGGTCTGGCAGTTCACCGCGGAGAGCCATGCGCTGCTCGCCGGCGCGCTGCAGGGACGCGCCCGGTACGCGCGTCGCGGCAGCCTCGTCCTCGCCGCATCGGAGGACGAAGCCGCTCTGCTGCGCGAGTCCGCCGAGTTGCTCGCCGCCGACTCGCTGCCCGGCCGCTACGTCACTCCGGCCGCGCTGCTCAACGACGCGGACGGGGAGGTCGATCCCTCCGCCGCCGTCGCCTGCCTCGCGGACTCCCTTCCCGACGCGAGCATCCACTGCGGCACCGCGGTGCTCGGCCTCGACGCATCGGCGTCGGAGGTGCGCGTCTACACACAGCGCGGCGAGATCATCGCCGGCGCGGTGGTCCTCGCCACCAACGCGTCCACCGCCGATCTCGCGCCGTCGATGCCGATCGCCCCGGTGCGTGCGCAGATGCTCGCCACCGCACCCGTGGACGCGCGCGTCGCCGCTCGCCCGACGTACTCGCACTGGGGCTACCGCTACTGGCGCCAGCGCGACGACGGCCGCGTCCTGCTCGGCGGCTGGCGAGACACCGCTCCCGACATCGAGGTGGGCACCGAGACGGCGCTCAACCCGGGCATCCAGCGGCACCTCGACGCGCGTCTCGAAGCGCTCGACGTGGCCGCCCCGGTGACCCATCGCTGGGCCGGCATCATGGGCTTCAGCCCCGACGAGCTGCCCCTGGTGGGACCCGTGCCGGACATGCCCAACGTCTTCGTGTGCGGCGGCTACACGGGCCACGGCATGGGCTTCGCGGCCAGCGCGACGCGAACGCTCGTCGCCCATCTGCTCGACGGTGGCGCCATCCCGGCGTGGCTGCGTTCCGACCGGCTACCAGCGCGCGGGTGACAACTCCCGCATGGCGCGCATCACGGCGTCGCGCGAGTCCGGTCGACCGCTGAACGGCGCGATGCAGGTCACCTTCACTCCGCCGGTGCGGTACTCCTCCAGGCGCGCTTTGCAGTAGTCGACGTCGCCGACGACGAGCAGCGACGTCACCAGCTCGTCGGACATCGTCTCCAGCGCGCCCTTGCGGTCGCCTGCGCGCCACTTCTCCAGGAAGGGATCGATCAGCTCGTCCATGCCGATCCAGCGCAGGAACGCCTCGTAGGGCGGCGAGGACACGTACACCGCGAGGATGAAGCGCGCGATCGCACGCGAGGCGTCGTCGAGCCCGTCCGCGCAGAGCATGTTGCGACACACGACGTCGATGGACTCGGGATCGCGCCCCGCGGCCACGGCGCCGGCGCGGACCTCGTCGAGCACCTTGGGCACGGCCGACGGTGGCAGGAAGTTGACGATGACGCCGTCGGCGACCTCACCCACCATGCGCAGCATCCCGGCGCGCAGCGCCGCGCCGTAGATCGGCACCCGCGTCGACGGCGCGGCGTCGAGCCTGAAGGCGCCCCGCTCACCGGCGGCGAGGCTCATCCGCTCGCCGTCGAGCGCCTGGCGAACCCGCCGGATCGTCTCCCGCATCGTGGTCACCGGCTTGACGAAGGGGATGCCGTTCCAGCCCTCGACGATCACCTCGGTCGAGGACCCGATTCCCAGCACCGCCCGTCCCGGCGCCGCCTGCTCGAGCGCCGCCGCCGACATGGCGATGATCGCCGGCCCGCGCGTGTACGCCGAGACGATGGCCGTGCCCAGCCGGGCCTGCGAGGTGAAGGCCGCCGCGTAGACGAGTGGCGAGAAGCCGTCGATGCCCGACGTCTCCATCGACCAGAGGTCGGTGTAGCCGAGCTCCTCGGCCTCGCGAACGATGTCGCCATGCTCGCGCAGCGCGTGCCCGAACATGGGGATGGTGAGTCCGTGGCGCGTCATCAGATGGTGGGCTTGATGACCATGAAGAACACGATCACCAGGACCAGCACGCCGAGCAGGGCGCCCACGGCGGTCCCGCGCGTTGTCAGCCGCTGGTACTCAGCCGACTCCGCGCCGTCGCGCTCCAGCACCTCGATCTGCCTGCGCAGGGTCGGCGTGTACACGGCGCCACCGAGGATCATCACCACGCCGTAGATCGCCACGGCGGTGACCAGCCAGAACTGGTCGAAGGACACGGGTCCTGTGACGATCATCAGGATGCCGGTCACCAGCAGGAGGCCATACGCGGGGTTGGCAATGCGGTCATCGAGGAACTTGACCCCGCGCAACGAGTACGCGAGGTGCTCCGGCGCCCGTGCGGCGCGGGCGAGCCACACGCCGTAGCTGGCGTTGAACCCGACGGCGATGATGGCCAGGACGACGTGGACATAGAGCAGGGCGTGGAACATCGGCGCAGTACCTCCCGCGGGAAGTCTACGCAGCGCCCGCCTCGATCGTCTGCTCCACCTGGGCCACGCGCGCCCTGTCGATCTCGGCCGCCTTCGACTCGTCGTCGGCCATGAGCGCCTCGACGTCGACCTGGCTGTAGTCCATCACGCCCATGTCGACGAAGGCCTTCTGGATCTGGGGACCCCAGAGCCCGATGTCCTTGAGCGTCGGCACGATGCGGGTGAACAGCAGCGAGCGGAACATCCGCTGCGACTCCGAGTCGCGCACGTAGCTGAGGCACTCGTCGACGTCGAGGCCGACGTTCTCCCAGACCTCCTCGGCGAGGAAGCGGTCGCGCATCAGGTAGCAGGCCTGGACGGTGAACGCCTCGCGCTCGTCGCGCTCCTTCTGGGTGAGCTGCGGGTAGTAGTCGCGCAGGGCCAGCCGCCCGAAGGCGACGTGCCGCGCCTCGTCCTCCATGACGTAGGCGACCACCGCGCGGGCCAGCGGATCACCGGTGAGGTCGCGGATCAGCCCGAAGGCGGCCAGGGCCAGGCCCTCGATGAGGATCTGCATGCCCAGGTAGGTGAAGTCCCAACGCGAGTCGGCGATGGTGTCGTTGAGCAGCGACTCGAGGTTCTTGTTGATCGGGTAGGCGAGCCTGACCTTGTCCTGCAGGTACTTCGAGTACGTCTCGACGTGGCGCGCCTCGTCCATCACCTGGGTGCCGGCGTAGAACTTGGAGTCCAGGTCGGGCACCGTCTGGACGATCTTGGCCGTGCAGATCAGCGCCCCCTGCTCGCCGTGCAGGAACTGCGAGAACTGCCAGGCCACCATGTGGCGGCGCAGCTCGGCGCGCGCCCGGTCGTCCATGCGCTCCCACGACTGCGAGCCGAAGATGGGGACGTACTCGTCGGGCGAGCCCAGCGGGTTGTCGGGGTCAGGCTCGTGCGTCCAGTCGATGCGCTCCTGGGCGTTCCACTGCCGCTTCTTGCCCTTCTCGTAGAGGTTGAGCAGCTTCTCGCGGCTCTCGTCGTACTCCCAGGTGAAGACCGTCTCTCCGCCGCTGGGCAGATGCCAGCGGGTCTGCTCAACCGGAAGGGCGTAGACACGGGTGCTCATGCGGTGATCTCCAACCTGTCGGATGCGGGGTCCGGCAGCCCCAGCCAGCGCTGGAGCTCGGCCTGCACGGCCTTGTGATGCAGCAGGGCGAGCAGCTGGTTGACCAGCGGGAAGCCCCGGTTGACCAGGTCACGGAGGGTGGCGGCGTCGTGCCGCGACAGCACCGGCTCGATGATCCGGGCCAGCTCCTCCTGGACGAGCCGTTCGACGGCGTCGCGATAGAGCGCCATGTTCTCGATGGAGAAGCCCGCCTCCTCGGTGAAGCCCGCCTGGCGCATCGCCGCGGTCAGCTCGACGACGTGCAGGTCGGAGCTGGAGAGAGGCCCGTCGCCGCGGACCAGCCCCAGCCGGCGCAGGCCGGCCACGTCGTCCGCGGCGACGTGCTCGCGGACCGCGGCCAGCTCCTCCGCCGAGGCGGCCGGGTCGGGCTCTTCGAGCAGGCTGCCCAGGGCCAGCATGGCCCGGATCTCGGCGATGGGCAGCTCGCCGTGGTGCTCCAGCACCCAGCGGATGCTGCGCAGCGGCAGCCGCAGCTCCGCCTGCAGCGAGCGGACCCAGAGCACCCGCTGCACGGTGTCCTCCGCATAGAGCGCCTGGTTGCCCGCGGTCTTGCGGGCGGCCGGCAGGAGGCCCTGCTGCAGGTAGAAGTGGAGGGTGGGCGCGGGGGTGCCGGTGAGCCGGACCAGGTCCCGCATCCGGTAGGGGTACTCGGCCACGGACGGCGATGCTGGCACCGCCGGTGTCAAGTGTCAAGCGGCACTTGATGTCGTAGTGGGGACCGCCCACGTCGAGGTCCGGGGCCGTCTCTGCTGACAGACGGTCATGGTGTCGCTCTCCATGACAGCACCGCATGGGACATAACTTGACAGTGGCGGTGTAGGTTCTTTATGGTTCCCCCAGGCGCCGGCCCCGCGGCGCGACCCACCCAGCAGTCCCGGGCAGGGGGCCGAATTTCCAGGCAGAGGAGGTACCCATACCCATGGTCCGCTCGGAGTCCATGTCAATGGAGGATGTGGCGCCGCGGCTTGTCACGCTCGACGCCCGGCGGGCACGCCTTCGCCGCAGGCGGCGGCGGAACGCACTTCGTGAATGGGCTTCCCTGGCGGTGATCGCCACGGTCGGCACCTGGCTGGCCGCGGCCGCAATCGTGACCCTGGTGGCGCGTTGACCCAGCCCGGCGCGCGCTGCCAACCGACCGTCTTCCCACGCATCTAGGGAGGTTCCCAATGGTAGCCCTGGTTCTCTTCCTGCTCCTGGTGGCCATCCTCTTCGGCGCCGGCGCAGCCCTCCACGCCCTGTGGTGGGTGGCCATCATCGCGCTGGCCATGTGGCTGATCGGCTTCGCCGTCCGGCCGTCCGGTGGCCGCTGGTACTACTGGTAGTCGAGATAGGGTGGCCGGCCTCATCCCCGGAGAGAACCGGCCACCCCTCGATCATCCTCAGGCCCTGCGGGCGATTGCCCCAGGGCCGAACGTCATCAGTCCGCAGCGCCCTTCAGCCACTCGACGTCGCCGTAGTACCCGGGTGGCACCGGGTGCTTCACGTATTCCGCGTACTGCGCCCTGCTGGTGCCGATGTCGGTGTTGGCGCCGTGGCCCGGCATCACCACCGTCTCGTCGGGCAGGGGGTGCAGCCTGCTGACGATCGATTGCACGATCGTCTCCACGTCGCCGGCGGCCGACGTCTTGCCGGGACCGCCGTCGAACAGCGTGTCGCCGCTGATCACGGCGCGGCCGACGCGCAGGCAGATGCTTCCCGGTGTGTGTCCCGGCGTGTGGATCACCGTGCAGCGGACGCCGCCGACCGCCACCTCCTCGCCGTCGGCGACGCGCCGGTCGATGCGCTCCTCGGCGATGCGGATCTCGCGGTCGCCGACCAGCACGGGCGCATGGGTGGCCTCGCGCACGGCGTCGTAGCTCATCCAGTGGTCGGGATGCCAGTGCGTGGCCAGCACCTGCTTGACGTTGCCGTCGGCGGCGATGGCGTCGAGCAGCGGGCCCGTCTCCAGCGGCATGTCGACGAGCAGTGACTCGCCGCGCGCCACGTCGCGCACGATGTAGGCGTTGTTGCCGAACGGCCCCATGGGGCCGACCTTGACGATGCGGACGTCCCCGCCGTCGAAGACGCTGATCAGGCGCTGCGTGTCCTGCTGGGTCATCGCGCGGCTTTGCGCGACGGCGGCGTGAACTTGGCGGGGTCGAGCCCCTGGGCGCGGAGCTGCGCCTTCCAGGCCCGCTTGCCCGCCTGGTACTCCTCCAGCTCCTCGGGGGTGGTCACGTCGGCGAGGGTGGGGAAGTCGGGGATCGCCTTCTCCCAGCCCGCCGGGCGCACTCCGTACTGCTTGGCGAGCAGGCCCATGATGGTGCGCGACTTCATCGGCCCGATCCCGGGCAGCCTGGCCAGCCGCTGCTTCAGCTCCGCCGCGCTGTCGACGCCGCGCCAGATCCGCGACGCGTCGCCGCCGAACTCACCGGCGACGATCGTCTCCAGGGCGCGGACCCGCTCGGCCATGGCGCCGGGGAAGCGGTGGATGGCGGGCGGCGTGGCGAAGACCTGGCGCAGCTTCTCCGGGTCCATCCCGGCCAGCTCGGCGGGGTCGAGGGTGCCCAGGCGACGGCGGATCTCCAGCGGTCCCGCGAAGGCCTTCTGCACGGTGACCTGCTGGTCGAGCACGAAGCCGATCAGCAGCGCGTTGGGGTCGGTGGCGATGAGCCGGTCGGCCTCGCCGTCGCCGCTGAAGGGCAGGCGCTGAGGCGCACCCGCCGGAGCCGTCGCTGCTCTGCTCATGGGGAGGAAGGGTAGTCCGTGGCGCTGGGCTCCGTCGCGGCTACACTCTCGCCATGTCCTGGCTCGCCCGGCTGATGGGCAGGTCCTCGCCCGCCCCCGCCGCGCCCCCGCCGGCGGCGGTGGTGGTGCCCCAGGACATCGCCGAGAAGCTCACCGCCACCGGCGTGCCCCTGGGTGACGCCGTCGAGGCGGCGCTGCGCGAGCACCTCACCTCGCTGGAGCAGGCCCACCGCCGCGGCGAGGCTCCCGCGCCCTGGTGGCTGGCCCGGGAGGACGAGGAGGGCGGCGACATCGAGGACCGCCTCCGCGACCGCATCGCCCAGCGCCGCTCCGGCGAGGCCGAGGCCGAACGCTGATCGCCGCCGGCGTGATGCGGCGACATCCCCTGGGGCGGCTCTGGCGCCCGCTCGCCGTCCTGGCGGTGGTGCTGGCCTACGGCACCGTCGGCTACGTGCTGATCGGCGGCTGGTCGGTGCTCGACGCGCTCTTCATGACGGTGATCTCGATCACCACAGTCGGTTACGAGGAGGTGCACCCGCTCGACGCCCGCGGCGAGGCGTTCACCATCAGCCTGATCGTCTTCGGGGTGATCGGCTTCCTCTACACCTTCGGCGTCATCGTCGAGGTGATCGGCAGCGGGCGCTGGCAGGAATACCGGAGGTTTCGGCGCATGGAGGACCAGGTCAGGAAGCTGCGCGACCACGTCATCGTGTGCGGCTACGGGCGCACCGGCAAGCAGGTGGTCGCCGAGCTGGAGCAGGGCGGCCACGCCTACGTCGTCGTGGAGATGAACCCGCAGCCGTTCGCCGAGGTGGTGCGCGACCGGCGGCCCAACGTGCAGGGGGACGCGGCGTCGGACGAGATCCTCCACCAGGCGGGCATCGACCGCGCCCGCGCCCTGGTCAGCGCGGTCGACTCCGACGAGCGCAACGTCTACATCGTGCTCACCGCGCGCTCCATCAACCCAAAGCTGTTCATCGTGGCCCGGTCCTCGTACCCCGACTCCCTCGCCAAGCTGCGCCGGGCGGGTGCCGACCGGGTGGTCAGTCCGTACACGCTGAGCGGGCGGCGGATGGCGGCGCTGGCCCTGCAGCCGGCGGTGGTCGACACCATCGACATGGTCATGGGCGGCGAGCACGCGGGCATGGCCCTGGAGGAGCTGGTCGTCCCCGAGGGCGCCGCCGGCCTCACCGCCGGCCAGCTCCGCCGCTCAGGAGCGACGCTGCTGGCGGTGCGCTCGCCGGCAGGCGGCCTCAGCGTCGGGCCCAACGACGCCCAGGCGCTGCAGCCTGAGGACCTCGTCGTCGCCATGGGCACGCGCTCCCAGCTCGACGCCCTCGCCGACGCACTGCGCCCCCTGGCGGCGAACGGGTAATCTTCGACGTCGGTGTCAACTTTCCACGTGCGGAGAGGTTCTTCCATGCGCGCAGTCACCTTCCAGGACGTCGGCCGGATCCAGCTCGACGACGTGCCCAAGCCGGAGATCCAGGAGCCCACCGACGTCGTCCTCAAGGTGACCACCACGGCCATCTGCGGCAGCGACCTGCACGTCCTGCACGGTCGCATCCCGGGGATGATGCCGGGCTCGATCCTCGGCCACGAGTTCATCGGCGTCGTCGATTCGGCGGGCTCGGAGGTGAAGGGCTTCCGCGAGGGAGACCGTGCCCTGGCCTCCTTCATGATCCCCTGCGGGCACTGCTGGTTCTGCGGGCGCGGGCTGTTCAACCGCTGCCCCGACCAGCGCGTCTTCGGCTACGGCGCCTTCCTCGGCGACGTCAACGGCGGCCAGGCCGAGTACGTGCGCATCCCCGCCGCGGACATGTGCTTGCATCACGTCGAGGGCGACCTCAGCGACGAGCAGGCCCTCTTCGCCGGCGACATCTTCACCACCGGCTATGACGCCGCCGTCGAGGGGGAGATCCAGGAGGGGGACGTCGTCGCCGTGCAGGGCTGCGGGCCCGTCGGCCTCTTCGCCATCCAGGCGGCGCGCACCTTCAAGCCGTCGGTGATCTACGCCCTGGACTCGGTCGACTCCCGGCTGGAGATGGCCGAGCAGTTCGGCGCGGTGCCGGTCAACGTGAAGCAGGTCCATCCGCCCTCCTTCGTGCAGGACCACACCGGCGGCCGCGGGGCCGACGTCGTTCTGGAGTGCGTGGGCGCCCTGCCCGCCCTGGCCCAGGCGATCGACGTCGTCCGCGCAGGCGGCCGCATCTCGGTGATCGGCGTCTACAGCGAGCCGGAGTTCGAGCTGCCCATGTCGCTGGTGTTCACCAAGGGCATCGACATCAAGATGTGCGGCACCGCCAACGTGGTCGGCCGCTGGGACGCGGTGCTCTCGCTGACGCGGCAGGGCGCGGTCGACCCCACCGCGATCATCTCCCACCGCATGAAGCTCGACGAGGCCCTCGAGGGCTACCGCATCTTCGAGGCTCGCGACGCGCTCAAGGTCGTGCTCACCCCCTGACCGCCGGCCGCTGGGCGGCTTGACGCGGGCGGTGCGCCGCCGCCAGGATGATCCGCGGAGCGCCCCGCCCGTCTGGGGCGCGAAGGGAATGATTGCGATGCACACTGCCTCCGCCAGGCGCCTGCGCCTGCTCGGCGCGGCCCTCCCCGCGGCCGCCTTCCTCATCCCCGCCACCGTCGCGGGCTCGACGCCGGTGGCCTCGTCGTCCGCGGCGCACAGCGTGGCCGCGCCCCAGGCGAAGAAGAGCACGGCGGCGGCGGCCAGCCAGCCCCTGCTCCAGTACCAGTCCTCCGGCGCTCCGGTGGAGACCAAGCCCGCCGTGTACCTCGTCTTCTGGGGTGAGCAGTGGGCGGTGGGCTGGAAGGACGTCTCCAACTCCGGCAACGTCTACAGCAGCGCCCAGGCGCAGACGTACATCACCGACTACTTCAAGTACGTCAGCAGCACCGCCACGGCGTGGAACGCGGTGACCACGCAGTACTGCTCCGGTGTCGCCGTCGGCGCGACGAGCTGCCCGAGCACCAAGCCGCACGTCACCAACCCGCCGGTGTTCGGCGGCGTCTGGGTCGACACCACCTCGCCGCCCCCGCCGCCGGTGGTTCCCGACAACTGCGCGGTGCTGGCGTGCATCGTGCCCGGCACGACGGCCGACGCCGCCAACCTCCTCGCCGCCGAGGCGGTGCGCGCCGAGCAGCACTTCCTGGGCACGGGCAACAACCCCAACGCCGACTTCATGCTGATGCTGCCCGAGGCGACCACCACCACGGGCGTGATCGGCGCCTGCGCCTACCACTCCCAGGCGCAGGACTCCAAGGGTCGCTGGGTCACCTACAGCAACATGCCGTACGTGATGAACATGAACGTGCTCTGCGGCGAGAACTTCGTCAACAACGACGACAGCTTCGGCAACGGCTTCTTCGACGGCTACTCGATCGTGGCCGGCCACGAGTTCGCCGAGGCGGAGACCGATCCGCTTCCCTTCACCCACACCGCGTGGCAGGACTCCAGCGGCAACGAGATCGGCGACAAGTGCGCCTGGATCAGCCCAGGAACGCCCGGCGGCTCGCACGACATCGGTCCCGATGCGGCCGGCCACCGGTATGCGGTGCAGACGCTGTGGAGCAACAAGTCGGGAAGCTGCACGGGCTGACCTGACGCCGCCCCGGCCGCCGCGGCGGCGCGTGTCGCGCTATGCGAAGACGCTGCCGCGGCGCTCCAGGCCGCGGTAGAGACCGTCCTGGATCACCTCGCGCACCTCGTCGGTGAGGCGCATCACCGTGCCCGGGTCCTCGGCCGCGTCGGCGCCGTAGGCCTCGACGGGGATGGGCTCGTGGAACTCGATGCTCCACGAGCTGGGCAGCGGCAGCACACCGAGCGGGCCGAGCAGCGGGAAGGTGGGAGTGATCGGGAAGTACGGCATCCCCATCAGCCTGGCCACGGCGGGCACGTCGGCGAGCATCGGGTAGAGCTCCTCCGAACCGACCACGCTGACCGGGATGATCGGCGCGCCGCTGCGCAGGGCGATCTGCGCGAAGCCGCCCCGGCCGAAGCGGCGCAGGCGGTAGCGCTCCTTGTACGCCTTGCCCGTGCCCTTCACGCCCTCGGGGAAGACGAGCACCAGCTCGTCGTCGGCGAGCAGGCGCTCCGCGTCGCCGGGATGGGCCAGGGTGTTGCCGGTGCGGCGCAGGAACCAGGAGATGAAGGGAACCCCGAAGAACGCGCCCATGATCAGGGCGCGGGCATGGCGCGGCTGCGGGTGCTCGGTGAGGATGGCGGTGCGGATCATGGCGCCGTCGAAGGGCAGCACCCCCGCGTGGTTGGAGACGAGCAGCGCGCGCCCGTCGCCCGGGACGTTCTCGAGCCCGCTGGTGCGCACCCGCCAGTAGTGCTCGTAGAGGAACTCGAAGAGGGGCAGCAGCGACTCCGTCCATTCGCGGTCGAAGCCGTACGCGTCGGCGGCGGTTTCACCGCGGCCGTGGCGCGAGGCCAGCTCGGCCTGCCGCGCCACGAACGACGCGGCACCGGTGAGCAGGCGGCGCAGCTCGTCGGTCCGCGCGGCGCCGAGTGCCTCCGCCGCGGCACGCGGGGCGTGGCGGGCCAGGCGGGGCAGCTCGCGCGAGATGGAGCTGAGCTTCTCGATGGGGACGGGCGCCACCTCGGCGGGCTCCAGCTCGGCGGCGGTGCGCCTTCGCTGCAGCTCGTCGCCTGCAAGCTCGTACAATCGAAGCAGGCGCTCGCGGAGCAGCCGGGTGTCGACCACGGGTGTGCCGTCCAGCTCGAGGTCGGGCAGCTCGTCGAGGTCCAGGGCGGTGGTGCCGTTGCCGTTCTGGGTGGCCTCACCGTCCTCGATGGGCACGCGGGTGAGCGTGCGATCGCCCGCGCGCCGGCCTGGTTGCGCCACTGCACTGCCCCCGAGGATGCCGCTGAAGGGGGCCCCATGGTACCAGCGGCCGCCGGCCCGCCAGTGCCCGCTCAGCGCCTCGCGGAGGGCAGGCTCGCGCGGCGCGCGGGGTCGCGCAGGTAGGCGTCGACGGTGGCCAGCAGCACCTCCGGCGGGGCGGCGATGCTGTCCGCGAAGTAGCCGCCGTCGAAGGGCCGCTGGGCGGCGCGGAGGAGGGCGGCCGCCGGCTGCCGGCGCGGCTTGCGGGCGCCCTCGACGAGGGTGTAGCCGAGGATCAGGCGGTTGCCCGCGCGGGTGATGCCGAAGCCGGCGATCGCCTCCCAGGGGTTGAGCTGGCTGAAGGGATACTGGCGGTGGACCAGCCCCTCCCGGGTCAGCTCCAGCGTCGGGCGGAGGAGCACTCCGGTGAAGAGCAGCGCGGCCACCGGAGCGGCGATGACGAACCAGCCGATGGTGGCGCCCTCGATCACGAAGAGGACGCCCGCCACCTCGGTCACCGCCGCCAGGGGCACCACCAGCGCCGCCGGCCGCCGCGCCCGGAAGACCAGGCGGCCGCGGCGCATGGTCAGCAGCTGCGGCTCCTCCCGCGCCTCGGCGCTCGGGCTGTCGGTGCTCATCGTCGTGTCATCGTATGGCCGTGCCCGAGCCTCACGTCCTCGCCGCCGGCGCCGGCGGGCTGCTCGTCCTGCTCTTCGCGGCGGGGGGCTTCATCGTCGTCATCCTGGTGGCCGCGGTGGTGCTCGCCCTGATCCAGGCCGTCCTCCCCGGCGGCGACACCGAGGCCGACCGCGTCCGCGCCGCCGAGCTGGCGCGCGAGCAGGGTGAGGAGGCGTCCGACTCGTCGTAGCAGCTTCGTAACCGGTTTCCACCATGGCCCGAGACATACTGGCGCGGCTTCATCGGGACCGGCCCGGGCGGGCCGAGAGGCAGGGGGAAGGAGGCGGAGTGCCTCGGTCGTTGTGCAATGGCCGCCGTGTGGTGGCAATTCTCACGCTGAGCGTCACTTGTGCATCGGGGCCAACCATCGGGATGCAGGTCTGGAACGCCGGTCCAGTGCTTGCGTCAAGCCAGTACGCCACCGCCGTCCTGGCGGACTCGCCTGCCGCCTACTGGCGTCTGGGAGAGACGTCGGGAACAACTGCGGCGGACTCGAGTGGCAATGGCTACCCAGGGACGATCAGCGGCAGCGTGACGCTGGGTGCCTCCGGCGCGATCCTCGGCGACCCCGACACGGCGATGAGCTTCAGCGGAGGCTACATCAATACATCGTACGTACAGACGTCGGTCACGGCCTACTCCGAGGAAGCGTGGATGCGCTCCACGTCGACCGCTCCGTTCGCTCCGGTGTTCACCGACCGCGGCGCCGATGGAAGCGGCCACAGCCTGTCGATGTACTTCGGCGAAACGGGAGGGGCGAGCGGCGGCCCTGGCCTGGTGTCGTTCGAGTTGGACACCAACAGCCAAGAGGTCGGTGTCACGGCCGCCCAGGCCATCAACGACGGGCAATGGCACCACGTCGTCGGCACGTGGTCGGCCCCTTCCGGCATGACCGTCGATCCGAGTCAGTTCACGGTGTACATCGACGGTGCCCCCGTCGCGACTACGCCGGCGAGCCACAACTACTGTGGGTGCGGACTGCCCACCTCTCCACTCAGTGGCGAAGGTGGTCTCACGGAAGGGTACAACTACATCGGCACGTTGGACGAGCTGGCCATCTATCCGACCGCGCTCACGCCGGCACAAGTTGCCGCGCACTTCGCGGCGAGTGGGCGACAGGCGCCGCCGATCGGTGGCGCGGAGAATCCCACCGAGACCAACGGGGGGTCGAACCCGAGCGAGCGGTGGCTCGGCGCGACCCATGGCTGCACCTGCAAGCCGGTGGATACCAACACGGGGAACTTCTGGCACACGTTTGAGGATCTCGACGTTCCCGGCCGTGGACCGGCGCTCAACGTCACCCGCACTTACAACTCCTCGATGGCTGCGGCCAACGGTCCCTTCGGCTACGGGTGGCAGTTCAGCTACGGCGCCTCGCTGTCGGCCAGCGGCAGCACCGCCACGATCACCCAGGAGAACGGCAGCCAGACCACCTTCACGCTCTCCGACGGCACCTACACGGCGCCCCCGCGGGTGATCGCCAGCCTCGTCCACAACGGGGACGGTACCTACACGCTGACCCGCCAGGCGCGCCAGCGGCTGACCTTCTCGTCGGGTGGCCAGCTGCTGAGCATCGCCGACCTCAATGGCGCCACCACGTCCCTCACCTACAGCGGCGGCCAGCTCAGCACGATCACCGATCCTGCGGGACGTGCGGTGTCGCTGAATTGGACCGGCGCCCACATCGCCGCCGTCACCGACGCCAACGTCAGTCCGGCGCGCGTCGTGCAGTACGCATACGACGCCAGTGGCAACCTCAGCGACGTCACAGACGTGGCCGGCGGCAATGAGCATTTCACCTACGATGCTGACCACCTGCTGCTGACCATGCGCGATCCGCGCGGCAACACGGTGACCAACCACTACGACGCCAGCAGCCGGGTCGACTGGCAGACCGACGAGCTCAACCGCAAAACCACCTTCGCGTACGCCTTCGCGTCGACCACCATCACCGACCCCCAGGGCAACGTGACCGTCGACGGCTACACCAACGGGCTGCGCACCTCGGTCACCAAGGGATACGGCACCCCGCAGGCAGCGACGTGGACCTTCCTGTACGACCGCGCCACGCTGGGCCTGATCAGCGTCACCGACCCCGACGGCCACACCTCGACAGCCACCTACGACGCCACGGGCAACCGGCTCACCGCCACCGACGCCCTGGGCCGGCAGACCATCAACGCCTACGACGCGCTCAACGACCTCACTTCGACCCAGGATCCGAAGGGCATCATCACCACGCTCACCTACGACGCCAGCGGCAACCTCACCGAGACCTCGACGCCGCTGGTCGGGTCATCGCCCGCAGTCAGCCAGACGACGGTGTACGCGCACGGCGACGCGGTGCATCCGGGCGACGTCACCGCCATCACCGACGCCGACGGCAAGATCTCCCACTTCACCTACGACGCCGCCGGCGACCTAGCCAGCAGCACCGACCCACTCGGCGACACCGCAACCTACACCGACAATGCAGACGGCTGGCTGCTGACCTCGACCAGCCCGAAGGGCAACGTTGCTGGTTGCGGCTGCGCGGCGACCTACACCACGAGCTACGGCCACAACGCCTTCGGGCAGGTGACCACGGTCACCGATCCGCTCGGGCACGTGACGACCAAGCACTACGACGCGAATCGCAACCTCGACCAGTTCACCGACGCCGACGGCAACCTCACCACCTACGTCCACGACGCGAGCAACGAGCTCACCGCCGTGCAGCGAGCGGACTCGCCGCAGACCAGCCTGGTCACCGACTACAACGCCGACGGCACCGTCCTCGACCAGAAGGACGGCGCCGGGAACACCACCACATACGGCTACGACGCCCTCGGACGAGTCACCTCGACCACGACGCCAGCCACCACGGCGTGTCCGAGCGGGTGCACCACCACCCTCGCCTACGATGGTGCCGGCAACCGTCTCACCAGCGTCGACCCGGCCGGCGGGACGACGACGTACACCTACGACGCGGCCAACCAGCTCACCGGCATCACCTACTCGGACGGCGTCACCCCGAACGTCTCGGGCATCACCTACGACGCCGACGGCCAGCGCACCGCGATGACCGACGGCACCGGAACGTCGTCGTGGTCCTACGACAGCCTGCACCGGCTGACCGGCTCGACCAATGGTGCGGGCGCGACGGTCGCCTACTCCTACCGCACTCCATCGGGTGGCCAGGACCTGCTGGACCGGGTCGGCCGCATCACCTACCCGGGCGGCGTCGGATCGGTGGTTCGCGGCTACGACGACGCCGGCCGGCTGACGTCGGTCAAGGACTTCTCCGGCGCCACGCTGTCCTTCGGCTACGACTCCGACTCCAACCTCACCACGTCCACGGTGCCCTCGACGGCCACGGTCACCGACACTACCGGGTACAACGCCGCCGACCAGGCCACCTCGATCACCAGTAGCAACGGCTCCACCCTGTTCGGCGCCAGCTACCACCGCGACGCCAATGGCCAGCTCACCAGCGACAGCTCTGCGCCGCCCGCGGTCGACGCCTACCGCTACACGCCGCTCAACCAGCTCTGCTACGCAGCTTCGTCGTCGACCTCGGCGTGCTCGTCGCCTCCGGGCGGCTCGCAGCGCTTCTCGTACGACGCATCCGACAACCTGACCACCTTCGGCAGCACCACGCAGAGGTTCGACGCCGCGGGCGAGCTGTGCTGGACGTCGCCGACGCCCTCGGCCAATGCCTGCTCGTCCACCCCGGCGGGCGGGACCGCGTACAGCGACGACAGCCGCGGCAACCGCATCAGCGCTGTGCCCGCCTCGGGGCCCGCCGCCTGCGACCGGTACGACCAGGAGAACCGACTGAGCGGCATCGTCACCGGGACCGGCGCGGCGTGCGCCTCGCCCTCTGCGGTCGCGACCTACAGCTACGACGGGGACGGCCTCCGGCAGAGCAAGACCGTCGGCGGCAGCACCACCCACTTCACCTGGGACACCAAAGGCACCCTCCCGCTCCTCCTCCAAGAGGTGACAGGCGGCGTCACGACCAGCTACATCGACGGACCGGGCGGCATGCTCGCCGAGCAGGTGACGTCGTCCCGTCCTGCGATCTCGATGGTCGGCTCGCCCGTCACCGCTGCGGACTCGAGTGGGGCCGGTGGCTCGCTCATCCTGACCCTTCCGTCCTCGCTTGCCACCGGCGACGACATCATTGTCGGCACGACCTACCAGGCGGGCGTCAACAACTCCGTCGCGACGCCCGCCGGCTACACGGCCATCACCTCACCGGTCACCTCGGGCGGCACCGCCCCGACCGCCGATGTCACCGAGGTCTTCGCCAGTACGGCCGCGGCCGGCGGCACGTCGGTGACCCTGACCTACAGCGGCGTCTTTCCCAAGGCTGCCGTGGCCGTGGTGTATCGGGGCACCGATCCCACTATGCCCATCGACGTGGTTGCCACCGGAGCGACCGCGAGCGGCACGTCGGTCGCGACCTCGGCGACCACCCGCTACCCCAACGACCAGCTCGTCCTCGTCCAGGGCGCCAGCTACCTGGCGACGTCACCGGGCTCCTGGTCCGCGCCGGCCGGAGGCACCGAGGAGGCGCAGAAGGACGCCACGTTGGTCACCATCGGCGTCGCGGACACCCACCAGACGCCAGCGGGGCCGACCGGCTCGCTGGCTTCGACCTTCATGACCACTGGCACCTTCGCCGTGCCCCCACAGCTCACAGCAGTGCTCGTCGCCCTGCAGACGTCCCCGGCCGTGGTCTTCGCCCACCACGACCAGCTCGGCAGCACCCGCCTCCTCACCGACCTGACCGGTGCGCCTCGCGCCACCTTCACCGTCGACCCGTTCGGCAATCTCATGGCCACCAGCGGCACCGTGAGTACGCCTTTCCTCTATGCCGGCCAATACAGGGATGCGGAGTCCGGGCTGGACTACATGAGAGCTAGGTACTACGACCCGTCGACAGCTCAGTTCCTCTCTCGTGACCCGCTGGAGATGAAGACCAGGGCGCGCTTCGGGTATGTCGGCGGCAACCCGCTGAATGCTACTGACCCTGCTGGGCTGGATTCTCAACCTTCCCAGCCGCAACCTGAGCCAACTTCGGAGTCGCCCGACTACTACTACACGTCACCAACTGATGGCGGCTGCCAATGGTCACCGAACCTGGCCCACGTAAATCTGAGCTCCGATATCGGCAGTTTCGCAGCGCGGTGGGGCTACACCAGGCGCCAGGTTCGTGACGCTATCCACACCTTGAAGAAGGGCATTGAGGGAAATCCAGATGTGGAGCTCGATCCCGATACGGGCGACGTCTACGTGAGGGAGCCCGGCGGCGATCCCGAACTGCTCGGCAACATCGGCGATGAGATTGACGCTCAGTCTAGCTCTGGGCGTAGTGCGAACAAGAGCATCTCGTTGTCGAACCTGCCGTGGTGGTCGATCCCGATCGTGATCGTTCTTGGCGGTGGCGCTATCATTGCCACAGACGGTGCGGCCGCTCCAGCTCTGGCGGGAGCATTCTAGGAAGAAGGTCTCGCATGAACGAAACCTGGGCGCAGGTCACGGTTCGCGTATTCACACTCCGACCGTGCGATGAGATAACCCAATTACTGGGCATCGCCCCGACCAACTGCGTTGCCGAGATGAGCCACGGTCGCGAGTCTGGTCGAGTTCTATGGACGTGGGATACTCCGCTGCCATCGATCGCCCCGCTGGAGAGCCACCTGACTCATATGGTCCAGGTGTTCACGTCCCGTAAGGACGTGCTGAGAGAACTCGCGAAGGAAGGCCCTGTCGACCTATTCGTCGGCTTCGGGGCAGACAGCGGACAAGCCGGGGTCTCGCTCACCCCGGAGCTGTTGGGCGACCTGGCGTCGATTCCCTGGACCGTGCATCTGGATCTCTATCCGCCACCCCCGTCTGTGAGCCCGCGAATTGTCTCGGGTCCCGCCGCCACAGAAGAATGATGTGCTGGACACGATGATGACCTCTAGTGGCATAGGCACTCGCGGCGCAGACCACGAGTTCCCTTGCCCGGTCTGTGGGTATTTGGTCTTTGACGGGCCACCCGGCACGTTCGCGATCTGCCCGGTTTGCCGGTGGGAGGACGACGACACCCAACTCAGATGGCCGGCTTTGGCCGGGGGGGCGAATAGCACGTCCTTGATCGAGGCTCAGCGGGAGTTCGGACGAACAGCGGTAGACGGCAACCTTCACTATGTCCTGGATCCAGCTTGGCGTCCCATCGATTCATCGAGGGATGACGTGCGAGATGATTTTCAGCCCGGTCAACAGGCGGAGTGGCCTCTGGATCGCACGGGGTTGTACTACTGGCGTCCGACTTACTGGCGCCGAAGCGGCTAACCAGCTTGCCCGATTCTGTGTAATTGGATCCCTGGGCGATGGAGGCCCAGTTGCCGCTGCTCTGGAGACGGGAGGCGCGAGCCTCGCTCCGATCTCCGCATTCTGTCGGCGGATATCGTCGCGATCCCGTGTGGACCTGGAAGGCGGAGAGAGGCGCTACTTCCTCACCTGGGGACGGATCTCGGAGGCGGTTGACGAGGAACCGTTAGAGCGGTTGTTGATGGCGGCAGCCATGCGATGCTCCGCGGGAGCGAAGCCCTTTTCCGCATACCTCTGCGCGACGCTGCAAGAGGCGGCACAAGAGCCCTACTTCTTCGAGAGCTTCTTCAAGATGTGCCAGCGTCCCATTCCGTACGGCTCCGGCTACAAGGAGTGAGCCGCCGATATCCTCGAATGGGTGAAAGCCGGAAGGAGTTGCACTGCCTCGGGCGGAGAGAGCGCGACCTTGAGCTGTTGGTGCTTGTCGCGGCGATCGAATGGAGCACTCGGCGACAATCCGCGCCCGCTTGGCGGGAAGGTCGTGGGCTCTCGGCCGCGAGGGTGGCGGCCATGAGGCCTGCTGCTGTGGCGGCACGTGGGTGAGCGTCCCACGGCGTCGCGAGATCAGCGAAGGAACCGCGCGAGGCAGCTTCAAGACGGTTGGAACAGGAGCTCGGGGAGAGATGGTGGCCATGACGAGGAGAACGTACACGGCGGTGTGCGAGCGCTCTGGCGACCGGTGGCCGATCGAGGTGCCCGCGGCACCGGGCGTCTCCACCCAGGCGCGCCGCCTGGCGGGCGCGGAGGCCATGGCGCGCGATGCCATCTCGTTGATGCTGGAGGAGGACTCCTTCGACCTCGTCGTCGCCCATCTCCCGGCGGAGCTGGCCACCGAGGTCGATGCCGCCCGCGAGCCGCGCCAGACGGCCGACCGCTACCAGTGCGAGGCCACCAGCGCCGCCCGAGCCGTGGCCGGCAAGCTCGCGCAGCGCCACGGCCTGAGCATCCGCGGCATCGGCCGCATCCTCGGCCTCTCCCACCAGCGGGTCCACCAGCTCCTCAGCGCGCCGCAGCCGCCCTCCGCCTGACGGCGGGACCCCCGCTCGACTTGCACCCGAGCCCGCGCCTGGGCTAGGATGCATAAAGAAGGCTTTATCAAACGATCCGTTATGAGTTCAGGCCTCCCCCAGGCCGCGACGGGTCGGAGCCGACCGCTCCGGAGACACGTCCCACGGTGCCCACCGCCGCCGACCTGAGCCTCCACTTCGAGGGCCTGGCCAACCCCACCCGCCTCAAGATCGTCGAACGGCTCGCCGCCGCCGCCGAGGTCCGGGTGAGCGAGCTGGCCGAGTTCTGCAAGGTCTCCCAGCCCCGCATGAGCTGGCACCTGCGCATCCTCAAGCGCGCTCAGATCATCCGCACGCGACGCAACGGTCGCGAGGTGTTCTGCCGTCTCGACCGCGACGCCATCGCGGCCCAGATGCGCAGCTTCATGCGGATGGTGGCGGGGAGCGCCGGCGGGGCCGATGCCGTGGAGACACAGACCCTGATCAGCGAGGTGGCACAGTGAGCAAGAAGGTTCGGGTGGCGATCGTCGGCGTGGGCAACTGCGCGTCCTCGTTCGTCCAGGGTGTGGAGTACTACAAGGACGCCGACCCGCAGGACTTCGTCCCGGGCCTGATGCACGTCGACCTCGGCGGCTACCACATCAGCGACATCGAGTTCAGCGCCGCCTTCGACATCGACAAGGAGAAGGTGGGCTACGACCTCTCCGAGGCGATCTTCCGCAGCAACAACAACACCGTGAAGTTCTCCGACGTGCCGCACCACAACGTGCCGGTGCAGCGCGGCATGACCCACGACGGCCTGGGCAAGTACCTCAGCGAGGTGATCACCAAGGCGCCGGGCAGCACCGTCGACATCGTCAGCATCCTCAAGGACACCGGCACCGACGTGGTGGTCAACTACCTGCCGGTGGGCAGCGAGGAGGCCACCAAGTGGTACACCGAGCAGATCCTCAGCGCCGGCTGCGCCATGGTCAACTGCATGCCGGTGTTCATCGCCCGTGAGCAGTACTGGCACCAGCGCTTCGTGCAGGCCGGCGTGCCCATCATCGGCGACGACATCAAGTCACAGGTGGGCGCCACCATCATCCACCGGGTGCTCACCCGGCTCTTCCGCGAGCGCGGGGTGAAGCTGGAGAACACCTACCAGCTCAACTTCGGCGGCAACACCGACTTCCTCAACATGCTGGAGCGCGAGCGCCTGATCAGCAAGAAGATCAGCAAGACCAACAGCGTGGTCTCCCAGCTCGACTACGAGATCGCCAAGGACAGCGTGCACATCGGTCCCTCCGACTACGTGCCCTGGCTGAAGGACCGCAAGTGGGCGTACATCCGCCTGGAGGGCCGCAGCTTCGGCGACGTGCCGCTCAACGTCGAGCTGAAGCTCGAGGTGGTCGACTCGCCGAACAGCGCCGGCATCGTCATCGACGCGGTGCGCTGCTGCAAGCTCGGCCTCGACCGCGGCATCAGCGGCTCGCTGGAGGGCCCCAGCTCCTACTTCATGAAGTCGCCGCCGCGCCAGGTGTCCGACTCGGTGGCCCGCCAGCTCACCGAGGACTTCATCGCCGGCGTCGGCAGCAACGGCTCCGGCCCCGCGGCGGCCACCAACGGTCGCAGCGCTCAGCAGCTCCCCACCGAGCCCGCGCCGGCTCCCGCTCCACCCACCGCGGGCTGAGCGGACGGGGAGGAGCAGCAGGTGATCGAGGCGGGCCGGGAATCGCTCCCGGCCCGCAGCGCCCCGCAGCAGCGCCGCCGCCGCGGCGCGATGCTCCCCTATTACTCCTTCCGCGCCGCCGAGGCGATGGTGAAGGTGGTGCCCCACCGCCTCGCCTACCGCGTCGGCGACCTCGCCGCGGACCTCGTGGTGCGCACCCAGCCGCAGCGCTTCGAGGGCCTGCGCAGCAACCTCCGCCACGTCCTGCCGCCCGGTGACGAGCGGGCCGTCGAGCGGGTGACGCGCCGCAACGTGCGCAACCTGGTGCGCGCCTGGATCGACGTGCTGGAGATGCGCCACAAGGCGAGGCTGATGGTGTCGCGCCTCGACATCAGCGGCTACGACCACCTCGTCGGCGCGCTGGCCCGAGGGCGTGGCGCCATCGTCGTCTCGCTGCATCTCGGCTCCTGGGAGCACGGCATCGCCGCCTACAACCACGCCCACGGCAGGATGGCGCTGCTGGCCGAGGCGCTCGACCCGCCGGAGCTGTTCGAGCGCATCGCCAAGGCGCGCGCGGCCCTGGGCGTGCAGGTCATCCCCATCGACCTCGCCGGCATGCGCAGCAGCGACCAGCGCACCGCGCGGATGCTCGGCGCCTCGGCGCTGCGCGACGTCTACAAGCTGCTCAAGGCCAACGGCTGCGTCGCCATCGCCATGGACCGCGACATCGCCGGCAACGGCGAGCCCATGGACTTCTTCGGCGCGCCGGCGCGGATCCCGGTGGGGACGGTGGAGCTGGCCATCCGCACCGGCGCCGCGCTGGTCCCGATCATGCTCTACCGCAACGGCCACCGGGTCGACGCGCAGGTGTACCCGGAGATCACCTACGATGCCGCCGCGCCGCGGCAGGCCGAGGTGCGCCGCGTCGCGGAGGAGGCGCTGCGCCTCTTCGAGACCATCATCCGCGACCACCCCGACCAGTGGCACGTGCTCGACCCCATCTGGCCAAGCCCGCCTCCCCCCGCATGAAGATCTGCCTCGTCTCCCCGTACGACTACTCGCATCCCGGGGGAGTCAGCGAGCACGTCCGCCACCTCGCCGGCGAGCTGCGCGACCGCGACCACCGCGTCTTCGTGATGGCGCCCTCGACCGAGCTCGACGACGACAACGGCATCCCCGACTACATCCGCATCGGCCGCAGCGTCCCGGTGCCGGGCAACGGCTCGGTGGCCCGCATCGCCCTGTCGTTCCACCTGGCGCGGCGGGTGCGCGGCATCCTCGACGAGCACGCCTTCGACGTCGTGCACTACCACGAGCCGCTCTCACCGGCGCTGCCCATCACCACGCTGCGCTTCCATCGCGGCGCCAACGTGGGCACCTTCCACGCCTACGCGCGGCGCAACCTCGGCTACTACTACGCGCGCCCCTTCCTGAAGCGCTACTTCAAGCGGCTGCACTCCTGCATCGCGGTGAGCGTGCCGGCGCGCGACTTCGTGGCCCGGTACTTCCCCGGCGACTACCACATCGTCCCCAACGGCATCGACACCGCGCGCTTCCGCCCGGGCGGCGAGCCCATCCCCGAGCTGCGCACGCCGGGATGGCACACGCTGCTCTTCGTCGGCCGTCTGGAGCAGCGCAAGGGGCTGCCGACGCTGCTGGAGGCCTATGCGGAGCTGCGCCGCCGCCGTCCCAACGTGCGCCTCGTCGTCGTCGGCGACGGCCCTGGCCGCTGGGGATACGAGAAGTTCGTGGAGTCGGAGGCGATCCCGGACGTGCTCTTCATGGGCCACGTCGACGCCGCGCTGCTGCCGCGCTGCTACGCGTCGGCCGACGTGTTCTGCGCGCCCGCGGTGGGGCGGGAGTCCTTCGGCATCGTCCTGCTGGAGGCGATGGCCTCCGGCGTCCCCGTGCTGGCCTCGGCGATCCAGGGGTTCTCCCAGGTGGTCACCAACGGTCAGACGGGACAGCTCGTCGCCACCGGCGACTCCACCGCCTGGACGGTTGCGCTGGAGCGCATCCTCTCCGACGCGCCGGAGCGCCAGCGGCTGGCGGCGGCCGGGCTGCGGCATGCGCAGCGCTACGACTGGTCACGCATCGTCGACATGGTCCTTGACGTCTACAGCGAGGCGCGCCACCGCGCGCGCCATCACCTGGTGGCTGCGGGTGTTCACGAGCAGGTTCCAGGACTGGGTTAGGGCGCAGGCGCGCAGGCTGGTCCCCCTGCTGCGCGTCTTCGGCCTCACCCCCAACATGCTGACGATGATCGGGCTGCTCATCACCGCGGCCTCCGCGGTGCTGATCGCCGCAGGACACTTCATCGCGGGCGGTGTGGTGCTGATCTTCGCAGCGCTGTTCGACATCCTCGACGGCGCCGTGGCGCGCGTCACCGGCAAGGTGTACCGGTACGGCGCCTTCCTCGACTCCACAACCGACCGCTACGCCGAGGGCTTCACCTACATCGCGCTGCTCTACTACTACGTGGCCGGCGGCCACGGGCGCGTCGAGCCCATGCTGGTGATCGCCGCGCTGAACGGCTCGCTGCTCGTCTCCTACGTCCGGGCGCGGGCGCAGTCGCTGGGCTTCGTCTGCGACGGCGGCCTGCTGGCGCGGCCGGAGCGCGTGGTGCTCACCGTCATCGGGCTGCTCTTCGCCGGCCAGCTGCTCCTGCCCGTGCTCTGGATCCTCGCCCTGCTCACCAACCTCACCGCGGTGCAGCGCATCTGGTTCGTGTGGCGGCAGTCGCGCCAGACCGCGCCCGCCGACTAGGCGGTGGCGATGCAGGCGCTGCGGCGCTGGTGGAGATGGGAGATGCACCGCGAGCTGGAGGTGACGCCGGCCATCCGCTTCATCACCGTCGAGCGCTTCGTCAAGGGGACGATCCTGGTGCTGGCCGGCATCGCCCTGATCGCCTTCAGCGGCAGCAACACCTTCCAGGACTGGGTGACCCGTGCGCAGACCGAGCTCAACCTCAACCCCGGGCAGCACATCTGGCAGCGGCTCTACGAGCAGACGCTGGTGCGCTTCGGCCACGCCTCGGCGAAGGTGCGCGACGCGCTCGGCGCCGGCGCGATCCTCTACGGCCTGCTGGAGCTGCTGGAGGGCATGGGATTGCTGATGCGACGGCGCTGGGCGGAGTACCTGGTCCTGGTCTCGACCTCCGCCTTCCTGCCGGTGGAGGTCGACGAGCTGGCCCGCCATCCCACCCCGCTCAAGGCGGTCGCCCTCCTCGTCAACATCGCCATCATGGCCTACCTGGTGTGGCGCAAGCGACTCTTCCTCGAGCGACCCTCGACGGCGTCCTCGGCGTCGCCGGCATGAGCCGCAGGACGCGCTCGCAACGGCAGCGCTCGGCGCGCGAGCGGGGCGAGGCTCCGCGCCCGCAGCGTCCGGTGGCGGCGTCGAAGAAGCAGCGCGAAGCGGTCGACGGCATGGCCCGCTACCGCGCGCTGGCCAGCCCTGGACTTGCGGCGCGCCTGCTGCTGGCGGCCGGCCTGTTGCTGCTGTCGATCTCGCAGGGCCTGTCGACGCGCACCAACCCACCGCTCGCGCTGCAGGTGGCCGGCATCGTCGGCGGGTTCTGCGTCCTGTTCTTCGTGGGGGCGGGAATGCTGCGGCATTACCGCGCGCTTTACCGCATCCGGCGCGACGACCCCGGCGCGTGGCAGCCGACGATGTCGTTCGCGCTCGCCAGTCTCGCCGTGCCGCTCGGGTTCAGCGGACCCGCGGGGTCGCCGCGCGACCGGCTGCTGCGGCGAGTGACGCTGCTGCTGGTGCTGGCGTATGCGGTGACCACGATCATCGCGCTCAACCGGCAGCACTGACGCGCATGGACCTGGGACTGCGCGGCCGCACCGCCTTCGTCGCCGCGTCGAGCAGGGGCATGGGGCTGGCCATCGCGGACGCCTTCGCCGCCGAGGGCGCCGGTGTCGGCATGTGCGCGCGCACCGAGCCGGATCTCGGCACCGCCGCGGAATCGGTGCGCGCCCACGGCACGCGCGTGGTGGCGATCCCGGCGGACCTCAGCGTCGCAGCGTCGGTGCGCGACGCCGTCGCGCGCGCCGCCGCAGAGCTGGGGCGGCTCGACATGCTCGTCGTCAACGCGGGCGGCCCGCCACCCGGAACCTTCGAGACCCTCGACGACGACGACTGGCGCCACGCCCACGACCTGACGCTGATGAGCGCCATCCATCTCGTGCGCGAGTCGCTGCCGCATCTGCGCGCGTCCGACGCCGCCAGCATCACCTTCGTGTCGTCGTACTCGATCCGCCAGCCGATCCCGGGCCTGGTGCTGAGCAACGCCGTCCGCATGAGCGTCGCCGGCCTGGCCAAGTCGCTGGCTGTCGAGCTGGCCCCGGCCATCCGGGTCAACACCCTCATGCCCGGCTTCATCGCCACCGGCCGCTCGCTCCAGCTCGCCGAAGCGCGCGGCGCCGCGCTCGACCAGACCGCCGACGCCGTCATGGCCGGCTCCGCCAAGCAGATCCCCCTCCGGCGCTACGGGACCCCCGAGGAGTTCGCCCGCGTCGCGGTCTTCGTCGCCTCTCCCGCCGCCGCCTACGTCACCGGCGCAACCATCCCCGTGGACGGCGGCATCATCCGCGGCACGCTCTAGGGCTTCACCCGGTCGCGTCGGCGGAGCAGGCGGCGGGGGAGAAGCAGCCAGAGCAGCACCGTGGCCGCGAGCGCCAGCACGGCGCTGCGCAGCAGGGGGTGCCGGCCGCCCGAGACGTGAGCGGCCGCCGGGGTGACGCGCGGAGCGCCGGTGGCGGGGAGAACCGCGACCGGGGAGGGCGAGGGACTGGCGACAGGAGGCGGGGCGACGACGACGGCGCGCACCTGCGTCTGGGCGGCGGGCTCCCGCGCCACCACGGGGACCCCTCGGCGTCCGGTGGACGCGGGTGCCGCCGCCGCGGGAAGGCCGCAGGGGCCGGTGCTTCCCACCGCGGCGTCGACGTGCATCCGGCGCGTCGAGTCGGCGGTGGACAAGAGCCGCGCGTACGCGTCCCGGTTGCTCAGCCCGCCGCTCATCAGCAGCGCCAGGGCCGCCGCGACGTGCGGCGCCGCCATCGAGGTCCCCGCCATCCAGGCGTACTCGCCCGAGGAGGAGTCGAGCCAGGTCGAGAGGATTCCCGTCCCCGTGTAGCGGCCGTCGCCACCGGCGGACCCGCCCGGGGCGAAGATGCTGACGCCGGAGGTCGGGCTGTACGGCGCCACCGACCCGTCCGCCGCCAGGGCCCCCACCGACAGCGCCGCGCCCTGCGCCACGGCGGGCCCGCCGATCCCGGTGGTCCCGGTGTTGCCGGCGGCCAGCGCCACGCCCAGTCCCGCGGCGGCAGCCCGCTCGATCGCCCCGTCGACGTCGCCGTCGGCTCCGGACAGCGCGTCCGACGACGACCCCGGCGCGTCCGCGGCCCCGATGCTGACGTTGAGGACGACCGGCCCCGGCCAGGCCGGCGCCACTGCGGTCGTCGCGTAGTCGATGGCCTGGACGAGGTCGGACCGCGTCCCCTGCTCCTCAGAGCCTCCCGACGGCCAGAGCACCTTGATGGCGAAGACCCTGGCGTCCGGCGCCGCCCCGGCGATGCCGGTGGCGTTGCCCGTGGCGGCCGCGGCGATCCCCGCCACGTGGGTGCCGTGGCCGGAGTCGTCGAGGGCCGCGGCCGGCCCCGTGGTGATCGCCCCGTCGTGCACCGCCGCCTCGCCGGCCACCTTGCCCGCCAGGTCCGGATGCCCCGCCCAGATGCCGGTGTCGATCACCACGATCAGCGCCCCCGCACCGGTCGAGCGGCACCACGCCGAGGGGAACCCGGCCTGGGCGAGACCCCACTGCTCATGGGCGCGAAAGGCGGGGTCGTCGGGGGCGCTGGTGGGCCCGCCGGCGAAGGCGGACGCCGAGAGCCCGCCGCCCCACAGGGCCGCACACGCCGCCGCGCCGGCACACGCCAGGCGTCTCCCCCGGGGTCCCCGTCCCATGCTCCCCTTCCGATCCCAGCCGTCTCCCCTGCTGCTCGGTATGACGCGCGGGAACCCCGCGATCCTGTGCCAGACTCCTGCGCCATGCCGTCGCTGCCCGGGGTGGTGGGGCACGCGCCCGTCGCCGCCCAGCTGGAGCGGGCGCTGCGGGACGGCGTCCTGCCGCACGCCACGCTCCTCGTCGGGCCCGAGGGCGTGGGCAAGACCACCCTCGCCGAGGCCCTCGCCGCCGTCGCGCTCGACGCCGGAGCGTGGCCGGGCGGCCTGCCCGCCCATCCCGACCACTGGCTGGAGGACTCCGGCGCCGAGCGCATCGGCATCGACCGCGTCCGCGCCGGCGGCGGGAATGCCGAGGAAGGTCCCAGCCTGCAGGACTTCCTCACCTTCCGGGCCTACGCCGGCGGCGCCCGGGTCGCGGTGATGGCTCGCGCCGACCGCCTCACCGAGCAGGCCGCCAACGCCGTGCTGAAGACGCTGGAGGAGCCCCCGCCCGGCACCCATCTCATCCTCTGCGCCGCCCATCCCGAGCGGATGCCGGCCACCATCCTGAGCCGCTGCCAGCAGCTCTCCCTGGCGCCGCTCATCGCGCGGGAGATCGCCGGCTGGCTTGAGGCGGCGCACGGGGTCGATCCCGCTCTCGCGTCGACGGTCGCCGCGCTGAGCGGCGGCCGACCGGGACGCGCCCTCAGCCTGGCCACCGAGCCCGGCGCCCTGCGCGCCGAGGTCGACGCCGTCGACGCCTTCGTGGCCGCCGGCGGCAGCGGGCGCGGGGGGGCGCTGAGGGCGGCGGCCGCGCTCGCGCCCAACCAGGGGGCGGAGGGGCGCGAGGTGGCCATGCGCCACGTCAGCGCCTGGGCCAGCTTCGTCCGCGACGTCGCCTGCCTGGCAGGCGGCGCGCCCGAGCTGCTGGTCTGGCAGGACCATCGCGAGGCCGCCGAGCGCTGGGCCGAAGCGCTGCCCCAGGCGCGCATCGCCGCCATCCTCGGCCGCTGCGTCGAGGCCGCCGACCAGCTGGCGGCGTACTCTATCCCCCGGCTGACCTACGAGGTCCTCTTCCTCGACGTCTTCGCCACCGACCCCGCGCCGCCGCACGTCGCC
>Ga0070739_10000629_pt1 | contig 64314 bp, 62 predicted proteins | sample Coa_R1_7_FD_66445 | JGI IMG/M metagenome (GOLD analysis project Ga0070739, IMG submission 66445) | Surface soil microbial communities from Centralia Pennsylvania, which are recovering from an underground coalmine fire - Coalmine... | ecosystem: Environmental > Terrestrial > Soil > Unclassified ...
TGAAGCACCGCACCAATGCGCAGGCGCGGGAGGAGTACTTCGCCGAGGTGGCGGGGGTGCTCACCGAGCTGGGGCTGGAGGTGCCCGATCCCTTGGCCGATCGCCACTACCTGTAGGGCATCGGTACCCCAACGCGTCACGGACTTCGCCCGGAGGCGCTGCCATGCGTCGCCACGCACTCATCGTCGGGCTTCTCGCCGGTCTCCTGGCGGGCGTCCTGGTGCTGCTGGTCCTGAGAGCCGACCTGCTCCCCGCCACCGGCAGCCGTGAAGCGGAAGCCATCGACCCACTCTTCCGGCTGCTGTTCGCGATCGCGATGGTCATCTTCGCGATCGTGATGGTGGTCCTCCTCTACAGTGTCGCCGTCTTTCGGCGGCGCGGTGGCGACGAGACCGATGCGCCTCCCATTCATGGCCACACGGTTCTCGAGATCGTGTGGACGGCTATTCCCCTGGCCATCGTGGTGGCGTTAGGGATCTACGGGGCGATCGTGTTCCACGAGCTTACAAGCCCGGTCCACGGCGCGCAGGAACTAGAGGTCCGCGTGACCGCGCTGCAGTGGGGCTGGGAGTATGAGTACCCGGCGCTGGGAATTCGCACGCGGGAGCTCTGGCTGCCGGCAGGGCAGCCGGTGGTGGCGCGCCTGTACAGCCGCGACGTCATCCACTCTTTCTGGGTCCCGGAGTTCCGCGTCAAGATGGACGCCGTGCCGGGCATGGAGACCGTCCTGCGCTTCACGCCGGTGCAGGTGGGAGAATACCGCCTTCTCTGTGCTGAACTCTGTGGCATCGCCCACGCCTACATGGTGGGCCGCGTCGCGGTCGTAGAGCCCGCGCAGTTCGAGGCGTGGGCGAAGCAGCAGGCTACCAGCGAGGGAGGGAGCCCATGATGCTCTGGTCCATCGGGCTCGTACGCGGTCTGGTTACCGGCGCCCTCGGGGTGGGCGTCGGATTGGGGCTCGTCACGGGGCTCCGCGGCGCGCTCGGGCTGGAAGCCTGGCACGCCGAACAGGCCAGCGCGCTAGGCGCGATCGCCGGGGTCCTCGCGTTCCTCGGCGGGGTCGGGGTGTTTCACGATTGGTTGGCCTGGGCCACCGGCCGGGCGGAGCTGCCCGAGCCCCACCACGAGCCCACCCGGCCGGCGCCGTGGTGGGTGCGTTACTTGAGCTACGCTACCGACCACAAGGTGATCGGCATCCAGTACATCGGAACCGCCATTGTTCTGCTGCTAGTCGGCGGCGCGCTCGCCCTGCTCATGCGGTTGGAACTAGCCACACCTGGCATGCAGGTGCTCTCGCTCAGCACCTACAACACCTTTATCGGCCTCCACGGCATGATCATGTTGGGCGCAACCTTGATTGGCATCGCGGGGCTGGCCAACTACCTCGTGCCACTGCTCATCGGTGCACGGGATATGGCGTTTCCCCGCCTCAATGCACTCTCCTACTGGCTTGTGCCGCCGGCAGCACTTCTGTTGCTCACTGCCCTGTTCACTGGTGGATTCGATACGGGTTGGACCGCCTATCCGCCACTCAGCGCTCGCTCGCCGCTCGGCATCCAGTTCTTCTTCCTCGGGGTTTACGCGATAGGGCTATCATCGATTCTGGGCTCCATAAACTTCTTGGTCACCATTCTCACAGGGCGCGCCCCAGGCATGACTCTGTTTCGCATGCCTATTTTCGTCTGGGCCATACTGGCGACTAGCATCATCTCATTGACCGCGACCCAATTCATCGGTATGTCGTTCCTCATGGTCCTCCTCGAGCGGACACTAGGGATGGCCTTCTTTGACCCGCCACGTGGAGGCAGCGTTATTCTCTTCCAGCATCTATTCTGGTTCTACTCGCATCCCGCGGTATACATCTTCGTGCTCCCAGGCCTGGGAGTGATCAGCGAGCTCTTGCCGGTGTTTGCGCGCAAGCCGCTCTTCGGCTACGCTGCCGTAGCGCTCTCTAGCATGGGGATCGCTGCGGTGAGCTTTCTTGTCTGGGGTCACCACATGTTCGTGGCCGGCATGGAGAGCCACCTCATCGTTCCCTTCATGCTTACCAGCTTGCTCGTAGCGGTACCCACCGGGGTCAAAATCTTCAGCTGGCTGGCGACAATATGGATGGGCAAACTCAACCTGGAAGCGCCGGCGCTCTTCGCCATCGGCGCTATCGTCATCTTCCTCATCGGCGGCTTGACCGGCGTGCCCAACGCTATCGTGCCTGCCGACTTGCATCTGCACGACACCTACTGGGTAGTCGGGCACTTCCACCACACGCTCTTTGGTGGCTTCGTCTATCCGTTCATCGCAGCGGTCTACTACTGGTTCCCGAAAGCGACCGGGCGCATGTATAGCGAGCGGCTGGCGCGCCTACAGTTCTGGCTCATGACGGTGGGCTTTTTCCTGATGGCCCTCGCTATGCTGCGCATCGGCCTGCTCGGCATGCGCCGCCGCGTGGCGGACTACGATCCCAGTTCCGGCTTCACCCCCTTCCAGCTGCTCGCCACCCTCGGAGGTGCGCTCATGGGCATTGCGTTCCTGATCTTTATCGTTAACCTCGTGCTGGGCGCCCTCGTGGGCATAAAGGCGCCCAGCAACCCCTGGCGCTCGCGCTCTCTGGAGTGGCAGGTGTCCTCGCCGCCGCCGGCGGGCAACTTCCCCCGCCCACCGGTGATCGTGGGGCACCCCTACGATTACGGCACGCCGGGCGCTATCTTCGCCGTGGTCTAGAGGGTGCGACTGCTTCTGGAGGATGGGTCATGGCTGTCGCCGAGTGGACAACACCGCTATCGCCGCGGCAGCATCCGGCTTACCTGGGCACCGTCTGCTTCATAATCTCCGAAGCGTTCCTCTTCTTAGCGCTCTTCTGGACCTACTTCTATCTACGGAATCTCAATGCAGGGCACTGGCCACCGGATGATGTGCACTTGGATCTACCACTCATCACCCTTAATACAGTGCTGCTGCTTGCGAGCAGTGTGATCCTCCAGCGTGCGATTAAAGCCGGCGAGCATGCCCGAACAAAAGCCTTCCACACCGGCCTTGCCGTTACACTAGCACTGGGTACCGCATTCCTGCTCATCAAGGGCTGGGAGTGGGCCCACGCCTCCTTCGGGCCGGCCTCGCACGCCTATGGTGCTATCTACTTCACCCTCACCGGCTTCCATGGCGCTCACGTTCTGGGAGGGTTGCTGCTGCTGGCGGTGCTCCTGTGGCGCGCGCTCCAAGGCAAGCTTGAGGCGCGTCACTCGGTGTCCCTCGCGGCTGCAGGCCTCTACTGGCATTTCGTGGACGTGATCTGGCTCTTGGTATACCTGTCGATATTCATAGTGCGCTAGCTGTCATCCTGCGGAGCGAAGAGAATGGCTGAAGGAGAAGCTCACGGGATCGATCTCGCCCGCCAGGCTTACGTAGTCATCTGGGAGATCACGCGGGCCTGCGCCTTAGCCTGCCGGCACTGTCGAGCGTCGGCCCAGCGGCGCCGCGACCCGCGAGAGCTGACCACCGCCGAGGGCTACGCGCTCATCGACCAGATCGCGGTCTGGGGCGTGCCCATCCTGGTGCTGACCGGCGGCGATCCCCTCCTGCGGCCGGACTGCTTCGAGCTCATCGCTTATGGGAACAGCCGGGGGGTGGGCGTCTCCTTCTCACCGAGCGCCACCGCACGGCTAGACCGGACGGCGCTCCGGCGGGCACGCGACGCGGGGCTGCGGCGGATCGCCCTAAGCCTGGACGGCTCCACGGCAGCGGTTCACGACGCTTTCCGCCAGGTCCGGGGCGTGTACACCCGCACCCTCCGCGCCATCCGCGAGGCGCAGGAGATGGGCCTCAGCGTGCAGCTCCACACCACGGTGAGTCGCCACAACCTCGCGGATCTCCCCGCGCTCGCCGAACTCGTCAGCGCGCTGCGCCCCGTGCTCTGGAGCCTCTTCTTCCTCGTGCCGACCGGCCGCGCCCGGGTAACCGATATGCTCGACGCGGCTGAGCACGAGCAAGTGCTCACTTGGCTCTGCGCGCTACGAGAGCAGGTGCCCTTCGACGTGAAGACCACCGAGGCGCCCTACTTCCGGCGCCTCCTCCTGCAGCGCGGCGCGGCGCTGAGGCGTCCCGCCCCCGACGGCCTCGCGCGGCCGACCGCGGCCATCAACGATGGCAAGGGCTTCTGCTTCGTCTCCCATGTGGGGGAGGTGTGTCCCAGCGGCTTCCTGCCGTTAGCGGCGGGAAACGTTCGCCAGACCCCGCTGCCCGTGCTCTATCAGCAGTCCCCGCTGTTCCGCGCCCTCCGCGATCCCACGCGCCTGCGGGGGAAGTGCGGGCTCTGTGAGTTTCGGGAGGTGTGTGGAGGCAGCCGGGCCAAGGCCTACGCCCTAACGGGCGACTACCTGGCGGCGGATCCCTGCTGTGCATACCGTCCCTCTCAAGCCACCACGGAGCGTGCTGCATGCTCGGTGTAAGCTCTCTGCTGAACGATACTCCCACGCCGGGCGACGACCTCCGCTACGGCGCTCGCCATGCCTCGCCGGACTCGCCGCGCCCCCGCGCTGAGCGCCGGCCGGTAGTCGTCTGGAACGTCACCCGCCGCTGCAACCTCGCCTGCAGCCACTGCTACGCGGAGAGCCGCGATCGGGAGTTTCCCGGCGAGCTGACCACCGCTGAGGGCAAGCGGCTCCTCGAGGATCTGGCCTGTTTCGGGGTACCGGCGGTGCTCTTCTCGGGGGGAGAGCCGCTGCTGCGGCCGGACCTCCTCGACCTCCTCGCCCATGCGCGCTCCCTGGGGCTGCGCTGTACCCTCTCTACCAACGGCACGCTCCTCACCCCGAGCCTCGCCCGCGCCCTGCGGGCCCTCGAGCTCCGCTATGTGGGCATCAGCATCGACGGGTTGGAGGCGGTACACGACCGCCTGCGCGGGCGACGCGGCGCCTTTGCGGCCGCGCTTGCGGGCATCCGGACCGCCCGGGCAGCGGGGCTCCGGGTGGGGTTGCGGTTCACAGTCCACCGTCTCAACCAACACCAGCTCCCTGCTGTTCTCGACCTTGTGGAGCGCGAGGGGATCGACCGCTGCTGTATCTACCATCTCGCCTACGCTGGCCGGGGCGATCGCCTGCGGCGCTTCGACCTCACGCCGCAGGAGACGCGCCAGGTTGTCGACACCATCTTTGCCTGGGCCCGCGCGATGAAAGCGCGGGGGCGAGCCATCGATCTTCTCACCGTCGACAACCACGCCGATGGCGTCTACCTCTACCTGCGCCTCCGCGCGGAGGAGCCGGCGCGCGCCGAGAAGGTGTACCGGCTGCTCGAGTGGAACGGCGGTAACCAGTCCGGCGTGGCCATCGGCTGCATCGATCCTCAGGGGAACGTGCATCCGGACCAGTTCTCGTGGCACCTGTATCTTGGCAACGTGCGGCAGCGGCCCTTCAGTGCCATCTGGTCCGACCCGGCCAATCCTATCCTGGCCTTCTTCCGCCGGCGACGCGCGGTGCTCCAGGGGCGCTGCCGCGTCTGCCGCTACGTCGCGCTGTGCAACGGCAACCTGCGGGTACGCGCCGAGCGGTACTTCGGTGACCCGCGGGCCCCCGATCCGGCGTGCTACCTCACCGATGCGGAGATCGGCATCGCGCCCGGCACGCCCGAGGCAGCGGAGGCGGCGCGGTGGCCGGTACCGGTCCAGCAAGCCGCGCTGGTGACGTAAGGAGCGCCGCATCAGAAGTAGCGGTAGGTGTCCCACATATCCCACTGCAGCTCGAGCTTCCGCTGAACGATGGCGCGGGCCTGCCGCTGCAGCTCGGGGGTCACCAGGTAGCGCCGCACGATGAGCTCGGAGAGTGCGCCGTGCTCGGTGTCAGCCTCCTCGTGCGTGCGGCAGAAGGCCAGCGCCTTCTCGTCCAGCCCGTAGTGCCGCTGGAAGCCCTCGCGGAGCAGCGCGTTCACCGCGGGCGCGAGGCCCTCGCCGGCCATCTGGGCCGCCAGGGCAACGAACCAGGGCTGGGTCCAGAGGATCAGCTCGGCCCAGTACACGTGCGCCGCGGCGGCGGGCAGGACCGGCGCCTGCTCGAGCTGCTCGTAGCTCACCCCGAGCCCGGCGGCGAAGTCGATGAACAGCTGCACATGCCCGGCGCGGCCAGTGGCGGCGCCACGCGTCTCCTCCTCTACGACCTCATAGAGGCGCGCGGCGATCTCGGGATCGGTGCACTTGAGGTAGCGGAGCAGCGCCAGCCGGGGGACGTGCTTGCGGTAGTAGTAGTCCTGCGTGACCCAGCCCTGGAGCTGGCGGAGCGGGATAGTCCCCGCCGCCACTCCCTGGACCAGCGGGTGCCGCACCAGGTTCTTGTCCGACGCGGCGATGTACTCGCGCAGCTCCTGGACGAAGTCGTGCGACGTGGAGACGGCCATCTCTCCCTCCTCGCCTAGCGTTCAGGGCCCGCCCACCTCCTGGCGGGCTTGGCGCAAGAGCGCAAAGTCGACCACCTCGTGAAGCGGGATCGGGTCGCGCCGGCCGGCCTGGGCGCGGGCCTCGTCGAGCGCCGCGGCGAGCACGGCCTCGGGCGCCTCCCCGTCCGGCGTCACAGTGCGGAGCGTCTCCTCGACCAGGAGCGGGGCGAGCGCTGGGTCGAGCTGGAAGTACTCTGTGGCGCGCTGGATGAGCTCCGCGCGGTTGGCGGGCGCGTGGAGGTAAGCGAGGCTCCGCGCCGTGGCGCGCAGGAGCCGCCGCCCCTGCTCGGGCCGCGCGTCCAGATGCGCCTGGGTGGTCGCGATGATGCCGATCGGGAGCTGCAGCAGGTCGCTGCCGCGGGCGAGCACCTGCAGGCCCTGCTTCTCCGCCTCCGCGGTGTAGGGCTGGATCAGGGTGGCGGCGTCCACCTGGCCAGCGGCCAGCGCCCCGAAGCGCGCGCTGGTCTCGCCCAGCCGCACCAGCTCGACGTCATCCAGCCGCAGCCCTGCGGTCTGGAGCGCGCGCTCGATCAGTAGCTCGTCGCTGCTGCCTGCGCGCGACACGCCCACCCGCCGGCCGCGCAGGTCCGCGATCCCGCTGACCCAGGGCTGCACGACGACCACGTGCAGGGGGCGATCGAGCAGGATGGCCAGCACCTTCATGGGCACCCCCTGCACGATGCCCCCGCTGGCCGCGCCCCAGCCGAACAGGTAGCTCACCTCCCCGTTGAGCAGCGCCGGCAGCGCGGCCTGCCCGCCGATCCGAATGAGCTCGATCTCCAAGCCCTCCTCGCGGAAGTAGCCCTGCCAGAGGCCCGCGGCGAAGGGCAGGTTGGAGAGGTCGATGGTCGGCATGGCGATGCGCACGACCTCCGGGGCAACAGGTGACGCAGCCGGCCCCGCTGCCCCGGCCGGGGCCGGCCCCGCGCCAGGCGCAGCGGAGCCGGCGGGCGGCGCGGCCGGCCCGCGGCAGGCGAGCAGGCCCCACAGGACAGCTGCCCCGAGCAGGGCACGGCATCCGGCATACACGGGCATCCTCGTGCCTCCCCTCGCGCTGTGGCGGCGCGGCCCCGCGCCCTACGACGGCGGCAGGGAGGCGATCGCCTGCTCCCAGTAGCGGGTATCGAAGTACTTGCTCACCGGTGGGGCCGGCGGCCGCAGCTCGCCGCTGTCGATCAGCACCTTGAGCGCCCCCTCGAACGGCGTCGGGATCAGGGCGCCGTCGCGGACGAACGTCTGGAGCTGCTCGACCAGCAGCTCATAGGTGCGCGCGGCGTAGCGCTCGTCGATACGGGTGTGGCGCGCGATCATCTCGATCAGCTCAGGCTTGCTGGCGGGATCGTAGATCCAGCGCAGGGTCCGGATGTGGGCGCGCAGCGCGCGCACCAAGGTGTCCTCGTTCGCGCGCGCCCACTCCCGCTTGGCCGCCAGCGCCGACATCGCGTAGTCGGGGATGGCCTCGTTGGTCATGCCCAGCAGCGAGAAGCCCTCGTCCCGCATCTGGAGGTCGTGCGGCTGGGCGAACAGCCCCGCGTCGATGGCGCGGCTGCGCAGCGCGGTAACGCGCTCGGTGGTGCTGCCGGCCGCCACCATCACGTAGTCCTCGCCCTCCTTCAGGCCGTGCTGCGTGAACAGCGCGCGCAGCAGGGTCGAGGTGCCGCCGCGCACGCTAGCGGCCCCGATGACCTTGCCGCCCCGCACGTCGGCGAAGCTGCGGATCTCCGGCTGCGCGATGACGGAGAACACCGCCTGGCGCAGCTCGCCGGCCACGTACACGAGGTCAGCGCCCTGCTCCACGGCCAGGATGCCCACGTCGGCCGAGACGCTGCCCAGCTGGTAGCTGCCGCCCAGAATGGCCTGGACGATCGCTGGCACGCCGTTGGTCAGCGCGGGCTCGAGCTCCAGCCCCTCGGCCTGCCAGAAGCCCTTCTCCCCGCCCGCGAAGAGCTGGATGTAGGTCGCGGAGACCACGGGGTAGCCCACGGTGATCTTGACCGGCGCCGGTGCAGCTGGTGCCTGGGCCGCCGCCCCGCTAGGTGCGGCCGGCGCGCGCTCGGGAGGGCCGCAGGCGAGAGCAGCTGCTACTGCCAGCACTAGCCCGACGCCGATCGGGAAGAGTCGGGAGGACCGCCAGCGCCGCATTGCAGGCCTCCTTGCGCCTTCATATTGCGGTCAAGCCCTCGTGCCGGTGGGCGGTACTATAGTGCCCCGCCGGGGCGCGGTCAAGGCGGCTGGCCCCGGGAGCGCCTCGCTGCGCAGCCGCCATGCGCCAGCCCGCGGTGGAAGCCACGCCGGCTGTGGCGCGCTCAGTCGAGCGGCGGCAGCCCGTACCCCTCCCACCGCTCGCGCACCCGGGCCAGCAGCTCGGCCGGCGGCAGCGCGGGCGGCGGATACTCCCACTTGCAGGTCGCGTCTACCAGCAGCTTCGACGCCTCAGCCGTCTCGCTCCACTGCGGCGCCACCGACGGGTCCAGGCTCAGCGGCCGCGTCGGGCGCACGATCGTCAGGTCGCGGTGCGGCTGCACGCGCGTGTGCACCGCCCACTCCACCTGCTGCGGATCGCGGATGTCGATGTCCTCGTCCACCAGGGTGAGCACCTTCCCCGAGTAAGAGGCCAGCGCCGTCCAGGCGGCGTGGAGGATCTGGGCCGCGTACGCGCGCGACACTCGCCGCGCCTGGATGATGATGTGCGTGAGCGGCGTGTGCTCCGGGATGTGCACGTCCACGACCTCGCTGAACCCGAGGTCGTAGACGAGCCGCTTGTAGAGGAGGCCCGCGTTACCGATGCCCTGGGCGACCATGCTCTCGCTGGGGGGCCGCTGGCTGTGGACGTACTGGATGAGCGGCTCGCGCCGCAGGCGGATACAGCGCACCTCCAGCACCGGCCGGGGCCCTGGCCGACTCATGTAGCCGAAGAACTCCCCGAAGGGCCCTTCGGGCTCGCGGACGTGCGGCGCCACTACCCCCTCGAGCACGACCTCGGCGCTGGCGGGAACGTAGAGCGGCACCGTCAGACAGGGGATCAGCTCCAGCGGGCGGCCGGCCAGCCCGCCCGCCAGCGCGTAGTCCGACCACCTCCCCGCGGGAGCGTAGGGCACCTTGGCGGCGGAGACATAGCCCACTACCGGCTCCGCCCCGAACACTACGGCGACAGGCATGGGCTCGTTGCGCGCCTCGTACTTGGCGTACTCCCAGGCGGTGTGCTGGGCGTTCACCTCCGTGCGGGGATGGGACTGGACGTTGAAGGCCAGGCGGCGCCGGTCCTTGAGCATCATCCGCCGCATGGCCACGTTGTGGACCCCGGTCTCGGGGTCGCGCGTGATGCAGCACGGGCCGGCGATGTAGGGCGCCGCGTCGCGGGTGGGGGTCCAGACCGGGATGGGCAGCGCGGTCAGGTCGACGGCCTCGCCCTGCAGCACGAGCTCGTCGGGTAGCCGGCCGGTGCTCAGCCGCGGCTCGAGCGGGCAGCGCAGCGCCGTGGCCCAGCGCTCGAGGATAGCCTCGGGCGCCACCCCCAGCCCCGTGGCATACACGGCACGGGAGGCGGCCAGGGCCCCCACGACCACCGGCAGCGCGTGGCCGCGCACCCGCTCAAAGAGGAGGGCGTAGCGGCGCTCGGGCCGGTGCTGGCGGAAGACCTGGCGGACGATGCTGGCCAGCTCCCAGGTCGGATCGACCTCCGCGCGGACCCGGTGGAGCAGGCCCCGCGCCTCGAGGCGCGCGAGCTGCTCCCGCAGGCTGCCGGGCGCCCCCGCGCCGTGGGCGCTCATCCTGCCTCCGCCCATCCCATCGGCTCTCGCCCGGCGCTACTCCTCCTCTTCCTCCTCCTCGCCCCAGTCGGCGGAGATGCTGAAGGCCGCCACCTCGTCCATCAGCACGGCGTCGAGGTAGAACTCGTCATCGTACCAGTAGGCGAAGGTGCGCACCTTATCGGTGCCGATCTCGGCGGCCAAGGCCTCGCCGTAGCGGCGGATGGCCTCCTCCGTGGCCGGGCCATTGAGGAAGTCGCGCACCTCGACCGCCTCGCCGGAGCGGAGCGTGAAGGTGATGGCAACGCTCTGTGGGAGTTCCTCCTCGTCCTCGTCGAGGTCGTCCCGGGCCCCGCCGGCGATGGGGCGCAGCGCCCACGCGCCGCAGCCCAGGCACCGCGTGGCCCACCGCTCAACGCACGTCTGGCAGCGCGGACAACGGTGCATCGCTCCTCCCCGGGCCAGCCCTTGCCGAGCCGGCCGCTCTCCTGGAGATGGCTTCCTAGTCTACCCCAAATGCCCAGGCTCCCGAGGGTGGTTACTCGGTCGCGAAATACTCCCGGATTCCCGCCGCGTAGCCGCGCGCCAAGGCGTCGAGCGTGGCGTCCTGGCGCAGCAGGGCGGCCTCCCGCGGGTTGGAGAGGAAGAGCGCCTCCACCAGCACGCTCGGCTGCGGCCCGCGCAGCGAGAAGAAGTGGCCGTAGGGCTTGCCCGCCGTGAGATCCTCCTTCACGCCGCGGTCCACCGCGTCGTAGCCCAGCGCGTACAGCGCGGCCAGCAGGTGGCGCTGGATGGCCTCGCCCAGGCGCCGGCTCTCCGGCCCGAAGTTGTCGGGGTTGTAGTAGGTCTCCGTGCCGCGCAGCGCCGGGTTCGGGTGCCCGTTGAAGTGCAGCGACACGTAGATGCGTACGGGCACGACGGCGGCGATACGCGCCTCCTGCTCCAGACGGATGCGAGTGATCGGATCGGGATGGGTCATCGGGGTGAGCGGCCGGTTGTCCTGACGGGTGAGCGCCACGCGCAGCCCGTCCGCCTCGAGCAGCGCGCGCAGGCGCAGGGCCAGGGCGAGCGTGAGATCGACCTCGCGCAGGCCCCCGCCCACCGCGCCCACATCGGCGTCGCTGTGGCCGGGGTCTAGCCCCACATCGGCGGGCGCGTCCTGCGCCGCGCCCGGCCGGACGAGCGGGGCGGCCAGCAGGCCAAACGCAAGCAACACGCATCCCAAGAGGCCTCGCCACATCGCCATCACCCCTCCGGGGCCGGCAAGCGGGCCGCCCGCGCCTCTCCGGCGGACGGCGCGGCCGCCAGGGCTTCGCCCGGCAGCTCCACCAGCGTGCCGTCCGCCAGCCGGACCACGGCCGAGCCGCGGCGGACCTTCACCTGGACCACCTGGCCCGGGCCCTGCGGTGTGACGACCAGCTGGCCCAGCGAGGGCAGGCGGTGCTTCCGCTCGAGGTACTGGCGGTTAGCAGCGCTGAGCGCGTAGAGCAGGCGGCTCGCCACACCCGGCAGGTGAGCTGGCGGGTCGACGGACAGCGGCAGGAGGAGCGGCAGCCCGGCCGGCCGCGCGCGGGCTGGGGGCCCGCCAGCAGGGGCGTGGGGGAACGTGGGCCCCAAGCCACGCTCCACCACGCCCGGCTCGGGCGCCGCCAGCTCGCTCTCCACGACCTGGTCGGGCGCGATGACCACACGCCCCACGCGCTGGCCCTGCGGCGTCTCGACCAGCACGCGCGTGCCCACGGTGAGCGGCATCGCGGCCGGATAGAAGTGCACGCGGTGTGGCGGGCTCTCGGGCTCCGCCGCGGCCTCGAAGCGCACCCCCACAATGCGCCCCATGCTCCTGTCCCCACCCTCAGGTATCCGCGCGCGGGAGCGCCAGCACGAGCGCCTCCAGCGCCAGGCGCGGGTGCACGTTAGCCTCCAGATCGGCCAGCGCCTGCTGCACCCGGGCCAGCGCCTGCTGGCAGCGGCGCGTGTCATCCGCGACCGGCGGCCCCTCCGCGCCGGCCTGGCCGGCGGCGATCCCTAGGCTGCGCAGCAGCCGGGCGCGCCACCAGTCGCGCCAGGTGGCGAGCAGCGCGCGCACGTCGTCGGCATGGGCGCTCCAGGCCTCGGCCAGCTCGTCGGCCAGGCGCAGGCGCTCCAGCCGCGAGCCGCGCAGGGCCGCGGCGAGCCGGGCGAGGTGCTGCTCGCGCGCCGCCAGCACCGCCGGGTCGTGCGCCGCGCGCAGCGCCCAGCCCAGGCGCCCGCCGGCCAGGTCGGCGAGGCGCTCGGCCTCGGCAGGGGGCAGCCCCGCCACCGTCTCGAGGTGGGCCACGACGGTCGGCCAGGGCACCGGCCGCAGGCGCAGGTGCTGGCAGCGCGAGACGACCGTGGGCAGCAGCCGCCGCGCCTCCGTGGCGGTCAGCAGCAGGACCACCCGGGGCGGCGGCTCCTCCAGCGTCTTGAGCAGGGCGTTGGCCGCCGGCTCGCTGAGCGCCTCCGCCTCGCGGATCAGGTAGACCTTGTAGCGTGCCTCGAGCGGCTTCCGCGCCGCGTCCTCGCGTAGCTCCTTGATCTCGTCGATGCCCAGGTTCTTCCGGTCGGCCGGGCGGGCGAGCGTGCGCACGTCCGGATGAGCCTCGCGGGCGATCAGGCGGCACGGCCGGCACTGGCCGCAGCGCGGGGGCGCCAGGCAGTTCAGCGCCTGGGCGAAGGCGCGGGCCAGGGTGTACTTGCCGATGCCGGCCGGACCACTGAAAAGGTAGGCGTGCGCCACGTACCCCTGCGCCAGGCTGCGCGCCAGCAGCGCCACCGCCCAGTCGTGGCCCACCACCCCCCAGGTATCGGCCGCGGTAGCCGTGCCTCGCCCGTCCATCGGTCGTATTCCCCCTGCGGCTCCATCGGCCCGGCCAGCTCTGCGCCGGGCACCGGGCCGCGCTAGCCATTGTGCCACACGGCGCCCCCACCCGACAGCGGCGAGGATGCATCCAGCCGGCACGCGTCTCGCCAGCGCAGTCACCGGAACGCAGGCGAGAGCATGCCCGTGCCCGGGTGTAATATTGGCACCAAGAGACCGGGTACAGCCGCACGAAGCCGCACGGGAGAAGAGACCGCCATGCTGGAGCGCATCGCCATCCTGATGCTGCTGGGAGTCCTGCTCGGGTCGGCCTGCACGGGCGCAGGGGCGCGCCCGGAGCCCGCTTCCGGCGTGGCCAGCGCCCCCGCCGCGGCGCCGGCCACACCCGAGCCCGAGCGGCTGCGCATCATCTACAGCTCCCTCTCCGGCAACTACATGCCGCTCTGGATCGCGGTGGACGCGGGGCTGTTCCGCGAGCAGGGGCTGGACGCGGAGCTGCTGCTGATCGAGAGCGGGACCGCGGCCACCCAGGCGCTGGTGGCGGGCGAGGCGCCGCTGGCCAACGTCGCCGCGGCGGCGGTGATCAGCGCCATGGTCGAGGGGTTTGACGCCGCGTTCGTGCAGGCCACTGTCCAGGTGCCGCCGCTCACCCTGTTCACGCGCCCCGACCTGCGCGCGCCAGAGGAGCTGCGCGGCGCGCGGCTGGGCGTCACGCGCTTCGGCTCTTCCACCGACGTCGTGGGCCGCATGCTGCTGCGGCGCTGGGGGCTGGAGCCCGAGCGCGACATCGCCCTGCTCCAGCTCGGCAGCGTGCCCGAGCTGCTGGCCGCGCTGCAGAGCGGCGCGGTCGACGCCGCGGTGCTCTCCGATCCCACCTCACTGCGGGCGGCCAAGCTCGGCTTCCGCGTGGCGGCCGACGCCGCCGAGCTGCAGATCCCCTACCTCCACCTCGGCACCGTGGTGCCGCGAAGCGTGCTCGCGGCGCGCCCCGACCTCATCCGCCGCTACCTGCTCGCCTACCAGGCGGGGCTGGAGCGCTTCTTCGCCGATCCGGCGCTGGCCCAGCGCACCCTGGCGGAATACATGCGGCTGGACGACCCCGAGATCCTGGAGGGCACCTATCGCCTGTACGCGGAGAAGTACTTCCAGCGCGACGTGCGGCCGCGCCCTGAGGCGCTCGCGCCCATCCTCGCCACAGCGACCAACCCGCGCGCCCGCGAGGTGGCGCCCGAAACGCTGATCGACGACCGGCTGGTGCGCGCCCTTCAGCGCGAGGGCCTGCTGCCCGCGACCCCGTAGCCCACGGCGTGCCCGCGCGGGCGGCACGGCGCCGCCCCTCTCCCCCGCGGCGCGCCGCCACCCTGTAGCGCGCTCTCGCCCTGCTGCACGGCCAGGGCAGAGCGCCTCTCTTTCTGCCAACTCCCTGCGCCCTCCTGGAGGGGGAGCCCGGCGGGCTCCTCTACCCCGTAGCCTGCTACCGGCATTGCTGCCCTAGTCACCGCCGGCAGTCGCTCGCCGAGAGCGATCTGTAGCGCAGTGCGCTCGCGCCGTTACGTGTTCTTAACCAGTTCATATCTCAAATTACACCTAGATCTAACGGAGGTAACTCGTGCGTGAGATGGGCAGCGAGCGCGCTGCGCCTGCTCCTCAGCGCGGCGCTCCTAGCGTCCCTCGGCCTGATCCTGCTTCCGCTCGCCGCCCCGCCACCCGCCCTGGCCGCGATCGCATTCGTCAAGAACATCGGGACGGCGTCCAGCAAGACCAGCGGTGCTTCCCTTTCGGTCACCGTGCCAGCTGGCGGCGTGGCGGCCGGCAACAGCGTCATCATCACCTTCGCGATGGACGACGCTGCGGGGACGGTCAGCTGCAGCGATTCGGTCGGCAACCCCTACACTGTGGATGTGGACATCCGCAATATCGGCATGGTGCGGACGGTGATCTGTGCCGCCCACAACGTGACGGCGCTGCCGAGCGGCGCCACGATCAGCGTGACTCATCCGACGGTCGTGGCGCGAGCGATGAGCGCCAGCGAGTTCTCAGGGCTGGCTGCGACCGCGACACTCGACCGGACCGCCACCGGGACCGGCAACAACACGGCACCGACTACCGCTGCCACCGCTCCGACCACGCAGGCCGACGAGCTGCTGATCGGCGCCATCGGCGTAGAGGGGCCCTCCACCGACGCTTTTACGCCCGGCACGAACTACACTGCGCTATCCCGCGCAGGCACAACTGGTGGCGGGGCGGCCACGAACATCACCATCAACCCGGAGTTCCGCATCGTCGCCACTACGGGAACGTTCGTCGCCGACGGCACGCTGAGCGTCGCACGACAGTGGGCGGCCGCCCTCGCCACCTACAAGGCGGCCCCACCCCCGACGCCGACCCCGACGAGCACCCCCACCCCGACGGCCACCGCCACCAGCACCCCCACCCCGACCGCCACTCCAACACCTAGCCCGACGGCGACGCCGCCCCCCACCGCGACGCCGACCGCCACGGCCACCCCAACGGCGACACCGACCCCCACTCAGACGCCCTCGCCCACAGCCACGCCGACCGCTACTGCCACGGGGACACCCACGCCCTCGCCGACACCTACCGAGACGCCGACGCCAACGGCTACAGCGACGGAGACCCCCACCCCAACAGCAACGGCGACGCCCACTCCGACGGCGACACCCACTCAGCCGCCCACGCCCACCCCGACTCCCACCCAGACGCCCTCGCCGACGCCGAGCCCGACGGAAACACCGCCGCCCTCGCCCACAGCCACGCCGACCGCCACTGAAACGCCCACGCCGGTCCCGACGGCAACGCCGACTCCGACAGCAAGCCCGACGGGGACATCCACGCCGACCGCAACGGCTACTCAGACGCCGACCGCAACCGCATCGCCTACACTGACCACGACGCCGCTGCCCACGGCCTCGGCCACCGCGACTAGTACCCCGCCGGCTACGGCCACTGCGACGGCTACCCGCACGCCGACGTCCACTGGCACCGTGCTCGTCACGTCTACCCCGTCGCCCACCACAACAGCCACCCGCACGCCCACCGCGACGAGCATCCCCACGGCCACCGCAACCGTGGTCCTGGCCACGCCGACCGCGAGCCCCACACCTAGCGCGACGGCCACGCGGACGCCGACGGCCACCAGTACCGCCACCAGCACGCCCGTGGTCGCGCCGACTACTAACCCGCCGCCCAGCGGCCAGGCCGGCGTGCCCTGTGCTCCTACCGTCGGCCAGAGCTGTACGGTGAGTGGACCGGGGCTGAGCGGAAGCTGTACTAAGACCAGCTCTTGCACCTTTACCGTCACCGCCACCGGGCCGGCGGGCACACTGGTGGGCAGCCTGCCGGCCATCTTCTGGTCCACGACCGTGGGGGTCGAAGGCTTCAACTGTGCGCCGGTGAGCGCGGCGCTGCAGACGGTATGCGCAGGGCAGACGGTGGGGGACGTGCTGCAGGGGAGCACGGTGGTAGTGCGGTTTACGCTGGCGAGTGGAGGCATGGCGAACGTGAGCGGAGGTGTGCAAGGGCCGGGCGCGCCGCCGCTGCCGCCTCCGCCACCGGCGATCGTGCTGCCGCCCCCACCGCCACCGGTCGCTACCTCGCCTGACAACGGGTCGCTCGCCCTGACGACGGCGTGGGAGGCGCCGATGGTTCCCGAAGCTGGTAGCCTCGCCCTCTTGGGCGGGGGCCTCGCAGGGTTCGGGGGCTGGGCCGGCTGGCGGTGGCTGCGCCACCAGCGCCACCGCCCGGCGCGCCAGCCGTGACCGCGCTACAATAGACCCACCCAAGGGCAGCTAGCGGTCCGGTACAGCAGGCTGCGGTGGCGTGGGAGGCGAGCGGTCATGCGCTGCTGGCTGCTGGTGGCAGTGCTGCTTGGTCTCGGGCTCGCCAGCTGTGCGGCGCCCGGCGTAGACCGGCCGCGGGTGCAGCCGGTGGGCGCCGGGCCGGCTGCCACCCCGAGCGACACACAGCCCCTCCAGCGCGTGGTGATCGGCGTGCCCGGCCCCTCGCTCAGCTACCTGCCCGCCCAGCTCGCCTGGCGGCTCGGCTACTTCCGCGAAGAGGGCCTGGACGCCGAGTTCGTGCAGATCAGCGGCACCTCGGTGATCCCGGCGCTCCTGAGCGGCGAGCTAGACTTCACGACCATCCTCTCCGCCGTGGGCGCCCACGCGGGCCAGGGCGGCCCCTCGCGCATCCTCCAGTTCCACACCGTGCGCCTCCAGCACGTGCTCAGCGTGCGACCCGAGATCACCACCATCGCGCAGCTCGCCGGCCGCCGCGTGGCCGTCCAGAGCCTCGGCACCCTGACCGCCTTCGAGACCCAGAAGCTCGCCGAGCACTTCGGGCTGGCCGATGTGGCACTGGTCGCGGTGGGCGGGGATCTGGAGCGCATCGCGGCCATGGAGGCCGGCGCGGCGGACGCCACGGTCGCCCCGATCCCGGCGAACCTCATCGCCGAGCGCCGCGGGTTCCCCACCCTGCTCCGCATCGGGACCGTGCTCGAGATCCCCCAGGCGGGGCTGGGCGCCAGCGTGGCGACCCTCCGCGAGCGCGAGGCGCTGGTCGCGCGCACCCTCCGCGCCGCCGCCCGCGCGCTGCCGCTCATCCCCAGCCAGCGCGACACGGTGGTGCAGCACATCGCCGAGTGGATCGACCTCGCGCCGGAAGACGCCGCCCGCGCCTACGAGCAGGTGGTGGACACCTACTCCCCCAACGGGCTGCCGACCGAGGCGCAGCTCGCCGCCTACCTCGAGCTGCTGCGCGCCACGGCGGGCGTGCCGGCGGACGTGACCCCCGTGCAGCTCGTCGACTTCACCGTCGCGCGCCGCGTCGCGGCGGAGCTGGGCCTGCCCGGCCCCTAGGGTACGGCAGCGGCCGGCGCGCCACGGCCGCGTCTCCTCGCCGGGCAGCGCTCCTCGCGCCCCCGCCCCGGGCGCGGCCAGCGCGCTACTCGTGGCCGGTGGTCGCCGCGGCCGCCCCTACGTGCGCGTCGAGCCAGTCGGCGACAGCGGTGATGGTCTCTGCCTCCAGCCCGACGTGGGCGTGGCCGGCGTTGGGGCTGCGCGGCACCGGATCGACCAGCTCCACCAGATCGACCCGCGGTGCAGCCAGCGCGTTGGCGGCGATCTCTTGGGAGAACTCCAGGCGGGCGACAGTGTCGTTGCTGTCGTGTACCAGAAGGAGCGGCAGCGCGACGCCCCGGATCTGCTCGCGCGGCACCGCGAGCGAGCCGGGCACGCGGTAGCTCAGGAAGGCGCGCGCCGAGGTGAGGAGCTGCCCGCCGGTGTAGAAGGGGATGAAGGTGAGCTCCCAGTCGCGCCCCGCAGCCACCTGCTCCGCGGCCCAGGCCCACGTGCGGGCGTACTCCTCGGGAGGCACGAACTCCTGCGTGCGCGCCGGCAGGTCGGCCAGCGCCCCCAGGAGCACCAGGGCCACCACCCGCGCGTCGCCGGTCTGCGGCACGTAAGCGCTGGCGAAGGTGCTGCCCAGGCTGTGCCCCGCCAGCACCACCCGTGGATAGCCGCGCGCCGCCAGGAAGTCCACCGCCGCCCGCACATCGCGCAGCCCGCCCTCGAAGTCGCTGCGGGCGAACCCGTCGTCGTGGTCGCGACGGTTGAGCGCCAGCGTCGGGTAGCCGCGCGCCGCCAGGCCCGGCGCGAGGAAGCCCGGCACGCTGGAGTAGAAGTTGCCCTCCGTCCCGTGCAGGACGATGACTGCCACCGGCTGTGCCGCCCCGCGGGGGAGGTAGAGCGCTCCCTGGAGCGGCGTGCCGTCGTCGGAGGCGAAGAACACCAGCTCGGTGGTGTAGGGGCCCGGCGCCGGCCGCGCCGCGGGCTGGGAGGCGTCGAGGCCCAGCTCCGCTAGCCAGTCCACAGTCAGGCGCACGACGGCCTCCTCGTGGCCGGTGAAGAAGTGATCGCCCGGCGTCTCGCGCACCGCGCGCTGGGGCGCCGCCGTGGCCGCGGCGTACACCGCCTGCGCGTGCTCGCGGAAGTGCCGCTGCCCGGCTGGCCCGCGCACCCAGTCGTCCTCGCCGTAGACCACGAGCAGCGGCACGCGCACCTGAGGCAGCCAGCGCACGGGCACCGTCTCGGCCTCCGGCCCGCGCCAGCTCAGGAACGTCGCGGCCGACAGGCGCCGCAGGTCGCCCCGGATCCCCATCGGCGCCAGCAGCACGGTGTCGCCCTCGCCGCGCGCGACCAGCTCCCGCGCCTGGGCCACCCAGCGGTCGTACTCCTCGGGCCCCAGCTGGTAGTGCCGCTGGATGGAGGGCAGGTCATCGAGCGGGGCGTACAGCCCCAGGGCCGCCACGCGCGGGTCGTCGGCCGTAGCGACGTAGTAGGGCGTCGAGACCGTACCCAGGCTGTGGCCAGCGAGGTACACCTGCCGCGCGCCCTGCTCGATCAGGTAGTCGATGCCGGCGCGGATGTCCTTGGCCGTGTCGGGAAACACGCTGTGGATGTAGTGGTGGTCGTGCGAGCGCAGGTTGAGCGCCAGCGTCGGGTAGCCGGCCGCCGCCAGGCCGCGGCCGAGGAAGGTGGGCACGGCGCCGTAGAAGTTGCCGTAGATGCCATGGATAATGAGCGCGGCCGTGGTGCGCCGCTCGGGGGTGTCGGGCGTGTAGAGCGCGCCGTCCAGCACCACGCCGTCCTCGGTGGGGACCTTCACCAGCTCTGTCACCACCGGGGCGGCCTGCCGCCCCGGCGCGGCGTCCCCGGGCGGGGTCCCCGCTGCCAGCCCTACCATGACCGCGCCCAGAACGCCGAGCGTCGACGCGAGTAGCCGCCGCTGCCAGCGCACCATAGCGCCTCCCTCCGCTCCCACATGCCTACCCTCCGTGCCCCGGGGAGCATGCCACCCGCAAGGCGGCACCGCGCGCCCCCAGCCTGGTCGAATCCCAGTATACTGCGGCGCCCCGCGCGGTCAAGCACGCTCCGGCCAGGGCCGCGGGGCATCGGTCCCCAGGCTTTTATCGCTTTGCGCCCGCGCCGGCACCGGCCTCGCCTGGCGCGGGCGTGGCCCCTGAACCAAGCGGAGCCGGCCCGCCTCCTGCTCGCCGCCTCACACCCCGCGAGCGGGAAGCGGCGCGCCTGCTTGTGCACGGCCTCACGAACCGCCAGCTCGGCCGCGAGCTGGTGATCAGCGCGGGAACGGCCGTCCTCCACGGCAAGCGGATCCTGCATAAGCTGGACTTGCCCTCGCACGTGCAGCTCGCTGCCCTGCTGGCTCGGATGGACGGGGCCACGACCGTGTAATGCATTGCGTTACACTATCTCTATGCTCATTATCCGCCGGCTTCTCTGGGACGCTTGGAACGTGGCCCACATCGCCCGGCACGCTGTCACCCCCGAGGAGGTCGAGGAGGTTTGCCAAGGCCGGCCATGGACCAGCCAGACTTACAAAGAGCGCATCCGCGTGATCGGGCCCACGCGGGCGGGCCGGATGCTCACGGTGATCCTTGCGCCCCAGGCAGATATAGGGGTGTACTACACGGTAACCGCAAGGCCTGCCAGTCGAAAGGAGCGACGCGCTTACCGCGAGTGGATAGGAGATGCCGAGCGATGACCAGAGTCCAAAAACGGTACCATCGATCCGAAAAGCGCAAGATTCCAGAGTTCACTTCCATCGAGGAAGAGGCGGCGTTCTGGGACACCCATGACACGACGGACTTCGAGGACCAATTCACGCCGATCAAAGTCCGCTTCGCTAAGCGGCTGTCCGAAGGACTTACCATCCGCCTAGATCCCGAGACGCTCGCCGAGCTGCGCGCCCGGGCGCGCGAGAGAGGCCTTGGCCCGACTACGCTTGTCCGCATGTGGATCCTGGAGCGGCTGCACGAGACCGCTCCCCAGGCGGACACCTCCACGCGCCAATGAGCGAAGCCGGTTAGCGCTAGAGCGCGAGCTCATACTATCGCCGAGCTATGCCCCGGGGAGCATGCCACCCGCAAGGCGGCACCGCGCGCCCCCAGCCTGGTCGAGTCCCAGGATACTGCGGCGCCCCGCGCGGTCAAGCACGCTCCGGCCAGGGCCGCGTAGTCTCGGCGGGCGTTCCGCCGCTTCACCCCCGCCCTTATGTCGTCTCGGCGGCCCGCGGGCGAAATATCCCTGAGAATATCCCGTTCTGGATACGCCACTTGCTGCGCTCTCACCTATATTAGCGTGCTTGGAACCAGTTGTCGGGAGGTCATCCTATGCCCTAATGGGCGCGCTATACATCTGGGCCCTCTCGCCTCATCTTTCACCTGGGCTCGCGGAGCACCGTCCTTCGCGAGGATCTACAGGCGATGGCCCGCTTGGTGGTCTAGTCAGCGCCAGCCCCATTACACTGCGTCAGGTTTTCAAGCGGGACTTGCCTCTACATTGCTCCAGCCGCCGTAGAACAGTGACTGCGGCGATGCTGTGCGCTGTACAGCGCTTGAGCGAGACTGTTGCCACACAGAAGCACGGCTGAATACGTCGATCGCGGGGCTAGCGGCTCTGTGGTCGCCGGCCCCGGGAGGGGGGGAGCGATGTGGCGGAAACGCGTCTAGCGCGTCGCGTAGCGCGTTCAGACCAGCAGCGCAGCAGCAAGCTAGCACAGAGGAGGGGGATATGTCGCGCTTTCGGAGGCTCAAACGGGTGCTCATCCCGGGGATACACGCTGCCGCTGGGGTGATGCTCCTACTGACGACGAGCCTCGCTATCTCGCACCCCGCGCTAGCCGCCGTGACCTGGCGGGCAACCGCGGGAGCGCAGACCGGAGACAAGGGGATCCAGGCCCTGGCATTCCTGCCAAACGAGATCACGGTCGATGTCGGAGATAGCATCACCTGGACGTTCGCTACCGACGAGATCCACACCCTCACCTTCCTCGCGCCCGGCCAGCAGCCGCCGCCTTTCCAGATCGCACCGGTCACCCCGGACAACTTCGTCTACCACGGCACCGAGTTCGTCAACTCCGGCACCAAGGTCACCGGGCAGAGCTACACGGTTAGCTTCGCCACCCCCGGAGACTTCCAGTTCGTCTGCCTCGTCCATGCTCGAATGACCGGGACGGTGCACGTGCAGCCCGCCGGGGTGCCCTACCCCCACGACCAGGCGTTCTACGACGCCCAGGCAGACCAGCAGCGCCAGCAGCTATTGGCACAAGGACAGCTATTCCTCAACCAGGGCCTGCAGCAAGCGCTGTCGGCACCCAACCAGGTGACGGCCGGAGCGGGCAACGGCCTCGTCATGGTCGCCCGCTTCCTCCCTCAACAGCTCACCGTGACCGTGGGAACGACGGTACTCTGGACGAATCCCGATCCGGTGACCCCTCACACAGTCACCTTCGGCCCGGAGCCGCCGAACCCCATGACCATTGTGGGAACGGACGGCCCCGGGCACGCGACGATCGCCTCACCCAACCAGGCCGTCAACTCGGGCTTTCTGGGCGCTTCTTTCCCGGCGGGTAGCCAGTTCCGCGTGACGTTCACCGCACCTGGAACGTACCAGTATATCTGCGCCCTCCATGACGACATCGGCATGGTCGGGACGATCGTGGTGCAGCCCGCTCCCCCTCCGACCAGCACTCCCGCCCCCACAGCGACGCCGCGGCCGGTGGTCGTAGTGGCACCGCCCGTGGCGCCGCCCGTGCTCCCGCCAGCCCCGCCCCCTCCGCCACCGCTCGTCTTGCCGCCACCGCCTCCGCCGCTCGTGCCGGTGCGGCCGCCGGCCCCTATGCCGGCGCCTCCGCCGGCCGCTGAAGTGCCGATCGTACCCGAGGCCGATAGCCTCGGGCTGCTCGGCGTGGGAATCTTAGGGCTCGTCGCCTTGAAGCTCCTGCACCGCTGGCGGCACCGGGCCAGGTAGCGCTCCCCGCACCGGTTCGTCCGGCGGGAAACTGCCTCCGCCCTGCGACCACAGCGCCGGTTCCGAAGCGCTGTGGTCGCAGGGGTTTGGCCGCTGGCAGGGCGCGTTTTCTTCTTAAGGAAACCCTCAGCCAATCTTCAGCTACGCTGCTGTCTACGTCTAGCCCCGCTATGTTACCCTAGCAATGGCGCCGTGATTAAGAGCCATCTTAGATACGGCGCCATGCATCGCTGGGAGACAGGCCCGGAGAAACGCGTCTCCCGGGCCGGTACCACCCTACAGAAGTCTCCTAGCCACAGAGGGCTGTTGTGCACAACCTGTCCCCTGCAGATGCTGCGTTCCTAGCAGAGTGCGCGCCCGCACTGCGCGACTACGGCGGGCCTTTCGGCCCGTATCTCGAACTCCGGAGCGAGCGGCTGAGCTGTGTGGCCGGCTTCGCCTGGAAGGATCGGCATAGCGTCGTCGCGTGGCTGAGCTGCCGCTTGATGCAGGCGCTACACGAGGAGGCAGCACGCGAGATGGACGCGTCGCCCCGAAACGCCCCCTGATGCTCAGGGGCCCCTATTTGACCAAGGGGTGGTGGCCCTTGTAGCGAGGCAGCGATGAGCGCAGACCAACCCGCGGGCGCGGCATTAGGCCCCCGCCTCGGCGCTGCAGCTCGCAGGGGGAACTCTCCTGCGCCTCCGTCACGGCTGGCGGGACGCGCTACAGAGCTAGCGGCGCTGAAGGTGCATCTTGAGCGCGCGCTCGCGGGCGAAGGGCGCTTGCTCTTGCTCGCGGGCGAAGCGGGGGTAGGGAAAACTCGGCTGGCCCAGGAGCTGCTCGCCGCCGCAGCCCAGGCGGCTGCCGTGGTGCTCGAGGGAGCCTGTTATCCCATAGGGACGAGCCAGCCCTTTGCTCCTTTTGTAGCCGCGCTCCGCAGTGCGCTGCGCGCTGGCCCCCAGCCGCCGGTCTCGCCTCTCTGGTGGGAGATCCTGCAGCCCCTGCTTCCGGAGCTGGCGCCAGGCCAAAGCCCTGGCACGCGTAGCGCCCGGTCCCTGCACCGGGGGGCGGGCTCGCAATGCGAGGCCTTCTACCAGGTGCTGTGCGCCCTGGCGCGCCCGGCCGGGCTTGTCCTGCTCCTGGAAGACCTGCACTGGGCAGACCGCGCGAGCCTCGAGTTGCTGCACTACCTAGCCCGCGGCCTCCGCGACAAGCCGCTCCTGCTCCTCGCTACCTACCGGGACGACGCAGTCACGGCCGGCGGGCCGCTCGCCCGGCTGCTCGCCGAGCTATATCGAACGTCGCTCGCCTGTGAGCTGTGGCTGGCTCCGCTCGACCAGGCGGCGATCGAAGAGCTAGTCGCTGAGCAGTGGCCGCGACTCACGCCTGCGGCTCGCGTCCACCTCGCCGACCACCTCTTCCGGAAGACGAGCGGCAACGCCTTCTTTCTCTGCGAGCTCCTGCGCTGGTTAGCCCAAACCCGCCAGCTGGCACCCGAGGCAGGGGCCGGGGCTCCCGCGCTACCCCCGGCCATTCCACGCTCGGTGCAGGCGGTGGTTGCTGAACGGCTACAGGAGCTGAGCAAGCCGGCCCAGGCGCTCTTGACCTGGGCTGCGGTGCTCGGCCGAGCATTCGACCTCCGTGTCCTGTGCCACCTAGTCGGTGACGAGGAGGGGAGCCTCACCGCGCTACGCGAGCTGGTCAGCCGGCGGCTGCTCGAGCCCGCGGCCGACGCGGACCACTTCCGCTTCCACCACGCGATCGTTCAGGAGGCGGTGTACGCCCAGCTCCTTCCCTTGGAGCGCCGCGCCGCGCACCGCGCTGTAGCCCGGGCCATCGAGGCGGTCTATCCCGACCAGCGTGCAGCTCACCTCGCCGAGCTCGCCGAGCACTATGAGCGCGCCGGCGACCTGGCGCAAGCGCTCACCCACACCATCGAAGCTGGCGAGTGGGCCGCACAGATGAACGCGCACGGCCAGGCGGCGGCGCACTTCCAGTCCGCCCTGGCGCTGCTGGACCAGCACAGCGACCCCGCGCGGCGGCCTGCCGTGCTGGAAGCGCTGGCGGAGGCGCGTGCAGGAGCGGGCGAGCTGGCGGCCGCGGAGCATGCCTACCGCGAGGCGCTGGAGAGCTATCTCGCCCGTGGGGAGGTCCGCGCGGCCGCCCGGATCCGGGCCCGCCTCGCCGGGCTGTGTATGGCCCGACACCAGCTCGCGGCCGGCCTGGCCCACTGCGAGGCCGGTCTCGCTCTCTGCGCGGAGGGCGAGGCCCAGGCCGAGGTAGCCGTCCTGTGGGCGATGGTCGCGCGCCTCCGCTACGCACAGGGCGACTACACGGACGCCATCCAGGCCGGGCGCCAGGCGCTCGCCCTCGCGGAGCGGCTAGACGATCCGCGGGGTATCGGCGAGGCCTGCTATATCCTCATCTACTTGCTTACCGAGGTTGACGACCCGGCCGAGGCGGAGGCGCTCGGCCAGCGTGGGCTTATGGCGGCCGAGCGCAGCGGGGACCCGATCCTGGAGATCCGCACCTGTCACGCTCTCGGGTATCTGTACGGCATAGTCCGGCAGGACCTTGCCCGCGGCGGCGCATACCTGCAGCGCGGCCTCACCACGGCCCAGCGCATCGGCCACCCGTACTACGAGGCGTGGACCCTGAGCATGCTGGCGAGGCAGATCGCGTTCGCCAGCGGCGACTGGTCTCGTGCCGAGAGCCTAGTGCAGCAAAGCCTGACTCTCGCCGAGCGCCTCGGCGCTCATGACGTGCAGCTCTATGCCACCTACTGTCAGGGGCTGCTCGCGCACGTGCGGGGCGACGACACCCAGGCCCTGGCGCACTTCGACCGCATCCTCACGGAGGGGGCTATGGGCGGGCACTGGCGGGTGGTCTGGGCCAGCCGCTACCAGCGCGGCGTTCTGCTCCTAGAGCAGGGCGCGTGCGAAGAGGCGCTCGCGGCACTCAGGGCTGCGGTCGAGCAGCCCTCCTTCCCCTTGGCCAGCGCGCGGGCGAGTCGACTGGCCGAGGCCTACTTGCTCCGGGGGGACCTGGCACAAGCGCGGCACTGGGCGCAGCGCAGTTTGGAGACCAGCCGGGCGCTCGGCCGCGTCCTGGAGCTGGTCGAGGCGCAGCGGGTGATGGGGCTGGTGGCCGCTGCGGAAGGGGACCTGGCTGCCGCCCGGACGGCGCTGGAGACGAGCTGCGCCACCTTGACGCGGCTCGAGCGGCCGTACGACCGCGCGCGCCACGAGCGCGACCTCGCCGCGCTGCTCGCGCGGGCCGTCCCGCTGCAAGACCTCTCCCGAGCCACCGCCCTGCTCACGCGCGCGGCTGCAACTTTCGCGCAGCTGGGCGCTCAGCGCGACTTGCTCCGCACGCGGGCGCTCGCGCGGCAGCACCAGCTTCGCCTGGCGCTGCCGCGGCCCGTGGACCAAGCGGAGCCGGCTTGCCTCCTTGGCAGCCTCACGCTCCGCGAGCGGGAAGTGGCGCGCCTGGTTGCACGCGGCCTCACGAACCGCCAGCTGGCGGCCGAGCTGGTGATCAGCGAGGGAACGGCCGCCCTCCACGTCAAGCGGATCCTGCGTAAGCTGGGCCTGACCTCGCGTGTGCAGCTGGCTGCCCTGGTGGCCCAGGCAAGAGGGGCTGCCGACGCCTGGCGCTGACTGCTCCGCCCCACCTCGGGCGCCCCCAAAATATTCCCCCACTGCTCTAGGAAATATCCCAAATGGGATATTGCCGCGCGCGGGCCAATCCCGCTAACTATGGGCGCGTACTGCACTAAGGCCTTACTCCTGAGCGAGGCAAGCTGCCTGTTTGTGGCGGAGTGCGCCCCCAAGACAAGGCCGCCGGAAAGCAACGGGGTAGAGGAACCGAATCGTGGGGCTGGCCATCTCCAGCGTGTTGCTCTGGGCCATCGTTCCCACGCTACTGATCGTGGTGGGCTTGCGCTGGCTCGACCGCTACGAGAGGGAGCCGTGGGCCTTCTGCCTGGCGAGCGTTCTGGCAGGGCTCATCGCCTTCGGTCTCGCTGTCCTGCTAGAAAACCTGCTGCGCCTGCCTCTCCACATCTACCCAGCAACGTTCGTCGTCCTCGACGAGCTGAACCCCTGGGTGCCGATCGTCGAGCAGCTCGCCAAGGCGGTAAGCTTGCTTGGCCTCGTGTTCTGGATCGGGGAGGAGTTCGATGACTTTATCGACGGCATCTTCTACGGGGCGCTGGTGGGCGCGGGATTTGCCCTAGGCCAAGATGGGATCTACTTCGCCCTAGCCTATGGGCGCTTCGGGAACATCATCGAGGTGGGCTGGCCGACGTACCTCGCCGCTGTGATCAGCAGCGTGAATCACTGCCTCTACAGCGCGATCTTCGGCGGCGCGCTGGGAGTGCTGCGCTCCGTAGCGCGCCCGGCCCGCTACCTCTGGCTACCGCCGGCGGCCCTGCTGGTTGGAATCGGGCTGCAGCTAGCGCACGATTACCTTGTGGCGTTCGTCCTCACACGCGCCGGAGAAGTGCCGGCCGAGGCGCTCGCTTCCCTCGGGCTCGTTGCCAACGCTACTAACTGGCTTGGTATAGCCGCGCTGGGGCTCCTGGTCGCTATCGCCTGGACCCGGCAGCTGCACGTGCTGCAGGTGGAGCTGGCATCTGAGGTGGCCGCGGGGGTGATCAGTGACGAGGACTACCGCGTGCTCCTCTCCGGTTGGGGACGCCTTCCCCGCGAGGCCCGCTTTGCTGTCGCCCGCGGCCTCCGCCGCAGCCTACAGTTGCGCCGGTATCACGAGCTAGCCGCCGAGCTTGCGTTTGCCAAATGGCACCGCCGGCTGGGCGGCCGGTTCGGCCTCCGGCGCCGCCTGCCGCCCGAGGAGTACCGCCAGCAGCTGCAGACGCTCCGGGCCGAGCTGTTCGGCGCCGGGGGTGGGTGATGCTCTGTCCGCAGTGTGGCCAGGCCAACCCCGAGGGGGCGGCTTTCTGCGCGCAGTGCGGGAGCCGGCTCGCAGCCGGTGGGACTGCTGCTGGCCTCGGGGCTCTCCCGCTGGGCCGCCTCGCGCTGGGGGCGGGGCTGGGAGCCTTCGCCCTCTGCGGGCTGGTCACGCTGGGCCTAGCCGCTGTTCTCGCGCTAGGACACGCGGGCAGGCCCGCCGGGCCGGCGGGCCCCAGCGAGCAGCCGGGCGCCGGCCCGGCCAGGCCCGCCGGCGCCCCCATCGAGCAGCCAGGCCCCGGCCCGGCTAGGCCCGCCGGTGCCCCCATCGAGCAGCCAGGCCCCGGCCCGGCTAGGCCCGCCGGCGCCGGCGTGCTAACCGCTGCTACCTACGAGCTAGCCTGGCAGGCACAGTTCGAGGCTAGCTACCCCGGAGGGGGGCAGATCGCCGAGTCCGGGATAACCATTTATAGCCGGCAGGCCAACGGCCTCTACTTGGTGCAGGGCCAGCAAGCACCAGCTCAGGAGCTGATCAATGCGCGCTGTGAGCTGGTCGATCCCCAAGGCGTTTCGACCGGCGGCGACTACCTCTGCCCTCTCGATCCACGCAAGCCCGCGCTCCGGCTGGTGATCACCCGCAACCAGCCGCCACTGCTGTTGGCACGCCGCGAGGAGCCGGGCGGCGTGACATTCTATGGGGATGCCAACCTGACCGATTCCTGGGGACTTGGCTACCAGGATGGGGTGCTCACTGTCGGCTACATCACGGCGTCCTTCCGTCAAGGGCGGGCGCGACTGGTTCTCCGATTCCAGGTACGGATGCGGTAAGTGAGCGAGCAGCCACCGCGCTGTCCCACCTGTGGCGCCGACGCGCCAGCTGGCAGCCGGTTCTGCACGGCCTGCGGCGCCCCCCTCCGCGAGCAGGCAGCACCGCCGCAGCCCCGCCGCACGTTGAGCGGGAGGGTGTTACTCCCCCTCGGCTGCGGGATCTTGGGAGCGAGCTGCTGCCTTGTAACCGTCTCCCTCACGCTCGTGCTCGCAGCCCTCACGCCGCCGCAACCGGCACCACCGCCGGGACCGGCACCGCCGATACCCGCTTCAACGGAGGGCCGCATCCGCGTCACGTTCGCCAAGGATGTCGATCCGCAATGCGATCCGACTGACCCGACCGCGACGTTCTCGACTGCGGATCGCCGCGTGGCGTTCATCCTCACCTGGCCGTCAGGAGCGATTCCAGCTGGAGCGACGTTCGATGCCGTGCTCTACGGGCGCGTACAAGGCCAGACGACTAGGCTCTGGGAAGCGCGCGTGACCCCTAATCCGCAGCGGACAACCCTCTGCGGCCAGCTGACTCTCCGCGAGCCGGGGCTTCCGCCGGGCCTCTATGAGCTGCAGGTCAGCCTCAATGGGGCTCTAGTTGGGAGCGGACGCTTCACGGTCCAGTGAGGTGCGCCATGCCGAGCGGAGACACGCGATGGTGAGCGAGCAGCGCTGTCGCGCCTGCGGGCAGGCGACGCCGGCCGGTGCTGCCTTCTGCAACCACTGCGGGGCGCGGCTAGGGCCAGCTGCCGGCCGCCCTCCCATCCCGCGCTACCTCCTGGTGCTCGGCGCTGGCCTGTTCTTCGGCCTATGCGGCCTCTGCACGCTGGTCGAATTCCTCGTAAGCGTGCCCCATCCGCTTGTCTTGGCGATTGCCGCTCCGCTGCCGATCCTGCCGGCGGCCTTCTACACCCTGCTGGTGATCGGCGTCGACCGCTACGAACGCGAGCCGCTCGGAGCGCTCGCGGCTACCTTCCTCTGGGGCGCGCTGGTCGCAGTGGCCCTGGCATGGCTCATCAACACCATGCTGTCAGCGCTGGCCGGGGCAGCCCTTGGGCCAGCCGCGGGTAGGGTGCTCGCCGCCGCATTCGGCGGCCCGGTGGTTGAGGAGACGGCGAAAGGGCTGGTGCTGCTGCTACTCTTCTGGCTCTACCGTCGAGAGTTCGACGACCTGCTCGATGGGATCGTTTATGGCAGCCTCTGCGGCATCGGCTTCGCGATGACCGAGAACGTGCTCTATTTTAGCCGGAGCCTGTTGCAGGGCGGCGTAGGAGGACTAGCGCTGGTCTTCGTTTTGCGCGACCTCCTGGGTGGGCTTAGCGGCCACCCAGCTTACACGGCCACGACCGGCATCGGCCTGGGCCTGGCCCGCGAGAGCCGGTCGCCGGCTGTTCAGCTGCTCGCGCCGGTCGCCGGCTGGACACTGGCCGTTGTCCAGCACGCTTTCTGGAACGGGGTTGTAGCGACCCTGCTACCCCGCCTGATCGGCCCGTGGACGCTGCTCGTGATGCTCGTCTACCCGCTGCCGCTGCTGACAGCGTTTGGCGTGACCATCTTCCTGCTGCTGCGGCGGGAGGGACGGATCCTCCGGACATACCTCCGCGACGAGGTGGCTTCTGGCGTTGTCACCGCGGAGGAGTATGCGCGACTAGGCTCGCTTGGTGGCCGCTTGAAGGCCGAGTGGACGGCATTGAGTCAGCGGGGGCTCGCCGCCTGGCGCGCGATGGTGCAGTTGCACGATGCGGCCACCGAGCTAGCCTTTCGCAAGTGGCAGAGCGCGCGGGGCGTTCCTATCAGCGATGCCGCGGCTGCCGAGGCCGTATGCAAGCGGCGAATCGCCGAGGCCCGGACGGCGCTCCGCGCACACGGGCTTTAGTTGCAGATGCGGGCGTTAAAGCGTTCGACGGGCTATCTCCGCCCGCCGAGCTGGCTAGTCGAGCTCGGCGAGCTGTTCCTCTGGGGAGAGCATCTCGAACGGATCCGGCTGCTGGCGGTCTTATGGCGGTTGGGAGCGCCGGGCCGGCTAGTGCTGCTCAGCATGCTCGGGAGCGTGGCCGCCTTCGCTTGGGCAGCGGTGCTGCGCACTGCCGCTACCTCCTTACGCCCCCAGGCGGTCTACCTGGCTCTCTCCGGGCTCGCATGGCTGCTGCTCCTCTTCCTGACGGTAGACCTCCACCCGCTCGCCCGCTGGGCGATTTTGGGACAGCTCCTTTACCTCGGCCTATATCCTGTGCTACCCCTGGCCCCCCATCCCCTCTTCGCTGCTTTCCTGACGGCACTGTATCTGCGCGAGCTCGCCCTCCTCGCGGGCAGCGGGCGGGAGCGGTGGCTGCTAGCCGGCCTGTGGGGCCTGATCATCAGCCTCATCGGCCCCATAGGTCCGCGGCTGCCAGGCGGCCGGTGGCCCACAACCCTCCTCTGGCTCGTGGCCGCCGCCGCCCTGGCGCTAGTAGTGCTCAGCTTTCGACGCCGCCTTCCCGCGCTCAGCAAGTGGGCCGGCCTTGCCGCGGCAAGCTGCCTCGTGGCGCTCTATGGTCTCGGGCTGGCAGCCGACCCGGAAGCAGTGCTGGCGCGGGTAGCAGCCAGCGCCGAGGGGGCTCGGCTCTTCATCGCTCTCTTCGGGATGCTACTCGGGGCGGATCTGGTGAGCAAGAGCGCCCGAGTGGGTGAGGTGCTGAGCCGCCTCGCCAGGCCGCTACTCCAGCCGCGCGCGGGCTTGCTGCTCCCCGTGGTAGCGCTCCTCGCCGGGGCAACCGGTGTCGGACTCACTTGGCTCAGCTCGGGAGCCGTTACGGGGCCGCGCGGGCTCCTCGGCTGGAGCAGTGTAGCGTTGATTGGAACGGGGACCGCGGCGCTCGCTTGGCTCTGCCGCTTGAAAGCGGAAACGCGCCAGCGCCATGCCCAGATGCTGCTCATCCGAGCCGTCCAGCTCGCGTTTATCCTCCTGACGGTGCGGCAGGCACTGCTCGGGGTAGCCAAGGAAGCGGAGGCCGAGGCCGGCTGGTGGCCTCTGCTCCTGGTCGGTCTCGGGCTACTGTGGGATGGCTTTGGAGGGCTGGCGCAAGTAACACGCCAGCGCGCCACGGTGCTGACGGGCAGCGCGTTGGTCTCCCTCCTCCTCGCCGCCACTGCCCTCCAGCTCGCAGGGCGTCCCGCGGCGACGGAGCCGGTACTGCAGCTTTATCCCCTTTCCGCTTTTTACGGAATGATACTCGTCGGGCTACCCGAGCTGCTCTTGGAGGCCGGGCCGGCGAAGTACTTGGCGCGCGACCGCCTGGAGGCACTGGGGTTCATCGCTCTGGGAGCAGTCGTGGCCTACGGTCCGAGCCTCGTCTGGCCTGACGTCCGTGTTGGCCTGGGGCCGGCAGTGGCACTAACGCTAGCAGTGCTGATCGCCCGCAAGGTCATCCCCGCTAAACCCACCTATGGCCTACGGGCCTGGCTCAGTGTGCTGCTGGTCTACGGAGTACTGTCGGCATGGGTATACCCGCTGGCGTTCAACACCTTCTTCACACCGTTCGCGCCAGTCATCTGGGAGACTGTGACACAGAGTGTTGAGACGATGTGGGGGATCGCCTGGCCTCACTGGTCCGAACAAGGACAACAGCTGGTAGACCTGGCAGCGCGTATCGGCCCTACCGGCCAGCTATGGCTGCTTATCGGAGGCACTGCAGGTGGACTACTGTTAGGCATGAAAAGTCGGGCCGCCGTCCTCGCAGCGGTGGGATTTCTCTACCTCTGGGTGAGGCTGCTAGCGAGCAATCTTCTGTCCTAAGAGAAGACACGCCTGATGCGAAAGCCAGAGGACCGGTCACACCATTTCACCAGTAGAGCACTCTGAGCCTCACCGTTGGAAGGGATCAGAGATGACGCCTTGCCGCACGGCAATAGCCGGCCGCCGAGCGCGCCGCTCCACGCATGTACCTGCCTCAGGAGGAGCACACGGCAGCTGCCCTGGTGGCCCTGACAGGCACAGCCGCTGTGGCGCCGCGCAGATGACGCTGCCCACTTGAGCACCAGGGAAATATATCCCTCCCCAGCCAGGGCAATACCCTATTTGGGATATTGCCCTATTCATTAAACCCGCTTAACCTTGAGTGTGATTCGGGCCGTGAACTGGTCGCGTAGCGGCCGTAAACCGTCGCCCCGAGTGCAAGGCCGCGTAGCCCTCCTCCGCTGGGAACGCCACTCGGCCGCACCGACCAGCTGCTGGCCCAAGTGGCAAGCGCATGCCACTAGCTCGTTCAGGGCTTCCATATATGTATCTTCGGAGGTTGTTAAGGAGGAAACAGCCATGATCCGGTGGAGACACGCCTGGCTGGTCATGCTGGTAGTAGCCTTGTTCACCAATGTGGGGTTTCTTGGTGGAGGACCGTCCCTCGTGGCGGCACAGCAGGGCTTTCCGAACAGCCTATGCGTTGCTCCTAGCGGCACCGGCAACTGCTTCGCATCTATTCAGGCCGCGGTAGACGCCGCAGAGCCAGGGGCGGTGATTTATGTAGCAGCTGGCACGTACCACGAAGCGGTCACGATAGCCAAGTCGCTCACCCTGCAGGGGGCTGGCGCGGACACGACCACGCTCGACGCGGCGGGCGCGGATAACGCCGTCCACATCACCGCCGATGACGTCCGCCTGCAAGGCTTCACGGTTACCGGCGCTCGGCTCGATGGCATCCTCATCAACGCTAACCGCGCCCAGATCGTGGACAACACGGTCATGGGCAACGCCACGCTGATCATCCCGCCGTCGCCCGGGTCACCCCCGGGTGCGCCCGCGACTACATTCAGCAACATCACACTCCAGAATGCCTCGGATGCCGTCATCGCCAACAACACGATCGGCGGTAGCCGCGGGCGCGGGCTACGCGTGGCGGGGAGCGAGATCTTGCGCTTCCCCGAGCACGGCATCGAGGTCACGGTCGTCGGACGCAGCGACCGGAACATCATCGTGAACAACCATGTTCACGACAACACTGGCGGCTGCGGTATTGTGCTCTCCACCGACGCGAGCGACAACGTTGTCCTGGGGAACACGATCACCAATAACGTTGCCGGCGTGATCGTCTCCGCACTCCCTCCGTTCGGGCTGCCCGGCACGCCGGTTGCTGACCACCTGCCGCACTCGGACCGGAACCTGATCAGCAACAACCTCGTTCAGAACAACCGCCTTGGCGGAATCGGCATCGTGCCGATCAGCGGGACCACGGAGGGGAACGTGGTTGCGGGCAACACAGTGACCGATAACGGCCCCTGCGACGAGTGTGAAGGGGCATCGGTGGGGATCTTCGTCGTGGCCGGACGCACGCCCGCCTCGCAGGCAGCGGGCAACCTCGTGGGCCCTGGCAACATAGTGGACGGCCAGCAGTGGGGGATCTTCGTCGGTGGCACCGCGGCCAACACCCAGGTATTCGACAACCGGGTGACGGTCCCGCCAGGCGGCATCGCCGAGAAGCTCTAGGACGTGGCCGGGGGCGCCGCCGGCGGCGCCCCCTCTTCATCTATGGAGTAACCACTACCGTCCCGACCATCCATGGGTGGTAGAGACAGATGTAAGTGTAGGTGCCGGCGGCGGTGGGCGCCCAAGTGAAAGTCTCGTCGTGGTCCATATTCCCCGAATCGAACACGTTGTTCGTCGAGGTCACAGTGTGTGGCACGACCCCCTCGTTGGTCCAGACAATCGTGTCGCCCAGCGCCACCGTGAGCGTCGCTGGCTCGTAGCGCCACGACTGGGGGTCCGTGGAGGGCTCGACGATCGCAACCGCGACGTTGGCGGCACGCGACCGGCTGCCGCTCCCGAGCAGCGCGCTCGCACCGACTACCAGCACGAGGAGGCTACCCACCAGGGTGTAACCGTTCCGCGGCATCGCACTTGCCCCCTGCGAAGCATGCTTGAGGTATCACCCGCCGATCCCACGTCCCACGCCTACGGGACGACTTGAAGCACGAACGGAGCCGTGATGACGTCACCATCGAGACTGAACTGCCCCCATACCTTGTGCAGCCCCGGCTGCCGAAAAGTGAGGGTGAACGTCACCTCGGGCCCGAAGTGACTCCCTGGCGCGGCCATCGGCATCGACATGTGGTCCATCGCGCCCTCGCCCGGATGAGTGTGCACGTACTCCTGCAGATCCTGGCTAATGGCCACCAGGTGGCCGGCCACACCGAGATACGGCTCCAAGGTCTCCAGCGGCTGTCCCTCACGGCTCAGGCGAAAGGTCAGGCGCACGGGCTGGCCCACGTGTGGCGTGGAAGGATCCATCCGCAGCGTGACCTGCGCACTATTGGCCTCGAGCGTGGTGGGGCCCTCTGCCAGCGGCGCTGGTGCGGGCGCGGGGCCAGCCACTACCAGCGGCATGGCGACCCACTGCTCGCCCAAGGCGGCAGAGACGAAGTCGGCATACAGGTGGTAAGGGCCGGCGCTGGGAAACGTGTATTGGAGGCGGAACTGCCCCTCACCGATCATGTTGGGATGCACGTGGCTGAACAGCGCGAGATCATCGGACACGATGATCAAGTGCAGGCGGCGCTGGTGCGCCAGCTGGAGATCGGTGACTGGCGCGCCGCTGCTAGCATCGCGCAAGGTGAGCGTGAGGGTGGTCGGCTGCCGCGGCTGCGGTGGAGCCGGGTCGGTGGTGAGATCGACGCGTACCGCGGTGGCGGGCATCTCGCCGTGCCCCATTGGCATCCCCCCCTCCTGGCCCATCGGCATCCCGCCCGGCTCCATCTGGGCCCGCACGGACCGCCCTGAGCCCACAGAGCCAAGCGTCAAGACCAGTACCAGGCAGAGCCAGCGCGTCCAGCAACGCATGAAAGCCTCCGCATCCTCAGCCACCGCCAAGCGGTAGCGGTTCCAAGGCTAGCTTAGGGATCAACGGGGCAGGCATCAATATCCCGTTAGGGATATCATGTGGGCCATGTGGGATATTCGGATTCTCTCCACTCAGCCCACCTGACCAGTAGGCAATGAGCTCTCCTGCTTCAACTGCAGTTTGCAGGCACGGTCTGATTGCGTCCTTACGGCTACCAGATGTGCCGTTGGGCGCCGCATCGATGACGCCACTCCTCTGCCGGAACGCCAAAAATACCCCTCCCTAGATCCCAAATAGGATATTGCCACCTTAATCCGTTAATTTTAGGCTTCCAGCTTGGGCTGGAACCGGTCGCGTGGCAGCTCCATATGGTCATCCTCGTGTGAGATCTGCCGAGGTAAGCCTCGCATGGGGGATACCAACCGCCACCTTAGATAGATAGGGAGGGGAGCGAAATGGGGAGGATGCCGAGAAGACCGGTCGCTAGTCCCGGCGAGGCGCTGGTGCTGGGCACGGTCATCCTCAGTCTCAGTGTGGGCCTGGGTGGGTTGTTCCTGATCGCGGGGGTACAGGCGCAGGGCCAGCCGCCGGCCCAGGCCCTGGCCGAGCTGCGCGACGCGGCCGGCCAGCTCGTGGGCACCGCTACCTTCACCGAAGATGCCATGGGGGTGCGGATCGCAGTGCAAGTGCAGGGGCTTCCACCTGGCGAGCACGCCATCCACATCCACGCCGTAGGGCGCTGCGAGCCGCCGGACTTCCTGAGCGCGGGCGGGCATTTCAACCCCGAGGGGAAGGCGCACGGGCTGATGAGCCGGGAAGGGCCCCATGCGGGAGACCTGCCGGATCTATATGTGGGCGCCGACGGGACGGCGAGCTACCAGGTGCACGACCCGCGGGTGACCCTCCGCGCCGGCGTGCCCAACTCTTTGTTCCATGCGGACGGCACCGCGCTGGTAATCCACGCCGACCCCGACGACTACGTCACGGACCCGGCCGGCAACGCCGGGACGCGCATCGCCTGCGGGGTGATCCACCGCTAGGCCTGTGAGCCGGTTGTGTGCTCTTGGGCACTGGCTGTGATCGCGCTGTGCGCCGGGGAGGGTACAGTGGGACGGTACCTGGCCGCTTGGGCCGGGGCGACGGCCGTGGCTGGAGAGGAGCTGGCGATGGTCAGCCTGGGAGGATGGACCGCTAGCCCGCTGAGCGGCTTGCTGGCCGTTGGACCGCTAGCCGCCAGTGCCGAGCCAAGCCGCGCAGTCCTGTTCGCGATGGCCAGCCTGCTGCTCACCGCTGCTATGGCGCTCGACACCGTAGGGGCCATTGTGCGAGTGGGGCGGCGCCTGGGCCCGGGCGAGCGGCTGCTCGGCCTCGTGATCCTGGTGAGTGTGGTCTGGTTCGTACTGGCGCTGTTCGCGCTCGCGGCACGGCCGAACGCCCTGGACCCGGGGGGGTGCGACCCCAGCGGGGTGTACGGGCCGTGCTAACCCCACGAGCGCAGGGGGCGCTTCGCGGCCAGCAGGCGCGAGCGGCTGGCGACCGCGGTCAGCGGGGCGCGTAGCGGCCGAGCCGCGCGAGGGCGTAGTCGACGAACGAGTGGTCGACGATCTGCGCGGGGTCGACGCGCGCCGGCAGGTACCCGCGACTCACCCACCAGTCGATGTCCTCGCTCAGGCTGCGCAGGTAGACGTAGCCGTCGGGGTTCAGGCCGGGCGGCGCCATGCGCTCGTAGAGGGCGGGATCCTTCACCACGGTGTTCCGCGTCAGGATGTCGATGATCGCCGCCTTGTCCACCCCGCGGGTGAACGCCTCCCAGTGGTCGCGCACCCCTTTGATGTAGGCCACCATGAACCGCTGGGCCACCTCCCGCTGGTTAGCGATGAACTGCGGCCCGTACATCAGCACCGCCACCTGCTGGTCCGGATAGAACTCGTCGTTGCGCTTGTAGATCACGCCGAGCCCCTCGGCCGCAGTGCGGGTGAGGCCGGGCTCGAGCTGCCAGCCCGCCTCCACGGCACCGTTGCGCAGGGCCGCCGGCACGTCGGGATAGCCCATCAAGACCATCTCCACGTCGGCGATGGTGAGCCCGCACTCGCGCAGCAGCCGGTCGAAGGCCGGGTCGGTGGTGATGCCCTCGCCGGCGAAGGCCACGCGCATCCCGCGGAAGCTGGGGCAGCCCTGGAAGGCGCCGCTGTCCACCAGGTCCTTGCGCACGAGCACGCCGAGGTAGCCGAAGCCCGGCGGGGTGCTGCCCTTGTCGGCCACGATGCGAATGGGGATCTCGCGCGCGAGCGCGTTGACCAGGCCGGCGCTCGGCGCGCCGCCGCCCACGTCGAGCTGACCCTGGGCGAGCGGCGGCACCATATGGGGGCCGGTCTGGAACTGGCTGAGGTCGATCTCGATGCCCTGCTCGCGGAAGTAGCCCCGCTCCTGCGCGATGTAGATGCCCGCGTCGGAAGTGGCGCCGACCACCCCCACCCGCACGGTGACCGGTGGGCGGAGCGGGCCCTCAGGAGTCGGCGCGGCCGCGGGCGCTGGAGGGGCGGCGGGCGCGGTTGGCGGCGCCGCGGGCGCCGGCGCCGCCGGCGTACAGGCGAGGAGGAGTCCAGCGGTGAGCCAGAGAGCTAGCCAGCAGGAGCCAGGTGCCATGCGACACCCCCTTTACACGGAAGACCGGCGCAGCGGTGCGCCCCGTCCACGGCGGGAAGGCGCGATCGTCCCTCCCCTCCAGCCTCCTCTCTAGCGCGAGCGCTCATGCCGCGCGTTTCACCAGCCGGTCGCATATGCCGAATGCAGCGCTGGCAGCCCTAATATAGGGCATGCCCGAGCACGCCACCAGCTAGCCCTACAGGTCCCCTCTCCCCGCTACCTCATCGCCTTCGATGCCATCACGGACGTGTGACCCCGCGGGGCGGGCCGTTTTGCACGGCGCGGGCCGTGTGCTATATAAACGGCGAACCGCACGTCGTGGCTCGCGCTCTTGGGGTGGCGGCAGGAGAGCCGAGGGGGGTTGCGGCGCGCGGGCGTACCCCGTTGTAGCCCAGGGCTCCGGCGGGAAAGCCAGGGGACGACGGCATGGCGGGTTCGCTAGTCGAAGAGATCAAGGCCCGCATCGACCTCGTCGATCTGGTTGGTAGCAGCGTCGCGCTCCAGCGAGCAGGGCGCAGCTTCCGCGCGCTCTGTCCCTTCCACGCCGAAAAGACCCCCTCCTTCTATGTGTTTCCGGAGACGCAGACGTGGAAGTGCTTTGGCTGCGGCGCGGGCGGCGACGCTTTCTCGTTCGTGATGCAGCGCGACCAGCTGGAGTTCGGCGAGGCGCTGCGCCTGCTGGCCGCGCGCGCCGGCGTGCCGCTCGAGCCCCCCGACCCGGCCCGCCAGGAGGCCCACGAGCGCCTGCGCCGCATCAACGAGGCCGCCGCGCTGTACTACCACGCCCTGCTCGCCCAGCAGCCGATCGGCGAGGTCGCCCGCCGCTACCTGCTGGGTCGCGGCGTGCAGCCTGAGACCTGGGAGCGCTTCACCCTCGGCTACGCGCCCGACGGCGGCACCGCCCTGTGCGACCACCTCCTGGGCGCCGGCTTCACGGCGGAGGATCTGGTCGCGGCGGGGCTCGCGACGACACGGGAGGACGCCGCTCCGGGCCCTGAGGCGCTCCGCGACCGCTTCCGCCACCGCCTGATGTTTCCGATCCGCGATGCCCAAGGGCGGACCATCGGCTTCGGCGGCCGGACCCTCACGCCCGATGGGCTGCCCAAATACCTGAACACGCCCCAGACGGCGCTCTTCGAGAAGGGCGCCGTCCTGTATGCGCTCGACCTGGCCCGCGACGCCATCCGCGCCGAGCGCCGCGCGGTGATCGTGGAGGGCTATCTCGACGCCGTGCAGGCCCACCAGGCCGGCTTCCGCAACGTGGTAGCAGCCCTGGGCACGGCCATCAGCGAGCGCCAGCTCGCTCCCCTCGGCCGCCTGGCCGAGGAGATCGTGTTCGCGCTCGACCCCGACGCCGCCGGCGACAGCGCCACCCTGCGCAGCCTGGTGGTGGCCCGCGAGGCGCTCACCACCACCGTGCCGGTCCCGACAGCGCGCGGCATCCGCTACCAGGCCACGGCACGCTGCACGCTGCGCGTGGCGCAGCTTCCCGCCGGCCAGGACCCCGACGAGCTGATCCGCCAGGACCCGGCGCGCTGGCGCGCGCTCGTGGCCTCCGCGCCGCCGGTGCTCGAGTTCCTCCTGGCGCGGCTGCCGGAGCGGCACGACCTCGCCTCGCCCCAGGGCAAGAGCGCGGCCGTGGAGGAGGTGCTGCCCGCCCTGCGCGACCTGGCCGATCCCATCGAGCGCGCGCACTACGTGCAGCGCCTCGCCGCCGTGGTCGGGGTGCCGGAGCAGGCGATCGCCGAGCTGAGCCGTCCGGCGGCCCGCCGCGCGGCGGCGGGGCCGGTCGCCACGGCACGGCCGGATCGCTGGGAGGAGTACGCGCTGGCGCTGGTGGCGCTGGGGACACCCAGCGGCGCGCTGACGGAGGCGGATCTCGCCCGGCCGGACTGCCGCGCGCTGCTCCGCTGGCTGCGCGCTACCGGCGCCACGTACCGCACTCCCGACGCGGCCGTTCCCCCGGAGCTGGCTCCTACCTGGGCGGCGGTGGTGGCGCTGGCCGAGGCCAGTGCCGCCCAGCCGCCGGAGCGCCTGCGGGCCGAGCTTGACAATACGGTGCTGGAACTGCGAAAACGGCGGCTAGCACGGGAAGAGTGGGAGATCGCTAGTCTCATCCGCGACAGCGCCGGGGAGGCGCCACGCGAGCTAGCCCAGCGGCTGGCCGGGCTCGCAGCACAGCGCGCGGAGCTGGAGCGCGCCCAGGCCGCGCACGGCCGCGTGGTGGCCAGCGCGTGGCGGTTCCAGGTGGTCAAGGAGGGGCCCCATGAGTGACGATGCGCCGTCTGATCGGCAGATCGATGCGGCGCCGGCCGCGGCGCACGACCGCGAGCGGGCCGGTGCCCCCCTCAGACTTCCCGAACTGGTCTGTCCCGAGGCGGAGCTCGACCCCGACACGCTCCCGCTCGAGGATGACCCCCTGCTGGAGCTGCCCTCCAACGGAGCCCATGATATCCTGCCCCCCGGCCGCGCGAGCACGAGCATCCTGGATGACCCGGGCCCGACGGACGCGGTCCTGGAAGAGGACACCGAGCTGGAGCCGCTCGCGCAGGGCGCGGACCTCGATGGGGTCGACGACCATGTCCGCATGTACCTGCGTGAGATCGGGCTCGTGCCGCTGCTCACCTGGGAGGACGAGAAGAACCTCGCCCGCCGCATGGAGGAGGGCGCGTATCTCGAGCGCCTCCAGGCGCAGCTCGCACGCGAGCGGGCCCGGACCGTCGATGCCGCGGAGCTGCTGGGCCGGGCCTACGAGATCTGGTACCGCCACTACCCGCTCATCGCCTGCCTGTACCCGCCCGCCGAGCCGACTGCACCGGCGCTGATGGCCACCTACCAGCAGCTGGGGGAGCTGGCCTACCTCCCGGACGAGGACGTGCGCCGCGTGGCCGCCCGGGCCGGGCTGCGCCCGGAGGAGGCCCGCGAGCGCCTGGTCGAGCTGTCGGTCCTCTGCCGCATCCTGCCCGAGGAGCTGCGCTTCGAGGCCGCCCGCCATGTGGCGAGCACCGGCAGCCCCACGCCGCCGGAGGCTGTGGAGGAGTGGCTGGCCCGCCACGCGGCGGAGGTGGAACTCTACTGCCTCGGCATCCGGCAGGAGGCCGAGCGCGCGCGCACCCGCCTCACCGAGGCCAACTTGCGGCTCGTGGTGAGCGTGGCCAAGAAGTACCTCGGCCGCGGGATGCCGCTGCTCGACCTGATCCAGGAAGGGAACATCGGACTGATCCGCGCGGTCGAGAAGTTCGAGTTCCGCAAGGGCTTCAAGTTCAGCACGTACGCCACGTGGTGGATCCGCCAGGCCATCACGCGGGCGATCGCCGACCAGGCGCGGACCATCCGCATCCCCGTCCACATGGTGGAGACGATCAACAAGCTCAGCCGGCTCTCGCGCCGCCTGGTCCAGGAGCTGGGCCGCGAGCCGACCTCCGAGGAGATCGGCCAGGAGATGGAGCTCCCGCCGGAGAAGGTGCGCGAGATCCAGAAGGTGTCGCAGGAGCCGGTGTCGCTCGAGACCCCGGTCGGCGAGGAGGAAGACAGCCACCTGGGCGACTTCATCGAGGACCAGGGCAGCCCCCCGCCGGCGGAGGCGGCCTCCTACCAGCTGCTCAAGGAGCAGGTCGAGGAGGTGCTCGACTCGCTCTCCGGGCGTGAGCGGCGCGTCCTGCAGCTCCGGTTCGGCCTCGACGACGGCCGCCAGCGCACGCTCGAAGAGGTGGGGCACGAGTTCGGCGTCACCCGCGAGCGCATCCGCCAGATCGAAGCGAAGGCGCTCCGCAAGCTACGCCACCCGAACCGCTCCAAGAAGCTGCGCGATTACCTCGAGTAGGGCGGCACGTGGAGGTCTGGGCGCTCGCCAGCGGCAGCACGGGCAACGCCTACCTGCTGCGGGCCCGCGACACGCTGCTCCTCGTCGATTGCGGCCTACCCCTCCGCGTGCTGGAGGAGCGCCTGGCAGTGCTCGGGGTGTGCCCCGAGGCGCTGAGCGCCGTGCTGGTCACGCACGAGCACAGCGATCACTTGGGCGGCGTGCCCGCGCTCGTGCGCCGCTACCGCGTGCCGCTCTACGCGACCGCAGGCACCCTCCAGGCGGCCGCCGCGCGCCTCCCGCCGGACGCCCTCACGCACGTCGTGCGCGCCGATGTTCCCTTCTCCCTCGGGGCCTTCACCGTGCGCCCCCTGCCGGTGCCGCACGACGCGGCCGAGCCTGTGAGCTACCATTTCACCACCGAGCGCGCTCGCGCCTGCATCCTCACCGACCTGGGGCACGTCCCCCCGGCCGTGCAGCGCTGGCTCCGCGAAGCCGAGCTGCTGGTGCTCGAGTTCAACCACGACGCGGCCGCCCTGGCGCAGGGCCCCTACCACGCCGCGCTCAAGCGCCGCATCGCCAGCCCCCTGGGCCACCTCTCCAACGCCGCGGCTGCCGCCTGCCTCGCCGCCGTCCTCACGCGCGAGCACCGCGCGGTCTGGCTCGCCCACCTCAGCGCCGTGAACAACACGCAGCAGCAGGCCGGCGCCGCCGCCCGGGCGGCCGCGCGGGCCGCCGGCCGCGCCGACGTCCCCATCCAGATCGCCGCCCGCGGGCGGCTGAGCCTCCACTGGAACCTCGACGCCCCGCGCCAGCTTCCCCTGTTCTGAGCCTCAGCGCTTTCCCTGATGCCTGATCGGGCTCCGCTCATCCGCTCCCTTGGCTCGACCGGGGCCCACACCTGTCCCCCTCAGCCGCAAGCCCATGGCCTACCCGGCGACCTTGCAGCTCCGTTTCAAATGTCTGGGGACCGGTACACGCGGTTGCAGTGTAAGGGCTAATGTGGTAGACTTAGAGCGACTCCCCCGGGTGCTTCGGCTACCGGGTGCGGCGCCAGCGTGATGCTGGCGCCTGCGATTTTTAGAGCTCCGTGAAGACAAACGTTTATGTAGATGGGTTCAATCTATACTACGGTGCGGTCAAGAATACCCCTTATCGCTGGCTAGACCTCCGCGCGTTGAGTCAGTGCATCCTGCCTGAGAACACCATCCAGCGCATCCGCTACTTTACGGCGCTCGTGGACCCACGCCCCGATGATCCTCGGCAACGGCAGCGGCAGGAGACTTACATCCGTGCGCTGCGGACCATTCAGGGGCTGGAGGTACATTACGGCACGTTCCTGAAAAGCCGGACGCGAATGGCGCTAGCGCAGCCACCACCTGGGGGCCCGCGCACCGTCGAGGTCATCAAGACCGAAGAGAAAGGATCCGATGTCAACCTGGCCACCTACCTGCTGCTCGACGCCTTCGAGGGTGACTACGAGGCAGCATTGATCATCTCCAACGACTCGGACCTCGCAGAGCCCATTCGCATCGTGCGCCAACGGTTCAAGCGCCGTGTGGTGGTTGCTTGTCCCTACAGGCGCTGTGCGATGGAGCTACAGCGCGTGGCGAGCCTCGTGAAGTACATCCGTCGCAGCGCCTTGAAGCGAAGCCAGCTCCCACCTGTCCTCACGGACGCGCACGGCACTATCAAGAAACCGCCGGAGTGGTAGCGTTCTGCTCTGCGGGACCACTGATCTGGCTCAGATTCGCGCCCGCCTCGCTCAGACCGCCGGCGCCGCCGTCCACCTCGTCCGTCCCCCTTGGCTCGACCGAGACCCACACCCGTCCCCCTCAGCTGCAAGCCCATCGCCTACCCGGCGACCTCGCAGCCCCTCGTCCCAGACGTCTTGAGCCAGCGCAATGCCTTGACAGGCGAACTTAAGAATTTTATTATTGCCGCACGGCCACCCCTGCGACTCGATCCGAAGAGAGGGCTGCCGTGCGCTACGCGCGGTTCTATAGCCAGCGGCGCCCCTCAGGGCGCACCGGCCGCGTGGTGGGGCTTGCTCTCGCCGCGCTGGTCGCGCTGGTGCTCGGTGCGGGGGTGCACGCGGTGGAGCGGGCAACGGCTCCTCCCGCGGTGGAGCCGTCTGACCCTGGCAGCGCGCCGGTCGTCTCCCTCCGCGCTCAAGAACCGCCTGCGCCGGCGCCGGATGGACCGGGGCCAGCCCTGGCTGTGAGCCGCGACCTCGTCATGGACGAGTACTTCGTCCACGTGCCCCCCGCAGCCAGCGGGCGGCTCGAGGTGCTCGTCGCGCTCCATGGCATGGGCGAGGACGGGCGCGCCTTCTGTCAATCCATCTTGACGCGCACTGACCGCGAGCGCTGGGTGGTCGTCGCGCCCACGTTCCCCTACGGCGACTGGACCAACCCCAACCAGGTAGCCAACGAGGAGAGCGGCGGGTTCATCCCCCGCCTCCACGCCTTCCTGGCGACGCTGCCGGCGCGGACCGGGCTGGACCTTGAGCCACGCGTGCTGCTCTACGGGGTCTCGCGGGGCGCCCAGCTCGCTCACCGGTACGCGCTGGTCTATCCGGAGGAGACGCAGGGGGTGGCCATGCTCTCCGCCGGGACCTACACCCTGCCGCTATCCCAGATCGAGGTGGAGGGCCGGCGCGTCCCGCTGCCGTATCCGTTCGGTACCGCGGATCTCCGCGAGCGCTTCGGCCGCGCCCCGGACCTCGCTGCGCTGCGGCAGGTGCCGTTCCTCGTGGGGGTGGGGGGCGAGGATCGCAATCCGGCCGAGGTGCCCCACCAGTGGGACCCATACATCGGCCCGACGCGTGTGGAACGCGCCGCCACCTTCGCCCGCCGCCTGGCCGAGCTCGGGGTACCCGTCGAGTTCGTTGTTTTCCCCGGCGTCGGCCACGCCGTCACGGACGAGATGCGCGCCCGCGCACTCGACTTCGTCGCCGCCCTGTCGTAGCGCCGCTCGGCCGGGCTCAGCTGCTCGTGGGTGCGCCCCCTGCCGGGCCGGCCGGCTCACCGCGGGGCGTCTGGTCCGCCGGCGGCTCGCCACCCCCGGCCCCCGCCGGTGCGCGGATACGGCCCAGCCGGTCCTCGGCCAGCTCCCGCGCCCGCCCACTCGCCGCGATGATCTCCTGCCGCACCTCTTGAAGCAGCTGGCGCGCCTCCTCCAGAAGCGCGACCGCCCGGCGCTGCAGCTCCGCAGCGCTCTCGGGCAGGGCCTGAGCCCGCATCTGATCGTACAGGATCTTGCCGATCACCCCGAGCGCGATGCCCAACAGAAAGCGCCACATGGCTCGTCCTCCCCTCGGAACGCTGGCCAGCTCCCCCCCAGGAACTATGCCATATCGCGGACGGGAGCGTTTGTCCAGCAACCTCTGCCCGTGCGACACTGTGGCAGCAGCTGACCACGATCTGGAGAGGCGCCTTGCACGCACTGTACTATTTGGCCCTGGCCGGCGGCCTGGTAGCTGCCGCCTGCACCACACCCACAGGAAGCAGCCGTCCTACCCCTGCGCCGACGGTCCCCCCGCGCATCGCCGCTCCCACGAGCGGGCCGGCCGCGACAAGCCCCAAGCAGTGGTCCAGCCCGCCGCCCATGCTGCTCGATCTATCGCACCAGTACTTCGCTACCCTCACGACGACGCTCGGCGAGATCACGCTCGAGCTGTTCGCCCAGGAGGTCCCCCTGACCGTAAACAACTTCGTGTTTCTTGCACGCGAGGGCTTCTACGACAACGTGCCATTCCACCGCATCATCAAGGGCTTCATGATCCAGACGGGCGACCCCACGGGCACCGGCACGGGCGGGCCGGGCTACCGCTTCCCCGACGAGCCTGTCACGCGCGATTACGAGCCGGGGATCGTGGCGATGGCGAATGCCGGCCCGAACACCAACGGCAGCCAGTTCTTCATCATGCACGGGGACCGGCGCGGCCAGCTCCCCAAGAACTACACTATCTTCGGGAGGGTGGTGAGTGGCATGGATGTGGTCGATCGCATCGCCAACGTACCGGTGCGGCTGAGCCCGCTAGGGGAGCCATCGGTGCCGACGCAGGATGTCCGGATCGTGCGGGTGACGATCACCGAACAGCCGTGAGCGCGCCGTAGGAGGGGCGCGGTGAAGGTTCGCTCGGTCACGCTGGGACTGCCCTGCACCTGGCCTTCCGACGCGGCGCTGGTCGCGCGCGCAGGGCGCGGGCTGGCGGCCGTGGCCGCGCGCCTGCGCGCCGCAGGCTGGGAGGTCCAGACGACGCGCCTGGCCTTGCCCCCGTTCCCCGCCGTGCTCGGCTGGCGCGAGCCGGCGCGCGTCGCCGCGCTGGCCGAGTGGCTAGCGGCCTGCTGTGCCGACGCCGAGATCGCCTACGCGAGCCTGGGCCCCGTGCCGGCCGCCGCGCCCGCAGGGGCGGGCGCGCCTCCCACCGCGTTCGCCGCCGCGCTTCCCGACGCGCTGGCGGCGCGGGACACGCTGTTTGCCAGCGTGATGCTGGACACTGCAGCCGGGGTGCAGGTGGCGATGGCGGAGGCCGCGGCCGAGGTGATCCTCGCCCTGGCGCGCGCGACGCCGGAGGGGTTTGGCAACCTGCGGTTTGCCGCGCTGGCGCGCTGCCCGCCGGGCATTCCCTTCTTCCCAGCCGCCTATCACGACGGCGGCCCGCCGGCTCTAGCGCTCGCCTTGGAGGCTGCCGATGTGGCCCTCGCGGCCTTCGATGGCGCCCCCAGCGTGGCGCGGGCGCAGGCCCGCCTGGTGGCGGCGCTGGAGGCCGAGGGCGGCCGGCTGGCGATGGTGGCCGAGGCCGCGAGCGCCGAGCAGGGCTGGCGCTTCCGCGGCCTCGACCTCTCGCTCGCGCCGTTTCCCGACGCCGGCCACAGCATCGCCGGCGCGCTGGAGCGGCTCGGCCTCGGGCAGTTCGGCGCGTTCGGTACGCTCTATGCCGCGCGCTGCCTCACCGAGGCCCTGGCCCGGGTCCGCCTGCCGCGCTGCGGGTTCAGCGGGCTCATGCTGCCCGTGCTGGAGGATAGCCGCCTGGCCGCCGCCGCAGCCGAGGGGCGGCTCGGCCCCGCCGAGCTGCTCCTCTACGCCGCCGTCTGCGGCACGGGGCTCGATACGGTGCCCCTGCCGGGCACCGTGAGCGCGGCCGAGCTGGCCGCGCTCCTGCTCGATGTCGCCACGCTCGCGGTGGCGCTCGATAAGCCGCTCACGGCCCGGCTCCTGCCCGTGCCGGGCAAGGAAGCCGGCGACTGGACCCAGTACACGTTCCCCTTCTTTGCCAATACCCGCGTGCTGCCGGTGCACGGGGTGGCGCCCATTGAGCTGCTGCGCCGCGCCGCTCCTCCGTCGGCGCCGGCTCAGGGCTAGCGCTCACCAGCCGCGGAAGACGCGGGCGGTATAGCGGTACCACTGGGGCAGCAAGGCCAGCCGCTGGCTGCTGTCCCAGAGGGGAGCGAGGTCCACACCCTGCAGGTCGGCGCGCACAACCCACGTGAACGCTACGTAGTAGAGCGGGATGCTCGGTACCTCCTCGGCCCACAGCGCCTGGAAAGCCGCGTAAGCCGCGCGGCGCGCCGCCTGGTCGGTAGCGGTCGCTCCCTGGGCCAGCAGCTCGTCGGCACGCACCTGGCGCCAGCCGGCCAGGTTGCCCACACCATCCGAGGCCCAGAGGGCGCGCAGGCCGTCGGGATCAGCGGTCGGCGTCCACTGGCCCAGCAGGACCGCCTGGTAGTGCTGCGGAGCGAGCTCCTCCCGCGCTAGCTCCGCCCACGGGCGAGCGGCTACCTGGACACGGAAGCCCACCGCGCGGAGATCGCGCGCCACCGCCTCGGCGGCGCGGCGCCGGGCGGGGTCGTCGTTCGTGAGCAGCGTGATCGCCAGGGGAGTGCCGTTGCGCGACCGCTCGCCGGCCGCGCCGGCGCGCCAGCCGGCGCGCTCCAGCAGGGCGCGCGCCTGGTCGGGCGCATAGGTGGGAAGAGCCACCTCGGCGGTGTAGGCCCAGGAGCTGGGCGGCAGCGGGCCGCGCGCAGGCTCGGCCGCTCCGTCCACTTCGGTGACGAGCCGCGCCCGGTCGATGGCCTGCGCCGCCGCCACCCGCACCTCGCGCTCGTCGAAGGGCGGCTGCGCGGTGTTGAGCCAGAGTACCACGGTACGGGCGTAGTCGGGGCGCCGGTAGAGGGCCAGGCCGGCCCCGTTCGCTGGCAGGCGTGGCTCGCCCCCGCCGTGCAGCGCCAGGCCGTCGACCGCGCCGGCCAGCAGCGCGTCCTGTGCCGCCTGCACGGAGGGGTAGAGGCGGAAGCGGAGCTCGGCCAGGTACGGCGGCGGGCCATGATAGTACTCGTTCGGCACGAGGACCAGCTCCTCCACGGTCCGCTCCTGTAGGCGATAGGGCCCGCTCCCCACCGGCGCGTAGTTGAAGGGCTGGCTCAGCCAGGCGCGGCCGGTGGTGCCGGCCAGGTGCCGGCGCGGCACGATGCCGAGGGTAGCCGCCTCGAGAAAGCCGGCCCAGGGGCGAGCGAGGGTGCAGCGCACAGTGCGCGCATCGAGCGCCTCGGCACGCACCTCCCGCCAGGGGGCGAGGAAAGCGGGATCGGCCGGGAAGTCGGGATCGCGCAGCGCCTCGTAGGTGAATACGACATCAGCGGCCTCGAGCGGCGTCCCATCGGACCAGCGAAGGTTCGGGCGCAGGAAGAAGGTATAAGTCTGCCCGTCGGCGCTCACCTCCCAGCGCTCAGCGAGATCCGGCCGCACGCTCCCATCAGGCGCCAGCTGTGTCAGGCCGGCGAACAGCAAGGGAAGAAACTCGCGATCGACCGGGTTCCCCATCGCCAGCAGGGGATTGAGCGCGTTGGGTTGAGCAAGCAGCGCTTCGCTATAGCGGCCGCCCGGCGTGGGCACCGGCACGGTCCAGGCGTCGTAGGCCACGCGGCCGAGCACGGCTCCTCCCCCCACCAGCACCACGAGCAGAAAAACACACCAGAGCAGGCGGCCACGGTGCCGGCGACGGCGGACAGGCGGGGAAGGCCGCCCGGCGCGCGGCCATGCCACCACCGTGCGCGGGGGCGCCGGAGGTGGGGAAGCGTCGCTGGGCCGCACGCTAGCTAGCGGAGAGCTTCACGCTGATGAGCGAGATGAGGACGAACACGATGGCCAGGCCGATGGTGAACTGGAAGAGCAGGCGTTCGACCCCGCGCCGCGTGCGGTAGATGGAGGTGTCGGCGCTGAAGGTGGCCGAGAAGCCCGAACCCCGGCTCTGGAGTAGCACCACGGCGATGAGCGCGATCGAGAGCAGGATCTGGACGACCTGGACGTATGGGACAAGGAACTGCACACGCGCCTCCTAGAACCGATCGCCGGCATTATAGCAGGGTTAGGGGAGCGCATCTGGCGCAAGCCCCGAAGCGCAACGCCACGGGGCAGGGCTAGAAGACGCTCGCCCCGCTCAGGGCACCGGTGTGCTCCGCCGGCAGGCTGGCGGCTTTCTCGTAGTAGAGCCGGATCAGCGCCTGGGCGAGCTTGGCCGAATCGTGCCGCAGCGGGTTCTCGGGGTCGACGACGTCGGCGAGCACTAGGTGGAAGTCGAGCGGCGCGCCGCTCGACATATCGATGGTGACCACCTGGGAGCGGTAGCGCTCGGGGATGGTCACGTCGGTGCGGCTGTTCGCCAGCACATAGTGGAACGGGTCTCGAGGCAGGTGGCGGCGGAGCGCGGCGACGTGCTCTCGCACCCCGTAGCCGTCGGTCTCACCGCGCTGCGTGGCCACATTGCACACGTACACGCGCAGCGCGTTCGACGCGAGCAGGGCGCGGTAGATGCCGTCGACTAGCAGGTTGGGCAGCAGGCTGGTGTAGAGGCTCCCCGGCCCCAGCACGATCAGGTCGGCCTCCAGGATAGCGCGTAGCGCCTCCGGATAGGCCGGCGGATGGGGCGGCTGCAGGTAGATTCGGCGGATGCCACGGCCCAGCGCCGTGATCTGCGATTCCCCCTCCACCGTCGCCGCGTCCTCCGTCTCCGCGCAGAGCGTGACGTTCTCCAGGGTCGAGGGGAGCACTTGCCCGCGCACCGCAAGCACACGGCTAGATTCCCGCAGCGCGTGTTCGAAGCTGCCGGTCACCCCCATCATGGCCACGATGAACAGGTTGCCGAAGCTGTGGCCATCGAGCCCGGAGCCCTGCTCGAAGCGGTACTGGAACAGCTTGGCCATCAGCGGCTCGACGTCGGCCATCGCTACCAGGCAGTTCCGGAAGTCGCCGGGCGGCAGCACCCCGAGCTCGCGGCGCAGGCGGCCCGAGCTGCCGCCGTCGTCCGCGACCGTCACGATGGCGGTGAGGTTGCTGGTGTAGTCCTTCAGGCCGCGCAGGAGGGTCGCGAGGCCCGTTCCGCCCCCGATAGCCACCACCTTGGGACCGCGCTGGCGCGCCCGGTAGTTGTAGATCGCGTCCACGATGTCGCTGCGGCCGGGGGCGAGCGCGTCAATCAAGGAGCGGTTCAGCTTCCAGAGCGACCACACGATGAGCGTCAGGCCGAGCGTGCCGAACAGTGCCGCGCGCACGGGCCGCGGCAGGAACTGGAGCGTGAGCCAGAACACCTCTTCTGGGAACGGGGCCGTGCGGTACATCTCCACCAGCAGGTAGGCCACGCCGAGGATGAGCACTAGCATGCCCAGCATGAGCACGAGAATCCAGCGCTTGAGGTGCATCCCCGGATAGAGCAGCTTGAGGATCTTCATCGCTCTCCTCGGCCCCTGCTCCCTAGGGCAGGACGCGGCTGGCCACGAAGCTGACAACGCTGACCGTCAGGGCACCAAGCAGGGCGCCACCGAACCCGGACACCTCCACCCCCACCGGTACCAGCGTCGCGAGCCAGAACACTACGGCATTGACAACAAGGATGAACAAGCCGAGCGTCAGCAGGGTTAAGGGCAGCGTCAGCAACAGCAGCGCGGGCCGCAAGAACGCGTTGAGCACGCCCAGGACGAGTGAAAAGAGCAGGGCGGCCTCGGCGCTCTGCACCCGGATGTGGCCGGGAAACACCACGGCTGCGAGCCAGACGGCTAGCGCCGTGACTACGAGCCGGAGCAGGAAATAGGCCACTAGCTATCCTAACGCGCCCTGTTGGGACAGGGTACTGCATCTGCCGCTCGACGAGCAACGCGCTACCGCGCGCGGCTAGCCAGGCGCCGCTCGGCCTCGGCCCGCGCGGCCGGCGCGTACGTGCGGATCTCCACCTCGTTGCCGTCGGGATCCTGGACATAGATGGACATAGCCATGCCCTGGGCCCCCCAGCGCTCGACCGGGCCCCGCAGCACCGGCACCCCCTGGCGGGCGAGCGCCGCCGCGACCGCGCTGAGATCCTCGGCCTCGGTTACCAGGCAGAAGTGCTCGAGGTTCCGGCCCGGCGGCGCCTCTCCCCGCCGCGGCACCAGATCGATCACGAACCGCGCATCGACCCGCACTGAGGGGAAGCCCACCTGGCCGGCGCGGAACTCGGCCTCGCGCTCCACCGGCAGGCCCAGCACCCCGTGGTAGAACGCGAGCGCGCGGTCGATGTCGGCCACCGAGAGCACGATATGGTCTACCCCCCGGATTGCGAACATCATCGGCCTCCCCATGCGGCCGTAACCCTTCCTCGCGGCCCCCAGTATCCCCCCCGCGCCGCGGGGTGTCAAGCCGGCTACGGCCGTCGCCGCCTCTGCGCGCAGACCAGGTTCCAGAGCGCCGCGAGTGTCCAAACGGCCTCCAGCACCGCGAAGACCCACACGCCCAACTGAACTGAGTACCAGGCGAGCAGGCCGGCCCCGACCGCGTTCAAAGCCTGGTACGCCACGCCCTCGGCGCGCAGCCGCCCAGCAACGTTGGCCAGAAACGCGCCGAGCAGCAGGCTCATTCCCACTACACCCACTACATCCACCATAGCTTCAGTGTACAGGGCCGCGCCGCCAGGCGGACGCGTGGGCACGCCAGCGCGGTGCCCCAGCCGCGCACCGAGCTCTGCACGAGCTGCAGCACCAGCCTAGATGAGCCATGGCGCACCCTGCGGTGGCGTCTGCTACACTGGGGCGGCGGCCTGGCGCCTGCCCCCGAGGGGCTACCATGAACCTGGCCTGGCTCACGCTGGCCATCGCGACCGCGCTCTTCCTGGTCGTGGAGGCCCTGCTGGTTGTGAGCGTGCTGCGCTGGTGGCACGCCACCCCGGCCGGTGAGCGAGCTCGCTTCCGGGCCCGCTGGCGCTGGGAGCTGCTCTGGACCTTGCTCCCGGCGCTCGGCCTCCTGGCTCTGGGGCTCCTCAGCGGGCGCGCGCTGCACGGCTAGCGCAGGCCCAGCCGGTGTAGACTGGAGTAGCGCCCTGAGACGCGGCGGCGAGGGACCGCGGTGGGCGCGAGGCGAGGGGCTGATGAGGGGCTATCGGGCGCTGGCCAGCGCGGCAGCGGCTGCCACCTACCTCCTGATCGTCGCCGGCGCCATCGTACGGGTCACCGGCTCGGGCCTCGGCTGTCCTGACTGGCCGACCTGCCACGGCCAGTGGATGCCGCCGCCCGACCCTGCCGCGGTGATCGAATACCTGCACCGGCTGCTGGTCACCCTCAGCGCGCCGTTGATCCTTGCAGTGACGCTTGGCGCCTGGCTGGCGCGGCGCGAGGCGCGCCACGTGCTGGTGCCCGCCACAGTGACCCCGGTCCTGCTCGGCGTGCAGATCGCGCTGGGGGCCGTGGTGGTGCGTCTGGAACTCGAGGCGATGGCCGTGCTGGTCCACCTCGCCTTCGCGCTGCTCGTCCTCGGCCTGCTGGTCTGGACCGCAGTGGCCGCGGGCCCTGCGCCGCAGCCGTCCGCGAGTGCCGGGCCTCCGCCTAGGCGCCTGCAGGTGCTGGCCTACTGCACGGTGGCGGCGGTGTTCGGGCTGATCCTGGTAGGCGCCTATGTACGCGCGACCGGCGCGGGGTGGGCCTGTGTCGGCTTCCCAGACTGCAACGGGCAGGCGCTCCCGTTCGGCAGCCACCCGCTCGTGGATCTCCACCTCACCCACCGGCTGCTCGCTTACGCCGTCGCTGGCCTGGTGGGGCTGGTCGTTTGGCAGGCGTGGCGCCAGGGGCGGGCCCGGCCACCGGTCGTGGGGGCGGCCGCCACCCTTGCGGGGCTCGTAGCGGTGCAGATCGCGATTGGCGCCGTGGGCGTCACGACCGGGCTGCCGGCCGCCGTGCGAGCGCTACACGTGGCCGGCGCCGCAGCCGTATGGGCTAATGCTGTGGCGCTCGCCGCCTGGGTAACGTTCGGCCCGTGGCCGCCGGTGAGGGAGCGTGGCGAGACGGCCGTGCCGGCGGGCAGCCGGCGCCGCATCTATAACCCGCGGTCGGCCTAGCGCTCACGCGCCGGTAGCGGAGCAGCATCAGGAGCAGCGGCGTGGACAGGGGACTGAGGGCAGAGGTTGCCAAGTACATTAGCCTGACCAAGCCGCGCATCGTCGTGCTGCTGCTGCTCACGACCCTGGCACCGATGATCGTCGCGGCGGACGGCTGGCCGTCCTGGTCGCTCACGCTCGCCACCCTGCTGGGGGGCGCGCTGGCCGCCGCGAGCGGCAACGCTCTCAACTGCTACCTCGACCGCGATATCGATGCCCTGATGGGCCGCACGGTCTGGCGCCCGCTGCCCGCCGGCACGCTCGCGCCGGAGCAGGCGCTGCGCTTCGGCCTGGTGCTCGCGGTGCTCTCCTTCGTGGTGCTGGCCGGGTTCGTCAACCTGCTCGCGGCCGTGCTCGCGCAGGCGGGGCTCTGGTGCTACGTCTTCGTCTATACGCGCTGGCTGAAGCGCACTACACCCAGCAATATCGTCATCGGCGGCGCGGCCGGCGCGGTTCCGCCGCTGGTCGGCTGGGCGGCGGTGCGGGGGGAACTCGACCTGCTGCCGGCCTGGCTATTCGCCATCATCTTCTTCTGGACGCCCCCCCACTTCTGGACCCTGGCGCTGCTCATCCGCACGGAGTACGAGAAGGCGGGTGTGCCCATGCTGCCGGTCGTGCGCGGCGAGGCCGAGACCCGGCAGCAGATCCTGCTCTACGCGCTCCTGCTGGTTGCCGTGAGCGTGGCGGTGTTCTCGTTCCGGCTCGCTGGCCTCGTCTACCTGGGGGCGGCCGTGGCCCTGGGCGGGCTGCTCGTCTACCTGGCCGTTCGCCTCGTGCGCGAGGCCAGCCGCCGCGCAGCTCTGCAGCTATACAAGTACTCGCTGCTCTACCTCGCTCTGCTATTCACCGCCGTCGTCGTCGACCACCAGGTGTTCCGCTAGCCGCGGAGATAGAGCAGGCCGTAAACCACCCAGCCGGTAACCACCACGTAGAGCCAGACTGGCACCGTGAGCCGCGCCAGCCGGCGATGCCGCGCAAACTGGCCGCGCAGCGCCAGCGTGAGCGTGCCCAAGACGAGGGGCACTTGGATCCCGGCGAGCACCATGTGCGAGACAAGCACCACGTAGTAGACGGTGCGGACCGGCCCCTCGCCCGTGAAGTGCTTGGGCTCATAGAGCAGGTAGCGGACGCCGTAGACGAGCAGGAACAGCGCCGCGAACGCCGCCGCCGTGAGCATGCTGGCGCGGTGGTATGCGATCGCCTTGCGGCGGATGAAGTACAGCCCCAGGAGCAAGCACACGCCGCTGACGCCGATTAGCGCGGTGTTAACAGGCGGCAGCCAGGCGGGAGCAGGCCCCGTGCCCATTCAGCCCCCCTGCCAGAGCGCCCAGGCGAGCACGAGCCAGCCGGCGAGCAGCGCCAGGCCGCCGAGCGGGGTGATGGCGCCGAACCAGCGCTGCCCGCTGAGACTCAACACGTAGAGGCTGCCCGAGAAGAGCACGATCCCCGCAACGAAGAGCCAGCCGGCCACAGCGCTGGCCGACGACGGCCAGCGCTCATTGGCCCAGGCCACGGCGAGGAGGGCCAGGGCGTGGTACATCTGGTAGCGCACGGCCGTCTCGAACACTTCGATGAGGTCGGACGTCAGGCGCCCGCGGAGGGCGTGTGCGCCGAAGGCCCCGGCCGCGACCGCCAGAAACGCCAGCAGCGCGCCAAGCACTGCGAACATGCCCCGCTGCGCTCTCCCTCCTGGCCGTGAGGCGCGCCCGCCCCCTCTGTTCCAGTCTAGCACCTGCGCCCGAGGGCCCGGGCGCGCCCACAGGCCGCCCCCGGCGGTCGCTTCCCGCCGCCCGGCGCCTGGGCGCTATACTCCGACAGCGCGCGGGTGCCGCGCGCCATCCCGTGCTGGAGAGAGGCCCGATGATCGTCGACGCCCACGCGCACTACCTCTCGCCCCGGGTGATCGAGGAGCTCGAGCGCGACGCGCCGGCCTACGGCTGTGAACTCCGGACGACCCCCGACGGGCTCCCGCAGATCGTCTTCCCGGGGCGGCCGCCGCTGCGCCCGGTCGGCCGCCCCGTCCGCGACCTAAGCGAGCGGATAACGCGCATCGCCCAGCAGGGCGTGGACCGCCAGGTGCTGAGCACCTGGATGGAGCTGTACTGCTACTTCCTGCCGCCCGAGATCGGGGCGCGGTGGTGCCGGCTCCAGAACCGTACCCTGGCCGAGGACCTGCGGGCGGCCGGCGGTCGCTTCAGCGGGATGGCCGTGGTGCCCCTGCAGGACGGCAAGCTGGCCGCGGCCGAGCTCGAATACGCTGCCACCCAGCTCGGCTTGCGGGGTGTGATGGTGGGACCGAACTTCGGCGAGCGCAACCTCGACGATCCCTCGCTCGAGCCGCTGTGGGCCGCCGCGGAGGCGCTCGACCAGCCCGTGCTGATCCACCCCTACGCGCCGCAGATCGGCTTCCGCCTGGCGCGGTACAACCTGAGTCAGGCGGTGGGCAACCCGCTGGACACCACGATCGCCGCCGGCTGCCTGATCTTTGGGGGCGTGGCCGACCGCCACCCCGCCCTCAAGGTCATCCTGGCACATGGCGGCGGCTTCTTCCCCTACCAGGTGGGGCGCTTCCAGCGCGTCTATCAGGTCAGCCCCGAGGCCCGGGAACACGCCTCCCGCCCCCCGCTCGACTACGCGCGCTGGTTCTACTACGATACGGTGCTGCTCTACGCGCCAGCGGTGCGCTACCTCGTGGAGACCGTGGGGGCCGACCGTGTGCTGCTCGGCAGCGATTACCCCTTCGATGTCGGCGACCCCGACCCGACAGCGGTCGTCCGCGCCGCTGGCCTGGCGCCCGCCGCCGAGGCAGCCGTGCTCGGCGGCACCTGCTGCCAGCTGTTCGGCCTGACTTGAGCCCGGTGCCCGCTAGCGGGCCAGCTCCGCCAAGGCCTGGCGCCGGGCGATCACCGCACAGGGCGCGTGCTCGAGCACGTAGCTCGCGATCTGCCCGATGTGGAAGGTGCCCGAGCGGCGGTCGGGATCGATGCCCATGACGATGAGATCGACCCCCCGGTCCACCGCCTCGTTGACGATCGCCGGGCCGATCTCGCGCGCCTGCACTAGCGCCGTCTCGGCCGCGATGTGTTGCCGCTGAGCCTCCTGCTCGGCGCGCAGCAGGATCTCGTCGCCGCGGTGGGTCTGCGCGGGGAGCTCGGCATCGACCGGCAGCGTGCGCGGGACCTGGATGACGTGGAGGAACAGGATCGACGCCTGCATCTGGCTGGCGAGGGTACAGGCAAGCTGCACCACCTCGTCATCGAGGGCGCTACTGGTGCCGCCCAGAGGAACCAGCAGCCGGGTCACGGCGCGTTCCTTCTTCGGGGCTGCGCCTTTCGGTGCCTGCCCCGCGCTGATGTGCAAGCCCCGGAACAACCCCTTCACCTCTCCTTCACAAAGAAGAGGATACCATGGACTCCTGGGCGAGGTTACAGGAGGACCACCCTCAAGGCTTGTGCGTCAGTCCCCGGCGAGGGCTGGGCGCGCCCAGCCCTCGCCGGGGACCAAGTAGCGCCCTAGTGCGGCTGCCAGAGACAGATAGGGCCAATCCCGACGTAGGCGCCCCACGAGCCTCCGAAAGGAGGCGCGAGGTAGCTCGCGTACCAGGGGAAGCCCCAGGGCGTGCCCCAGCCCCAGGTGAGGGCGATGGGGCTATAGAAGAGGAAGTTCGCCTCCGCGCCGGGGAACGCTGCGCAGACCTGCGTCTGCCCCGGCACGACGAGCCCGCCAGCGCCAAGCCCATAGGCGCCCGGGACAGGCCCACCGGCCAGCCCGAGATCCGGCCCGCGCTGGGCGTGGGTCACAGGGCTACCGGTGAACAGCGCGACGAGCAGGACCAGGGTGATGCCGGAGAGAGAGGCCAGGACGCGGAGCCGAAGGACGCGCCGGTGTGGCATCGCCAATACCTCCTGCTACAAGCGCTGGACCCCGCGGGGTACAGCGACCGGCGGGGCTGCGCCCGCAGTATACACCATCACCGCCCCGCTCCTAGCGGCCCTTTAGGCCTCGCGATGCGCCCAAGTCCAGGCCGCGAGCACACACGCACCAAGCAAGATGTAAAGCACCAGCCACAGCATTACCGCAGAGCCTCCTTGCAGGATGGGCGCGGGGAACAACCACCCGGGGCACACGGTACGTGGCCGCCGCTCACAGCCGCGTCACAGGCCGGCTCCTAACTCTCACACTCCCGTCACGACCGGCGCGCTGCCGCGTTCGTGAGGAAAGCGCTACTATGTAAGTTACGAGGGGCAAGGGACTTTTATGGCCACCGACGATCGCCGGCCCGAGCGGCCCGCCACGCCGCCGCACGATGCGGACCCGACCGGCCCCGACCGCGCGGACCGGCACCATGCCGAGGCCGAGGCCTATCTCGAGCGCCGGGAGCTGCGCACCGGCCGGAAACCGGGCGAGCGCTACGTGCGGATCGTGCGGCCCCACGCGCGCGAGTTCCGCCGCGCCCCCAGCGGCCACATGGTGGCCACCGCGCAGGTGCTGGAGCCGCGCGGCACCTGGGGGCGCCTGTGGATGCGGCTGAAGCGCATCCTCATCGGGCCGCCGCTCACCAGCGCCCAGATCATCCATGAGCGCCTCTCGAAGGTAAAGGCGCTGGCCGTTTTCTCCTCCGATGCGCTGTCCTCGTCGGCCTACGCCACCGAGGAAATCCTGCTCGTCCTGGTGCTGGCCGGCACCACGGCTGTTACCCAGTTCACGCTTCCGATCAGCGCGGCCATCATCCTGCTGCTGGCCATCGTGGCGACCTCATACCGCCAGATCATCCACGCCTACCCCACGGGTGGCGGCACCTACATCGTCACGCGGGACAACCTGGGCGACCTGCCGGCGCTGCTGGCCGCCTCGGCCCTGCTCATCGACTACGTGATGACGGTGGCCGTCAGCATTAGCGCGGGCGTCGCGGCGATCACCTCCGCCCTCCCAGCTCTGTACGCCCACAAAGTCGAGCTGGCCCTCGGCCTCATCCTCTTCATGACCTTGGCAAACCTGCGTGGCGTGCGGGAGTCGGCCAACATCTTCACGGTGCCGACCTACCTGTTCATTGCCGCGATCTTCCTCATGTTCGCGACGGCGGGGGTGAAGCTGCTGGTCCTCGGCGAGGTGCCCCATGGCGAGGCCGAGCCGGTAGTGCCGACCGAGCCGCTGACGCTGTTCCTGCTCCTGCGGGCCTTCGCCTCGGGCTGTGCCGCCCTCACGGGGACAGAGGCGATCTCCGACGGCGTGCCGGCGTTCAAGGAGCCCCAGGCGAAGAACGCGGCCACGACCCTCGTCTGGATGGCGGCGCTCCTGGCCTTCCTGTTCGGCGGAATCAGCCTGCTGGCGCAGGCGTACGGCGTGCTGCCGCAGGAGCACGAGACCGTCGTCTCGCAGATCGCCCGCCTGACGTTCGGCGCGAGCCCGCTCTACTACCTCGTCCAGGCGGCCACGATGCTCATCCTCGTGCTCGCGGCGAACACGGCCTTCGCCGACTTCCCGCGGCTCAGCTACTTCCTGGCGCGCGACGGGTTCATGCCCCGGCAGTTCGCCCTCCGCGGCGACCGCCTGGCGTACTCGACCGGCATCATCGCGCTCGGCCTGCTGGCCGGCACGCTGGTAACGGTCTTCCAGGCGAACACCCACGCGCTCATCCCGCTATACGCCGTGGGTGTGTTCATCTCGTTCACCTGCTCCCAGGCGAGCATGGTCAAGCGCTGGCGCACCCGCCGCGAGCCGGGCTGGCAGCGCGGCATCGTGATCAACGGCGTGGGCGCGCTGACTACGGGGGTGGTAGCGATTGTCATCGCCTCGACGAAGTTCACCCATGGTGCCTGGCTCATCCTGATCCTCATCCCGCTCCTGGTCGCCACGCTGCGCGCCATTCACCTCCACTACCTGCGGGTCGCCGAGCAGCTCGCCCTCGATGCCCAGCATACCCCCCCTCTCCCCGCTATCCGCCCGCTGGTGATCGTGCCCCTGCCCGGCCTGCACCAGGGCGTGCTCCCCGCCCTCACCTTCGCGCGCTCCATCTCCGACCACGTCACCGCGGTCCACGTGACCGACGACCTTCAGGAGGCGGAACGTCTCAAGCAGCGCTGGGAGGAGTGGAACCCAGATGTCCCGCTGGTGATCATCGAGTCGCCCTACCGCTCGCTCCTGCCGCCCCTACTGGCCTACATCGAAGCGCGGCGCCAGGACGAGCCCGAGCGGCTGGTGACAGTAGTGCTGGCGGAGTTCGTGCCCAAGCACTGGTGGGAGTGGGTGCTGCACAACCAAACCGCGCTGCGGCTGAAGCTCGCGTTGTTCTTTCAGCCCAACACGGTCGTTGCCGACGTCCCCTACCACCTGAAGCGCTAGCCCGCTGGCCCTCCGAGCCCCACCCGCCGTGCCATCGCGGCGTTGCCGCGCAACGCGCTCAGGGCAGCACGGCGATGCCTACCGCGCGCCATACCCGCCCACGCTGCACAGCTGGCTCCCTCCTGCGCCAAGCCCGCGCTCGACACCGCGCGGCGTGCTGGCGGCGCTCACGCATCCCCAGCCGGCGCGGAGTGGCGCTGTCCTGCTCTCGACTGCCACGAGCGCCTGGCCGGGGCCAGGCGTGGGCCTATCGCGCTCCTCGAGGCGCTGCGCCTTGGGCGCGCCAAGGCGCACGACGATCGCTCGCAGGCGCGTAGCCGGCGGTGGAGGCTATTCGTGCGGCTCGGCGCCCGTGGGCCGGCCGGTGTAGCGCGGTGGGCGCTTCTCGACGAACGCCGCGGTCCCCTCATCGTAGTCAGGGCTGCGGCGCACGCGCTCGTAGTAGATGCTCTCGATCTTCTCCGCCATGCTGAGCGGCATGTCGAGCGAGTTGTAGATGAACTCCTTGGTCTGCTGCACCACAATGGGCCCGTTGGCGTTGATGACCTCCGCGAGCTTGGTGGCCTCCTCCATCAGCCGGGCCTGGGGATAGACGCCCTGCACGATCCCGATCTGGTAGGCCGTCTGGGCGTCGATGAACTGGCCGGTGAGGCAGAGCCAGAATGCCCAGCCGAGCGGCACCGTGCGCGGCAGGATGTAGGCTTGCCCGCCCGCCATGTGCGACCAGCGCACCTCCGCCGCGCCGAACTTCGCGTTCTCCGAGCACAGGCGGATGTCGCAGCTGAGCGCGAGCCCGAAGCCACCCCCCGCCGCGTAGCCGTTGACGGCCGCGATGACCGGCTTGTTGAGGCCGATCCGCCGCAGGTAGGTGGCGTAGCGCATCATGGACCGGCCCTCGGCCGTGGCAAGCTCCGGCGGCCGGAACTCTCCCCGGGCGCGCGCCAGGTTCTCGCGCAGGTCCCCGCCCGCGCAGAACGCCACGTCGCCGGCCCCGGTGAGGATCGCGATCCAGATGTCCGGGTCGTCCCGCACCTCGAGCCAGGCGGCGGCGAGCGCCTTGCGCACCTCGTGATCGATGGCGTTCCGCTTCTCCGGCCGGTTGATCGTGATGTAAGCGATCTTGTTCCGCTTCTCGAAGAGCACGGCGTCCGACATGCCACTCCTCCGCTGCTTGCTGGTTGCCCCGGGCGTGCCGTCGCGGGACGGCCGCTCTCAGTCTAGAACCCCCTCAGCGCGCAGCGCGGCGATCGCGGTGTCGCTCAGCCCCAGCAGCTCCCGCAGCACCGCGTCGGTGTGCTCGCCCAGGAGGGGGGCGGGGGTGCGAACCTGTGGCGAGGTCTCCGACAGGCGCACCGGGGGCGCCTCGGTCAGCACCGGACCCATCTCCGGCTCGACCAGCTCCACGAACAGGCCGCGCGCCTGGTAGTGTGGATCCGCGAGCTGCTCTTCGACGTCCAGCACCGGCGCGGCCGCGACCCCGACCGCCTGCAGCCGCTCCATGAGCTCCCGGCCAGGGTACTGGCGCGTCCACTCGCCGAGGAGGCGGTCTAGCTCCGCGCGATGGCGCTCCCGCGCCAGTGGCGTGGCGAAGCGCGGGTCACGACACCAGGCCGGGTGCCCCATGGCCGCACACAGCCGCTCCCACTCCTCCTGCGTCTCCACCGCGATCACGCACCACTTATCCTCGCCGGCGCAGGGGTAGGCCCCGTGGGGGGCCGCCCCCGGCCGCGCGTTGCCCGCCGGCGTGGGATTGCGCCCGTTCACGAGGTAGTCCAGGTAATAGGGCCCGAGCAGCGCGGCGCCGGCCTCGATCTGCGCCCCGTCGATGTACTGCCCCTTGCCGGTCCGCTCGCGGTACAGGAGCGCGGCCAGGACGGCGGCGGCGCCGGCCACGCCCGAGAGGAAGTCCGGGTGCTGGGTGCGCGCCTCCTGGGTGGGCAGGTCGGAGCCGGGATGGTTCCAGAGGTAGGTCATGCCGAACAGGCAGAGCAGGTTGGGCCCCCAGGTGACGTGATGGGCGTGGGGGCCCGTGTTGCCCAGCCCCTTGAGGCTGATGTAGATGAGGTCGGGCTTGAGCGCGCGCAGCCGCTCGTAAGTGAGCCCCCAGCGCTCGGCCACGCCGAGGCTGAAGTTCTCGACCACGACATCGCTGATCCGTATCAGGTCCTCCAGCAGTGCCCGGCCGCGCGCAGTCCGCAGGTTCAGCGTGACGCTCTTCTTGTTGCGGTGGAGCTTGATGAAGCTCGGCGAGCGGTTCCACCGCGCCGGGTTCGCGCCACCGCGGTGGATGTCGGGGCGCGTGCGCGACTCGATGCGCAGCACCTCGGCGCCGTACTCGGCCAGGCACTTGGCCACCGTGGGGCCGGCCGCACCCGTGCACAGCTCGATCACCCGGATGCCTGCGAGAGCTGCCGGATCCATCGCCCTGTCTCCTCAGATCACGCCGGCGGCACGGAGGCTGACGAGGTCCGCGCGGGAGAGCCCCAGCTCGCCCATCAGGATCTCCTCGTTGTGCTCGCCGACGAGCGGCGCCGCGCGGCGCACGCGCGCGGGGAAGTCGCTGTACTTGTGCAGCGGGCCGACCTGCCGGTACCGCCCGACCACCGGGTGCTCCGCCTCCAGGAAGAACTCGCGCGCCCGCGTCTGCTCGCTCTCCACGAAGTCGGCAGGGGTGTTCAAAGGCGATACGGCGATGTGACGCGCCTGGCCCTCGCGGTAGAACTGCTGGCGGGTGTAGCGGCGGCAGAGCGCCTCGACGTAGGGGTTGATGCGGGCGCTGTTCTCTCGGCGCAGCTGCTGGTCCTCGAAGAGCGGGTCGCACAGCTCGGGCGGGTTGCCGAGCCAGTCCAGCAGCGCTCGCCAGTGCTCGCGCGGCAGCACGAACAGGCGCACCCAGCCGTCCTGGCAAGGGTACAGGTCGTGCAGCTCGAAGGTGCGCTCGGCATGGCTGGTGCGCACCGGCTTCTGGCGGTGGTAGGAGTAGACCGGCACGGCATAGCCGCCGATGTGGGCGGCCGCCTCGCTGACCGAGACGTCGATGTGCTGGCCACGACCGGTCCGGTGGCGGTGGAACAGGGCGACCAGCGTGGCGAGCGCGGCGTGCAGCGAGGCCATCCCGCAGGCGAGGTCGCCCGGGGCGAGGCAGGGTGGTCCGCCCGGCTCGCCGCTGAGCGCCATGAGGCCGCCGAGCGCGAACGCCACCAGCTCACCGCCCCGGTAGTCGCGGTAAGGCCCGGTCTGACCGAAAGTGGTGATGGAGGTGACCACGATGCGCGGGTTGACGGCTGCCAGCGCCGGGTAGTCTAGTCCCCACTGCTGCAGCACTCCCGGGCGGAAGGTCTCCACGACCACATCGGCGGAGCGGGCGAGCTGGCGGAACAGCGCCTGCCCGTCGGGGGTGGCGAGGTTCAGCGTGATGCCGCGCTTGTTGGCGTTGTAGTGGAGGAAGTAGAGGCTGCGCTCTGGGTGCGGGCGATCCTGGGCAAACGGCGGCCGGGCCCGCGTCGGGTCGCCGCCCGGCCGCTCCACCTTGATGACGTCGGCGCCGAGATCGGCGAAGAACTTGGTGCAGGGCAGGCCTTTCTCATCGGCGAGGTCCAGCACCCGGAGCCCTGCTAGGATCCCCGCCTCGGCTTCCTGGGCCATGGATGCGCCTCCCTAGCGATATAGGGTCGCCAGCAGCCCACTCTGCTCGCGCTGCTGCAGGAAGCTCAGGTCGACGAAGTCGCTCGGCCGGAACTGCCTCGCCTGCGGGTCGGGCTCCCGGTCAGCACCGCCTGGAGCGCCTCGTCGCTCGGAGCGGGCAGCGCTAGGTACAGGTCGCGCACGTCGTCGTAGAGGAAGGCGACGTCCTCCACGGGCAGCCCGGCCATGTACTCCTGCAGGATCGAGATGGTCGCCTCGCGCTGCGTCTTGAAGCGTAGATCCCCTCGCCACAGGCACGGAGGAAGGAGAGCTGAATCGGCCTCCGAGCCGAACTGCACCCCGATCGTTCGCCCGCGCAGGTCCTGGAGGGGTGGAGCCGGCCTGCAGGCGAGTGCCCTAATGCTACGGCCGGCCCGGGGCTCCGTCAAGCCGCGCAGCGCTTTGTCTTCGGGGAGGGGTGCTGGCTATACTCTGTTGGTGGAAGCGTTCTGCAGCGACGCCCCTCCCCCGCGCCGTTGCCTAGGGGGCTATGCCGGCGTGGGTTGCGGCGGCGGTGGGCTGTCGCGTACAATTAGGCGCTGAGCAGCGTGGGACGCGCCTCCGGCCGATGTAGCTCAATTGGTAGAGCGGCGGTTTTGTAAACCGCAGGCTATGGGTTCGAGTCCCATCGTCGGCTCCGTCCCGGTGGGGTGGCCGAGTGGTTAAAGGCACCGGTCTGTAAAACCGGCTCCCTGACGGGATTCGCAGGTTCGAATCCTGCCCCCACCACCGACCTGTGCGCGGGCGGCCCGGCGGCCGCAGGCGCCCAGGGGCTTGTCCGGCCCACGTAGCTCAGGTGGTAGAGCGCGTTCTTGGTAAGAACGAGGTCACCAGTTCGAGTCTGGTCGTGGGCTCCCTCACCGCTTCGCCGTTCCCCTTGCCGTCACGCTGAGCCGGGAGCCGCGGGCGGCAGTCTGCGCGCGGTGGAGACTCGAAGAGAGCCAGAAAGGACCGACGATGGCGAAGAAGAAGTTTGAGCGGACCAAGCCCCACGTGAACGTGGGCACCATTGGGCACGTCGACCACGGCAAGACCACCCTCACCTCCGCCATCACCAAGGTGCTGGCGC
>Ga0070739_10000638_pt1 | contig 63851 bp, 60 predicted proteins | sample Coa_R1_7_FD_66445 | JGI IMG/M metagenome (GOLD analysis project Ga0070739, IMG submission 66445) | Surface soil microbial communities from Centralia Pennsylvania, which are recovering from an underground coalmine fire - Coalmine... | ecosystem: Environmental > Terrestrial > Soil > Unclassified ...
AGCGGTGGTGGCCAGGCGCACGAAGGCCTCGGCCCGGTCCACGCCGACACTGCGTACGCCGCGGGCGGCCAGGGCGAGGCTGTGCCGACCCGGCCCGCAACCGACGTCGAGCACCCGGCATCCTGGGACCAGGCCCAGGGTGTCGACGAGGAAGGCGACCTCCTGCTCGGTGCCCTTGGTGAAGGAGTAGTTGAGGTAGGCCTCGCCGACGAAGTCGGCCACCGCTCCGTACCAACCGTCAGGCGGCGGCGGTCGGGAGCCGGCGTCGGCAGGGGGCTGGGTCAGGACTTGGCCTCGGCCCAGTTGGAGCCCCAGGCCAGGTTGACCTCGAGGGGCACGGACAGGTCGCAGGCCCCACGCATGGCGTCGAGGGTCAGCTTGGCTGCCCGCTCCTCCTCGTCCGGAGGCACCTCGAGGATCACCTCGTCGTGCACCTGGAGGATCAGACGGCTGACCATGCCCTCCTCCTCGAGGGCCCGGTCGATGCGCACCAGGGCCACCTTGAAGATGTCGGCGGCCAGGCCCTGGATGCCGGCGTTCATGGCCTGGCGCTCGCCGGCCTGGCGCATCCGGTAGTTCGACGAGGCCAGCTCCGGGATCTGGCGGCGGCGCCCGAACATCGTCTCGGTGTAGCCCTTGCGGCGGGCGGCGGCGACCGTGTCCTCCATGTAGCTGCGCACCCGGGGGAAGCCCCGGAAGTAGGCGTCCAGGATTTCGGCCGCCTCCTCGACGGGCACGCTCAGGCGCTGGGCCAGCCCGTAGGCCTCCATCCCGTAGGCGAGTCCGTAGGAGACCATCTTCGCCTTGGAGCGCTGGCCCGGATCGACCTTGGTGGCGTCGACGCCGAAGATCCGGGCGGCGGTCACGTTGTGGATGTCGATCCCCTTGGCGAAGGCGTCCACCAGGCCCGGGTCCTCGGAGAGATGGGCGATGACCCGGAGCTCGATCTGGTTGTAGTCCGCCACCAGCAGCCGGCAGCCGGCAGCCGGTATGAACGCCCGCCGGAACTGACGCCCCTCCTCGCTCCGCACCGGGATGTTGTGGAGGTTGGGCTGGTCCGAGGACAGTCGCCCGGTGCGGGCCACCGTCTGGTTGAAGGTGGCGTGGATGCGACCGTCGGCCGCCACCTCGGCCAGCAGGCTCTCCCCGTAGGTGGAGCGCAGCTTCTCCACCTCGCGGTAGCGCAGGAGGGCGTCGATGATCGGGTGCTGACCGCGCAGCTTCTCCAGCGACTGGGCGTCGGTGGAGAACCCGGTCTTGGTGCGCTTCTGGGGCACCAGCCCGAGCTTGTCGTAGAGCACGGTGCGCAGCTGGGGCGTCGAGTTGACGTTGAAGGTCTCCCCCGCCAGCTCCTGAATCTCCGCCTCCAGCCGGCGCGCCGACTCGGTCAGGGTGGCGACCACCGAGGTGAGGTAGTCGACGTCGACCCGGACGCCGACCTCCTCCATGCGGGCCAGGACCCGCACCAGCGGTCGTTCGACGTCGTCGTGCAGCCGGCGCAGGCCCTGAGCGTCCAGGGCGGCCTGCAGGCGGGGCACCACCGTCGCCACCGCCAGGGCCCGCACGCCGGCTGCCTCCGCCGGATCGGACTCCTCGCCCTCCAGGTCGAGCTGGCCTGGGGGCGGGCCACCGGGCATCTCCAGGTCCACCTGGGCGTACCGGGCGCACACCTCCTCCAACAGGTACTGGTTGTCGGCGGGGTCGAGCAGGTAGGCGGCGACGGCCGTGTCCATGGACAGCGATCGGACGTCCACGCCGACAACGGACAGTCCGCGCATCAGCTCCTTGGCTCCGTGGGCGGCCACCGGGGTGGCCTCGACCATCCGGGCCAGAGCCTCGAGAACCGGGGCATCGCCCAGCAAGGCGGCGCCGATCCAGATGACGCCGGTGCCCTCCTGGTCGGCGCCGTCACCCCGCACCGGGCAGAGCGCCACCCCGACGATTGACGAGCGTCCGGCCTGGGCGGCCCACCCCGCCTCCATGGCCACCCCGGCGCGGGAGGCGGCCAGGCCCGTCATCGCCGCCGCTGCGGCGGCTACGTCGGCCGGGCGGTCCAGCACCGCCTGGAGCCTCGGCATCGGCCCCGAGGCGGCGGTGCTCTCACCCAGAGCCTCGACCAGGCGGTCCCACAACGTGCGGAACTCGAGGAACCCGAAGAGCTGGCGGGCGGCGTCGCGGTCCCACTCCCCCAGCCTCAGATCCTCCAGGTCGACCTCGACCGGAACGTCCCGCAGGAGGGGGGTCATTTCGGCGTTCCGCCTGACCTGGTCCTCGTGCTCGCTCAGGTTCTGGCGCAGCTTCGGTGAGCAGGCCTCGAGGTTGGCGAAGACCCCGTCGAGGTCGCCGTAGTCGTTGATCAGCTTGGCCGCCGTCTTCTCCCCGACCCCCGGCACCCCGGGCAGGTTGTCGGACGGGTCGCCCCGCAGAGCGGCGTACTGGGGGTAGTCGGCCGGCCTTACCCCGGTGCGCTCCTTGATCCCCGCCTCGTCGTAGAGGACGTAGTCGCTCACTCCCCGACGGTTGTAGAGCACCTTGACCAGCGGATCCTCTACGAGCTGGTAGGTGTCGCGGTCACCGGTCACGATGATCACCTCGATGCCGGCGTCGCGGGCCCGGGTGGCCAGGGTGGCGATGATGTCGTCCGCCTCGTAGCCGGACAGCTCGATGGTCGGGATCGAGAGCACGTCGACCACCTGGCGCACGAGTCCCATCTGCTGACGGAGGATGTCGGGTGCCTCGGCCCGGCCCGCCTTGTAGGTCGGGGTCAGCTCGTGCCTGAAGGTGGGCTCGGGACGGTCGAAGGCCACCGCGATCAGGTCGGGCTGGTGGTCACGCAGCAGGTTGACCAGCATCGAGGTGAAGCCGAACACGGCGTTGGTGACCTGGCCCGACGCAGTGGCCATATCGGTCGGGAGGGCGAAGAACGCCCGGTAGGCGAGGGAGTTGCCGTCGAGGAGGAGTAGGCGCACCGGGTCCATTCTGCCCCGCCGGCCGGACCAAGCGACCCCTTGTTTTCCGGCCCGGGACCCGGCGGCCGGTCGGGAGGAGCCGGCTCAGTCCCCCGGGACGAGGGAGCCGTCGATGACCTGTTGGGCCGCCTCCCGCAGGGTGACGCGCTGGCGCATGGCGGCGGAGCGGATGAACGTGAAGGCCTCGTTCTCGCTCATGCGGTGTTCGTCCATCAGCTTTCCCTTGGCCCGGTCCAGCCACTTGCGGGTCTCGAGCTGTTCGGCCAGCGAGCGGTTCTCCTCCTCGAGGGCCTTGATTTCGGCGTGCCGGGCCAGGGCCACCTCGAGGGCCGGAAGGAGCTCAGCCTTCTGGAACGGCTTGACCAGGTAGGCGAGGGCGCCGGCGTCGCGGGCGTCCTCGATCAGGTTGCGCTGGGAGAAGGCGGTGAGGATGAGGACCGCCGCCAGCCGGTCGGCCGAAATCTCGCGGGCGGCCTCCAGCCCGTCCTTGCCCGGCATCTTGATGTCGAGGATGGCCAGGTCGGGCCGGTGCTGGCGCACCAGCTCGACGGCTTCGTCGCCGCGGCCGGTCTCCCCGACCACCTCGTAGCCCTCCTCCTCGAGGATCTCCTTGAGATCCATCCGGATGATGGCCTCGTCCTCGGCCAGAACGACCCGCACGCCCAACTCTCTGGTCTCCTCGGTCCGGTTACTGGTGCTCGGGCACCAGCTGATCGAGCAAGCTGTCCTGCGCCTTCTCCAGCTCCCCGATCGAGGCCAGGACGGCGGCCCGGCTCCTCGCCATGGCGTCGGCGTGCTTTCGGGCCTCGAGATGCTCGCGGTCGGCCACGGGCGTCTCCGACACCAGTGCCCGGAGACGGGCGTCGTCGGCCGCGTCCGCCAGCACCGCCAGTTGCTCGTCGACGACGGCCAGCTCCTCGCGGGCCTTGCGCAACCTGGCGTTCACCTCGAGCAGTCGCCGCTCGATCAGGGACCGGGACATGGGCGGCCAAGTGTAGGCCGGGGCCGTGCCGCCCGACGGGAACCACGGTCGACCGGAGGTATCGTCACCCGGTGCGCATAGAGGGCATCCCCTTGTGGTTGGCGGAGACGAACTGCTGGATCGTGGCGCCCACCGGCTCCGGGGGGGAGTGCGTGATCATCGACGCCCCACCCGACCCGGCGACCATCCTGTCCCGCCTGGCCGAACAGGAGCTGCGCCTCGTGGCCCTGCTTTCCACCCACGGCCACGTGGACCACGTCGGTGGGGTCGCCCCGGTGGTCAGGGCCCAGCCCGAGCCGGTGCCGGTGCGCATCCACGATCACGACCGCCACATGCTCCTCGACCCCGTGGGCACCAGCGGAGCGTTCGGCCGGATGCTGGCGGCCGAGGGGCTCGACCTGCGCCCCCCGGAGCTGGTCCAGGGCCTCGACGACGGGGAGAGGGTCTCCGGCGCCGGCCTGACCTTTACGGCCATCCACACCCCGGGCCACACCCAGGGCTCCACCTGCTTCCTCCTGGAGGTCGAGGGCGAGGCGCCCATCCTGTTCTCCGGCGACCACCTGTTCGCCGGGTCGATCGGACGGACCGACCTGCCTGGCGGAAGCTACGACCAGCTGATGGACTCGATGGCATCGAAGATCCTCCCCCTCTCCGACGACATCCAGGTCCTGCCCGGCCACGGTCCGACCACGACCATCGGCCGCGAGCGCACGACCAACCCGTTCATCATCGAGCTCCTCTACGACCGCCGGTAGAGGGGACGGGCCCTTGACCTCCCTGCGGGAACGGGTCGCCATCGTCTTCATGACCCTGAGCGCCGTGCTCACCCTGGTGCTTGGCGGCGCCGTGGTGCACGAGCTGGGCACCAAGCCCTCCTCAACCGTGGTCGGCGCCGGCGCCGGTGGGGGTTCGGGGCTGTCGGCGCCCGGCTCGGGCGGAGCCGCCCCGGGCGGGCCCGGCTCGTCGGGGGCGGTGGGCTCGGCGTCGTCGGGCTCCTCCGGCGGCGCGGCCGCCGCCTCGTCCGGGTCGACCAGCCCGGGCGGCTCCTCCGGCGTCGGCACCACGGCCGCCGGCTCGCTGTCGGGCGCCAGCGTTGGCGTCACCAACAGCGCGATCACCGTCGGGGGCATCTACGACGAGACCGGGCCCTTCGACGCCACCGTCGAGCGGGACACGGTGCGGGCCTACTTCGACACCGTCAACGCCGCCGGCGGGGTGAACGGACGCAAGCTCCAGCTTCTCGACTGCGACTCGGGTTACGACCCGTCGCGGGCCCACCAGTGCTCCCAGCAGCTCCTGGGCCAGAACATCCTGGCGATGGTCGGCTGGCTGTCGGTCAGCGGCGAGGAGGCGGAGACGCAGTACCTAAGCCAGCAGGGTGTGCCGGTCATCGGCGGCCTGGGGGTGCCGACGGAGTTCTCTTCCTCGATCTCCTGGCCGGTCACCGACGGTCTGGTCACCTACGGCACGGCCATGGGCGATCACGCCAAGGACCTGGGCATCCACGCTCCGGGCATAGTCATCCTCAACGTCAACTTCATCGCCCCGGTCGAGCAGTCGCTGGTGACGTCCCTGCACAAGAACGGGATCAAGGAGAAGAGCGTCGACCAGGTCGACGCCACCAAGCCGGACTACACCGACATCGCCCTCAAGCTGCAGAGCGAGGGGGTGGATTCGGTCATCGCCGCCCTCGACCCGTTCTCCTACTCGCGCATGCTGCAGGCCTTCGACCGCCAGAACTTCCATCCCAAGCTGTTCGGGCTGGGACTCGACAAGCCGTCGGCCAACCAGCAGTACGGGTCGGCGGTCTACAACGCCCAGTCGCTGACGCCCCTGCTCGAGCCGGCCGACCACATGTCCCAGGCCGGGGTGGCCGCCTACTACGGCGCCGTGCGCAAGTACTTCCCCAACCAGGTCGCCGCCCTCGACGTCTACTCGGAGGGCGACTGGGTCGCGGCCGAGGTCTTCGTGGACGCCCTGCGCCAGATCGGCACCGGAGCGGTCACCCGGCAGTCGCTGGCCACGGCCCTCAACTCGCTCAAGAACGTGGACACCCAGGGACTCACCGAACCGATCAGCTACTCGGCCGGCAACTCGCACGACCCCAACCGCTGCTTCCAGTGGATCCAGAACAAGTCGGGCACGTGGACGACCTACTCCGGCTGGAACTGCTTCTGACGGGGCCGAGGCCATGATCCTCGCCGTCAGCTGGGGGCTCATCCCCTCCTACACGGTGATCGGGCTGGTCCTCGGGGGCGTGTACGCCATGGCTGCCATCGGGCTGGTCCTGATCTTCCGGGTGTCGGGCGTCCTCAACTTCGCCCACGGGGCGGTGGCCATGTTCGCCACGTTCGTGGCCTACCAGGTGTCCATCCTCTGGGGACTGCCCGGCTGGATCGGCCTTATCGCCGCCATGCTGGCCGGCAGCGGCATCGGCCTGGTGATCGAGACCGGCACCATGAGACCGCTGACCGGGCGGCCTCCGCTCACCAAGGTGGTCGTGACGATCGGTTGGCTGCTGGGCTTGCAGACCCTTGCCGGGCTGGTGTGGGGCGCCAACGCCTACCACCGCCCGGTGCAACTGGTCAGCCGCAGCGGCTTCCGGGTGCCGCTGGTGCACGTGGTGGTCGGCTACGACCAGCTCACGACCTTCGTCGTCGCCCTGGTGCTGGCGCTGGCCACCGCCGCCCTGCTCCGGTTCACCACCCTGGGCACGGCCATGCGGGCGGTGGCCGACAGCCCGGCGACCGCCCGCCTGTGGGGGATCAACGTCAACCGGGTGACGGCGGCGTCGTGGATGGCCGGCTCGGCCATGGCGGCCATCGCCGGTGTTCTCATCACCCCGCTCATCAGCTTCGACACCTATTCCCTCACCCTGATCGTCATCGACGCCTTCACCGCCGCCCTGATCGGCCGGCTCAGCAGCCTGCCGCTCACCGTCCTGGGCGGGATCGGGCTGGGGCTGGCCCAGACCTACCCGCGGGCCTTCATCAGCAGCGCCGGGGTGAGCGAGCTGGTGACGTTCATCCTGGTCCTGGCGACGCTTGGCCTGCTGTTCAGGCCGGGCTCCAGCCGGGTGAGGCTGGCCTGAGCCGATGACCGGCGACCGCCTGCGCCGGGCCGTGGTCGCCCTTCTGGTCGTGGTGGCCGTCGCCGCTCCGGCCGCCACCTCCGACTACGTCCGGGCCCTGTCGGCCGACGCCATGTGGTCCGGCCTGCTGGTGCTGTCCATGGTCGTCCTCACCGGCTTCGTCGGCCAGATCTCGTTCTGCCAGTACTCCTTCGCTGCCATCGGCGCCTTCACCGTCGGATCCCTGGTTAGCGGCCACCACTGGAGCTTCTGGTTGGCCATGCCGCTGGGCGTCGCCTTCGCCGGCCTGGTTGGCGTGCTGGTGGGCATCCCCGCCCTCCGCCTCTCCGGGCTCTTCCTCGCCATCCTCACCGTGGCGGTCGCCCTCTTCTTCGACAACTACCTGCTCGCCCCGGGCACGTGGAACTCCTTCTCGGGAGGGCTCAGTCCGTGGCAGCCGGGGCGGCCGGCGTTCCTCGGACTGGGGCTGTCCGGTGAGTACGCCTTCTACCTCTTCAGCCTGGCTGTCTTCCTGGTCTGCACCCTGCTGGTGTGGGACCTGCGCACGGGCAAGGTCGGCCGGGTCCTGCGAGCCATCCGGGGCTCCGAGCTGGCGGCATCGACCATGGGGCTCAACCTCACCGCCTGGAAGCTCACCGCCTTCGGCCTGTCTGCCGCCATCGCCGGCCTGGCCGGAGCGCTTTCCGCTGTGCGGATCGGCTCGGTCAGCGCCCCCTCGTATGACTTCGTCCACTCGATCTCGCTGGCGGCGGTGGCGATCGTGATGGGCGCGGGCTCCGTCGGCTCGGCTGCGGCCGGAGGCGTGTTCCTGGTCTTCGGCCGCTACGTCCTCCAGCAGCTGTCGATCTCCTCCCAGTACTTCAATCTGATCGTCGGCGCCGGGCTGGTGCTGCAGCTGGTCCTGACCCCCCAGGGCCTCATCCCTTCCATGACCCAGCGCCTCTCGACCCGCTTCGCCCGGCGCACGGATGGCCTGGCCGCACCGGTGCCGGCGGAAGGGGTGAACGCCTGATGGCGCTGCTTGAGGTCCGGTCGATCGGTGTCCGCTTCGGCGGGGTGCACGCGGTCGACGGCGTGTCCTTCTCGCTCCACCAGGGCGAGATCCTGGGCCTGATCGGGCCCAACGGCGCAGGCAAGACCACGGTGTTCAACACCATCAGCGGGGTGAGGCGCCCGGACGCCGGCACCATCACCTTCGACGGGCGCCAGATCGACCAGCTCCGACCCCACCAGAGGGCCCGCCTGGGGATCGCCCGGACCTTCCAGAACCTCCTCCTGTTCTCCGACATGACCGTGCTGGAGAACCTGATGGTTCCCGTCGACGCCTTCTCGAGACGGGGGGTCATATCGGACGCCCTCCGACTGCCGTCCTCCCGCTACGAGGAGGAGCGGGCCGTGGAGCGGGCCCGGGCGGTCCTGCACTTCCTCGGCATCTCCGGTGCCGCCACCACCCGGGCCGGCGACCTGTCGGTGGGCCTCCAGCGCCGGGTGGAGCTGGGGCGGGCGCTGTGCCTGCGGCCGACCCTGCTCCTGCTGGACGAGCCCGCCGCCGGCCTCGACGCCCGCGAGACGGCCGAGCTCGCCGCCCTCCTGCCGCGGATACGGGAGCGCTTCGACCTCAGCATGCTGCTGGTCGACCACGACATGGCCCTGGTCATGCGGGTGTGCGACCACATCTATGTCCTCGACTTCGGCCGGATCATCTCCGAGGGCGCGCCCCAGACCGTGCGGGACGACCCGGCCGTCATCCGGGCCTACCTCGGCGAGCAGGTGGCGTAGTGACTCTTCTCGAGGTGCGGGGCCTGCGGGCGGGCTACGAAGGCATTCCGGTGGTGTTCGGGATCGACCTGGAGGTGAGCCAGGGAGAGGTGGTCGCCCTGCTCGGCCCGAACGGCGCCGGCAAGACGACCACCTTGCGGGCCCTGTCGGGCATGGTCTGGGTGAGCGAGGGCTCGATCGAATTCGACGGGGCCCCCCTGGTCGGCCGGCCGGCGGAGGCGATCGCCCGCTCCGGCCTGGTCCACATACCGGAGGGACGGGGGATCTTCCCCAGCCTGGCGATCGAGGAGACGCTGCGGCTGGCGGCCGCCCTCTCCGGGGTGGGCCGGGCCGGCGTCGCCGGGGCCCTCGACGAGGTCTACGAGACCTTCCCCCGCCTGGCCGAGCGCCGCACCCAGGCGGCCGGCACCCTGTCGGGCGGGGAGCAGCAGATGCTGGCCCTGGCCCGCGGCCTCATCTCCAAGCCCAAGCTGCTCCTAATCGACGAGATGTCCCAGGGGCTGGCCCCGACCATCGTGGCCAACCTGTTCGAGATCGTCGCCAGCTTCCCCGAGCGCGGGGTGTCGGTCCTGCTGGTCGAGCAGTTCGTGGGCCAGGCCCTGGCCGTAGCCTCGCGGGCCTACGTGCTGGACAAGGGAGAGGTGGGCTACGCCGGGGACGCCGCCACCCTGGCGGCCGACGAGAGCTTCGTCCAGGGCTCCTACCTCGGCGACATCGAAGGAGAGCCGGCGGCGGTCGGCGCTTCCCGCCCGGACCGTCGGGCCAGCGGGGTGGGCCGGAACGCGTCCTCCTCCGAGGCGGTGCGGGTCTCCCTCCCCCCGGCCCTCCTGCGGGCCATCGAGGAACAGGCCCGCAGTGCCGGGGTCAACCCGGAGGACCTGGTGCAGCAGCTGATCGAGACCCGCCTGGCCGAGGACGGCGGTGGCGCCCGCCCCGCACCCGCCCGGGCGGCCAAGGCGCCGCAACGGACCGGCCCGGCCCGGTCGCGCACCAGGCGTCGGAGCACCGATGGCTGACCGCCCTCGTCCCCAGCGGCGCCAGCGGCTGCTGGCCACCGGCACCGGAGTGGTCCTGAGCGGCGCCGCCATCGTCGGGCTCGCATCGGGCCCGGCCCGGGGGGACCCGCAGTTCGCCGTCATCAACGGCACCGTCAACGCCGCCGCCGACCACGAGCTCGGGGCGTCCAACGCCTTCCCCAACTTCCGCACCGGGGCGGTCGACAACTACTACCCCCTCTCCCACGCCCATGTGGACTCCTCCCCATTCGCCGAGGGCACGGCGAGCCCCGCCGACACCGGCCCGGTGGGCCAGACCGGCGCCTCCCAGGCGTCGGTGACCCAGCCCCAGTACGCCGACGTGCGCTACCCCCCGGGCGGACCCCAGGCCTCCGTCGGCTCGCCCTCGGGCCCTTACGCCACCGCCACCGCCCAGGCCAACGCCGCGGCCGCCTCGGCCACCGCCGGGGGCGAGGTGCCGGCCAGGCAGCAGTCCACCCGGTGGTCGTCGCTGTTCCGCTCCCTCGACTCGTGGCGGCACGAGTTCCTCACCGCCGACGACGCCGCCCGCTTCCCGCCCGCCCGCCAGGCGGCCACCCCCGACGGCAGCGACGGGGACACCTCGCTGGCCCAGGTGAGTTTCAACCCCACGGCCGGGGTCCTCACCGAGTTGGGCGACGGCCGGGTGCAGCGAGCCAGCTACGGAGGCGGCGCCCTCGTCATCCACAACGTGCATGTGCGGGTGGAGATGCCGAACGACGGCACCCCGACCGCCACCATCGTCATCGACGCCGGCAACGTCAGCGTTGACGGCGTACCCGTGGTGGTCGGCCAGAACGGCGTCAGCGTGGCCAACCAGAAGGTCCCCGGCATAGGTCAGGACCTCCAGAGCGCCGATGCCGCCCTCAACTCGGCCTTGGCGGCGGCGGGGGTGTCGGTGCACACGGTGGCTCCGGCGGTGACCAAGACCCCGAACCAGGAGACCGTCGACGCCGAGGGCATGGAGGTCGACATCAACCAGCCCTCGACGCTGCCCGGAGTGCCCCAGCAGCAGATCCGTCACGTCCTCGGCGAGGTGTTCGCCGACTCGCTGGCCGCCCCGGGGACCCCGCCAGGCACGGTCGCCGCCACGACCGGCGGGTCCGGCACCCCGGCGGCGGCGCCCACCCCGGCGGCGGCGCCCACGGTGAGCTCGAGCGGCTCGGTCACCTCCTACGTCGTGCCCGGCACCAGCTCGTCGGCACCGCCCGCCGCCACCAGCTCGGCGCCGACCCCGTCGTTCCTCCGGGTGGTGGCCCGCAAGCCACTCTGGCTCCTGTTGCTGTACTTCTGCTGGCAGTTCGCCCTGATCGGCACCATCAGCGCCCTGTGGTGGTGGCGCTCGGCCCCGTCGGAGCCGACCTAGCCGTGGCCGCCCCCGCCGAGGACCGCTCCGACGCCGACCCCCGCTCGGCCTGGCTCGAGAGGCTCAGGTCGGTGGTTGCGTCCTCCGGACTGGCACCGGACCCCCAGGCCAACCTCGTCGTGCACTGCCCGGTCGACGACTGGGGCTTCCGCCCCTACTACAGCGACGGCCGCTGCCCCCTCTGCGGCTACATCCCCGAAGGCGAGATCCGCACCCTCACCAGGCAGGCCGTCGACTGGTTCTGGCCGGCGGTCGGCCTGACAGCCCTCATGTCGGTGATCATGGGCGTGCTGGTGGTGCTGGCGTACCTGCGGGCCTGACGACGGGGAGGCGTCAGGCCGGCCGCTCCCCCACCACGCTCACCCTCAGGCCGTGGCGGACCGAGGGGTAGTAGTCCCATACGGCGAGGTGCTGGGCGCAGCGGTTGTCCCAGATGGCGACGGAGCTGGGCGCCCACCGGAACCGGCACTGGTAGTGCGGGTTCTCCTGGTGGGCGAACAGGAAGTCGAGCACCGCCCGGCTCTCCGAGGGCCGGAGACCCCGGATGCGGGTGGTGAAGGCCCGGTTCACATACAGGGCCTTGCGGCCAGTCACCGGGTGGGTGCGGACCACCGGATGCGACGAGCTCGGGAACTTCCCATCCCGCGAATTGGCCTCGGCCGAGCCGTAGCGGCCGCCGTAGACGTGGGTCGACTCGTGCATAGCCTCCAGCGGGTCGAGGAACGCCTTCATCGGCTCCGACAGGGCGTCGTAGGCGGCGTACATGGAGGAGAACAGGGTGTCGCCCCCGGCCGGCGGAACGGTCTCCATGCGCAGGATGGTCACCATCGGCGGTTGCTCGTCACAGCTGACGTCGGTGTGCCAGCCGTTGCCCGCCACCAGCTTGGACCGCTCGTCGGCGTGGATGATCATCACCTCGGGGTGCCCAGGCAGGGTCGGGGCGGCCGGGTGCACATGCAGGGGCCCGAAGCGCGAGCCCAGCGCCTTCTGGGCCTCGGGGGACAGGTCCTGGTCGCGGAAGAAGAGCACCAGATGGCGGGCGAAGGCCGCCTTCAGCTCCTCCCAGGTCCCGTCGTCCAGCGACCCGAGGTCGACACCGGACACCTCGGCGCCGATGGTGGGGGTCAGCGGGTCAACCGCGATCCGGCGATATGACGGTGCCTCGCTCTTCTCTACCCCGGTATCTATGGCCATGACGGCTCCTCCCCCAGTGCTGTGCGCCTCGGCTGCCCGGGCCGGTCCATCGGGCCGGCATCGGCCCCCGGGCGGCCTCCCCCGGTGCTGCCGGACCAGGTTACCCAGGTGACCCGAGCGCAGTGGCCCTTCGGGCGGCCACCCGGCTATCCCAGCGAGACGTGACCCGGCCCCGGCTGGCGGCTGCGCCCGGGCCCCAGTCTCGAGCTGGCGGCCCCTATGGCGGCGCCGTAGAGCGCGGTGGTCACCCTCACCGGCGGCCGCCAGTGGCGACCCATCCGGGCGGCGGCGCCGTACCACTCGAACCACGGCAGCGACGCCACCCGGACGACCGCCGCCGCTCGCCGGCGGCGCCGGCGCTGGTACTCGGCCAGAGCCGCATCGACCCGCCGGTGCGCCAGCGCCTCTGCGAGCACCCGGGCGTCGTCGAGGGTCTGGTTCGCCCCCTGGGCCAGGGCCGGAGGCATGGCATGGGCGGCGTCGCCTATCAGCACGACCCGCCCCCGGTGGAGCAGGACCGGTACCGAGGAGGTCACATGGGGGAACAGCTCGAGGTCCTCCTCGGATATGGAGGCCAGCAGATCGGCGACGGGCGATCCCCAGGAGCTGAAGCAGGCCCGCAGCCAGCCGAGGACCGATGCCGGCTCCGCCTCGGTCGGCCAGCGCACATCGAACCACCACTGCAGGAGGCCCTCGCCGGCCGGCATCAGCCCCACCGCCGCCTCCGGCCCGACCGCGTACAGCGAGTCGGTCCCTCCGGTGACGGCCAGTTCGACGGGGGTGAGGCCCTGCCACGAGGCCCAGCCGGTGGGCCGGGGGCCAGGCAGGGACGTCACCGCTGGTCTGACGCGCGACCTCTGCCCGTCGGCGCCGACGACGAGGTCGGCACCGATCGTCTCGCCGCCGTCAAGCTCGACCGTGGCCTGGTCCTGGCCCGGCCGCACCGAGCGGACCGAGGCGGCGAACCTGACGGTCTGTGGGTCGAGCCGCCCGGCGAGGAGCTCGATCAGGTCCCGCCTGGCGATCGTGCGGGCCTCGACACCGAAGCGCGATGCCAGCCGAGCGGCGTCGATCTCCGACCAGACGGCGCCGTCGGGCCGGAGCATGCGCAGCCGGTCGATACGGCGCCCATGCCCAGAGAGGCCTACTTCCAGCATCGACAAGGCGGCGGCTCCGTTGAACCAGATCGACACCGCCGCTCCGGAAGAGCGCAGGGCGGATGCCTCCTCGAGCACGACAACGTCGTTGCCGGCCCGCTGCAGGCCGATCGCCACAGCCAGCCCGCCGATGCCGGCGCCGACGACAACGACCCTCATCCGGTCATTCCCGCAGGGCGAGGGGTGCCCGGGGCGGGATTCGAACCCGCACGCCCTTTCGGACAATGGATTTTGAGTCCATCACGGCTGCCTGTTACGTCACCCGGGCGAAGGTTCACCGACCGGTCACAAGATAGAGCAGCCTCTAGCTGGCGCCGCCGGGGTGGGGGGCGCGTCCCCCACCGTGGCCTCACTGTCGGGCCCGCCGCCGCCTCCCACCAAGGGGACCGGGGCGAGGCTGGGCCACTAGCCTCGGGCGGGGACGGCCAGGACCACGCCGTCCCGAGGGACCAGAGCCACAGCCAGACCGAGCGGGACCCGGAGGACCATTGCTCATCTTCACCTTCCCCGGTCAGGGGTCGCAGCGCCCGGGCATGGGCCGCGACTGGGTGGACCATCCCTCCTGGGAGCTGGTGGCCGACGCGTCGGAGGCGGCCGGGCGCGACGTCGGCCAGCTGCTCCTCGACGCCGACAAGGACGAGCTGACCCACACCCGCAACTCGCAGCTGGCGACCTTCACCCTCAGCCTGGTCGTCCTGGACGCCATCGAGCGCCTGGGCCTCGTCCCGCTGGCCTGCGCCGGGCACTCCCTGGGCGAGTACTCGGCCCTGGTGGCCAGCGGGGCGGTCGCCTTCGAGGACGGCGTCCGGCTGGTCACCGAGCGGGGCGAAGCCATGCAGGCCGCCGCCGAGGAGAACCCGGGCACCATGGCGGCCATCCTGGGGCTGGACGACGACGGGGTCGAGGCCGCCTGTCAGCGGGCCGAGGCCGAGGCCTGGGTGGCCAACTACAACGCGCCCGGCCAGGTGGTGATCGCCGGGTCCCACGAGGCCGTCGAGTCCGCCGGAGCGCTCGCCAAGGAGCTGGGGGCCAGGCGGGTCATGCCGCTCCAGGTCGGTGGGGCGTTCCACACGCCCTTCATGGCTCCCGCCCGGGCCCACCTCCGCAAGGCCCTCTCCGAGGTCACGTTCCACCCGCTGGAGGTGCCGGTGACGGCCAACGTCGACGCCCGGGTCCACCCGGAGGAGACGGAGTGGGCCGGCCTGCTTTCGGCCCAGCTGTGCAGCCCGGTGCGCTGGCGCCAGACCATCGACGCCCTGGCCGCCTCGGCCACGGCCGGGGGGAACCCCAAGGCGGTGGCTTCCTTCGTCGAGATCGGCCCCGGCGGGGTCCTTACCGCCCTGGCCAAGCGGATCGCCCCCGACGCCCGGGCGGTGTCGGTGGCGACCCCAGACGACCTGGATTCCCTGGTCGAGAGCCTGGCCGCCGACAGCCCGCTGCAGGCCTACCACGCCGCCCACCAGGGCGAGCACCTCTACGTGTCGGAACGGGTGGTCGTCAGCCCGATGACGGGCGTGTTCGAACCCGCCCTGTCCGGCGGTGGCGCGGCGATCGTGGTCGGGGACCTGGTGGGCACGGTGAACGACACCGAGGTCCGCAGCCCGTTCGCCGGCGAGGTGATGGGCCTGCTGGCCGTGTCGGGCGAAAGGGTGACCGAAGGCCAGCCGGTGGCCTGGCTGCGAGCAACGGAAGGACCAGGACTCTGATGGGCATCCGCATCGTGGGCTGGGGCGGGGCCCTGCCGGACAAGGTCATAACCAACGCCGACTTCGAGGCCCGCCTCGACACCAGCGACGCTTGGATCACCGAGCGGACGGGCATCCGCGAGCGTCGCCAGGGTGGGACCACGGCCGGGCTGGCCATCGCCGCCGGGCGCGCCGCCCTGGCCAAGGCCGGCCTCACCCCGGCCGACGTCGACCTCCTCGTTCTGGCCACCACCACCCCCGACCAGGCGGTGCCGGCCACCTCGGCCCACGTGTCCTACGAGCTCGGCCTGCGCTGCGGCGGCTTCGACCTCAACGCCGCCTGCGCCGGCTTCGTCTACTCCCTGGTGGCGGCGGCCGGACTAAGCGGCGGGCACATCCAGACGATCCTGCTGATCGGGTCGGAGACCCTGTCCCGCATCACCGACCACGAGGACCGCAGCACCGCCGTGCTGTTCGCCGACGGCGCCGCCGGCGTCGTGATCAAGGCGGTGGACGGACCGGGCGACCTGCTCGGCTGGGAGCTCGGCGTGGACGGTTCGGCCCGGCCCATCCTCTACTGCGACACGGGCGGTTTCATCACCATGGAGGGCCGCGAGGTCTTCCGGCGGGCCGTGCGCCTGACGGTGGAGTCGGCCACTCTGGCCATGGAGCGGGCCGGGGTCACCTCCGACCAGATCAAGCTCTTCGTGCCCCATCAGGCCAATCTCCGGATCATCGAGGCCGTCAACCAGCGCATCGGCATCGACCTCGACCACACCGCCGTGGTCCTGGACCGGACCGGCAACACCTCGTCGGCGTCGATCCCCCTGGCCCTGGCCGAGGCGGCCGACTCCGGACGCCTGTCCACCGGCGACCTGGTGCTCCTGTCGGGCTTCGGCGCCGGCATGACCAGGGCCAGCGCCGTCGTCCGGTGGAACCCGTGACCGCCCGGGGCGCCCGGGGGCCGGCAGCCCCATGAGCCGCAGCGAGGCGTCCGAGCCCTGGTCCAACCGCGTTGTCATGGTGACCGGTGGCACCCGGGGCATCGGCCGCGCCTGCGCCGAGCGGTTCGTCGACGGGGGTGACCGGGTGGTCGCCACCGGTCGCACGGTGGACGGTCCATCCGAGCCGTCGGAGGACGACCGCCTCTGGAACATCGCCTGCGACATCCGCTCCCCCGAGCAGATCGAGACCACGTTCAAGGCGGTCGAGGAGCGCTGGGGGCCGGTGGAGGTCCTGGTGGCCAACGCCGGCGTCACCCGCGACCAGCTCCTCCTGCGCATGGGCGAGGAGGCCTGGGACGAGGTCATCGACACCAACCTGACCGGCACCTACCGGGTGGTGCGCAGGGCGATCGGGCCGATGGTGCGGGCCCACCGGGGCCGGATCGTGGTGGTCTCCTCGGTTTCCGGCCTCGCCGGCCAGGCCGGGCAGGCCAACTACGCCGCCGCCAAGGCCGGCGTCATCGGGTTCGCCCGGTCCGTGGCCCGCGAGCTCGCCAGCCGCCAGGTCCTGGTCAACGTGGTGGCCCCAGGGGCGGTGGAGACCGACATGCTGGCGGCGCTGGGCGAGAAGCAGATGGCCGAAATCACGTCCCGCGTCCCCCTCGGGCGGGTGGCTGATCCCGCCGAGGTCGCCGCCGCCGTAGCCTTTCTGGCCGCGCCGGAGGCGTCCTACATCACCGGGGCCGTCCTCGCCGTCGACGGCGGCCTCGCCATGGGTCACTAGAGCTGTGGGCTAAGGGACCCTCGGTCATCCGGACCGTGGGTCACCGGAGCCATGAGTCGCTAGAACAGGGTCACCAAGAAAAAGGAGCAGTCGGTTGGACCGCGATGCCGCGTTCGAGAAGTTCAGGGCCTCGGCCGTCGAGGTGCTTCAGGTGCAGGCCGATCAGGTGGTGCCCGAAGCTCGCTTCGGGGACGACCTCGACGCCGACAGCCTCGACCTGGTCGAGCTGGTGATGGCGCTCGAGGAGCAGTTCGACATAACCGTCGACGAGTCCGAGCTCGAGGGCGTCGAGACCGTAGGCCAGGCCTTCGACCTGGTCATGTCCAAGGTCGAATGAAGACCACCTACGGCCCCAACGCCACCGGGGCCGACGGCCGCCGGGTCGTCGTCACCGGCATCGGCGTCGTGGCGTCGTGCGGGATCGGCAAGGAGGCGTTCTGGGACGGCCTGTGCCGACCCGGACCGGTGGGCGAGCGCCGGGTGCAGGGCTTCGACGCCGAGCAGTGGTTCGGGCCCAAGGAGGTGCGCCGGGTGGACCGGTTCGCCCAGTTCGCCGTGGCCGCCGCCGAAATGGCCCTGGAGGACGCAGGCAGCCCCGAGGTCGACCCCGACCGGGCCGGGGTCATCATCGGCACCGGGGTGGGCGGGCTCAACACCCTCGAGGAGCAGATCCTCGTGCACCACGAGAAGGGCGCTCGCCGGGTCTCGCCCTTCCTGGTCCCGATGATGATGGCCAATGCCGGCGCCGCCACCGTGTCCATGCGGCGGGGCTACAAGGGCCCGTGCGAGACGACGGTGACGGCCTGCGCCGCCGGCACCCACTCGGTGGGCAACGCCGGCCGCCTGGTGGCCACCGGCCGCTGCGATCTGATGATCGCCGGAGGAAGCGAGGCGTCGATCACCCCGGTGGCGGTGGCCGGCTTCGGCAACATGACCGCCCTGTCGACCAGCGGCATCTCGAGGCCGTTCGACGCCGAGCGGGACGGCTTCGTCATTGCCGAGGGTTCGGCCGTACTGGTGCTCGAGGAGCTGGAGCGGGCCCTGGCCCGGGGCGCCCACATCTACGCCGAGCTGGCCGGGTCGGCCAGCAACGCCGACGCCCACCACATCACCGCCCCCGCCCCCGGCGGTGCCGGCGCCGCCACCTGCATGGAGCTGGCCCTGGCCGACGCCGGCATCAGCCCGTCCGAGGTCAGGCACATCAACGCCCACGGCACCTCGACACCGCTCAACGACGCCGCCGAGGCGGAGGCCATCCTGAAGGTCTTCGGGACACCGGGCCCTCCGGTGACCTCGACCAAGGGGGTGACCGGCCACGCCCTGGGGGCGGCCGGCGCCCTGGAGGCCGCCGCCCTGGCCCTGTCGATCGAGAAGGCCCTGATCCCCCCGACCTCGGGATACGAGCACCCCGATCCGGCCATCAGCCTCGACGTGGTGCACGGCCAGCCCCGCTCCTGGGAGCCCGGACCGGCCCTCTCCAACTCCTTCGGCTTCGGCGGTCACAACGGCTGCCTGGTGATGCGGCCCCTGTAGGAGAGCCCGACAACCCCGGACCGACACGGATCTGCCGCCCGGACCGGCGCACCGGTTCACGAGCGTCCCGGTGCCGCCGCACCGGGGTCTAGGCGTCGGCGATGACGAAGAGGAGGTCGGCCTCACAGGCCGTCTGGCCGCCGACCGAGGCCCGGCCCGAGCCCCGGCCGGCCCGGGCCGACAGCCGGCCCATCTCGACCTCCAGGTCCAGCACGTCGCCGGGCCCGACCTGGCGGCGGAAGCGGGCCGAGTCGATGCCTCCGAAGAGCGGGAGCTTGCCGGCGTAGCGCGGGTCCATGAGCACGGCCACGGCCCCGAGTTGGGCGATTGACTCGACCATGAGAACCCCGGGCAGCACCGGTCGACCGGGGAAGTGACCGGCGAAGAAGTCCTCGTCGCCGCTCAGGCGCCACCGGCCTCTGGCCGCCTTGCCCGGCTCGACCTCGACGATCTCGCTCAGGAGCAGGAAGGGGGGGCGATGGGGAAGGACCTCGTCGGGCCGGATCAATGCTCCCGAACCCACTTCACCAGCCGGGCCGGCGTGTCCTTGGGCGAGATCTTGTACCAGGCCTCCGCCACCTTCCCCTTCCCGTCGATCAGGAAGGCGGAGCGGACGATCCCCATGAACTTGCGCCCGTAGAGGCTGCGCTCCCCCCACACCCCGTACGCCTCGGCGACGGCGTGGTCCTGGTCCGACAGGAGGGGAAAGCCCAGGCCGTACTTGTGGTCGAAAATCTTCTGCCTGTCGGGGGCGTCGGGACTGATGCCGACGACCACGGCGTCGCCGATGTCGCCGCTGACGTCGCGCAACCCGCACGCCTGGGCGGTGCAACCCGGGGTGTCCGCCTTGGGATAGAAGTAGACGAGGTGGGCGCTCTTGCCGGCCTTCAGGGACTCCGCCAGCCGGAACGGCTTGCCCTCCTGGTCGAGCAGCTTGAAGTCGGGGGCCCGGTCGCCGGGGCTGAGCTTGCTCATGGGACCGGACGGTAGCGGCTGGTGGCGCCGGGGCGACCGGTAGCCGGCGGGCCACTTCCAAATCCCCCGCCGCCGGCGCCGAGGCTCGTCATCATGGGCGGGTGGCCGATCTGACCCAGACCCAGCGGACCCGTCTGCGCCGCCGCCCCGACCGGGGCAGCTTCGACCGCCGGACCGTGCGGTCGATCCTCGACGCCGGCCTCATCTGTCACGTCGGCTTCGCCGTCGAGGGCCGCCCGTGGGTCTTCCCCACCACCTATGCCCGGGTCGACGACGACCTCTACCTCCACGGCGCCAACGCCAACTTCGGGCTGCGCAGCCTGGCGTCCGGTGTCGAGGCGTGCGTGACCGTGACGATCCTGGACGGCCTGGTCCTCGCCCGGTCCGCCTTCCACCACTCCATGAACTACCGCTCGGTGATGGTCTTCGGCACCGCCACGGCCGTCGAGGACGCCGGGCAGAAGCGGTCGGCCATGACCGCCATCGTCGAGCACATGGCCCCCGGTAGGTCCCACGACACCCGGCCGCCCTCGGAGAGCGAGCTGCGCTCGACCCTGGTCCTGCGGCTTCCGGTGGACGAGGCCTCGGCCAAGGTCAGGGTGGGGGGCCCGGTGGAGGACGACGCCGACATCGGCATGGGCCACTGGGCCGGGCAGCTCCCCCTCCGGCTGGTGGCCGGCGTGCCCGTCCCCGACCGGCAGGCGCCCTCCGACGATGGGCTGGCCGTGCCCGGTTACCTGCGGGCCTGGTCCGAGCGCCGGAGCGCGCCGCCCCCGCCTGACCCGGCGGCCCCCCACCTGGCGGGCGCCCGGGCCCGGCGCGATACCGTCCCTTACGTGACGGCCACCCCCTCACCCATGGCGCCCGCCGACCTGGGCATCGGCGCCTTCAGTGAGGATCCGCCCTGGACGGTGGACCTCGACGCCCTGGTCTGGCACCGGGGCATCGACTCCCTCCGGGCCCGCACCCACGCCGAGGTCCCCCGGCTCACCCGGCGCCGGCTGCTGCCGCCTGGGGCCAGGGTGGTCAGGGTGGGGGCCCTGCTCGGCCAGGCCATCGGCAGCTGGTACCTGGTCGAGCGCCGGCGGCCCCAGCCCGAGTCCCGCCGGGGCGTGTCGCGCCGGCTGCGACGGGCCTTCGAGCGGCTGGGCCCCACCTACATCAAGCTGGGCCAGATCCTGTCCTCGGGCGAGGGCATCTTCCCCGAGGAGCTGGTCGGCGAGTTCAAGCTCCTGCGCGACCGGGTGCCGGCCGAGCCCTACCAGGCCGTGCGCCAGATCATCGAGGAGGACCTGGGGCGCCCGCTCGAGTCGGTGTTCACCGACTTCGCCACCACCCCTCTGGCGGCGGCATCCATCGCCCAGGTCCACACCGCCCGCCTGCGCCCGGAGATCGCCGTCGGAGGCGGGCGCGAGGTCGTGGTCAAGGTTCAGCGCCCCACGGTGGCGTCGCTGGTGAGGATGGATCTGGCCGCCATGAGCTGGATCGCCCCGGCCCTGGTCGGGCGCATCCCGGTCACCGCCCTGGCCAATCCCCCCGCCCTGGTGGAGCTGTTCGCCGAGACGATCGTCGAGGAGCTCGACTTCCGCCTCGAGGCGGCCAACATGCTCGACGTGGCCCGCATCCTGGCCGAGACCCAGCAACGCTCGCTGGTGGTGCCCCGCCCCCACCCCGAGCTGGTCACCCGCCGGGTCCTGGTCATGGAGCGCCTCGACGGCTTCGCCTTCGACGACGTCGCCGGCATGAAGGCGGCCGGCATCGACACCTCGGCGGTGGTGCGGGCGGGCATGGTCGCCTTCCTCGAGGGGGCCATGATCTTCGGTGTCTTCCACGGGGATCTCCACGGGGGCAACCTGTTCGTGCAGGAGGGCGGCCGGGTGGCCCTGCTGGACTACGGCATAACCGGCCGCCTCGACGAGCGCCGGCGGCTGGCCTTCCTGCGGCTGCTCATGGGAGGCACCACCAACGACGTGCACGCCCAGATGGAGGCGCTGCGCGACCTGGGGGCCCTCCCGTCCGACTGCGACCTCGACGCCGTCATCCGCGACCTCGGCCTCGACCGGCCGCCCAAGGACCCCACGCTGATGACGGCCGACGAGCTGACCGCCGAAATCCGCGAGCTGACCAAGGCGCTTCTCAGCTACGGCGCCCGCATGCCCAAGGAGCTGATGCTCTTCGTCAAGGACATGCTCTTCCTCGACAACGCCCTGGCCACCCTGGCCCCCGACGTCAACATCTTCGAGGAGATCGCCCAGATCGCCACCTACTTCGCCACCCGCCACGGCGAGCGGATCGCCGCCGACGTCGGCATCGATCCCCGCTCTGTTCCCATGGACCTTTCCGGCATGAAGGCGTCCTTCGGGCTGACCGAGGATGTCGAGTCCCTGACCTACCGCGACCTGCAGAAGCGGCGCCAGATCATCCAGCGCCGGATGGAAGAGCGCCGGCGGCGCTGAGCGCCGTGCAATCCGCGCCGGCGCCGAGGGGCAAGGATCCCACCGTGGCCGCCGGACCCACTCCGCCCGAAACGGAGACCGCCGAGCCGCCCCGGGTGAGCCGGGCGGTCCGGGCGGCCCAGGAGGCCCTCGGCCGCCACCCCCGCGACCTGGCGCGCCTGGCCCTGGCCACGGCCGTGGTGGCGGTCGGCTTCCTCAGCGCCAACCGCCACGGGGTGGACCCCCTCGAGGCCGCCATCTACCGCGACATATCGCGCCTGCCGGCGGGCCTGGCCCCGGTCTCCCGCTACCTGTCCGACGCCGGCTCGGTGGCCGCCATCGCCGTGGTGGCCGGGGTCGCCCTGTTCCTCCGCCGGCTGCGGGCGGGGACCAAGCTGGTGCTGGCCGGCACCGGCGGGTGGGCGGCCGGCCACCTGCTACGGGTCTTCGCCCCGATGCGGGACGTGGCCACCGGCCGGCTGGTGCCGGGGACCAACCACCAGCTGGTCGTGCACTCGGTCTTCCCGTCCGACCACATGGCGGTGGCGGCGGCCATGGCCACCGTGGCCACCCCCTACCTGCCCCGGACCCTTCGTCCGCTGATCCTGCCGCTGATCGCCCTGGTGGCCCTGTCCCTTGACTTCACCGGCCAGCAGCTGGCCCTCAACATCGTCACCGGCGCCTTCATCGGCTGGTGGGTGGGGACGGCGACCCACTTCGCTGCCGGGGCCCCCGGCCGGGCCACCTCGACCAGGGTGGTGGAGCAGGCTCTCCACGTCGCCGGCATGGAGCCGCTCAAGGTGGTCGAGCTGCGCAGCCGCCCGTTCGGGCCCATGCACTTCGAGGCCCAGACCAGGTCGGGCTGCTGTCTGGCGGTGGAGGTGGTCAGGCGGGGCCAGCGCCGGGCCGGCTGGTCATACCGCCTGCGGCGCCTGCTGGCCTCCCTGGAGGTCGACGACGAGCCCGGCCTCTCCTCCCCCGGCCACGAGGTCGACCACGAGGCGTTCGTGACCCTGCTGGCCGACCGGGCCGGGGTGCGCACGCCGCCGGTGATGATGGCCGGTGACCTGGGTCACGGCCCGGCCCTGATCGTCCGCCAGAAGGTGGAGGGTCACCGCCTCTCCCAACTCCACGCCGGCGACTGCCACGACGCCATGCTGGACGAGATCTGGCGCCAGGTCAGCCAACTGGGCGAGGCCCGCATCGCCCACCACGACCTGCGCGCCGACAACGTCCTCATCGACGCCAAGGGCGAGCCGTGGATCCTCGACTTCGCCTTCGCCCGGGCGGGGGCGGCCGACGGACCCCTGGCCCAGGACCTGGCCGAGACCCTGGTCTCCCTCGCCTCGGTCGTGGGCATCCCACGGGCGGTCCAGTCGGCCCGCCGCAGCCTCCCCGACGCCCGCCTGCGCTCCGCCCTCACCTACCTCCAGCCCCTGGCCCTGCCGGCGCGCATCCGGGCCCAGCTCGGCGGACAGCGCTCGCTGCTCGCCGACCTGTCCACCGAGGTGGCCAAGACTGTGGGCGAACCCCGGCCCTCCTTCCGGCCCCGCATCCGGGCCAGCACCGTCCTGGCCCTGGCCGTCGGGGGTGGCGCCGTCTACCTGCTGCTGCCCCAGATCGGCACCGTGCCGAGGCTGCTCGACGCCGTCCGCCACGCCGACTACTGGTGGCTGGTGGCCGCCTTCGTGGCCGGCGCCATCACCTTCCCCATGGCCACCGCCTCCTACATCGGCGCGGTGAAGCGGCCGCTCCCGTTCTGGCGCACCACCCTGGTCCAGCTGGCCTCCGCCTTCACCAGCCGGCTGACCCCCGGGGGGGTCGGGGGCATGGGCCTCAACATGATCTACCTGCAGGGCATCTCCACCCCCCGCAGCGAGGCCATCGGCTCAATCGCCGTCAACCAGTCCGCCGGCGTGGTCGTCCACGCCAGCCTGTTCTTCATATCGGTGGCGGTCATCGGCGCCAGCGGGGTGATCGGCAAGGTCCCCCTCCCGACCGGCTGGCCGGTCCTGGCGGCGGTCGTCGGGGTGCTGGTCGGCACCGGCGCCTTCCTCGGCTCGCCGCTGGGGCGGCGGCGGGTGCTCAAGCCGACCATCCGGGTGGGGCGCGACCTGTTCGGGGTGCTGCGCCAGCCCGCCCGGGCCCTGGCCCTCTTCGGCGGCTCGGCCGGGGTGACCCTGGGCAATGCCGCTGCCCTCGCCGCCACCCTGGCCGCCTTCGACAGCCACTTCTCGGTGGTGTCGGTGATGGCCGTTTACGTCGGTGGCGCCGCCATCGCCTCGCCGGCGCCCACCCCGGGCAATCTGGGGGCGGTCGAGGCGGCCCTGGTGGCCGGCCTCACCAGCATCGGCATCCACTCCGAGCCGGCGGTGGCCTCCGTCCTGTCGTTCCGGCTGTTGACCTTCTGGCTCCCGATCCTGCCCGGACTGGCGGCCTTCCGTTACCTGCAGCACCGCCGGCGGGTCTGAGCCGGCCGGTCTGAGCCGGCGCTCAGCCGGCCGGGTTGCGCTTCGGCCTCACCCCGCTCTGGTGCAGCCGCTCGATCAGCCAGGAGACCGAGTCGGGCTTGCTCATCTCCTCCTGCCAGCCGGCCAGCGCCTCGTCGAGCTGCCGACGGTCCGGCACCACCCCGAGGAGCCCGACCGTCACCGAGCTGGTGGGCATCGGCATGGTGAACACGCCGTCGAAGAAGTCCACCAGCTGCTCGCTGGGCTCGCGCATGACGTACAGCTCGCCCGTGTCGACCACCCAGGACAGCTCGTAGCGGACCCCGGCGGCGTCGTGCCAGTCCTGCCCGTACTCGAACTCCTCGGAGGACCGGCGTCTCTCGTCGGCGGCGTAGAACTCCTCTATGTCCACGGCCGGGACCATAACGTGATAGGGAGGGCCGGGCAGGGAACAACCGCAGGATGCGACCGGAGGCCACCTTGAGCGAGCGCCAGCCGACCACCGCCGACCACGATGTCTGGCACGAGCTGGCCCAGCAGCTGCGGGTCGACTCCATCCGGGCCAGCGCCGCCGCCGGCTCCGGCCATCCCACCTCATCCATGTCGGCGGCCGAGCTGATGGCCGTGCTGCTGGCGGGCCACCTCCGCTACGACTTCGACGACCCGGCCAACCCGGCCAACGACCACCTGATCTTCTCCAAGGGTCACGCCTCGCCGCTGCTGTACTCCATGTACAAGGCGGCCGGGGCCATCAGCGACGAGGAGCTGCTCAGCTTCCGCAAGTTCGGCAGCCCCATCGAGGGCCATCCCACCCCGATCCTGCCCTGGGTCGACGTGGCCACCGGCTCGCTCGGCTTCGGCCTGCCCGTCGGGGTCGGGGTGGCCCTGGCCGGCAAGCGCCTCGACCGCCTCGACTACCGCGTCTGGGTGCTCTGCGGCGACAGCGAGATGGCCGAGGGTTCCATCTGGGAGGCCTTCGAGCACGCCGGCTTCGAGAACCTCGACAACCTGACCGTCATCGTGGACGTCAACCGCCTGGGCCAGCGGGGCCCCACCATGCACGGGTGGGAGCTGTCCTCCTACTCCCGCCGGGCCGAGGCCCAGGGCTGGAACGCCATCGAGATCGACGGCCACGACGTCGCTGCCGTCGACGCCGCCTACCGCCAGGCGGTGGCCACCGAGGGCCGCCCCACCGTCATCGTGGCCCGCACCCACAAGGGCAAGGGGGTCAAGGCGGTGGACAACCAGGAGAACGCCCACGGCAAGCCCCTCGACCACCCCGAGGAGGCCATCGCCGAGCTGGGGGGCGAGCGCCACATCGCCGTGCGGGTACAGGCGCCGGCGGCCGACGGCAAGCCCCACCAGTTCCCGACCGGCGGCGGTCAGCTCCCCCGCTACCAGCTCGGGGGCAAGATCTCCACCCGGAAGGCATATGGCGAGGCCCTGGCCGCCGTCGGCAACGTCCGCTCCGATGTGGTCTGCCTCGACGGCGAGGTGAGCAACTCCACCTACGCCGACATCTTCCACTCCGCCCACCCCGAGCGCTTCTTCGAGATGTACATCGCCGAGCAGCAGATGGTCGCCGCCGCCGTGGGCATGCAGGTCCGGGGCTGGGTCCCCTTCGCCTCCACCTTCGCCGCCTTCCTCACCAGGGCCTACGACTTCGTGCGCATGGCCGCCGTCAGCCGGGCCCGACTCAACCTGGTTGGCTCCCACGCCGGGGTCTCGATCGGTCAGGACGGACCGTCGCAGATGGGTCTCGAGGATCTGGCCGCCTTCCGGGCCGTGCACGGCTCGACCGTGCTTTACCCGTCGGACGGCAACCAGACCGCCAAGCTCGTCGAGGCCATGGCCGACGCCCCCGGCATCGCCTACCTGCGCACGACCCGGGCCGACACCCCGGTGATCTACGGACCGGAGGAGACCTTCGCCATCGGCGGGTCAAAGGTCCTGCGCTCGTCCGGCTCGGACGCGGTGACACTGGTGGCGGCCGGCATAACCCTGTTCGAGGTGCTCGAGGCCGCCGAGCGCCTGGCCGGCGAGGGGATCTCCGCCCGGGTGATCGACCTGTACTCGCTCAAGCCGGTCGACACCGCCACCCTGGTCGAGGCGGCCCGAGCCACCGGGGGCAGGATCATCACGGTGGAAGATCACTGGGCCGAGGGCGGGTTGGGCGCCGCCGTCGTCGACGCCCTCGCCGGCGAGGGGCTCAGCCTGACGGTCGTCCGCCTGGCAGTGCGGGAGATGCCCACCTCGGGCACGCCGCAGCAGCTGCTGGCGTCCGCCGGCATCGACGCCGACCACGTGGTGGAGGCGGTCCGCCGGCTGGTCTCGTAGCCGGCACCTCAAGGGTTCCGGCCCAGGCACAGCCCGGCGCCTGACGGCGCCAGCCATGGCGGTTGTCGGATACGAGGTGGGGTACGGTGACCACGCATGCCTCCCCCCAGCCGCGAATGGGCCGAGTTCCGTCGTCAGGTCGACGACGCCGTCCTGGTCTGCTTCGCGATGGTGCGGGAGAGCATGTCGCGGGCCACCGCCGCCCTCCTCGACCAGGATGCGGGCCGGGCCAGGTCGGTAATCGCCGAGGATCGGCAGGTGGACGAGCACTGCGCCGCCCTGACCGGCCTCATCAAGGAGCGGCTGGGCGACGTGGCCGGCCGGCCGGCCGAGCTGGAGGAGCTCGTGGCGATCCTCCAGATGATCCCCGAGCTGGAGCGCAGCGCCGATCTGGCCGAGCACGTCGCCCGCCGGGCCCTCGATGGCCTCGGAGCGGGAATCACACCCAGGTCGCGGGGCCTGATCCAGTCGATGGGCGAGACCGCCGTCGACATGTGGCGCACCGCCTCCAACGGCTACCAGGAGCGCTCCCGCGACGCTGGCTTCACCCTCGCCGAGGCGGACGACGAGCTGGACAACCTGGCCGCCGCCCTGGTGGAAGAGGCAATCGGCTCCCACATGGACCCCGGCCTCGCCGCCCAGCTGACCCTCCTGGCCCGCTTCTACGAGCGCTTCGGTGACCACGCCGTCAACCTCGGACGGCGGGTGGAGGCGATGGTGGCCCCCCGGCGCATCGCCACCGCCGCCCTGCTGGTCAACCGGACACGGTCGGAGTCAACCGGGGCCCCGAAGGGATGGCGGCGGCTCGTGCGCTCCCTGACCCAGCTGCGCATCATCCCCCACGACGACGCCTTCTTCGACCTGTTCAGGGCCGCCGCCGGCAACGCCCGTGAGTGTGCCGACGAGCTGCGCAAGATGGTTGCCTCGTTCGACGACGTCGACATCCACTACCAGAACATCAAGCGCTTCGAGCGTCGGGGGGACCAGATCACCATCGACCTGTTGCGCAGGCTCGACTCCAGCTTCGTCACCCCCTACGACCGCGAGGACATCCACGCCCTGACCGAGGAGCTCGACGACGTGGTCGACGACATCTTCGCCGTGGCCGAGCTGATCGAGCTGGTTCAGGTCGACAGGCCCCTGTCCGACTTCCCGGAGCTGGCCGATGTGCTGGTGGCCATGGCCGGCGAGCTGGAGGAGCTGATCGGCTGCCTGCAGACCAAGACGGGCACCCGCTACCGCCTCGAACGGATCGAGGCACTGGAACGGGAGGGCGACGCCATCTACCGCCGACTGATGGCCCGGCTCTTCAGCGGCGAGTACGAGGCCCTCGACGTCCTGCGGTGGAAGGACATCGTCCAAGCCCTCGAGAACTCGCTCAACACCATCGAGGACGTCTCCGACGTCATCGAGTCGATCCTGGTCAAGAGCTCCTGAGCCCTCAGCGCCCGGTGGCGGCGTGAACCAGGTGGTAGACGACCCAGGCAGTGGCCCCCGCCCCCGGAATAGTCAGGATCCACGCCAGCACCACCTCACGGGCGACGCCCCAGCGCACGGCCAGCAGCCTCCTGGTGCTGCCTGCCCCCATGACCGTCGAGGTGATGACGTGGGTGGACGACACGGGCATGGCGTAGGCGTAGGCCGAGAACAGCAGCACAGCCGACGCCGAGGTCTGGGCGGCGAAGCCCCGGGGCGGGTCGAGCGCGGTGATGCGGCTCCCGAGCGTGCGGATGATCCTCCATCCACCCGCGAGGGTGCCCAGGCCCATCGCCAGCGCCGCCGCCAGGATCACCCATATGGGCACTCGGAAGCCCACCAGGTGACCGGTGGTCACCAGCGCCAGGGTGATCACCCCCATCGTCTTCTGGGCGTCCTGGGTTCCATGGCTCCACGACATCGCCGCCGTGGAGAAGGTCTGGGCCGCCCGGAACCCCCGGTTGACCCCGGCCGGGCGGGCCCGCCGGAAAGCCCACAGGATCCCGACCATCAGGACGAAGCCGAGGACGAATCCGATCAGCGGAGAGGCGGCCATCGGTATCACCACCTTGCTCACCAGACCGTGCCATTTGACGCCGGTGCCGGCGCCCAGCGCCGCACCGGTCAGGCCTCCGATCAGTGAGTGGGTCGACGAGGAGGGAAGCCCGAGGGCCCAGGTGATGAGGTTCCAGGCGATCCCGCCGATCAGGGCCGAGAAGACGATCACCAGGCCATGGCTGCCGGCCGGTGAGTTGATGATCCCCTTGCCCACGGTGGCCGCCACCTTGGTGGACACCAGGGCGCCCACCACGTTGAGGGCGGCCGCCATGCCGAGGGCGGTGAGCGGACGCAGGGCGCGGGTGGATATCGACGTCGCTACGGCGTTGGCTGCGTCGTGGAAGCCGTTGGTGAAGTCGAAACCCAGCGCAACGACGACCAGGATGATCAGACCGGCGGTCTGCATCCGGGCCCGGTGGTGACGAGCACCGGCTCACCTTAGAGCCCTACAGGCGGCGCAGCTTCCACGAGAGGGGGGCGGGGTCGATCGTGCCCGTGGCGGCCACGGGGATCGACCCGCTCTGCTCGCCCAGGCGGACATCGAGCACACCGAGCCTGGTGCCAGCCCTCACCTTCCCGCCGAGGTCGGTGCGGATGTGCAGCGAGTCGTTCACCGACAGCCCGCCCCAGCCGAGGAAGAACGCCCCCGAGGTGGTGGCCACCCCGACCTTCCGTGCCCACGGGGCGGCGATGGAGGCGACCCTCACGCCCGCCGACGCCGCCGTCACCACCTGCACCGCCGCCCCGGCGGCGTCGATGAGGGCCCGACCGACCGTCAGGGCCGTCTGCAGGATCGGGGTGGCGTGCTGGGCGAGCACGGCCCCGACGATGAGCACCGGCCTGGTCCCGACCTGCCGGCGGGCGGCGAAGAGGAAGTTGCCCCCGGCCGCGCCGGTGGAGCCGGTCTTTATGCCTACGATCCCGTCCCGCCCGACCAGGTTGTCGTAGTTGAACACCGTGCCCGCCACCGGGAAGGTCGCCTGCGGCATGGCGACGATCGAGGCCAGCACCGGAAGCTGCATCACCTTCTGGCCCAGGACCACCTGGTCCACCGCCGTGCTCACCGAGTTGGAGTCGAGACCGACGGCGTCGGCGTAGTGGGTGTGGCTCATACCCAGGGCTGCGGCGGCGCTGTTCATCTTCGCCACGAAGGCGGCGGCGCTGCCCGCGTCCCAGACCGCCAGGGCGGAGGCGATGTTGTTGGCCGACGGCACCAGCAGGGCCTCGAGCGCCTGGCGCTCGGTCAGCTGCTCGCCGGCGGCCACCTTGAGCTCCGACTCACCCTGGGCCAGCCCGGCCTGGGCCGAAGCGGCGTCCCCCGCCGACATGGTGATCGCCGGACCTTGAGCGGCCCCGGCCAGGGGATGGTCGGAGACCACCACATAGGCGGTCATCACCTTGGTCAGGGAGGCGATGGGGAGCGCCTGGTCGCCCCCCGACTGGCCCAGGCTCCCGATGCCCTCCACCGACACCGTTGCCTGGCCGCTCGGGGGCCAGGGCATCGAGGGCGCCGGTCCGGGCACGGTCAGGCGGGCAGGAATGGTCGTGGTGACGGCGAGGGCGGGAGCCGCCCGCACCAGTTGGACCACCACCCCGGCCCCGGCCAGGACCACGACGGCCAGCACCACGACCCCGACGGTCCGCAGCCGGGGCAGCCGGCGCCGGCCGCGGCCCCAGTCCATGTGGCGAGAGTCGAACGGTCGCAGCGAGGCACCTCTGGTCGCAGGAGGGGCAACAGCATGCCCCACGGCCGTCGCCCGCCCCGGGACCGGGGCATAGGGTCTGGCCGTGGAAGCCCTACGCACCCCCGACGACCGCTTCGCCGGCCTGCCCCAGTTCGACTTCGGCCCCCGCTATGTCGAGGTGTCCGACACCGAAGGCGGCCAGCTGCGCATCCACTACCTCGACGAGGGCGACCCCGACGCCCCGGCCGTGCTGTTGATGCACGGCGAGCCGTCCTGGTGCTTCCTGTACCGCCGGATGATCCCGGTGCTCACCGGCGCCGGCCTGCGCTGCATCGCCCCGGACCTGGTCGGCTTCGGCCGGTCGGACAAGCCCACCAGGCGGGAGGACTACAGCTACGCCCGCCACGTCGGCTGGATGCGGGAGGCGCTGTTCGAGCGCCTCGACCTCGGGGACCTCACTCTGGTTGGTCAGGACTGGGGCGGGCTGATCGGCCTGCGGCTGGTGGCGGCCGACCCCGACCGGTTCAGCCGGGTGGTGGTGGCCAACACCGGGCTACCCACCGGCGACCAGCCCATGTCCGAAGCCTTCCTGGCCTGGCAGCGCTACTCGCAGGAGACGCCCAACTTCCACGTCGGCGGCATCGTCAGGGGCGGGTGCGTCACCGAGCTTGATCCCGACGTCGTCGCCGCCTACGACGCCCCCTTCCCCGACGACAGCTACACGGCCGGGGCCCGGATGTTCCCGCTCCTGGTTCCGACCACGCCGGACGATCCCGCCGCCGAGGACAACCGGCGGGCGTGGGAGGCCCTGCGGTCGTGGGAGAAGCCGCTGCTAACCGCCTTCTCCGACTCCGATCCGGTCACCGGGGGCGGCCACCGCCTGTTCCAGGAGCAGGTGCCGGGGGCCAAGGGCCAACCCCACACCACCATCGGCGGTGCCGGCCACTTCCTGCAGGAGGACCGAGGCGAGGAGCTGGCCCGGGTGGTGGCCGACTTCGTCGCCGCCACCTCCTGACCGGACCTGCTCGTTCCGACCGGCCCGGCGCCCGGGCCCCGATCAGGTCGGCTCGGGGACAGCGGTCGGCGCCGCCTCGTCCAGCCACTCCGTGGCCCGCACCAGGGCGGGCCAGCCACTGTCCTCTTCGCGGATCCGGTGCTCGGCCCGGCCCCCGCCCCGCAGACCGAACAACCGCTTGGCCAGCAGGAGGTAGGCCACGATGACCAGGTTGATCACCAGGGTGATGATCTTGAGGGCGCTGGCCTTGCCGGCTATCTCGTAGAGCTCGAAGGGGACCAGCGCCAGGGTGGCGAGGAAGGTGAGGTACTCGGCCCACCGCTTGGTGAACCACAGCCCGACCATTTCCGCCGTCTCCAGGGCGCCGTAGGCGATGACCACGGCACCGGCCTCCCGCAGGTGGGTGGGCGTGATCCGGAAGACGCTGCGCAGCTTGCCCAGCACCCCGTTGTGGGACACCGGACCGCCGCCGGCGGCCTGCAGGGCGTCGACGATCCGGTTGAAGTCGCGCTGCAGGGTGTGCTGGTTTCCGGCCACCACGAAGATGGCCACCGCCAGCGCCGTCAGGATCACCACGTGGACCAGGCGGTCGACGGCGATGAGGCGCAGCACCCAGCGGTCGCGCAGCGGCCGGCCGCGGAGGGGAACCTCGATGGAGGTCAGCTCGGGCAGGCGCTCACGGGCCGGCTGCTGCGGCACCGGCTCGGGGTGCCAGGCGTCGCAGCGCAGGCAGCGGTGCCAGCGGAACCGCCCCGAGGGATCGGGCCTGACCACGATCGAGTCCTCCGGCCCGACCTGGGCGGCGTCCAGCCCGACCAGGACGTGGCCGCTCATCCCGCAGGTGACCAGCTCCCAGCCCCGCCGCCTCCTCGCCACCCGAGGATGCTGTCACAACTTCGGTCAGACGCCCGGACCCAGACTGGAGGGGACGCACACCAGCTCGGTCCTGACCTCGACGCCCGGATCCCCCAGCTCGGCCACGGCGAAGCTGACGTGCAGGCACCAGCCGGAGCCTTTGGTGATGGCCACCAGCTTGGCCATCCGTTCGAGCAGCTGGGCCCGCACCTTTTCGGCGGCGTCGCCGGGAATGTCCCAGGCGAGGAGCACACGGTCGACCAACCCGCCGGCGGAATCGTCGCCGGCGAGCTGCGGGCCCAACCACAGCTCCGACCTCTTCAAAGGGGGACCTCCGTCCGAACCGAGGCCCCAGCCCCGCCAGTCTGCCTGCTCCGGCCCCGGAATGCACGGGGTGACTCGACGGCGGGCGCCGGTGCCCGGGCAGTTGCCGACCGTTCGACCGTTTCGTACCGGCACCGGCCGCCGTTCGCCCGGTTCGGCGCCCGCCGACGGGGCGGGCCATGCTGGGGGCGTGGACACCGGGCCGGGCGAGTCGGGCGCGGGGCGGCGGGCGGCCGGCCGGGGCCGGACCAAGATCGTGGCGACCATCGGCCCCGCCTCGGAGAGCCCAGGCACCCAGGCCGCCATGGCGGCGGCGGGAATGGACGTGGCCCGGGTGACCCTGGCCCACGGCGCCACCGAGGAGGCGGTGGCGAGGGTGCGGGGCCTGCGCCGGGCCGTGCCCGACGTGGCGATTCTGGCGGACCTGCCCGGTCCCAAGATCCGCACCAGCCCCTTCCCGGTGGGCGGGGTGAGCCTCGCCCCGGGGGCGGAGGTGACCCTGGTGACCGCCGGCTCGGCCGGCGACGAGGCCTCGGCCAGCCGCATCCCGGTCTCCCACCCCGGCCTTCTCGACGGGCTGGAGGCCGGCGACCGGGTGGCGCTGGGCGACGGCGGGGTGTCCCTGAGGGTGGTGGGGAACCGCCCCGAAGGGGTGCTGGCGAAGGTGGAGTCGGGCGGGCGCCTGCAGGGCCGGCCCGGGGTCACGGCGCCGGCCGGGCGCCTGGCGCTGCAGACCCCGACGCCGGAGGACCTCGAGCGGGTGGAGGTCCTGGTGGCCGAGGACGTCGACGCCATCGCCATCTCCTTCGTCTGCTCGGCGAGCGACGTCGTGGCGGTGCGCAACGCCGCCGAACGGGCCGCCGCCCGCAGCCGGCGGGCGGTCCCCATGCTGGTGGCCAAGATCGAGACGCCCGAGGCGATCGCCGATCTCGACGCCATCGTCGACACCGCCGACGCCGTGATGGTCGCCCGCGGCGACCTCGGCGTGCGGATGGCCATCGAGGACATCCCCCACTCCCAGAAGCGCATCATCCGCTCGGCGGTGCACTACGGCAGGCCGGTGATCACCGCCACCCAGATGCTCGAGTCCATGGTGACGGCCACGTCGCCCACCCGGGCCGAGGTCACCGACGTGGCCAACGCCGTGCTGGACGGCACGTCGGCGGTGATGCTGTCGGGGGAGACGGCGGTGGGCGTCGACCCGGCCGGGGTGGTGGCCACCATGGCCCGCATCACCAGGCGGGCCGAGGCCGACTTCGACTACCTGGGCTGGGGCTCCAACCTGGGCGCCCACGCCGTCGCCGGGGGGCCCTCCTCGACCGCCCGGATCACCGCCGCCATCACGGCGGCGGCCTGGCGGGCAGCGGTGGAGGAAGACGCCGTCGCCATCATCGCCTGCACCCGCACCGGGGCCACCGCCCGGGCCATCTCCCGCTTCCGCCCGCCGATGCCGATCGTCGGAGCGACCCCGTCCGAGCGCACCGCCCGACAGCTAGCCCTGAGCTGGGGGGTCGAAGCCCTCCTCGTCGGAGAGGCGTCCCGCACCGACGAGATCGTCTGGTTCGCCGTGCAGGACGCCGTCCGGGCCGGCTTCGCCGCTCCGGGCGACGTGGTGGTGGTGCTGGCCGGCTCACCCAGCGAGGACGAGCCCACCACCGACACCCTGCGCCTGGTCCGGGTGCACTGAGCTCGCCCGCCGGACCTCAGGGGGCCGGGCTCGACGTCATCCGGCCATCACCGTCGCGGCCAGCGCCATCCGATGGTCCTTGGTCCAGGGCGGCCCCAGCCGGGCCCGGGGGCCGTGCAGCACGTCGGCCGCCCGCTCCCCCAGCAGGCGGGCCGCCTGGCCCTCCACGGCCGAGGCGTCGTAGAGGTGGACGGCCCAGCCCCGTTCCTGGCCCAGCTCGGCCAGCACCTGGAGGTACATGACCGAGTCGGCCCTCGAGGCGAAGGGCGCCCGACGCTGGGCGGCGATGTCGTCGGGGAAGTCGGGAGGCCACGAGCGCAGCGACATCGACACCACCGGCTCGGGCAGGGCGGCGGCGAGGTCGGCCAGGGCGGCCGAGGTCGCCCGCACGACCGAGGCCCGCACCTTCGCCACCAGGGCGGCGGCGCCGGCGTCGTCGAGGGCCTGCACCTCGTGCTCGACAGGGGCGGCCGGCATGCCCGGCTCTATCAGCTCGATGCGGCGCCGATCGACCACGTGGTGGCCCTCCGATGCGGTGACCGCCACCGCCCAGCCCAGGTGGTGGGCGATCCCCAGCCGCATGCTCCCCATTGTGGACCGTGTCGGGCCCACCAGGTCCGGGCGGGCGCATCCGGCCCGCCCCCAGGGCCGGCATCAGGCCGGAGCGGCGGACCCCCGGCGCTCGGACAACGGATGCACGTTTTCGGGGACGGGGCAGTTCCAGGCCTGGATCCAGTCAGGAATGAGACCGGCCGCCATGGGCCGGGCCAGGAAGTAGCCCTGAGCGGCGTCGCAGCCCATCCGCTGCAGGCGGCCCCAGGTCAGCTGGTCCTCCACCCCCTCGGCCACCACGGCCAGGCCGAGGCTGTGGGCGAGATCGATGCTGGCCTTGACGATGGCCTGGCGGTCGGGGGCCGCCGGCATGTCGATGACCAGGGACTTGTCCAGCTTGAGCTCGTGCACCGGCAGGCTTCCCAGCCGCGACAGGGACGAGTACCCGGTGCCGAAGTCGTCCACCGACAGGCGGACCCCGAGCTCGGCCAGATGCTCCAGCTGCTCGGCGCTCCGGGTGGAGTCGGCCATGGCCGCCGTCTCGGTGATCTCGAGGGTCAGCCCGGTCGGATCGGCGCCACTGGAGCGGAGGCATTCGGCGACCCGCTCGGCGAAGGCGGGATCGGCCAGGTTGCGGGTGGAGATGTTCACCGCCACCGCCAGGTCGAGACCGGTGCCGTGCCAGCGGGCCTGCTGGGCCAGGGCGGTGCGGATGACCCACATGGTGAGCGGGTCGATCAGGCCCGAGTGCTCGGCGGCGGGGACGAACTCGTCCGGGAACACCGTCCCGTACAACGGGTGGTTCCAGCGCAGCAGAGCCTCCACGCTTCCGGCCCGGCGGCTGCCCATCTCCGCCTTGGGCTGGTAGACGAGCTCCAGCTGGCCCTCCGCTATCGCTGCCCGCAGCTCGCCCAGCAGGGCCAGGCGGCGGGGGCTGTAGGGGTCGTCCGGAGCGGCGTAGAGGGCGACCCCGGCCCGGCGCTGCTTGGCGGCGTACATGGCCACCTCGGCCCGCTGCATCAAGAGGCTGACCACAGCGCCGTGCTCGGGGCAGGCGGCGATGCCCACGCTGGCCTCCACCCGCAGGGACATCCCCTGCACGTCGAGGGGCTGGCCCACCGTCTCCCGCAGCAGCTCGGCGAGGACCAGGCTGTCGCCGTTGGCGCCGGCCGGGGCCAGCACGGCGAACTCGTCGCCGCCGAGCCGGGCCACCAGGCAGTCCTCGCCCGCTGCGGCCGCCAGCCGCTCACCGGTCCTGATGAGGACGGTGTCGCCGACGTCGTGGCCCAGGGTGTCGTTGATCTCCTTGAACAGGTCCAGGTCCATGAGCAGGACGGCGAAACGGGGGTCGGACTGGCCCAACCGCTCGCCGAGGGCCTCGGTGAACATGTCGCGGTTGGCCAGCTCGGTGAGCCGGTCATGGGTGGCCCGGTGCTGCTTGTGGGTGGCCTCGGCCCGCAGCTGCTCGACCAGCTCGGTGCGGCTGATGGCCATCCCCGCCGCTCCCGCCAGGGCCTCAAGCAGCCGGAGCTCGGCCTGGTCGAAGGTGGTGTTGTCGCCCACCCGGTCGGCCGCCACCAGGGTCCCCACGAAACCATCGTCCCCCCGGATCGGGACGGCCATGGCGTCCTTGGCCCCGGCGAGGACGGGCTCGACCTCCCGCTGGGAGCCGGCCGCCCTGGCCCCCAGGCTCATCCAGGCCGCCCTCCAGCCGCGGCTCGCTGGTCGGGCCAGCACCGCTATCCCCGACCGCCGTTGCAGCACGGCTGACTCGAGGTCGTCGAGGTCGGCCTCCTCGCAGCGCGTGCCGCCCTCGTCGTAGCTCAGCCGGCACCAACCGTCGCCCGTGTCCAGGGTGAGCCAGCACCGGCGGGCCCGCAGCACCTCGGCCGTGCGCCTGGCCACCAGCTCCAGCAGCGCCTGGCTGGGCATGACCGTGGCCAGCTCCTCGGTGAAGCTGTACAGCAGCTCGAGGTTGGCGTACCGGCGCCGCAGCCGGTGGTAGAGCCGGTGAACGCCGGCGGCGATGACCACCAGCAGGACGAGGAGCACGGCGCCCCACCGGTTGACCCAGAGCACCCCGACCGAGATCAGGCCCAGGCCGGTGGAGGTCAGCAGCAGGGCCGGGCCGGCCACCGCCAGCTCGCCCATCATGGACCGGTTGGGCCGTCCGGCTGTCAGCCAGATCACCCCGACGATGGCGGCGTCCCCGACCGCCTGGGCGGCGGTGGTGGCCGCCAGCAGCGCCAGCCAACCGCGACCGCTGGTGGGGCTCGCTCCGCCGAGACTGGCGTGGAACACGACGATGGCGCAACAGGCCCTCAGCACCTGCTGGGCCAGGTTGAACACCAGCTTCACCGGCGCCTGGCGCCGGCGCAGCCCCATCGAGGCGATGGTGGCGCTGGCCCGCCCAAGCAGGAACCCGGCCGGGCTGCAGTAGACGAGGGCCACCACGATCACCACGCCCATGAGGCTCAGGGTGTGACTCTGGTCGCGGAACTCGAAGCGGACCTGGATGAGGTCGGCCCCCACCATGATCAGGGCGGCCAGCATCCAGTTGAGGTGGAAGGGGGCGTGGACCACCGGCAGGCCGGCGGCCGGCGGGGCGAAGGCCGCCGCCGCCAGCGCCAGCACGCCGACGAACGTCACGACGACCGGGCTGTTGGGCGACCTCCCCGCCCGGCTCTGTGGCCGGTGTACCACTCCGCGTGTTTCGGCCGGAGTGGCCCGGTCCTGAGGGGTGCCACCGCCGTGGTGGTCAGGCCGGCTCGGACCATTGGGACTTCCATCGCCGTTCGGGCGAGTCGCCCCACCCGTTCCCGCCCTACGCACTGCCGTCAGCGCTGTCCGTGTTGAGAGGGTTGGCGAACGGGCCAAGCCCTATTAGTGCGTGGTGCCCAATCCCGCGCTCTGCATTGCCATCATTCGCCATTTAGTCCTCGACGGGCGGATTGCCCCGGTCCAACAATCACCACGCTCAGTCATCGGTTGGGCTCAGACAGCGAGAGATGGGGAGGAGGTGCGCCGCCAATGTCGGTGCTTAAGAACATGTGGGAGTGATCAGGCAACCGTCACCGAACGTCCTGGCCGACTTCGGTGAGGGATTCAAACCGTTCTGACCGTTGTCGGCGGGCGCCGGCGGGACCTTGAGAAGAAATTCCGGTCCCACCGGCGCAAACCGCCGGAGAAGTTCCGATGCAACAGCTCACAGTTGGGGGAGCCGCCGGAGCGGGCGGCAGGGAGACAGCTCAGATGCTCGCAACCGCCGAGGTAGGACTCTCCGTCAGGCGGAGCGATCGGCGGCACCGGCTGGGTCGTCCGTTCTGGGGCCTGTGGTCGGCGACCACCGTGTCCGCCGTCGGGGATGGCGCCGCCCTGGTGGCCCTCCCGTTGCTTGCGGTCAGCCTGACCGGCGATGCCCGCCTCGTCGCCCTGGTGGCGGTCATGCAGCGCCTGCCGTGGCTGGTCGTCGCTCCCTTCACTGGCCTCCTGGCCGACCTGGCCGACAGGAGGCGCCTGGTGGTGGCGGCCGAGGCCGTGCGAACGGCCCTCTTCGGCGCCCTGGCCGCCGGGGTGGCGGCCCACTTCCATCCCCTCGCCTGCCTCTACGCCACCGCCTTCCTCGTGGGCTGCGCCGACACCACCTTCAGCGCCGCCGGCGGGGCCCTGACCCCCGAGCTGGTGGACAGCGAGGACCTGGGCCGGGCCAACGGATACCTGCAGGCCACCCGCCGCAGCGGCGAGGGCCTGACGGGGCCGGCCATCGGCGGCGTGCTGGCCGCCGTCGCCCTGAGCCTGCCCCTGGTGGTCGACGGGTTCAGCTTCGCCGTGTCCGGGCTGCTGCTGGCCACCGTCCTGCCCAAGGGCCTGGGAGTGGCGCCGATGGCCGCCAACTCCGGCAGCGGGGCGAGCCCGTCCCCCACACCTCGCCGGCGGTCGCTGTCGGCCGAGCTCCGCCAGGGAATGCGCTGGTTCAGGGCCTCGGGGCCGGTGCGAAGCCTGTCGGTCTATGTGGCCGGTCTGGCCTTCTGCCAGGCAGCCGTGTTCGGGGTCATGGCCCTGTGGGCCAGCCGCGACCTGCACCTTTCCCGCATCGGCTACGGCCTCTTCCTGGCGGCGGTCGCCGTCGGCGGGGTGATCGGCGGCGGCATCGGGGCCCGCTGGGGAGACCGGCTTCCCGTGCGCCGGGTGCTGGTGCTGGCCGGGCTGCTGGCGGCGGCGGGATATCTGGTCGCCGGCACCACCACCGCCATACCGGTCGCCGCCGCCGCCCTGGGCCTCGAGGCGGGAGCGGTCCTGGCCGGCAACAGCGTCGGGATCGCCGCCCGCCAGCGGCTCATCCCCCGCCACCTGCTGGGCCGGGTCGGCAACGTCGTGCGGCTGTGCATCTTCGGGTCGATGTCGGTGGGCGCTGCCGCCGGAGGCTTCCTGGCCTCGGTGACGAGCCTGCGGTTCGTCTTCATCGCCGCCGCCGGCCTGCAGCTCGTGGTGGTGGCGGTCTGGGGAAGCCACCTGGGCTCGGCCGACGAGCCCGCCCACCGCCCGGTGGTGGTGCACCTGCCCTGACCCGGCCGACGAGGCGACCGGGTGGGCCCGCTGCGCTCCGGGCTGACCCGCGCCGATGTCGGTCGAGGCGATCAGGGGGCCGGCCGGTGCCCCTGCGGTCGCTGCGGCCTGCGTCTGCCAGGATGCCTTGAGCGAGCAGCGAGGAGGCGGAATGGCGACCAGGGCGATGGCTCCCGAGGACCTCTACCTGCTGCGATCGACGGGGGATCCCCAGCTGTCTCCCGACGGGAGCAGGGTGGCCTGGGTGGAGACCGTCATGGACGGCGAGACCGACCGCCCCGCCTCCTCCATCTGGGTGGCCCCCTCCGACGGGTCGGGCCCTGCCCGCCAGTTCAGCCCCGGCCCCCGCGACGGTGGTCCCCGTTGGTCACCGGACGGGCGCTGGCTGGCCTACCTGTCCGCCGGGGAAGACGCTCCGCCCCAGCTCCACCTGGCGCCCCTCGACGGCGGCGTGCCCGGCAAGGTGACTGATCTGCCGGCCGGGGTGAGCCAACCGTCCTGGTCCCCGGACGGGACGGCGGTGGCCTTCGTGTCCCCGGTCGGCGCCCCCCCGCCGGCAAGGGACCGGTCCCCCACCGAGCGGTCGGCCCCCCGGGTGGTGCGGGGGCTCTTCGCCCGCCAGGACAACATCGGCTGGTTCGAGGGGCGCAGGCACGTCTTCGTCCTCGAAGTCGCCACCGGGCAGGTCAGGCAGGTGACCGATGGCGACTGGGACGACGACATGCCGGCGTGGTCGCCCGACGGCGACTCGATCGTGTTCTCGTCCGATCGTGACCGCCGCCGCGACGACCGGTTCATGCGGTCCGACGCCTGGGTCGTGCCCAGCCGCGGCAGGGGGCGGCCCCGCCGGCTGACCCGGGGCCGGGGCCGAGCCGCCTTCCCCCGCTTCTCGCCCGACGGGACCAGGGTGGCCTTCGTCGGGGGTGAGGACGGAGACGAGTTCTGGGACCGCGACGTGAAGCTCATGGTGGTCAGCGTCGACGGCGGCGAGGTCAGCCCCATCGGGTCCGACCTCGACCGCCCGACCGGCTTCTCCCTACTGCCCACCGCACCTTTCGCCTGGGTCGGGGACGACACCGTCGTCGCCCTGGCGGCCGACCGGGGCCGCATCTCCGCCTTCCGCCTTGACGCCGGGGGCCGCCGCCCGTCGGTCGCCCTGGTCGACCCCGACGGCCAGGTCGAGGGCTTCTCCCTCAGTGCCGACGGCCGGCGCATGGCCTACTCCTTCGTGTCGGTCACCGAACCGAGCGAGATCTTCGTGGCGTCCGTCGCCGGCGGCGGCCGTCGGGCCAACCCGTCAGCGGCAGCCCCGCTGCGTCTCAGCGCGGCCAACGACGAGTTCCGCTCGACCGTCCGGCTGGGCCAGATGGAAAGGCGCCAGCTCGTCGTGGCCGACGGCACCACCGTCGAGTACTTCCTCGTCTATCCGCCTGGTCGGCGGGGACGGGGGCTTCCCGTCCATCTCGAGATCCACGGCGGGCCGCACGGCTTCCACCCCATCGGAGCCGGGCTGGCCCATGTCCAGGCCCTGGCCGCCTCCGGCTGCGCCGTGCTGCTCCCCAATCCCCGGGGGAGCGCCAGCTACGGGCAGGACTTCACCTCGGGGTGTGTGGGGGACTGGGGCGGCGGTGACTACGACGATCTCATGGCCTGCGTGGACGACGTGGTGAGCCGGGGGATCGCCGACCCCGAGCGCCTGACCGTGGGCGGCTACTCCTACGGCGGCTTCATGACCACCTGGGTCGTCGGCCACACCAGCCGCTTCCGGGCGGCCGTGGTGGGAGCGCCGGTGATCGACCAGCTCTCCATGCTCGGTACCTGCGACATCCCCGGCTTCGTGGTCAACGCCATGGGAGGACTGCCGTGGGACCGGGCCGACGAGTACCAGAAGCGCTCGCCTCTCACCTACCTGCCCAACGCCACCACCCCGGTGCTGATCCAGCACTGGGACGGTGACCTGCGCTGCCCCATCGGACAGGGAGAGGAGCTGTACACCGCCCTCAAGCTGCTGGACAAGACCGTTGAGCTGGTCCGCTACCCGGGCGGCTCGCACATCTCGCGTTCACCGTCCCAGGCGGTCGACCGAACCAGGCGGATCATCGCCTGGCGGGAGAGGTGGGGCGCCGGCCAGCGGCGCTGACCGCTCGGGGCGCGGGCGGGGGCGTCCCCGCCGCCGGCGGATGGCACCCCGTCGACTGGGGATGCGAGCTGGTGGGGACGGCGCTGCTCGTCTTCTTCGGGCTGTCGGCCGTCACCCTCGACTTCGGGCCCCACTCCCCGGTGGCCAGCGTGGTGCCCTCCCCGTCCGCCCGCCTGCTCCTGACCGGGGTGCTCTTCGCCGGCGCAGGGGCGCTGGTTACCGTCTCCCCGATGGGCCGGCGCAGCGGTGCCCACCTCAACCCGGCCGTCACGCTGGCCTTCTGGCTGCAGCGCCACGTGCACCTCCACGACCTGGTGGGCTACGTCGTGGCCCAGTGCGCCGGCGGGCTCGTCGGCGCCGAGGCCCTGCGGTTGGCCTGGGACGGCCGAGCCGCCGCCGTGGGCTTCGGCCGCACCGCCCCCCGGCCCGGTCTGGGCCCGATGGCGGCTATCGGGCTGGAGGCCCTCATGACCGGTCTCCTCATCCTGGTCATCTTCAGCTTCCTGTCCTCGCCCCGCACCGCCCGCTGGACCCCGTGGGCCGTGCTGGTTACGGTGGCCCTGGAGGTCTGGCGGGGAGCGCCCTACACCGGCACCAGCCTCAACCCGGCCCGCAGCCTGGGGCCGGCGATCGTGTCGGGGCACCTGGGTGGGCTCTGGATCTACTTGGTCGCCCCCCTGGCCGGAGCGACGGTCGCCGCCGGGGTGTGGGTGCTGGCCCCCAGGGCGCTGGTCACGGCCAAGCTGTTCCACGACCCCCGTTACCGCAGCGTCCTGCGCTCGCTGCTGCCCACCCGACCGGCCCCGGCGCTCGCCAGCGGCAGCTGAGCGCCAGAGCCGCCGGTGGAAGAGCCGGGGCCCGCCAATCGACAGCGGGGGCGGACGGGCGCCCACCAGACTGAGCGGATGGACATTCGCATGGCCAGCGCCGCCGACGCCGCCGGGCTCTGTTCGCTGTGGGCCGCCGCCGGGCTGGGCCGGGGCGAGGCCGTCGATCGGGCCGAGATCACCGAACGCCTCCGCCGCGACCCCTGGATCTTCCTGGTGGCGGAGGACTCCGGAACCATCGTCGGCAGCGTCATGGCCTGCTACGACGGCCACCGCGGATGGCTCAAGCGGGTGGCGGTGCGGCCCGACCGCCAGGGCACCGGGCTGGGTCGCGCCCTGGTCGAGGAGGCCGAGTCCCGCTTGCTCCGCTCCGGCATCTCCCAGCTCCGCCTGGCGGTCGAGGCCGCCAACACCGCCGCCCTCGGCTTCTGGGCCCACCTCGGCTACCAGCGTTGCGACGACATCGCCTACCACCAGCGCGACCTCGACGACAGCGATGCGTCCTTCGCCACCATGCGGCCCTGGCCGACCACGTGGTCGGCGGACTGGCCGTCGCGCGTCGCCGGACAGGGCTGCTCGATGTGCTCGTCGTTGGGCGGCGAGCACCCCTCCAGCCTGCTGGTCGCACGGGGCGAGGTGGCCGACGTCCGCCTCGACCGCCACAGCCGCTTCCGGGGTTACTGCGTCGCCATCTGGAACCAGGGCCACGCCGTCGACCCGAGCGACCTCGAGCCGGTCCAGGCCGCCCGCTACTGGGCCGAGGTGACCCGACTGGGACGGGCGCTGCAGGAGGTGTTCCGGCCCCTCAAGCTCAACTACCTCACCCTGGGTAACACAGTGCCCCACCTGCACACCCACGTGGTCCCCCGCTACCCCGACGACCCCGCCGCCGGCGGCCCGATCCCATGGGAGCTGGTCAGGGCGGAGGGGCCGGCGGAGGAGATCGAGCTGGAGCGCCAGGCCGAGGCCATCCGCACCGCCCTGGCCGGCCAGCCGGCGGGGTAGCCCGCCCCGACCGGCAGGCGGCGCTCGCTCAGCGGCCTCGGATAGAACATGGCGGTGGCCGGGCCCAAACCGATCGACCGCCTGCGCCGCATCTGCCTGGCCCTCCCCGAGGCCTACGAGGAGGAGACCTGGGGCGAGGCCACCTTCCGGGTGCGCAAGAAGATCTTCTGCATGGCCGGTGGCCACGACCCCGCCGTTCCGTCGGTGTCGCTGAAGGCGACCCGCGACGACCAGGCCGCCCTGCGGGCGCAGGGCGATCCCTACTTCTTCCCCTCCTACGTGGGGCCCAAGGGCTGGATCGGCGTCCGCCTCACCAGCGCCAGACTGGACTGGGCCGAGCTTGAAGAGCTGGTCCAGGACAGCTACCGCCTGATCGCCCCCAAGCGGCTGGCATCCGGCCTGGGCTGACCGGATGGGGGCCGGCCCTCACTCGGGCCGGTCTCCTCAGCACGACCGAGGCGGGCGCACCGGCTGACGCCGACGCTCGCTGCGACGAGCCCCCCGCCGCCGGGCCGACGCCGGGCGCGCCCTTCCCCCCGAGGCCTCCTCCGGCCGCCCCAGGGCGACCAGCTGGCTGAGCAGCAGCAGGGACAGGAGCCGGTGAGCGCGGGCCTCGTATGGGTCGATCGGGGTGGGCAGGTGGAGGTCGGCCCGGGCCACGCCGCCTACTCCGCCGGCCGCCGGTACACCGACACGTGGCCGCCGCTGTCGCCCAGGAACGGGGCCCGGTCCCACCCGGCCCACCGCCATTCCAGCTCGAGTCCCGCCATGGCCGCCATCAGGTCCAGCTCCGCCGGATAGGCGTAACGCAGGACGGTCGGGACCAGCTCCACCCGATCGGGACCGAGGTAGATGTGCTGGGTGGCCACGGTCTGCCCGGCCCGGTCGTGACGGGTCACCGACATGTCGACCTCGTCGAGATCGATGGCGTTGACGGTCACCCGCTGGCCACGGTCAAAGATGGCCAGGTCGGGGACGAAGGCCTCGATCACGAACCGGCCCCCCGGCCGCAGGTGCCGGCCCACGGCGGCGACGCACTGGCACTGGGCCGGTTGGGTCAGCAGCGAGAAGAAGGTGTTGAACACCACGTAGACCAGGGCGAAGGTCGAGGCCAGGTCGATGGCGGCGAAGTCAGCCACGCTGGTCTTGACCGAGTCACCGCCGGGCTTGGCCTGCAACACCTCGAGCATGGCCGGAGAAGCGTCCACGCCCCACACCTCGACCCCGGCGGCCGCCAACGGCACGGCCACCCGGCCGGTGCCCACTCCCAGCTCGAGGGCCGGGCCCTCCCCTGCCAGCGACGCCAGCAGGGACACCGCCGGCTCGGCCGACAGGTGCCGGTGGATTCGGTCGTAGCGATGGGCGACCCGCTGGCCGTAGGTCGCTGCGTCGAACCCCTCCATCGACCCATCCTGGCCGCCGGCGCACCGGCGGTCGAACGGCTTTGAGCGGGCCGGACCCGGCGGGATCAGGTGCCGGCGCCGCTGACGCCGACGACGGGCCGGGCCCGGCAGAAGGGAGCGAAGACCGCCAGGTTGTCCTCGAGCCTGGCCAGGCGCCGGAAACCCCACTCCTCGACGCCGGGCCGGTCCCGCTCGCCCAGCACCCGAGCGGCCAGATCGCGAAGCGCCCGGGCGAGCAGGGCATACTCCAGATGGGTCGGGTCGAGGTCGTAGGCGCCGTAGGCCTCGAGGAACGCACGGGCATGCGGGCCCTCGGTCGCGATCCAGAGGTCGTGCTCGCGGGGAGCGAGCATCGCCCAGTCCCAGTCGACGATCCCCGCCACCCTGTCCCCATCGATGATCAGGTTCCACCCGCCGAAGTCGTTGTGGCACAGCACCTCGCCCACGGAGGTCCTGCGGGCGGCGTCGATCACCGCCCACAGGCGCTCGATGTAGTCGGCCAGCAGGCGACGGCGATCGGCGATCCAGGGATGGTCCAACCTTTCCCCCAGTGCCTCGATCGTCGCCTCGGCCATCGAAGCCCTCGGCAGGGGCGGTGGCGGGACCGCATGCACCCGCCGCAGGGCGGCGGCCGTCAGCTCCCAGTCGTCATCGTTCGCCGCCCGCCCGGCCACGAACGGGAACACGGCGTAGCGGCGCTCGGCAGTGGCCGTCACCAGGGCGCCCCGGCGGTTCCGCAGCGGCGCTGGCACTGGTAGCCCCGCCCGGGCCAGGTCCTCCAACAGGACCAGTCGCAGCTCGGGACCCGACGCTGGGCTCGCCTGACGGTAGGCGCCGTCGTCGGCCCCGTCGGGGTCGGGAGCCCACACCTTGATGAACCACTTGGCGTCGACCACCCATCCGGTGCTCTCGAAGCCGCCCGGATGGGCTTCCCAGCGAGAGGCTTCGATCCCGTAGTCGGCCCGAAGGTCAAACACCGAAGCGACGCAGCAGGACGGCGTACTCGCATCCGGCCGCCATCCCGCCGTAGCCGGCCATGTCGCGCAGGAACCGGTCGGGATCGAAGCCGGTGCCCAGTCCGTCGATGTAGGCCCGGTGCTCGCGCAGCGACGCCACCCCGGCGTCGATCGTGTCGGTCACGTCGACGAAGTGGGTGGTGACGGCGGTGCCGGCCAGGTAGACGGCCGTGATGCCCGACCAGGGCTCGCCGGCGTCGGTGAAGACCCAGCGGTTGGCGGCGTCGCGGCAGGCGTCGAGGGTCGCCAGGCCCACCGCCCGGTGGTCGGCGTGGTTGACCGGCCCGCTGTCGCCCCAGGTGAGGTCGAAGCTCATGCCCAGCACGACCTGCGGCCGGAGGCGGCGCAGGGCAGCGGCGATGTCGTGGCGCAGGGCGAGCCCGTACTCGACCGCCCCGTCGGGGTGACCGAGGAACTCCACCTCGTCCACCCCCACCACGGCGGCGCTGCGTCGTTGCTCCTCCTCGCGCAGCGGACCGCACTCGACCGGCGCCATTGCGTCGATGCCCGCCTCCCCGCTCGTGGCCAGGACGTAGGCCACCCTCCTGCCCTGCCTGGTGAACCGGGCCACGGCGCTGGCCATGCCGTACTCGAGGTCGTCGGGATGGGCGACCACAGCCACCGCCCGCTCCCAGTCCTCGGGCATCGGTTCCACCGGCGCGGTCAGTCCCGCCTAGCGGCGGCGGCGCGGGCGTGGCTGGAGATGAGCTCGACCATCGTCGGCCAGTACTGCGGCGGGTAGTCGTGGCCCATGCCCTCCACGATCTCGAGCCGGGCGCCGGGGATGGCTTCGGCCGTGGCCCGGCCCCCTTCGGGGGGCACCAGCCGGTCGGCGTCGCCGTGCACGACCAGGGTCGGCACCGTCAGCGACCCCAGGGCCTGGCGGCGCGAGGGTGACGCCGCCACCGCCGCCGCCTGGCGGGCCCGGCCCCCGGGGTCCCAGCACCGGTCGTAGGCGGCGTAGGCGTCGGCCCTGATCCGGTCGACCTCGTAGCAGGCCGGGCTGCCCCACGCCTTGAGTCCGGCCAGGTGGCGCTCGGCCGCCTCCTCGCGGGTGGTCGCCGGCGGGGCGTTGAAGGCGGCGATCACGTCCGGGTCGCGCTGGCCCGGGATGGCCCCCGGGGCCGACATGACCGATGTCATCGAGAGCACCCGCTCGGGATGGCGCAGGGCCATCGCCTGCACGATCATCCCGCCCATGGACCAGCCGGCGATGTGGGCGGCCTCCGCCCCGACGGCGTCGAGGACGGCGAAGCCGTCCGCCGCCATGTCCTCCACTGTGTAGTGGGGCCCGCCCTTGAGGTGACTGGAGAGGCCGACGTCGCGGTTGTCGAAGCGCACCACCCGGAAGCCGGCCTCCACGAACAGCTGGCAGAACTCGACCTTGAAGTTGATGCACTGGCTCCCGAGGCCGTTGACCAGCAACAGCACCGGGTCGTTGTCGGCGCCGAAGGTCTCGTAGTAGAGGGAGACCGCTCCGTTCGATGTCGTGGGCATGGCAGAGGTCTATCAGCTGCTCCGGATCAGCGGCCGGCGGACGCCTCTGATCACAGCAGCGAGGAGAAGGCTCCGCCGGGGCCGAAGGCCAGGGCGTGGAAGCGCTCCCCCATGCGACGGTAGCCGGCGGAGTTGGGATGCAGGCCGTCGGGCAGGTCGGCCACGTCGTCGGCGCCGAACAGACCGAGCCCGTCGAACAGGACGATGTTCTTGTCGCCGGCCTCCTGGCGGGCCGCCACCACGTCGCCGAGGAGCTGGCGGATGCGACGCAGGCTCAGCGCCCCGACTGTCAGCTCCACGGGCCGGTCGACGACATACACCGAGCCGTCGGCCCCGACGAGGGTGGGTCCCGAGTGGTCCTCGGCCACCGGACAGATGATGGGGGTGATGACGCCGATGGGCGTCTCCGGGTGACCCTCCCGCACGGTGTCTAGGAAGCCCTGCACGGCCGCCAGGAAGGTTCGCTCCCGCATGGTGTCGCCGTTCACCACGTTGATCCCGACCTTCATGGTGATGAGGTCGACGTCGAGATCGCGGATGGTCCTGGCCACCATCGGGTCGAGATGGCACTGGCCGGCAAGCCCCAGGCTCAACAGGTCGACCCCGGCCATGCGGGCCGCCACCGCCGGCCAGACCCCGGTGGGACGCTCGGCCTCGACGCAGTGGCTGATGGAGCTGCCGTAGTGGACCCAGCGGGTGCGCCCGGACGGCTCGGGGCTGGCGGCGGTCGCGCCGTCGTCGATGCGCACGCCCCGCAGCTCGAACGACGCCCCCTGGTCCAGCCACAGCTCGATCCGCTTGGAGCGGGCCGCCAGCCCGTCGAAGCGGATGGTTACCGCCGGGCCCCGGTGCACCTCCATGGTCAGCGTGGCCGGGTCGGTGCGGATGACCCTCCCCTCGTCGAAGGAGGCCGAGGCCACCACCTCGCCGTCCACCACCAGCTCGAAGATCGCCGGAGGAGGCTTCTGGTCCCCGAGCTGCAGGCGGGTCAGGAGGGCGTCGACCTCCACCGCCGTGGAGTCGGTGACGGTCTCGAGGCGGGCCCCGGACGGCATGGTGGCGACGAACCGGAGGGCGGGGTCGAGGATCTGCTGCCTGGTCCAGGCCGGCAATCGCCGCAACCGGGCGCCGGCGCCGGTCGGCTCGGCGTCGAGAATGCCCGCCAGCCTGACGCCCGACTCGGGGGCGAGAACGTCGATCGAGCGCAAGGGTTCCTCCCACCGGGCGCCCGGGCGGCGCCACCGCTCCCGCGTTAGCAGATGCGACGGGACGGCACCGGGCCCGGCCGGTCGCCGGCGGCGGTAGCGGTCGACCGGGCGGTCACGATCGTGGGCGCCCCGAAACCGGGGATCGCCCGGCCGAAGATGGCTGGCACCCGGGCGGTGAGGGCCACGCAGACCTGCCGGCCGACGACCACCACCATGGGGGGTCCTTCCAGCTGTAGGCCGTCGAGGGACTGGTCGGCCACCGACCCCACCGCCACCCGGTCCGCCGCGGTCGGATCGAGGGCCACCGCGCCCGTGCGGTAGAAGGCGGCGCTGTCCAGCTGGGACACGGCGTCGGTGGCCGCCGCCTGGGCGGCCGACGCCAGCTGGCGCTGGGCCAGGAAGATATGGGCCTGGTCGACCACCAGGGCACCCAGAACCACCATGACCAGAACGGCAGCCGGCAGCAGCATCAGTGCGCTTCCCGCGTCCTTGGACGCCCAGGCCGAGCGGCGCCGTATCACGGTGGTCGGGGTCCCTCCCATCACCCGGCGCATGCCGCGTTCGAGACCGGCAGCCCGCTGCGGTAAGGGTCGACCAGCTCACTGTGCCTGGCCGAGGCGGTGAAGCTCCCTGCGAGGGCCCCGACCCAGGGAAGGCTGATCAGCACGGTGCGGTAGGACGCCTGGGCCACGACCCGGTGGCACCGGGCAAGGGTCCCGTCGATCTGCAGGGACAGGTGGGACGGGTCGCGGCCGTGGGCACTCACCGCCTGATCGGCCGCGTCCAGAGCTGCCGCCGAGGCCGCCGACTGGCTTCCCGCCTGCACGAAGGCCCAGGCGGCCTCGCGGGCGGCGTCGCCGGCGACCAACTTGGCGTCGAGCACACCCCAGGCGTTGGCCACCACCAGGATGCCCACCACGAAGATCAAAGCCCCGAAGAACAGCATCTCCACTCCGGCCACCTGCCCGGCGTCGGCCACCCTCGGGCGGCGATCGTGGAGGTCCCCGGACGCAACGGGCGACCGCGGTCGGAGCCCTGTCGCTTTCAGCGCACTCGCTCCCGTCGCAAGGTCACCCCTCGGGTGACCGAGGCGAGCCGCAGTGGGCCCGCCAGACCGGACGGCAGGAGGGTGGGCACGGGGACGGTGATGCGCAGCCCCACCTGGTCGGCGGTGACCGACCATTCGAAGGTGGCCCTCGCTCCCTCACCACCGAGCTCCTGGCGGGCCAGGGCCTCGGCCGACTCGAGGGCGGCCGGCGAGGCGCCCGCGTCAGCGCCCGAGACGATCCGGGCGGCGTCGAAGCCGACCGAGGACGCCACCGTCCTGGTGTAGAGACCAACGGCCACCTGCACCGCCAGCAGCAGCAGCACGGCGAAGATGGCAAAGCCGACCACGGTGCTGATCAGGCCGACGCCGGACTGATCGCCCCCGTTCACGCCGGTGGGGGACACCGACCGGCTGGTGCCGGACGCCGCGCCGCCGGTGCCGGACACCGCGCCGCTGGTGCCGAGCACAGAGCGGCTACTGACCGATCTGGCTGACCTGGGTGTTCACGTTCTGGGTGGCATGTCCGAGGGTCTCGCGGAACGCCACCCAGACCATGACCCCGAGGAAGGCCATGATGACCACGCCGATGGCGAGGCTGACCACTCCTTCGCCGGCCTCGCCGGTGGCCGCGTCCCTAAACCGGCCCACCGCACGGCGACCGCCCACCTCCGCCACCACCAGCAGGTGCAGCCACCAATCAAGCGCTCCGACCATCACTCTTGCCCTCCTCGCTCCGTCATCTCGACTCTGGGGCCCGAAGTTCTCCGTCTCCTGACAGCGCAACCGCCGGCGAAAACCCAGTCGCCCCACCGCCGCCCAACATCCGCGTCCCGGCCGCGCCCCGACACCCACCCCGTCGCCGCCGGCCGACACACCGCCGATCACGCACCGGCGAAGACCCGCAGCGCCTGCACGAAGGGCACGGCCAGGAAGACCACCCCGGGGACCAGGGCAGCCACGGTCACGGGAACCCACACCTGCTGGGCCCGCCGGTCCATGAGCTCCACGGTCTGTCGCTGAACCTGGCGCCTTATGGAGCGGGACTCCTGGGCCAGAAGCGCCCCCAGATCGCTGGTGTCGCGGGACAACGCAAGCACCGCCACCAGGCGCTCGACCGGGCGGGACCGGGTGGCATTGGCCCACTCCCCCAGGGCCCGTCGTTCGTCGACGCCCTGGTGGATGCGCGCACACACCACGGCCAGGTCCATGGCGCAGGCCCCGCTGCCCCGGCCGGCCACCCGACCCAGGGCCGAGCCCAGCGAGTAGCCGGCGGCCATGAGCATGGCTAGCTGCTCAACCACGATGGGAAGCTCGAGCAGCCGCCGGCGGTCCCACGTCCGGCAGGCCCGGTTCAGCCAGGCCTCGGTGAGCATGTAGGCGCTCACCACGGCGGCGGGGAGGGCGGCCAGGCCGACCGCAGCCGGAGGGCGCAACCAGGCCAGCACGGCGAGACTCACGCCCACTGCCGCCACCGCCCACCCCAGCTGACGCATGCGGAACGCCGGCAGCGACAGGGGTGAGTGGATCCGGCGCAGGCGGGACTCGGCGTCATCGAAGGACCCCACCGCCCGCGACACGGTCTCCCCGATGGTCGCCGCCACCACCGCCAGGCCCTGGCGGAAGCCGCCCGCCGGCGGTCGCCGGGCCGGCTGGGCTTGGCCGAGGGCGAAGGGCCGGAGCCGGTCGGCCAGGGGGGGACGGGACCACGCCGGCACCAGACTGAACAGAAGCGACAGGCCCAGCCACAGGCAGAGGCCGGACACCAGGGCGAGGCGCAGGGTCACCGGCGGCTGTCCCCGGCCTCAGTCACGAAACACCCGGTCGCTGTCGGGAAGGCGCATCAGGCGCCCGGCCCACATCCAGCACACCACCACGGCGGAAATGCCGAAGGCCACCGCCAGCTGCCCGCCGGCGGTCTCGTACGCCGCCCGCCCGTCGCCGATCGAGAGACCGGCGAGCGCCATACCCAGCGGCACCAACAGCACGAAGCGGCGGGCAAAGCGGGCGCCGGCCTGGCGGGCCAGGGCGTCCTGGCGGCCGTCCAGCTCCGCCAGGCGGTCCTCGGCCAGGGCGGCCAGGCGCCGGTCCACCCCGCTCCCGCCCACCTGGTGGGCGACCAGCAGCGTCTCGCACACGGCGTCGGCGGTGGCATCGGCCAGCGAGGCCTTGAGCACCGCCACGGTGCGGGCGAAGTCGGTCGAGACGGACCACTCGCGTTCGGCGGCGAGGAAGCTGGCCCGCAGCTCGGGCGGACCCCTCCGGCCCACGTCGAGCAGCGCCTGGGGGATGGAGCGGCCCAGCCCACTGGTCTGCAGGCGGATCTCCTCGATCATGCGGGGCCATGCCCGCCTGGCCTCCTCGAGACGGCGGGACCGGCGGGAGCGGTAGGAGGCCAGCGGGATGCATGCCCCCAGAGCAGAGGCCACCGCCGCCGCCACCACACCTCCGAACAGGGCCCATCCGAGCACCGCCCCGATCGCCGCCAGGGCCGCCACCACGGCGACGAACTGGGCCCAGCCCACCTCGGACGCCCCCGCCTGGGCCAACCACTCCCCCACCGCCCGGCGAGGGTCGAGCCCGACCCCCGGCCTGCTCGACCGCTGGCCGTGCCCGGGTGGGCTAACCAGCAGATACACGCCGGCGGCGGCCAATCCGGCCAGCAGGACACCGGTCACCGGTCGGCTCCGGTGATGTCCATCCCTTCGGTGCCACCGGCCAGCCGCTCGATCCGCCTCGACCTGGCTCCTCCGGCGCTGCCGTCGCCCAGCAGGCCGAGCAGGTCTATGCCGGCGGCCTCGAACGACGGCGCCGCCCGCTGAGGGAGGCTGCCGGTCCAGCCCAGCACGCCCGAGCGGTCGTTGAGGCGGAACAGGTCCGTGGTGGTGAAGGCGTAAGAGTCGGGCCCCGACTGCAGATCCTCGACCGCGATCACCTCGGTCACCTGCACCCGGTCCCCCTCCCGCCGGCAGTGCACCACGATGTCCACCGCCTCGCTCACCAGCGAGTTGAGGGCGGACAAGGGGATCGGCGAGGAGGTGTCCCCCAGCTGGCAGATGAATCGCAGCCGGCTCAAGGCCTGACGGGCCGAGCCGGCGTGGATGGTGGTGTAGCCCTTGATGCCCGAGGACAGCGTCAGCAGCAACGGCAGGGCCTCGCGGTCGCGGACCTCCCCGACGATGGCCACGTCGGGTGCCATGCGCAGGAAGCCCGACACCAGCCGGCGCAGATCCACCTCGCCGCGGTCGGCCCGTCGGGGCCGGGTCTGCATGTGGGCGAGGTTCGGCATGGCGACGTCGGTCTCGAACACCTCCTCGGCCACCACCACCCGCAGACCGGGATCGAGCTCGGCGGCGCAGCACGACAGCAGCGTGGTCTTGCCCGACCCGGGGGCCCCGGCGAAGACGATCGACAACCGGGCCCGCATGCACGCCCGCAGGAAGTCCGCCGCCGGCGGGCTCAGCATCCCCGTCTCCACCAGCTCGTCCAGGCTGCGGTGCGGCAGCCCGGTGAACTTGCGGATGTTCACCAGCACGTGACCGTCGCGCCCGATGTCGCCGTGCACGATGTGCAGGCGGGAACCGTCGTCGAGGCGGGCGTCCTGGAGGCCCTCGGTCGGATCGAGCTTGCGGTGCGATCCGCTCGAGTCGTCGAGGATCCTGGTCAGAATCCGGATTACGTGGTCGTCGTCGTGGAAGACCTCGTCGTGGTAACCGGAGGCGCCCCGGTGCCGGCGGACGAACACGGCGTCGGGACCGTTGATCATGATCTCCCACACGTCCGGGTCCCGCAGCAACGGCTCGAGCGGCCCGTAGCCCGCCAGGTTGCGGAAGGCGCGGTCCTCGACCACGTGAGGCTCGGCGATGGCGAACGGGCGCACGCCGCGGCGGTAGTCGCCGTTCCACGTCTCGATGGCGGCCACGATCATGGCCCGCAGGCGGGCCCGGCCGGCCGGGTCGCTGACGTCGAGGGCTGCCGCCTTGGCCTCCTCCTGGGCCAGTCGCTCCACCTCGAGCAGCGGGGACACCCAGGCGGCCTGAGCCCGGTCGCCAACCCCCGACCAGGTGGCGGTCACCCGGCCGCCACCCCGTCGGCGGCGCTGACCGCGCCGACGGTGCCGGGTCGGATCGGCACCGGGGCGGCCGGTGAAGGCGGACTGGCGCCCAGCATCGGCCCCACCCGCTCGCACAGGGGATCGGCCAGCCACGCCGGAAAGCGGCGACCGTCCCGCCACACCTGCTCGAGGCCGCGGTCGGGGACCAGCACCGGTGATGGCACCGCCGCTGGCAGCAGCGAACGAGCCGCTGCCCTCGTCTCCGGCCAGCTGCGCCGGCCCCGGGGCACCCGGTTCACCACGGCGAGGATGCGGTCGGGCTCGACACCGAAGTCCACCAGCTCGGCCACCACCCGGCCCAGGGAGTGGGCCCCCTTCATGCCCGGGCCTGCCACGACGACCACGGCCACCGCGCTCAGCACCGCCGCCCGGCTCATGGCGTGGCGCTCCTCCAGCTCGACCGAACCGGTCTCCCTCTCGCCGTCGAGCTCGGCCTCCACGTCGCAGACCACCACCGCGAAGGTCTGGGCCAGCGTTTCGATGGTGGCCTCCACCGCCCGGGGTCGCAGCGCCGGCCACGAACGCGACCGGCGCAGCCCGGTGGCCAGGTGATAGCCGCGTTCTTCGACCCACCACAGGTGGGACAGCACCGCCGCCCGGTCGAGGGCGCCGCGACGGTGCCCTTCCACCAGGTGCAGCAGACCGGGCACGTCGTCACTGGCGCCGTGCAGCATGGCCTGCTCACCGGGCACGCCCATGTCCACCAGCACCGAGCCCGCTGACCCCGAGCGCGCCAGGCCCTGGGCCAGGACGGCTGCCACCGTGGAGGCGCCGGTGCCGCCCGGCCCGCACACCGCCACCACCCGGCCGGACGCCGACCCGCCGACCGAGGGATCCGGATCGGGGCCCGATTGACCCACCGGACGGGCGTGCTGGCGCAGCACCTCGGCCAGGCGCTGGTGGTCGAAGTCCTCGGACAGGACCACCGACGCTCCGAGGGTGGCCCAATCCCGCCGGGGAGAGCCGGCGCTGACGACCACGGTGGCCGCCCCCTGGCCCCGGGCCACCCCAAGCAGGTCGCGATCGGCGCCGAACAGCCCGTCGTCGACCATGACAGCGGAGACGGCCCGCCCCGAGCCCAACCGGGCCTCGAGCTCCTCCGGGCTCACGCACTTGACGAAGTCCACCGGAAGGGAGCCGGCGGTCGACCACCGGCTGACGCGGGCGAACCAGGGCGAGCGGGGCCGGGCCAGGCCCAGCACGACGTAGCGCTCGGCGCTCATGGACCGGCACCAGGGCCGGCCGTCGAGCCCGGGGAGGCGGATGCCCCGGCCTGCGGGGCGGACGACGGGCTGCGGTAGGGGGCCGAGGCGGACTGACCTCCCGCCGCCTCCCGCACCAGCACCACCTGGCCGGCGTTGACGGCGTTGACGAGGGCGAGGGCGTCGGCCACCGAATCGAGGCCCAGGGTGACGGTCTGGGTGACCTGGCCCCCCAGCGTCCCTGAGGCCGACTCCACGTCGACCACGTGGGCCGCCCGCACCACCAGGGAGGTGGTGGCGTCGCCGCTTGAGCCGTAGGTCGCCATGACCGCCACCGTCTCGCCGCTCTGCAGGGTGCCGTCCACCGCCCGGGCGGCGTCGATGGAGAAGGAGACCTCGTCGGCGTAGAGGGCGGCCACCCCGGTCACCACCTCGCTGGCCTGCACCAGCTCGCCGGCGCCGACCGGTCCCACCACGGTGGCCCCGACCAGCCGCCCGGGGTCGCGGAAGGCCCGCCGCTCGGCCAGTCCCGTCGGCAGCAGCATCGGCGTCGTGGTCAGGTCGGCCGGGCTCAGTCGTTCCCCCGGGTACAGGGCATGGGCGGCCACCACGTAGGCCACCCGGTGATCGGCGGTGGCCCCGGACCAGGCGGCGAAGGTCCCCACCGCCGCCAGGGCCACCAGGAGCGCCCCGAGGGCCGCCCTCCCTCCGACCACCGGCCGGCGCCGGCCGATCACCCGCACCGCCGGGGCCCCCGGCAGCTCCGGACCGGCCTCCAGCGTCACTCTCGCCGCCCCGGACATGCCCCCTCCGTCCCGTCTGGCCGCCCCAGCTCGTCCGCTCTGGCCGGTTCGAGGCTTTCGCGCCGAGTGTGGGGATTCTTAGCACCCACTTTCGCCTTCTTCAATGGCCTTTCGTAGATCGCTGTGTTGTGCTATTTCATGCTTTTACATGCAATCCGATTCCGAAGCAACCCCGGTCAGCGTGGTGGTGGCGGGCATGGGGCCCGAGCAGGCAGAGGCCTGGCTGTCCGAGCTGGGCCGCCGCTGCGCCGGCCTCGCCGGCGTGATCCTGGCCGAGGGGGTCGAGCCGGTGCCCGGTGGGGTGCAGCTGCGCTGGGCCCCTCCGTGCGGGGGCTTGCTAAGCACTCCGCCGGGCGGCCCCAGCGGCGAGCAGGCCCCGGTGGGAACCGGACCCGCCCTGGGGATCGGCCGGGCCCCGCTCCTGACCGACGGGGAGCGGGCCAGCCTCGATCGGCTCCTGCGCTCCCTGCACGCCCGCGGGGTCGTGCACGGGAACCTGGCGCCCGACAGTGTCGGCTTCGACTCCGACGGTCCTGTGCTCCTGATGGTCGGCCTCGCCGACCTGGCCCGTCACGGAGGCCTGCCCGACCGCTCGCCGTCCGAGCTGGCCCGCGCCGCTGCCGACGATCTGGCCCGGCTGGGCGCCCTCTCGAGCCTCCCACTCCGGCGACGCTCGGGCGTCAACCGCCTGGGGCCGGCCGCCGCCGGCGCCGCCGCCGTCGCCCTGGTGGCGGCGACGATGGTCCTCGGCTGGCACCGGCTCGGCCACGAGCACCAGCGGGACGCGGTCGCGGCAGGGGGCCGCGCCCCGGCAGTGGCTCCGTCCCCGCCGGGCACCGCCCGCCCGGGCCAGAGGTCGGCCGGCGCCTGCGGCTCCCTACAGCTCCGGCTCGGGGCCCCGTCGCTCCGGGGCGGCCTGGTCGTGCTCACCAGCGGGGGCTCGGGGTGCTCGAGGGCGCTGGCGTGGGACGGCAGCGACCTGGTCAGCCTGGGCCCCGACGGCGACCTGACCGGCTGGGCTCCCTCCCCGGCCGGAGCCACCGTGGTCCTGGGCGACTGGTCCTGCTCGGGAAAGCTGCTCCCCGGCGTGCTCCGCCCCGACGGGACCCTGCTGGAGCTGCCGGTCTGGCCTCGCTCCGGCAGCCCGCCGCCGGTCCCGCACCCGGTGCCGCTGGTGCGCCGGGGCGACATGGTGTGGCTGCCGGCCGCTCGCGGCTGCTCGGGCTGAATCCGGCTGATCGGGCTGATCGGTCTGATGGGGGTGACCGGGCGGATCGGGCCGATCCGAGGTCACGACCGTCAAGGGCGGCCCCGAGGGGTCCCGCCGTCACGGCGGCGCCGGTTCCGTGGGGCCGACCAGGGCCGCCACCAGGGCCGGTCACAGGCGGAGGAACCGGGATGAAAGCCGCACCTGGGGGGTACTGGAAGCGCCAACCGCCGGCGGGCCGGACCCCGCTGGCGACGCCGCTCGACCCAGGCGACGGAGATGTCCTCGACCACTGCCAACGGAGAGACCACCTTCCACCTGCTCGGCTACAACCGGGCCTTCGACGGCCTGCGGGGCCTGGCCGTGCTGATGGTCATCGGCTACCACTTCCGGCCGGCCGGTCTGTTCATGGGCGGCTGGATGGGCGTGGACCTGTTCTTCGCCCTGAGCGGGTTCCTCATCACCGCCCTGCTGCTCAACGAGCGGGCGATGACCGGCACGGTCGGGCTGGCCCGGTTCCACCTGCGCCGGGCCCTGCGACTGCAGCCGGCCCTGTGGCTGTTCCTGCTGGTCTGGACGGCCGCCCTGCTGGCCTTCGGCGACCGCTCGTGGTTCTCGACCGTGCCCGGCTTCCCGGTCGGGCACAACTCCGGCGTCCCTCTGCGGGTCGGCCTCACCGGGGTGTGGACCACCCTGGCCGAGGTCAACAACTGGGCGAGCATCCGCCACGCCGCCCTACCGCCGATCGGCCACATGTGGTCCCTGTCGATCGAGGAGCAGTTCTACCTGGTGTGGCCCCTGGCGGTGCTGGCGGTCATGCGCCTGCGGCCCCAGTACCTGCTGCAGGCCACGGTCGCCCTCACCGTCGTGTCTGCCCTCCTCTGCCCGCTGCGCTGGCACGGCGGCGCCGGCGCCGGCGCCGACCACGTGTACTTCGGCACCGACACCCGCTCCCAGGCGCTGCTGTTGGGGGCCCTGGCGGCCCAGCTGTGGGCCTCGGGCCGGCTGGACCGCTGGGCGGGATGGGTGGGCTGGAAGTCGCTGCACCGCCTGGCCTGGGTCGGCGTCGTCGCCGTGCTGCTGTGCTGCCAGGACCGCTCGGCCTTCCGCGACCTGGGCGGGTTCACCTTCATCGACGCCTGCTCGGCGTTGGTCGTGGCCACCCTGGCCCTGCGGGCGGCGCCCCGGGCCGGCCGGGTGCTCTCGTGGCGCCCGCTCGTCTACGCCGGCAAGCGCTCCTACGCCATCTACCTGTGGAACTACGTGTTCGCCACCTGGTTCCATCCCCTGGGGGCCTGGTCGGTCATACCGGGGGTGGCGGCCACCTTCATCGCCGCCGAGCTGTCGTGGCGGCTGGTGGAGAGCCGGGCGCTGGGCCTCAAGGACCGCTTCAGCGCCCTGGCCCCTAGCTCAGGCGCAGGGCGACCTCGTTCGCCAGCAGCCGTCCCCGTGGGGTGAGCACGGCCCGTCCGTCGCTGACCTCCACCAGCTCGGCGATGTCGTCGTCCCAGCGGATGCGCTCGGCCGGCACCCCCGCCTTGGTGCGCAGCGACAGCTCCAGCGCCTCTCGGGCCCGGGTGGCCGGGTCCAGGCGCTCCTCGCCGGCGACGGTGCAGCCTCCGGTGGCCACGGCGTCGATGTAGCGCTCGGGGGTGCGCAGGTTCCACCACCGCCGCCCATCGGCGTGCGAGTGGCTCGAGCACCCCAGGCCCCGGTAGTTGCCCTGGTCCCAGTAGAGCCGGTTGTGGGCGCACTCGTGCCCCGGCCGGGCGAAGTTCGATATCTCGTACCACTCCAGGCCGGCCTCGCCCAGCACCCGGTCGGCGAGGAGGTAGGCGTCGGCCTGGTGGTCGGGATCGGGATGGCGGGACGGGTCGCGGGCGAGGGCCGTGCCCGGCTCCACCGTCAGGGCGTAGGCGCTCACGTGGGACACGCCGAGGGCGAGCACCGCCTCCAGGCTGCGGGCCCAGTCCCCCACAGACTCGCCCACCGCCCCGAAGATCAGGTCCAGGTTGATCCGCCGGAAGCCGGCGGCGCCGGCCGCCTCCACCGCCGCCTCCACCGCCCCCCGGCGGTGGCTGCGCCCGAGGGACACCAGCACGTGGTCGAGCATCGACTGGGCCCCGAAGCTGATCCGGTTGAACCCGGCCCTCCGTAGGGCGCTCAGGCCGGCGGTGCTGACGGTGTCGGGGTTGGCCTCGATGCTGACCTCCGCCCCGGGCTGGCGCGGGATGGCGGCGAGCATCGACTCCAGCAGCTCGGCCGGCATGAGCGACGGCGTGCCGCCGCCGAAGAAGACACTGCTGGCCGGGGCCAGACCGCCTTCGGCCCGGACCCGTTCGGCCTCGGCCCGCACGGCCCCGGCGTAAGCCGGCATGAGATGGCCGCGGTCGGTCCAGGTGGCGAAGGCGCAGTAGTCGCAACGCCGGGCGCAGAACGGGACGTGGACATAGACGCCGAACGGTGGCGTCCGGTCGGCGCCCTGCGGCGGGCGCGCCGGCGTGACGACCGCCGGCGCCGGCGGGCCGGTCAGCGGCGCAGGCAGAGACCCAGGTCGTCCAGGCGGGCCCGCATGGCCTCGGCGCTCAGGTCGAACAGCCGCCCGAGCGACTGCACGTCGTCGGTGCGGATGGTGAGCACCCGGCCGTTGAAGTCCTGCCGCTGGACCTGGATGGACGCCAGGTAGCGGCGCAGCAGCTCCCGCTCCGGCCCTTCGAGGACCTCGAGGCGGGACAGGTCGATGACCACCTTGGACGCCACCGGCGCCCGCGATGCCGGCGGGGCCTCGCCCGCAGGCACCTCCGCCCCGGTCAGGTCGATCACCTCGGAGCTGGGCTCCTCGTCCAGCCTGGGCAGCAGCTGGTCGACGGGGACGTTGTAGATGTGGGCCAGGCGTTGGAGGCGGGGGACGGAGATGGAGCGCTCGCCCCGCTCGTAGGCCCCCAGCACCGACGCCTTGAACTCCTTGTTTGAGGCGGCCTCGACCGCCTGCAGCGACAGGCCCTTCTGACGCCGCATCAACCTCAGCCGGTCGCCCACCTTGCGGGCGTAGCTGGGATCCTGGAGTTCCTCGCTCATGGCTTCACCGTATCCCACTCAAAGTCACCATGCCAGCACGTGGTGTCCCGGCATAGGGCAAAAATCCTCCCACAACCACCGGAATTGAGCCCGGTGGGGGCACCCAGAGTGGCATAAGCCGCTATCCGAGGGCGCGGGCCAGGCTCAGCGCCGCCCCCAGGGCGACGGCGGCGGTCTCGGTGCGCAGAACGGTCGGCCCCGCTCCCACCCGGTGCAGCCCCTCGGGCAGCTCGTCGGGACCCCAGCCCCCTTCGGGGCCCACCAGCACGGCGGGGTGGTCGAGGCCGGGCATCTCCCCGCCTGGCTCGGCGGCGCAGGCCGACGGGCCCAGGCGGGAAAGCAGGTCGGGGACCGGGGTGGGTGCCTCCACCACCGGCAGGCGCACCAGGCGGGCCTGGGCCGCCGCCTCGCGGCTGATCCGGGTCCAGCGTTGCCGGTGGCGGTCGGCCTTGGAGTGGTCCCAGACCACGACCGTGCGCTCGGCCAGCAGGGGCACCATCCGGTCCACACCGAGCTCGGTCAGCTTCTGCACGGCCCAGTCGGTGCGGTCGCCCTTGGCCAGGGAGAAGGCGACGGTGATGGCCGGCCGCGGCCGGGCCTGCTCCACCACCTCGCCGTCGGGGAGGAGGGATCCGGCGCCCAGCCGGCACGGCCGCCACCGGCCGTTCCCGTCGCAGGCGGTGACGGCCTGGCCCGGGCGCAGCCGCAGGACGCGGTAGAGGTGATGCTCGTCGTCGGTCCCCACCACCAGCGGGTCGGAGTCGAGGTCCTCGACGAAGACGTGGGCCGCCGCCGCCCGCAGCACCGGGTCGGGGCCGCGCAGCGGTCCCCGACCGGTGTGGCTCACTTGAAGGCGGAGCGGATCCGCGAACGCAGGCCGGGGCCCGCCGGGGGGGCGACCTCCTCACCCCGCTCGGCGGCCAGCTGGCGGAGCAGCTCCTCCTGGGCCGGGGTCAGGTCGGTGGGCACCTCCACCACCACCTCGACCAGCAGGTCGCCCCGGCCCCGCCCCTCGACGTGCGGTACGCCCCGGCCCCGCAGCCTGAGCACGGCGCCGCTCTGGGTGCCGGGGGCGACGGTGAGCTCCTCGACCCCGTCGAGGGTGTCGAGGTTGACCTTGACCCCCAGGGCGGCCTGGGCGATGGAGACGCGCAGCTGGTGCACCAGGTCGAAGCCGTGACGCTCGAAGCGGGGATGGGGCCTGACCGCCAGGTGGACGTAGAGATCCCCCGCCGTTCCCCCCCGGGGCCCGGCGGCGCCCCGGCCGGGCAGGCGCAGAGTGACGCCGTGGTCGACACCGGCGGGCACGTCGACGGTCCAGGTGCGGGAATCGGCCACCCGACCCTCGCCGGCGCACTGGGGACAGGGGCTGCGCACCTCCTCCCCGGTGCCGCCGCAGCGGTGGCAGGGGGAGGCGGTGACCATCTGGCCCAGCAGGGACTGGCGCACCCGGCGGATCTCCCCCGCTCCCCCGCACACAGAGCACGTCGTCGGGGTGGTGCCCTGACGGGCGCCGCTGCCCCCACAGGCGGAGCAGGCCGAGGCGGTGCGCACGGTGATGTCCTTCTGGGTGCCGAACACCGCCTCCTCGAACTCGATCTGCAGAGTGGTCTCCAGATCGGCGCCCCGGGGCGGACCACCGCGCCCGGTGCGCATGTCGGCACCGCCGAAGAAGGCGTCGAAGATGTCGCCCAGGCCCCCGGTCTGGAAGAACGAGCCCATGTCCGGCCCGGCGCCGGCGCCGGCGCGCACGCCCTCGGGGCCGAACATGTCGTAGCGGCGGCGGCGCTCGGGGTCGCCCAGGGTCTCGTAGGCCTGGGTCACCAGCTTGAACCGTTCCGCCTCGGCCTCGCCGGCCACGTCGGGGTGCAGCTCGCGGGCCAGCTTCCGGTAGGCGCGCTTGATCTCGTCCTGGGTGGCGCTGCGGCTGACGCCCAGGAGGGCGTAGTAGTCCTCGGCCATCATCCCTCGTCCAGCCGGCGGCCGAGCCGCTGGCTCACCACCGCCACCGCCGCCATGGCCTGGGGGTAGTTCATCCTGGTCGGTCCCAGCACCCCGATGGTGCCGGCCCGGTCGCTGGCGCCGCCGAAGGGCGCCACGACCACGGCGCACTCCGCCAGCGGCGCCAGACCGTGCTCGGTGCCGATGGCCACCGAAAGGCCCCGGTCCAGGACGTCGTGCAGGAGCCCCACGACGACGTACTGGCGCTCGAGGGTGTCGAGCACCGACCTCACGGTCTCGACGGCGTCGAACGCCTCGGCCATGCGGGCGGCCCCGCCCACGAAGACCGGCTCGCTCTCGTCGTCCGATGGACGCAGGGCGGCGGCGGCCCTCCTCACGATGCCGTCGAGGACGGTGTCACCGGAGCTCGGCACCTTGGGCAGGCTCCGGGGCGAGCTGCCGATCAAATGGGCCGACAGGTGGGCGGTGGCCGCCGCCAGCCGCTCCTCGCCCACGTCCTCGGCGAACTCGATGGTGTGCTTGACCACCCCGCCGGTGGAGAGCACCGTCACCAGAAGGGCGACCCGGGCCGACAGCCCGACCAGCTGCACCGAGCGCACGGTGGCGGCCTCGTTCGGGGGGGCGACGACCACGGCGGCGTAGGAGGTCAGCTCGGACAGCAACCGGCTGGTGTCGGCCAGCATCTCCTCCAGCTCCCCGTGGGCCCGGGCGAAGAACTCCCTCACCGTCTGGCGCTCGCTCTGGCCGAGGACCCCCGGTGAGGTCAGCCGGTCGACGAAGAACCGGTAGCCCTTGTCGGTGGGTATGCGCCCGGCCGAGGTGTGGGGCTGGGTCAGGAAGCCCTCCTTCTCGAGGGCCGCCATCTCGTTGCGCACGGTGGCCGAGGACACGGCGAGGTCGCCCCTGCTCACCACGTGAGCGGAGCCGACGGGCTGGGCCGTCTCGATGTACTCCTCGACCACGGCCCGCAAAATGGCTGCCTTGCGATCGTCCAGCGACGGATCCACCCGGTCCCTCCCCGGCGGTCTTTGGCACTCAATTGTACCGAGTGCCAGCCCGGTGGCCGGCGCCGTCCCACTACCCTTCGCCGCCATGTCGAACCCCGTCGTGCTGGTCCACGGTTTCGCCTCCTCCTTCGACCACAACTGGGGCGAGACCGGATGGGCGGACATCCTCCGGGACGAGGGCCGCACCGTCCTGGGAGGGGACCTCCTGGGCCACGGCCGGGCCGACAAGCCGACCGACCCCGCCGCCTACCAGGGCCTCGAGGACTACGTGCTCGGCTGGGCCGGCGACGCCCCCAGCTTCGACGCCATCGGGTTCTCCCTGGGAGGCCGGCTGCTGCTGAACCTGGCCGCCCGCGACCCCGCCCGCTTCGGCCGGCTGGTGGTCATGGGGGTGGGGCGCAACGTGCTGTACAGCGAGGGCTCCGAGCGCATCGCCCAGGCGGTGGAGAGCGGGGTGCAGCCCGAGGACATCGGGGCCAGGGTGTTCGCCGAGCTGGCTGCCGACCCCCGCAACGACCGGGCCGCCCTGGCGGCGGTGATGCGGCGTCCGTCGCGGGCGCTCAGCCCGGAGGACCTGGCCCGCGTCACCTGCCCCGTGCTGGTGATCATCGGGGAGCGGGATTTCGCCGGACCGGCCCAGCCGCTGGTGGAGGCCCTGCCCGACGCCTCCCTGGTCACCATCCCCGGCCTTGATCATTTCGCCACGCCGAAGGAGTTCCGCTGCATCGACGCCGCCCTCAAGTTCCTGGGCGGCTGATGGGGCTCGGGCCGAGGCGAGCGGGAGCCGGCCTAGACATCCCACGGCCTTAACTCGTCAAGCGGCAGCTGTGGATCGGTGTCCCCAGGCCGTGTGCTCGTCGTAGAGGGTGCCGTGACGGAGGCAGCCGTGGAGGATGCCGACGAG
>Ga0070739_10000642_pt1 | contig 63470 bp, 39 predicted proteins | sample Coa_R1_7_FD_66445 | JGI IMG/M metagenome (GOLD analysis project Ga0070739, IMG submission 66445) | Surface soil microbial communities from Centralia Pennsylvania, which are recovering from an underground coalmine fire - Coalmine... | ecosystem: Environmental > Terrestrial > Soil > Unclassified ...
AGTTATAGGGCTTCGATCTATGCCTGGATGCTGGATCTAGCCACCGAGAGAGCCTCTGTGCTGCGCAGTGCCGATCTCGTGCGATCCCTCAAGAAGGACTGGAACCATCACCGTTCTTTATATTCACAAAGATAGCTTTAATAGCTATACACTATACTTCTATCAAAATAGAGAGCCTGCGAACGGTCGATCAATAAGGAGGTCAGCAGAAAATGTGGTATCGCCAACATCTTTTCGCTCTTCTGAGCGTGTGGGTTTTCCTCGTGAGTGCCTGTCTACTCGGAATGCCAGGGTATGGACAATCTGCGCAGAAACTGCCCTATAACGTCGCTCAGACAAACCAAGCCTGGGACGGTGTCAATAACCATGATTGGAAGGGCGCGGTGCAGCACGCCGACCTGGTAATCAACCATTTTAGCAAACTGGCTGATGGTCTGCACGACATGCTTGCTGCCAAAATCAAGCGCCATGAAGCAGAAACGCCGCCCACCGGCGTTCCAACCCCTAAGCAAAAAGCTGCCACCTTCAAATATGGTCTGATGAACGATGTGGCTACCTGTTACTATATCAAGGCCAAGAGCCTGTTTGCTTTATATCTGCAGCGCAAACGCGAACATGCGGACGAGTCTGAGTTGGCGTCTCTGCGCAAGGATCTCAAGAACGCATACGATTCTTGCCTGAAGTACCCGCTCGCGCGATGTTGGGATCCGCAGGGCTGGTTCTGGAGTCCTGCCATTGCCGTGCGGGAGGACGTCGATCTCAAGAAGGTAGGACTATGAAACGACAGGCGGCCTTCGTCGGCGCATTCCTGACGTCAACTCTATTTATAATCTGTGGTTCAATGGTGTCGAAGGCCCGGCCAGCCTCCTCTCAAACCGAGGGACGCATCAATATTCAGGTAACCATCGATGGTAAATCGAGTGCTGCTTCGATCACCCTACTTCCTACCTTTACGGCTGCCTCCGCCGATTCATCTGGCCAGACAAAAATCGATACTGCTTCAGGAAGTTATACCATCGCTGCGAGCACTACGCAGGATGGCATTCTCTATATCGGGCATGTCGACTCTGTTGCCGTCTCCGCGAGCCGACCGGCAGAAGTGCGCTTGAGGCTAATGAAAGCGCCGGTTAAGCCTACCAGCGAAGGCATGATCCGGATCGTCGGACGCAGGTTGTTGGTGGAGAACAAGCCGTTCCAGATACGCGGGGTCGGTTATGAGCCTTATGCGATCGGAACCGGTCCGGGCTGGCGCCCAAAAGACGATGCTGTGTACCGGCGCGATTTCCCCTTACTGGCAAAGATGCATGCAAATACGATTCGCACGTGGGGACAGGTGGATGCCAATCTGCTCCATGTAGCTACAGATAATGGCCTCAAAGTGATCGCCGGCTACTGGGTACCCTACGAGGCTAACTTTGCCGATGGCACGACCCGCGCGAAGCTGATCGCCGATTTCCGGAAATATGTGGCTACCTATAAATCGTCGCCGGCTATGCTCATGTGGTCGCTCGGCAACGAGCAGAACTATCAAAACGGCAATTCGGCGGCCTGGTATTCTCTGGTCAATGAGCTGGCGTGGGCGGCGTACGACCAGGAAGGCGCCCGATACCATCCCGTCACCACGCCCAATGGCGAGATCGGCAACCTGGGCGACCCTACTAAAGAGACCGATGACGCCAGCCTGACTTATCTGGACGCCTTTGGCGTCAATATCTATCGGGGATCAAGCTTTTACTCTCTGTTCCAGGATTACAAGAGCAAAAGCGGGAAGGCCCTCTGGGTCTCGGAATACGGCGTAGATAGCTATGACCAGCGCATTTCCTCAGAGAATCAAGATCTGCAAGCCGCCTGGGATGTCAAGCTCTGGAAGGAGATCGATGCGGCGAGAGCTATTGCCATGGGAGGCACACTGATGTCCTTCTGCGATCAATGGTGGAAGAACGGCTCGCCTGACGAGCATAACCCTGGCGGCCCCAAAATGAACAGCGATGCCGATGGTATCGCAGACGAGGAATACTGGGGCATCGTATCTATCGCGCGCAACCCACAAGGCGGTGTGGATGTTTTGACGCCGCGCAAGGTGTACTATGCGCTTCAGAGCGCATGGCAGCCCTGAGGGTTGTTCTGCCATACTATCGATCCATGGAAGCCATCGTGCCTTCACTTAGGAGAATAATCATGCTATACCGGTCCTGGTGTTGGAAAGTATCTGTAGTGCGGGGCGGGCTGCGAGCTCTAACTATCGGGATCGCAGCCATTGCCATATTGTGCAGTGCGTCTGCATCCAGAAAGGAGATATATCTCGGCAGTGCCGTTCGGGTCGCGGGACCGGATTCGGCATCCGACGATTCTGCTATTGATAAAGAGTTCCGCTACCTGAATATGGCCATGGATCGTTACTATGACAGGCTCGATATTTATTCCGATGCCGATAGCGGGGGCAATCATTATAACCCTTCCTTTCTCTATAACGGACCTGAAACGGCGAGTATAGTGACTGACTGTCAAAGGCAGCCGCACTCCGGGAAGACATGTATCTGGATTCATTTTACCGGTGCCCCCGGCAAAGATGGCACGCACAGCAATGGGATCCGCTTTCAGGATTCGGCCACCTGGAATGGTCTGGAGCCGGGAAATAATAGTGGGACCGAGCCGGATCCGGGAAAGGGATACGATCTGACCGGGGCGACCCGCTTGCGCGGATGGATACGATGCGATCAGCCAGACCGTGAAGTCTGGCTATATGTCGGCTGTCAAACCGATTCGCTTGCCACGATACCGGTGATTTCTCCAAAACTATCTGCCGAATGGCAGCCATTCGAGATCCCTCTAAAAGGCTTAGACCTCAGTCATATCGCCTCTGGCCTCTCTGTATCTTATGTCGCGGATGAGCAAAAGGAGGAGCCGTGTGACGTCTACCTGGACGATCTTGAGCTGGATGTGCCCAGGCCTAATACCATGCACCTCATTCCCAGTTATGAGCCGCATGTCAGCAGAGACGATCCTGCGAGCCGGAATGTCTGTTATGTCTATGACAATGCGCTGGCTATCCTGGCCTATCTTGCACGGGGGCATCAGGACGATTTGCAGCGTGCCCGCTTGCTGGCTGACACGCTGGTCTATTGCCACGAACACAATCGAAAAATACAGGACGGGCGTCTCTACAACGCCTATATGTCCGGCGATGAGCCACAGCATCCGAATGAAGCGGCCAGGCTGCCTGGCTGGTGGAACACCGAGATGCATATGTGGCAGGAAGACCGCTTTAATGTGAGCAGCAACACGGGCAATATCGCCTGGGCCATGCTGGCCTTGACCGCCTGTCATGAAAAGACGCCAGGCGATTCGAAATATCTGCATGCGGCCGAAGCGCTGGGCGATTGGCTGGTCAAGGATAATCATTGTATCGATCCCGAACGTCCGCTCGGCTTTACAGGAGGCTGGGATGGCTGGGAAGATGATAGCGCTGGCCAAGCGAGTGCTCCACATAAAACGGGCCAGAAGAAAGCACTGTATAAGAGCTGCGAGCATAATATTGATCTTGTTGCCGCTTTCGCCCGCCTCTATTTGGATACGCATGACCCCAAGTGGCGAGATCGGGCACATAGTGCGCGCGACATGGTCGAGAAGCTATTCTATCCCGATGAGGGCCGGTTTGTAACCGGCACAAACGTGCCAGCCATCGATCAACCGGGTGACGTGCTCAATTTCATTCCAAAACCTCTTGATGTGAATACCTGGGCCATGCTGGTGTTCGGCCCGAACGAGCAGACAAAGAAAGGCTTGCAATGGGTGATAGATAAATGCCTCGTAGAGGAAGAGGCCGGAGATGGCTTCCGTGGTTTTGCGTTCAAATTTGGAACCGCCCCGTATATTCATGAGGCCGATTTCATCCCCTGTGGCTGCCCGCAAAAGCCGGCAACGGATAAAGAACGGGATGGCATCTGGTGGGAGGGGACGGGGCAAACCGTCTGCGCCCTGTATATGGATAAGCAGGATGCGCAGGCGAATGAGTTTTTAAAGCAGATGGAAGAGGCCCAACAGCGGGCGCCCGGAGGAAATGGGCTGGGCATGGTAGCCGCAAGCCATGACTGTCTGATTACCGGCTTTGAGCTTACCGCGGTGAACGCAAAAGGGCAAGAATACCGAATTCCCTGGGTGTACTACCGACAGGTACATCTCGGAGCCTCCTGCTGGCACATATTCGCAGAACTCCATTTCAACCCTTACTGGGGTATTCCGCTATCATCTGGTATACCAGACTGGGACAAATAAGTTTGCCCGAGGATTAGATAGGGGATGGCGACTACATCATAGCCAGGCCACTCAGGTTGCCCCCTGAGCGGCCTGGCTATTCCTTATTCACCTTTCAGCCGAGCTGCCTTCAACAGACGGGCGTAATATCGAAATCCTCTATCTCAACCGGGTTTGGGTAGCCGATCCAATTTATGGCGGCACAGCAGCCTGCTAATGCCCCACTGACGGCGATCGGATACGTTTTGAGAACAGGATCTGGCAGAAGGGAGCATCCGGCCTCGATATAACTGAAGACACCGGCTGCGAAGGCATCTCCTGCCCCGTTAACCCTCTCTGGGGATCGCCGGACCTGCGCCTGCATGCAAGCGCTAGTGGTCTGGTTCAACCGGATATGATAGACATCCTTATCGGCAGATACCAGCACGCCGTCTTTACCCAGAGTTACGAAGCACATCACTCCAAATCCCGAGAACAACTCCAATGCGGCCTGGCCGTCCTGGATGTACGGAGGCAGGCTCTTTCCAGCCATGGAAGAGAGCTCATCCTCGCTCAGGATCACCGTATGGCCGGACGACAGAACCGGATCGATCAGAAACCAGGCGGGTAACGATGGCGTGATTACGCACGTCAGGCGGGGCCGATTACCGGCTTGCCCGATTATTTGCTGGAAATCCTGCACGTTCTTAGGACTGTTGATCAGGATCGCATCCACATTTTCAAAGCCTGGGATCGGATTTGGAGGACAACCGGGAGTTGGGACGGTAAAGTTGATACGGCTTTTGAGGATGATTCTGTCCGTGCCGCTACCGATCACAACATTAGTCGGGATCTCATGCCGCCCGAGAAAACTCACCTGAACATCCTGATCACCCAGTCCTTCAGAAATTGAGCGGCAACCGCAACTGGTATCCACATAATGGATCGCGGCTGCATTGCCAAGCAACTTGATAAGTTGCTTGGTAGAGATGTAACTACCGCCGCCGGGCTTTATACGTGCTGATGGACTACACAGCATCTCCACATTCTCAGCGACGACTTTCGATCCGGGGAGCGCAGGACCATCTACGTCGATATCGAAAGATCGGCCATCAATATCGATACGAGCTGGTGGTCCGCCATGGCAGACATGTGCCTGCAATGGATAGACATCCTGGCATACAGATCCCAATACAACTAGCTTGACCATTCTGCACCTCCAGATGGATTTGAGGAGGCGCCCTGCTCGAACAAGACCGTTACGAGCGAGCATCCTCATAGAGGTGCAGAGCCAATATTGTTAAAATATTTTTCCGGGCGACGAGCCTCATGCACGTAGAAAGCCGCATTAGGCCATAAGGAGATCGAAGGCAAGGTGAAAGCCATGCAACAGTGGGCTCATCCCATCAACTGCTCAAACCCTTGTATCTGGCCCCGGATCACATCAAGGCTGAAGCGCCAGAACGAAACGTCTTCCACATCCACGCCAAACTGCTTGCCTAGCGTAATAGAATCGGCCAAGCCGGTACAGGAAGGGAAGTCATCGTACTCCTGGCGGAAGGTGTCAGCATCCTCCAGGTAGCGGGCGTACAATCCTAATCCGAACAGGAGGCCGAAGGTGTACGGGTAATTATAAAACCCTGAAAAATAGTAATGACCCTTCAGTTTATACATTAGATTTGCTCTGAAAGCAAACAAGAAAGATGTATGGACTCCTCCTTGATATTGCCGCTTTGGCTGGAAGAGATCCTGGAGACCACCAGGCTTTACAAACGGATTGCTTGGTTTATCAGCCAGGCTTAAGCAAACAAAAGGTAGAAAAACGCGGCCCCTCCCCATAGCTGGTAGGGGCTTGTTCATGCTTCAATAGATCAGCCTACTCTGATCTTGAGAAAGCCAGCGAAACTGCCGCTCATAAACGTGCCTGAGACGGTCCTGGCTACGATCTGACCGCAAGTTTATGTTGAGCATGGAGGCGGGATCAAGCTATAAGGCTTCGGGAGGCTCAGCGCGCTGTACGAATTCGCTGATTGCACATTATGCGGTGATAGTGTAATGGACAAGAACCACCAAATCCTCCAAATCTGTGGCATTGGTTGTCGATAGTGTGAACGGGGTTCCCAACGTTATGGCACCCGATGAGCCAGTACAGAGCTTGTTGAGTGAATCGTCCGCATTCAGGTTGAACGGTGTGCCGTCGATGGACATAACGAACATTGCCGGGTTGCCATTAACGCGCGCCATCCAGGTTACCTGATCCACAGTCGGCGTATGGTTGCTAACGAAGTACGGCAGGTTGTCTATCGTCAGCGTCAGTTGGGTGGAGTTCGTCTGCTTCAGCCGGTGCCACTCATTGGAGTGGTCGTGCTTTAGGTTGAATGCCTGAAAGAGGCCCTGTCGAGTCGCCGCGAGCACCATATCATTCAGCAATCCCTTAAGGGCGTCCTCGACCAGCGCCTTAAATGCCGATCCCCCATCGCGGGCGGTATAGCGCATATGTAGAATTACATCGCTAATGGTGTCGTAGTCGAACTGCGGGAAGACCGCGGGCATTTCGAGTTGCCACGTGCCTATCGCGCCCGTGCCCTCGAATGGAAGGTACCGGTCGTCGTGGAAGTTGAGATCGAACATCCCGCTGTCCGATAGGCTGCTGCTGGTGGAGATAGACTGGATCGTGCCTACGTTGTATACGAAGCGCTCGTCGCTGCCGGGTGTCTCCTGATATTTCTGCTCGCTCGTGCCGGAGTGCTGCGTCGTATTTTTGCGGTAGCGGTTGGTAACCAGTGAGAGCTTGCAGCTCACTGTCGTATAGGGACCCGCGACACACGGAATGGAGAGGCTTATCGACTTGTTGCGGCGGAAGTACTGCCCAGGATGATCGAGGTCAAAGAGCGCCTCGGGTATCTGGAACGTGCATTTCCCCGTGTTCTTAAGCTGTACTAGAGCGAACGGATCTAGCTGGGCGAGCGATATATGCTTGGTGAGCTCGTACTCGCGCTTGTTCTGGTCGAGGTAGGCAACTTCCATCCGCTTGATGTCATGATGAAGCGCCTCGGCAATCATGAGTCCCTTCTTCAGGTTGTCCCAGTAGGCGGGACGTAGGAAAGTCGTGTCGTTGCCTAGTTCATGCTGGAAGCAGCGCTCCGCTTTCTTCGCGACCTCCAGCGCCAGCTTATAGGCCTGGAAATAGACCGCACTGACCTGACCTACCATCCAATCGTACAGTTCCTGGTTCGTGTACTTGCTATGCAGGAACGCATCCGTCTGCTTGTTGTTTGCGATCTGCTGGTCGTGCGCAGCGAGATCAGCGTTAAGCATGGTGATATGGAAGTTCGCCGTGGCGATCTGCTGGTCGATCTGCGCCAACTCCTTATCGGCCAGGCGGACCTGGAAGTCCCATTCGTCCTGCCGTCGCTGGTAACTACCCTGCGTCGACGCCATCCCAGCGGCCTTATCGAGCGCACGCGTGATGGAGGAGATCACCTGTGCGGCCATCTCCGCCGAATTGCCGATCGTCTGTCCGCCGATCGAAGCCGTCACCTCGGGCGAACCGCCAAAGCCAGCAGCGCCGACCACGAAATCAGGGATGAGCTTCAGCCCTCCCGCCAGGATATATCCCACGGCAATCGCCGCCTCGCCGATGAGCGATGCCCCGGAGAGTGCGACCGCCGTAATCTCCCAGGGGTTCATGAAGGCCTGGCTTGCGTAGTAGTTCCGCCGCTCCTGCGTGACAAGCCGGCTCTTCTGCAGGCCCTGGATCGTGGAATTCGCTTCGTCGATGGTTGCGAGCTTAACAAGGCGAACGGCGTTCAGAACACTCAACTCCTGCTCGGAATGGAGCCGCGCGAGCTGTTCCCCGTCTCGCTTTTCTAGTGCTGTCAGCAGGGAATTGCCGAGCGAGGCCACCTGCTGCACGAGTTCCGTAGCCTTCTGGCTCATCACACTGAACCGATAGTTCGGCAGAGGCGCTCTCAGACCGGCAAGGAACGCGGAGATATCCAGACCTGCAGCCGCAGCGCGTACCAGTGCGCCCGGATCGATTGGCGGAGAGAAGAGCGCGAGCACGGCCTCAACGCCGTCAATATTCTGGCAGTTGCGAATCTTAAGCAGTCGGTCGGCCACAGTTTCCCAGTTCTGCAACAGGTTCTCGTTCGCCGGAATGCAGAAGTAGAGCGACGAGACCGTAATCGGCGCGGGCGGCAGTTCGGCGCCGCCGTGTGGCAGGAGTGCCAGATCGGGAATCATATTCTCCAGGTCCAGCAGCGCGTTACCGAAGAGATCCAGCTTTGACTCGAGCTGGTTATAGGTCTCGTCCGGCGGCGTTACGGCCGGCTCAACGATGCGGGGTTTCGGCCCCAGCAGCTTGTCGGCCTGGATATACATCTGTGTCGCCTGTGTCACCGACTCGCGCGTGAACTGGCGGAAGAGGCTATCGCCCCAGTCGATCAAGTTCTGGATGTACTTTGTGACGATGGCGAGTTGGTATGCCACAGGACGGGAGCGCGCAATTACGTGCGGCTGGAACGGTTTGGAGCGCCATTCCGAGACCGCGAATTTGAGGTCGGTGATAGTCGCGCCCGTCGGGTCGGCAGCGATCGTATTGAGGATATCGTTGATCCGCTGCGCCAGGTAGTCGGTGATGGTGGTCTGGAAGAACGGCTTCGTGATCCAGTATCTCTGTGGCGCTGGGGCGTCGGTGGCGCCCACGGGATTGAAGACGTAGTGTAGCCAATTGCGGGCTTGTTCAAAGCGCTGGTCCTGGTTCAGCCGCATCGCGATCTCGAACGGAATGTGGAAGAAGAGTTCCCAGTTGTAAGCGGAGTAAGCGCCGTCCCGATCGAAGTCAATATCCTCACGGGGATAGGGCGGTACGACGAGCCCGGATGGCCCGTAGACGGCGTTGAAGTTGAACCCGGTATCCTTAAGCTGCGCGTCCCGCTGCATCAAGGCCGGCAGTCCCTGGCGGTTGAGCGTGGTCCTAAGGAAGCACATGAGGGGGTGGTAAAAGTTCTTGAACTTCAATCCGAACCGAAGAGACATGTAGACCTTCATCTCGGTTTCCAGGCGGATGAATTCCGGATCGGCCGCCAGTTCCTGGAGCAGCTTGTTCAGGTCGTGGGCCGGGTCCTGTTGGTACTTCTGCAGGTACTTCAGAAAGAGCGCGACCACATCTTCGACGAACTGCTCGATGTCCGAGTACATCTTCTCGGTCCGCTTCTTGGGATCTTTCGCCTGCATGTCGTAGAAGCCGGGGATGACGACGTATGTGCGCGTGAAATCGCCGTAGAAGTAGGGCATGAATGTGCCCAAGGGTACGAAGTACCTGCGACCTTCCGCCAATCCATATTTGTACTGGCCGTAGAGGTAGATCTCCAGCCCGAAGAGAATCCAGTCGATCAGAGACATCTGCATCGGGTAGGTGACTTTGAAGAGTCCTGGCGTCTGGTTCACGATCGTGTCGAAAGCGCCGATGTTGAAGATCGTCTTGATGGCCAGGTCGTCGGTCGCGCGTTTGTCCTCTTCGTCGAAGCGCTCCGCCAGGAACTCGGTGTCCTTGAACCTCGGTAAGAACTGCAATGGGAAGTAGCCGCCCTGCTGCGGCTCGGGATAGCCTTTGCAGCCGGTCAACGCGAAGGAGCCGATCCAGCTGGATTCACCCACGTTTGCGCAGGAGACCGCCTGCCCCGCGCTCCCCAGGTTCCACTCGAAGAATTCGTAGGTTTCTGGCGCAGGCGGCTCGGTGTCGAAGTAGCTGGTCGCAGGGTCGTAGATCGCGCCTTTAGAGACCTTTTTCGGCAGCCATTTGCCGTCGGACCGCTCACTCACCGCGAGTTGGATCTTCCAGCGCTTGTTCGGCTTCTGGCTGAGTGTCCCATCGTCCGGCATGTTGGCCGGATTGGGCGTGTTTGGGGGGTTCGAGTCGTCCGCCTCGGACGTGAAGATGGGCCAGGCAAGCGTCAGGCGGCTATTCCGGTCGAACGCCAGCAGGTGGTCGCCGGTAATGTCCAGATCCACCTTCTCCCACGGCGTCCAGTAACGCTCCTGCTGGAACTGACGATAGTAGTAGACCGCCGGGTCGCCGCCCTTCGTCCGCGCGAAGACGTGCATCGTGCGAATATCGACCTGGTAGTAGGTTGCCATCACCTCAAGCTGTGCAATCTCGTCAAGCCGTTCGAGGTAAGCAACGGCCGCATCCTCCACTGCCTGGTCGGTCAACTCGTTCTGCTGGAGCGTGTTCTCCAGGCTTGTGAAGATTTCGGACTTGTCGTCACGCAGTTCCGGATCGATCCAGTTCTCCGGCCAGAGGAAGATCTTCCGATTCGCCTCCCAGACGCGGAAGTTGGCCATCCACTTCCACTGCTCCCAGCCGGAATCTTCCTGGATGCTGGCGACGCAACGCGGCTCCAAGCCCATCAGGCAGCGCGTCACAAAGAGCTGAATCGTGGCATGAGCCTGTACGATCCGCGAGGTCGGCATGCAGGAGCTCATCTCGACATCGATCAGGAAGTAATCGTAGAGGTCGTCAGACGACTTCAGGTCCGGGTTGGTCACGAGGAGGTAGGCCACAAGGGCATCGCGCTTCTGCTCGCGCAGCCGATCCTGCACATCCTGGAGGACGCCCAGCCACTCGGTATCCTGGTAGCGGGCCTTCAGAGCACCGCGCATGAGAAGGGCATCCGCTTCCGCGAGAATAGCCTTGCAGACTCCGACGCCAGAGGCGACACTCAGGCCGAGCCGGCGGAGAAGGGGCACGGCTTTACCGAGTCGCAGATAGGTTGCAGGAGCGCGGTAATCCACGAGTGCGAAGTTGAACTGCGCGTTCAGGTCCGTCAGTACCGCGGCGTCCCAGCCAGCCAGAGTCGCCAGATAGGCGAGCACGTCCCCAACGGCTGCGCCCGACAGCACCAAGTCGAAGAGGCCGTAGACCGTGAATGGGTGGTCCGGGTCCGGCAGGTTGGCTACCGGCGGATAGGCGGCGATGAGGCCCAACACCTGCTGCAGGCTCTCCCACGCGGCAAATGTTACCGGTGGAATGCCGGCCTGGTACATTAGGTTATCGAGTTCCAACCATCCGAGTGCCGCATTGTTGGTCAGCAGCCACACGACACCTTCTCGCGGCAGTTGGAGCGTACCCACGAACGCCGCCATCACGGTGAGCATCCGGAGCGCGCGATACTGATTGTCGAACGCGGCGGGCGTGATCGCCGGCGGGGTGGGCGGGGTATTCACCGTATCAATCAGAGCATCGTCGGTCAGGAGATCGAGAAGCGTCCTGTTCCCGACAGCGGGAGGTTGCTTCAGCCGCGCGAGACGCAGCACGTCTGGGGCAAGATCTTCCGCCAGCTTGAACGTGCGCGAAGCTCCCAGGACGGCGGTCGTCAGCAGTTCCTCCTTGCCGGAAGCGTAGAGATAGGTCGAGACTGCATCCAGGACCGCCTTGATCAGTGCGTTCCGCTCGGCCGTCTTTGGTGGGGCTGCGGCTGCGACCGTCGCCTGCGCAGCCTTGATCGATGTCGTATCGACGAAGGCCGCGAGCTTCTGGTCGATATATTGGGCCGGAGTCAGCACCGGATCCTGGAATGAGTCGTCCAGCAGGGTCTGGAAGCGTGACAGGTCCGCCTCCGCGAATCCTGGCAGCTTCGACAAAAGCGTCCGCACGCCGTTCTTGTTCTCGTCCGGCGATGCCGCGGGATCGAAGGCGGGCCGGGTATCGGCGTAGAGTGCCTGGTATCCACTCTGCAAGCCTAGGAGAAAGGCGCCGATCGTGCTGTCGCCCACTTCGCGGGCGCTTAGGTCGTCTGCCTGGTGGATCAGGAAGTAGCGCAGGTCCGCCGGCTTCACACCGGAGGCCCGCACCCTATCGACCTTCTCCAGGAAGCGGAGCGTATCCGCTGGAGATGCCAGCGGATCGATTCCGGTCAGCCTTATCAGGATCAGGAGATCCGTCGCTATGAGGCGCAGCGCCCGCGCCAGCAGGTTGAGCGCGTAGACAGCCCCGATGTTCGCGGCGCTCAGGATCGCCGGGGCACCGAGCGAATCCACCAGCAGGCCAGCGTCGGCCGGCTTGGCGCCCAGGCAGAGCGCCAGGTAGTCCTTGTACGCGGCGAGCTTTTTGCCGCTGCCAGGCACAGCGGCCTCGTCCAACTCGTTCTGATGGACGTTTTGCGGCAGGAAGTCTGGATCGATCTTGCCGTTTGCCGCCAGGTTCAGGAACACCTGGGCGTAGCGGGAGGCGTCGCCGTCCGTCGGGATCGCGTCATAGAGATTGCACGCCTCGTCCAGCGAGATCGCGAGCTTACCGGCCAGATCCGCCACTTGCTGCATTCGCACCAGGCAGGCATCGTCGAGCGTCCCGCTTCCTAACTTTGCCGCGCGGGTCATCCGGTCGATCACGGTGGTCGTCCATCCGGTCTTCTTCCAGAGACGGAGGAAGCGGTGCAGCCGATCCAGCGCAGCGCTATCGAGGTTTTCGATCTCCTTTTGAGCCAGGTCGCACGTGTTATCCAGGCTCCGGACGAACATGGTACCATTGGGATTGACCCACGCGCGGTCGAGCAGATCCTTCAGGTCATTGAACGCGATAGCTGCCTTCGTGACGAACGTGTCAACCACTTTCAGGACGTTCGCGGCGGGCGTGGCGCCTGTGTTCCAGTAGGTGTTCTGGTTGACCGGATCCGCCGTAACAATCAGATGGCGCTCTTCATCGCTCAGGCCCAGCGCCTCAGCAGCGATCTGGTTGTCCTGCGGTCCCGCGCCGGTCTGCAGGGCGCGCATCAAGTCAGCACGGGCGATGCCGAACTGTGCAAAATAGGAGCGCGTCTCTTGGTGGAAGAGGTCAAACGGCAGGCTGAAGGCAAACTCACTCGCGGCGAGCGTGGTATAAGCCGCCTCGTTTAGATACTCTGGCGCGGCCGCGCGCTCGGCGGCGGTACCGTGCGTCTGGCGCAGGCGCCGGATGGTCCAACTTCCGGCGCCCGCAGGCGTCAGCTTGCAGACCACATTCTTATCCCGCACGATGCGACTGCCGGAGAGATCGGGATCGTAAACCGCCGCCGCCTCCGTGAATGGGAATCCATGGGTCTGCAGCGCAAGTAGCAGCACAGGCGAGATCACCCCGCTTGCGACCGCCCCGTTGAATGCGATGCCGGCGTCCGGCGCGACGGCGTCCTCCAGCAGTTCGCACACGATGTCGATGTAGGGCAAAGGCGTGTTCGTGTTATCGCAGTTGAGGTCGGTGTCACCCAGGTCGGGGCGCCGGTCGAAAAGCACGTCCTTTGCGATCTTTACACTTCCTGGCCCCGCGGTCGTGTCCACGACGAGCCGGTTCTTCAGGAACTGGAGCGTGTCTGCGACGTAGGCTGCGGCGCTATGCACGGTGTTGCACTCCATGCATGCGCAGTAGTCGGCAAACTGAAACAGGCTCTTCATGTTCGGGAAGTCCTGGGTGACCGCCTCCAGCTTCGCAACGGTATCCGACGGGGTCCGATTCATCAGCGCTGAGACCTTCGTGGCCGCCCCCCCGGCTTGAATCTCGCCAGCGAGCAGTCCACTCGCCATATGGATATCCGACGCCTTGTGGAATGCCGCACGCGCTTCATCCGGCGTGAGGACGCCTTCCTTCCCAAACTCCTTTACAAAGCGTGTCTCGCCCATAGCGGAGATTGCCGCGGCGGAGCGTATGCCTCCGGTAGTCAAAGCCTTGGTCGCCCGGTAGGTGGGCGCAACCTTAAAGACACGCTGCACGCCTTTCAAAGGCTCTTTCGCAGTATGGTCCTTCAGCATCCGGTCGAGGTTAGTATGCGCGAGGTCCAGGTCGGGATGGCTTTCCAGCACGGAGAGCATCGCATCACGGTGCTCTCCGAAGCCGGTCTTATCCCGCTGCAGGTGAGCTGCGAACGCTGCGGTGGGGAAGCGCTTCTCCATTCGGCGCACCAGCGCCGAGGCATGCAGGTCGAGCACCTCGTCGCGCATCGCCGGTCCAGGTGACGGCGTGGGCGGGCCATCTTTGTCCGCCACCTCCGCCTCAGTTGCTGCCCCCGGTTTCGATTCTACGACAGCGACTGCGTTTCTCAGCAGGTCGCGCCATTCCCCCTCATCCAACCCGGCCAGCCGGGCGGCGTCTTCCGGCCTCTGGATACCCTGCGCCTCCTGGATGTGCGCCAGTATCGTCCTGTCGTAGCCCAGTAGAGAGTTGAGCACCACCCCGGCCGCAGCGGCGTCGGCCTGCGTTCCGTCCGGGAACGCCGCTGCCTGCTGCAGCCGCGCGAAGAGGCCCGGAAGATCGCCCAGCGTGTCCTCTTTCAGGATGGCGATCACCTCTTCATGCTTGCCGGCCGCTAGGAAGCGCACGACATGGCCGAACAGGATCTTCGGTCGCTGCTCCTTCAGATAGGCCTGCGCCTCCGGCACGTAGTGGCCGAGCTGCTTCAGAATGGCGTCGAGGCGCCGCAGGAGATCCTGCGTCACGAAGCGGTCCGCCACCGCCTGCTGCACCGCCTCGCGAACAGTCTCCACCGGCAGCAGGACGATGTCGTAGAAAAGGGGCTGCAACTCGGTCCCAAGGTCAATGTCGAAACGGACGCCGGTAGCACCTTCGAGTCCGCTCTTGATTAATGTGTTCTCAGCAAAAAGCGCGTAAAAGAAGTCCGGAGGGATCTTGTGAGCAGAGGCGAGCTTCTGCGCGACCGCGAAATGAGCCAGCTTATAGCCGGCGATTCCCGTCTCGCCCGCCAGGAACGTTATATCCCGCGCCTGGCCGTCCTCCCGCAATCCGTCGAGCGGCACGCCATCCAGAAGAGGAGTCACCGTGCTCAGAATGAGCTGGAATTCGACGAGAGGTTGAGTATCGTCCTCGGCCAAGACGATATTGAGGACGGCGAGGGCCGGCGCATTGAAGAGGGTGGCTTCGATCGGCGGATCGTAAAGAGCCTTCTTTCCCTGGAAGACCCGGATGAAAAGGTCCGCGGAGGCCTCCTCGGCCCGCGCGAACTGTTCTCGGGAGTAGCTTATCTCATAAAACCCCTGCCCGTCCGTCTGTGCCTCGCCAAGTGGCTGCTCGTGACGCAGATCCCGATCGAAAGCACGCACCGTCAGCTTCGTGCCCGCCCGCCCGTTGGGATAGCTAATCGTGCCCAGCACCCGATAGCGACTATGGCCATCTGGCAGTTTGCGGAGGATCGCCATGGCGGTGACGTCGTTGACGTTTCCCGTAACGGGCAGATCGCTTTCCCGCTGAATCGCCGCGACCGCCAGGCGAGTGGTCGGGCCGTAGAAGGACGATGTTAGCTCGTCTGGCGCGATAGTAAAGCCCAGATCCAGGAGCATGGCCTGCAGCCTGGAGACGTCGTTCCCCTGTGACTGCGACGAAAGGAATGGGATCGGTGTGTTCACGGTATTCACCCCTGATTATTCCGCTACCGGGCGACGGTAGCCTAAAGTTACTCCGAAAAGCACTCCGGTTGTAGAGAACGCACCGGTTGGCGAATTGGGTCTTGCCGTGCCAGTGACTGCTCCGCTCTCATGGAAACCCCAAATGCCGACCGCGATGGAGCTTGTCTGCACTACCGTCCCACGTTCGAGATAGCTGAACGTTCCTACGACACCTCCGGTGTAGCGAACCGCACTGGCTCCCTGATCAGAGCCCGCAGCAGGAGAACCATGTTCGTAGACAGCGCCCCCTTCGAACAGAAGCGAGAACTGTTTGCCAACGCCGACCTGCACGCCGGCATTTCCGCCGACAGTCACTAGATTCGTGAGCGTGGGACCTTGCGTAAGCTGGCCGGCACCCGTGTAGGTCAAAACTGGGTTTAGGACAATGGCGCTCAACGACAGTGCATACGGGCTTTCAGGCGGCTTCGACAGGTCGAACGATTCCGGCTTTTTATCCTTTTGTTCCAGACCAACCACGCCAGTAAATGCGAGAGTGGGAGCAGTGATCGCGCTGCTCCCGTCGGTGCGTTGCGAGGAGAGACCGACCGAGCCATACAGCGCAAGAGCAGGGCGCAAGTCGCCGAGGAACCGCAGGCCGGGCGGCAGTTGCTCCGCGTCCGATCGCCACCCATAATGCCCCGTGATGGCACCAAAGCCACCGCGAGTGGCGGTTGTGCCGGGTCCGGTCGGCTGAGTCGCCACGGTATAGCTTCCCCCTCCGGTGATACCGATATCCGCTCCAGTATCCTGGCCGACCGCGTATCGCAATGCGAGCTGCGCATTCTGCAGTCCGTAATTGGATGTCGCCGGCTGTCCGAGACCTGATAGTGAAGAGTAGGTAGCACTTCCCGCTGCCTCCACGTCCAGCGTCCCGGCCGGCATGACTCCGCTTCCCTGAGTAATAGACGAGTACCAGAAGTTAGCCGGGTTAATCTCCAGATGAGGCGTTCCGAAGGAGAAGCCTCCTCTACCGATTGGGTATCCGCCAACAGGCTCGTGCTTTTGATCATCGTCACCATCTGTTCCACCGGGATCCCGCAGCTTGATCGGATTCTCGCTCACATAGGCATACACGTTCAGACCATCGACAAGACCGGCCGGGTCGCAGCTTGTCCACCGGGCCAGCCAGGGCGCACAGTAGCGCGCCCCATGGTAGGTAAAGCCCGTCTCCTCGTCCCGTTCCTTGCCCGTGTAGCGGTACCGCTTCGGCGTCTCCGTCTGGCTTCGTACCGCCTGGAGCGACGTACTGCCATAAGGGGTGTATTCCTCATAGCTGATGATCCGCGCCTGGTCGTCCAGCTCCAGAAGGGAGGTGCCCAGGTGGTTGCCGAACTGGTAGCGGATAAGCTGCTCAGGCGCAACTCCGTCAGTTCTCGTTTCTACTAAGGCGACCCGTTGCTGGTCGTCCATGACGTGCAGTGTCTCCCTTACCAACCCGTTCACGCCCGCACGGCGGTAGATTTCAAATCCGTCAAGATAGATCCGCTCTTCCTTGAACTGGCCTCCCGCGCGCTCGGTCACCTTGCGAACGCGCTGGCCGTTGGAATCATACGTGTAGTAGGTGCGCTCGCCCTGCCGCGCGATCCCTTCATCGTCCGCGCCGTTCACCGCCTGGCGCTGCGTCATCTGCAGCAGGTCGCGAAAGTCCCATTGCATCTCCTCCAGGTGCGGCATTTTCAGCATGTTGCCGTGCGCGTCGTACCCATCGCCGGCGACACTATAGACCTCCGGCGTACCACCGACAGCCGTCCGGGTGAGCCGGTTGCTCTTCTTCAGGGGCTCCAGAAAGCTATCCTCATCATAAACGAACGTGCGCGTCCAGCCAGGGTTCACAGGTCCCGACCCACGATGGACCATGGAGGTCAGGTTGCCCGCCGTGTCGTAGAGGTATCGCTCCAGGTAGGTGCCCATCGCGTTTCCGTCGTTGGCGGACAGGAGAATGCCCATGCGCGCCTTATCGTTATAAGAGTGAGGTATGGGCGAGCCTCCCATCTGCCCCAGATGCTCGCGCCCGGTCGCCTCGATCAGCCGGTAGACGGCGTCATAGGTATAGTCCGCGCTTGGCTCGACACGCTGGTTGCGAAAATAGATCGTTTGTTGAGCGTCGTCCCGGATATGGGTGACATTACCGCTTGGATCGTAAGTGTAGGAGAGACTTTGCACCTGGCAGCCGGGCCAGCCGGTGGGGGGTGGCTGCGGGCAGTCGCCGGGGAAGGCGACCGGATCTCGGCGGGTGCGCAAGCTTGCCAGGCGGAAGGTAAGAGGATCGTAGGCGTATGCGGTACGCGCGCCATTGCCGTAGATGACGCGCGTGCGCCGGCCCTTCGCATCGTAATCGACATCCGTAATAAAGGCTGTCCATATCGGCTGGCCGTTCTGCTGAACGCCCCGCAGGTTCGCGTCCAGGCTCTCTAGCAGATTAGCTTCGTTATAGGTGGGCCGGATGACGCTGTTATCAGGCGTCGTCGTGGAAACAACGCGATTGAGCGCATCGTAGCGGGTAGCGGTGGTATAGGTATCGTTTTCTAGCGGAACAGCGGCGGACCAGTCGAGCGTCGTATGGTATTCCACGGCAAGCTGCCGCTGGCTGCTCAAGAGGTTGCCCTTGAAGTCGTAATCATCCGTCGTCACCACGCCGGCCTGATCATAGAGTTCCACGGGTCTCCCGCGCAGATTATTGGTCTCGGGGTTAAGGCGAGCCTCCCCGTAGACCGTGTGCCCGACCAACGTCGGCGGCCCTATTCCTTCCTGCAGCCACAACGCTGTCGGTCTACGCAGGGGGTCGTAGGTCGTCCGGGTTCGGTGGTTGCGGCTGTCCCAGGCGTAGATCGGCTTGCCGGCCGCGTCATTCAGCGTCCAGCGCTCGCCAGCCTCCATGCTGGCCTGGTGGATCCGGTTGCCTAGCATATCGTACTCATACCGCATTACCAGCCGATCTTGCGGGTCCCTCACCTCGCGCTGATTGCCCTGGATGTCGATCACGAATCGTGTCTCCAGGAACTCTTCGATGGGCGGATCGGCGGGCAGTGAGTTGCTATATTTGTAGCGATTGTGGGAGACGCTCAGAATGGTCCGGCCCATAGGATCCATGTGGGTGACCGTAGGTGTTCCCGCGTGGACGATCGCTTTCCCGGCAGCATCCTGCTCCCACACGCCGAACGCACCGCCTGCCCGTTGCGCTTGCCAGGTGGGCAGATAGTCGGTGTTGGGGAGCCGGGCGAAGTAATCGCCTATGTCCGGGTCGGCTGTCGGATCGGCGATGAGCACGGTGTCGTTGACATCCCAGGCTTCCTGTCTCCAGGGTTGTGGCACGGTCTTCTCCCAGGTGTGGTCTGGGTGCAGCGTGGAGACCGCCCGCTCGACGGGGTCGTACATAAGCACCGGGCTAACCCCGATCCGCACATCGAACTCAAATTGGTGCGTGTCTGTGAAGAAGGGCTCGAACTTGCGGACCGGATTTGCCTTATTGTTGTAGATCGCCCAGCCACTGCCTGTCCACCGTGGGGCCACGTCGTTGGGCGTCATCAAGGGCTGTCCGTCCAGCCCGACAAGAATCTTTCCATTCGCATCACGGCGCGGGACAGGGCCGGTCTCGGCCTGTACCTTCTTCTGAATCTCGCGCGCAAAGCCATCGGAGTAGGAGAAGCTTTGCTGGATTTGGAGACCGCCGACCGGGACGGGATCGCTCATGTGCGTCTCACGAGCCAGCGTGCAGACGACGGGCGGCTGCGGGGAAGGTTGGCCCTGCGTCCGCTGGTAGGCGGTCAGGTCGTATACCAGCCGCAAGGAGGCGTTTCCAAGGAGCGACTGCGCGTCTGTGAATGGGTCCTGCATGTGGGCGGAAATCACAGCCTCGGTCAGATCTGTCGTGACGTTGTCAATCAGGTCCCCCTGTTGCGGTAGATCCTCCGGCTTGCCCATGAGCGCGCTCGCTGCAACCATGCCCAGCGCGTCAAAGAGGACCGCGGATCGGTTGCGGTTCGGGTCCATTCGGAGCGCCGGCTGCAGCACCCGGTAATCGTTTCCCTGGCGCACAAGAGGCAGCGTCGGATCGAGGTCGCGCTCACCTGCAGTGGTGCGGTTGCCCAGTGGGTCGCGAGTCTCAAGGATAAGCAGGTCGTGTTGGTCGTAGGTGATGAAGGTCTCCGTACTCACCAGATCCGTATAGAAGGGATCGCGGTATCTGTGCGGGAGGAAAAAGTGTGCGTGGGCGTAGACAAACTCCTGCGCATCGGTATCCGCTGAGTCGGGGGAATAGAAAACGCGACCGGCAGGCATCCACCAGTTGACGTCGCCCTGGCTGTGGACATAGCGACCGTCATCCGACATCATCGCGGGGGTGACACGCGCGCCGAAGATCCCCGTCAACAGGCCAGGGGTGAAGGCCAGCTTATAGGTCTCGAAGGGGATCGCAAGCGACTCGAGCGTGCCCAGTGGTAGGGATCCTGCGAGGCTGTTCCGGCGGTAGAGTGTGCGAGTTCGCTCGATCGTCCGCTTCTGGAGGAGGCCTGGGGTGGGTGCCTGCTCATATTCAATCGCGGTGGCGCCGGTTCCTGCGGCGGATACTTGATCGAAGGAGAATCGAATTTGTCCTGCCGGGAGCGCCAGGCCGGTAAGTTCGAAAGTGCGCGATTCGGCGACCCGTGGCGCCCGGTAGTCGTCGGAGAGGTCGATCTCATTCGTAAAATCGCTTTCAACGTAGGTGATCAATAGCGTGCTCTGTTTCGCCTGGTCGCGCGGGTCGAGTGTGGGATCGGGCTGCCGACGCTCATAGGCAATCGAGGCAGATCGGAGCACATTGCCGAATGCGTCCACAGCCAAAGTGAGCGCGTGCGTGGTTCTGGGGTCCGAGGGATCTCTCTCATAGTGGTAACTAAGAGTCTCGCGCGCATGCGTATAGAAGACGGCGTGTCGGTTCGTTCCCAATGCCTGGAGGCTCTCTATGGTAAGATTCTGTTCGGTAACAAGGTAGGGATGCACTTCGCGCGCGGTCCCGTCCAGTGCGTAAATCTCCTGGCGGAGCATCGTCCCCTTGAGTGCGCGGCAGGCTTCGCGCTCCTCATCTATAGTGAGGCCGATGGGCAACACCGTATCATCCAGCAGCAGTGCCTCCGCCTGGGCGTCCGTCAGGCCCGGCTCGCGGTAGTATTCTTCTTCGAAATGGCGCGAGACACGACCGCGGCCCAGGAAGATGCCGGTATGGTACCAGGTGCGCGTGAGGACCGGCGGAACGTGCGAGTCGGGCGAGATATTGGTTGGGTCTGGGAAATGCTGGTCCGCGTTCAACGCGGCGAGCTCCTCCGTGTCGAGTTGCTCCACCTTCCCAAACCCACGGAACTCCCGCTCGATTCCGTCGAAGTATCCGTGATGGTAGTTGTAGTGCGTGACAAAAAGGTTGCCGCTGATGCGGTCCCAGGTGCTCACTCGCTCAACGACATGGACGGGGAAGGGGATCTTCGTGACCCACGGCACTCCCGCAAGCTTGTCCGCCAGGTAGAACTTCGTCGACGGCGCGTACTCGATGATCGTTTCGGCTCCTAGATTGTTGGCGTACCGGACCAGGAGGTGGGGCTTCCGACCGTCCATCAGGTCGATGTAGCGCATCGGTGAGCGGGTGTCATGGGGCCGTGGAGAAGACCAGACCAGACAAGCCGTCCCGTTGCCTAGGAGGTCCACCGCCATGATGGTGGAGAGGTCGTCCCACTGCGCGAATGCGTGGATAGGGCGGGGAGCACTCAGACGGTTGCCCGACTGGTTGAAGTAGATGCGGATTTCATTGCGGCCCAAATAGAGGATGTCCGTGGTTCCTGAGCCGTCGACGTCGGCCAGGCGGATGCGCTTCTCCTCGAACGAATCCGGGTGGTCGAACCATGGCGCATCGTCCATCGTCACCTTCGCCCCAAATCGGCCGTAGCCCAGATTCGGCCAGTAGCAGACCTCGCCATTCCTGATGCGTACGAAGTCTGTCAAGCCGTCGCCGGACATGTCGGCCAGGTAGATCGATTCCGTACCGTCCGCCAGCACCAACCGCGGACCTCGCTCCTCATCGAATGGCTGCTGGACGCTTTGTGCTGGGCCGAAACCCTCTTCTGCCAGGGAGGGATACCAGGTGAAGATCTCATGTTCGGTGACCAGCATGTCCGCACGTCCGTCGCCATCCAGGTCCACGAAGCGAAGGTTGGACTCCTCCCAGGGGACGTTTGGGAGGTTTTGGAAGGGACGGAACGGCTTCCAACCATCACGGTGGGTCCGCTCATAGAAGCCGGGCGTCTCGCCGCCAAATGCGACGAGGTCGAGTTGTCCGTCCCCGGCAAGGTCGAGAAGCTGTTGCCGCCCGGTACTCAGGTTCGCCAACGATGGTTTAGTAACGACGGCTTCCAGGGGTCCGAAGCTGGCCCCGCCTAGATTAGGCTTATAGAACCAGCCATTCGCCTGCTCGGTGAGGACACCGGTGACACCTTCGCCGTCCAGATCCACCCATCGGTAGGTGCTGCCATCCAGGCCGGCAGGCAGATTTTCTAGACTTTGAGCGTCTACCTCACGGACATCATCCTGGATCACTCCCTTGCTGTATTCCATCTCCACTGGAGGTAGCGACTTCTTGAGGTAGGTAACGAACCGGGCTCCGCCGTGCTCCACTACAGGCCGGGTCACATCGCGTAAGAACCCCGACTGCGTGACGCTCACGATGAAGGAAGCAAAGCGGGTACTCCCCTGATAGCCTAGTTCCGCACTGATCGGCACCGGCACGGAGTAGTCAAGATCGCCATAGTCAAAATAAGTGGAGCGGACGAGACAGGGCTCGCTGCCCAACTCGTCGAAGTGGTGGAACATCAGCACACGTAGGCATCGACGATAGGTTCGGACCTCGAAAGTGGACCGATAATCGGAGAAGGGATCAGGCCGACGTGTCCAGGCATGCGTGGAGGACTCAGAGACCTGCACATAGCGATGCTGCTCATCTGCGATCAGGGTCGGGTCGAGGGGCAACGCCGCGTAGTGACCCTCATCGTAATCGAAGACCACCTCGAACATCCAGCGAGGATCCGTCAGGTCTGGATCAATCAGGCGCGAGGTCTGGTTGCCGTAGAAGATGCGCTTGATATAGCGGTTGGCCGTTCGGACGCGATTGCGCTCGTTGGACTGTACAGAGTCCACTGCGGAGGCGTCCTCGCCGACATATTCGTAGGCAACAACATTACCCTTGTCGTCGTAACTCCGGCAGATCAACCAAGAGAATACATGAGTGGGATCCTCTGGGTCCGTGATGCGGCTGGAGTCCTCGGTCCCGTACAGTGTCGTGATGTTGTCACGGGTAAATGAGCGCCAGTGAACGGCACCGCTGGCATTTTCAGTCCAGCGCTCGATGCGTGCGAAGATCCCCTCAATGCGGGGGTGGTAACGATGGATAGTGAATCCTGGGGCGCTCGTAGTGTCCTTGAATCGGCTGCCATCAGGAAGCAGGAGCGGTACCAGGTCTTCATATCCGGACAGAAGATACGTATCCGACTCTTCATAGTCACGGTACAGGGGCAAACCCCGGTCCGTCCGGCGCTTGATGGTAGGAAGCGACAGACTCCAGCCGAAGCCGAAAGGGCCATTCCCTGAGCCGGAGTCGTATGAGAGCGAGAGTTGAGGTCCGAAACCGGAACGTCCCGGGCTTGTATAGATAGGTATTGTCATGGATCCCGTGCCCGTGACCGGGTTCGTAGCGAACTTCTCGCTAATGCCTCGGATCGCACCGCCGCCTTTGGGAAGCGATATCGTCGGCACATTGATATGGCCATCTGCTGTTGAACTATTGTGCTTCGGGACTGGCTTGTCAGGGGTCTCGTACATACTGCTTCCTCCCTCTGTGCTCTTCCTAGGAATCTCAATGGGCTGCACCATACAACGTTAGGATAAGACATTAAATGGCAGGACATTAGGTGATTCATAAGGCCTTGCCAATGTGAGACCGGACCCTCTGTTATAGAGTAAAGAGCAACAGGTTAGCCATTCCATATAGAAAGAATTTCGCATGATCTTCAAATCCTCCGGATACACTGTCACTGCTGTTTGCCAGAATGAAGGAAGCACGGCTCATCGACAGAAAAATGGAAAGAAAGAAGCATTCATGTAGATACCACAAACGGCAGCATGTTAGCCTGTTATGCCATACATCCTATCTGCTAAGCGTCTACAACAGAAGGTGGTGCGCGTTGGGTGAGTGGTTCGGAGGCAAGACAGTGATAACGCACCTAGCCTCCGTTGATGGGCGCGTCCACACGAGAGCCTGTCATTTAGCCTGACAGCAAGGACCGAAACGGGGCTACTAGGCCGTCTCAGGCTAAACCAAACTATTCCATTGTAGCAAGCCGTCGAATTAGTGTCAAGTGAAATTGGTCACAGCCAAACTGTGAAATTGATAACACAAGACAGATTTCCTCACCTGCCTTCCTCTCGATGCATCTGTAGATATTTGAGTTGCTGTTCTTTCTACTGTTGCCGCTAGGCAAGATAAGGCATGATCAATTTCATATCAGCGTAAATGGTTATCTGGTAATCCCCTTATCGTACCAGCCGCTCGAATTCTCCTATCTGGCCCCGAATGACGTCCAGGCTGGAGCGCCAGAAGGCTACATCCTCTACGTCCACACTGAACCGCATACCGAGGGTAATGGCGTCAGCTAGACCGGTGCAGGAAAGGAATTCATCATATTCTCGACGGAACGAATCGGCATCTTCCAGGTAGCGGGCATAAAGCCCCAGCCCGAATAGAAGGCCGAACGTGTAGGGATAATTGTAGAACGTAGGGCCATAGTAATGGCCCTTCAGTTTATACATTAGGTTTGCTCTGAAAGCAAACGAGAAAGATGTATGGACTCCTCTCGTCTGCTATAAGAGTGACCTATTTCCTGTTATTGTATCGGCGGGACCATTTGGAACTCAAAAGTAACGTTGCCATCCTCTTTACCCTCACCGGAGGGCAAGAGATTTGGCTTGCCAGGCTCACCATCTTCCAGCCTCGTAGTCAAGGCGGTGAGGTCATGTCCTGGTCTTGACCGAAGGAGCACGACCTCTCTATAAAGCAGTTTGTCCTAGTCCGTTGGGCTAGCTCACGGACCGTCTTAGAAGCATGAGGGGGATCGGCATGAAACAGATTTACCAGGCCGTCGCCGTTCCCTTTATCCAATCAGTTGCGTGTTTATCTGGAATTCAAAGGTAAAGTTGCCACCCTCCTTGCCGTCGCCGGAGGGCAATGGTTGTGGCTTACCAGGATCACCATCCAGACGGTTGCCGGCGGGCGTCGTGATCGCGGGCGAGCCGTCGCCCACCAGGGTTACCCGATATGTCCCCTGTGGGGACGGTTCCTTCAACGTTAGCCGAAAGACCTTCTGCGGGTCCGCGCCGGGCGGAGCCGGGGTAATCGCCCCTGGCAGATTCGTCGTCGGGCCGCCGGCCGCTCCCTGAGTGACGAGGAATGTCTGCCGCGCAATCACGGTATCGGACTTGACAGCCTCGTTGAATTGGGCCTCGAAGATCAGCGGCGTTGGCACAGAGTTGAAGCCGGGCAACTGCCCCGCTGGCGTGGAGGGTGGATTCTTGACGTCCAGCAGCATCTGCTCCCTCCCATTGGGATCGATGGTGAGAATCCGTAAACCCTGAAGGCTCAGCAGGGTGGTCTTCTGATGGCAGAGATAGTAATAGTCCGCGAACGAGACGACGAAGCGCCGGTGCGCGAAACAGTCGATCGTGTCGATGGTGGTGTCCCCCTTCAATGTCACATCCGCTAGAATCACCCAGGGATCGGTGGGACACGCTGGGCAGCCGGTGTTCGCCGCGCATTGGCTCTGGAGAATAAATTCCGGTTGCGGCATCGGATCCGAATAGGTGCTCGGCAGCGTCGTCAGCACCCGGATGGCGTAGCTGTCCCGAATGCGGCTATACTCGCACGAGGCAGCATCGCAACCGCAGGCGGAGACCACGGCACGCACTGGACGCGTCTGGCACTCCTCATAGCGAATCGCCACATAGAGCGTTTGTCCCGCCGGGCGGCTGACGGGAACCTCGCTGCACCAGGGATCGTTCAGCACGTCCGCACAGGGAGAAACCGCGTTCCCATCGAGAGCATTGTTGCACAGATCCACCGTTACTTCGCTGTCGATCATGATCTCGTCGCCGTAGGGGCCGAGGATATACCCCGGCTCGACGACGATCTGACACGGCGCCGTACCCGCTTTCACCCGCGCGCCGCACACCACGCCCCAGCCGTGCAGCATCCGGTTATGACGGCGCATCTTTTCCCGAAAATAGAGTTGATCCTGCGTCAGATCGTCGGGTGTCACCAACTGGCGCGGAAAGAACCGCGTGCGCTCCCTTCCCATCGCATTGGAAGGCGCACAGGTGTTTATCGTCATGTCCATCTGCTCTCCATAGACCTTTCTACCGTCAGGAATTCGGAATCAGGGTTGAAGTGTGAACCAGCTTTCAAAAACGCCTCCCGGAACACCGTCCCCAGAATTCAAGGATCCACCCAGAAAATCACCATCCACCACACGTTTTTGGGAATCCTGGAGAAAATCGCACTCCAATCGGACACGGCATAAAGCGCTCTTTGCCTGAAGGGTTTCGAGTGTCTGCCTAAATGTGGTCGCGAAACGGGGATCCGGTACGAAGCTCGCCTGATTGTTCTTGATGGCAATGCTCTGATCCAGAACGCGCTGCCTCGTGATGGTGCCGGGAGAGGCAGTGTTAGGCGCTTTACTCCCGGATGGGTACTCTACATCGACCAAGAACCAGCCTCGACCGGTGTTGGTCGTCGATGTGATATTATCGCTGAACGTGACCGTCAGGCCCGGCTTTAGGAATTTGGCCAGAGGCAACGAGCCATCATGCGCCCAGGAGATTTTGGTTACCTTGGTCAGATTCGGATCGAGACCTGGGTTACTGGCCGCGCCCTGTTCGGCCAGGCACACGAGCAGTTCCAGAAGCAGCTCGTTGGTAGGAACGACCGGGCGCACGCTCTGATCGATATTCGCCTGTGTAAGTGGTGTCCCCTGTGCAGGCAAGTTGATCTGAGCCAGGGCGATACAGGGTGGACCACTTACCTCCGGGCACACCTGCGTGGACCGGGCGCTCAACTGCGGCTGAAGGTTCGGAAGCCCGCCGTTGACCACCTGGAAGATATTCGGAAAGCCGCATGAGGTCTGGATCGCCGCAGCCGGTCCGGTGATGATCTGCAGCCGATACCGCTCACAGATGGTGCTGGCAGCACAGCCCCTCTCCGTATCGCAATCGCCGACCAATACGGGAACCTGCTCGGTCTCACACTGGTGATAAGCCAGGCAGAGCGTCACCGTTCCCGCTCCGGAGACCGGGTCGCCAACGGGGTTACCGCCGGCGTCGGTGGGTTGGCGGGGATCCAGCGGGGCCGAGGGGGAGGGGACGATCACCTCGCGGCCCAGGCTATCTATAGCAGCCCCCGGACCGACGAGAATGCGGGTGGCATCGTTAGAAAGCGTCACCGGTAGCCCGCACAGAATACCTGTCCCCAGCGATAGCCGATTGAGCAGCCAGCGCTTGCGATTGAAATAGTGCTGTTCCAGCTCGAAGTGGTAAACGTCCAGCAGTTTGCCGTAAAAATAGCGATTACGCGTCGGCGTCGTCAGCCGCCGCAGCACATCCTCCCAAGTGGTTTCCATCAAGCCCTCCTCCCAGATCGACGCCATCTTCGGCTCCCCGCTCCGCCATATCGCGAATGTGCCTCCTGGCCTCGCAACCGGGATTCACATCTTGCGGAGAAGGGCGCCGGAAGACTAGGTCAATTTTGTGTCGTCGCCCAATCGGGCCTCCCCGATCAACCGAAGCGTTTGTCCATCTTGTGTTTTATTGGATAAGACCGTATCCAGGCCGAGCTGCTGCGTTTCGGTAAGTGCCAGCGGAGGCGCCGGTCCTCCGACGATGGCGTCTACGCCGATTCGCGCCTGAAAGCCGACCCGCATTTGCGGCTCGATGACGCAGAGATGGTAGGCCAAGTGCGCCGGTTTCTCCTTATCCAGAACCTGCGTCACTTTCGCCAGCGTGCCGGTCCGGCTTACGTCCGAGCCATAGACCTGTACGTGGAAACAATGCGCCACGTCTTCGAATAACGGCGCCCCAAAGTCTTCCTCTGGAAGTAGGAGCGCATGGTCGAGGACAGCCGTCGTCCCGACGATGGCGCCTTCCGCCGCGCCGGGCACGAGCATCGTGTCGAAGCCGAGGGCCATGTCCCCCAGCGACCAGAGGCTCGCCGTCTGATACGGCTCCTCGATTCGAGCCGTGACGCCAGCATAGAGGGCGATTAGTCTCCCCAATCCTTCCGGCGTGCCGCGCATCCCGTAGAGGGCGAAGGCTTCGGCCAGGATTTGCCGGCGTTGAGGTTCGCTCCATGTCTCTTGAAGGTCGAAGTCCAGCCATCCGGCGAGCCAATCCAGCCAGGGAGCGGCCGCCGTTGCCGGCGCGGCATTGACATCGAAAAGGAGGGGTAGGTCCGCGATCTTGGCTTCTTCATCACTCAAGAAGCTGCCGAAAAGCCCTAGAAGACGCTGCAGGAAATCGGACGTGGTGTCGTCCGATCGGTAGATCGCAGGCAAAAAGTCGAGCCATGGCGGCGGCCCGAACTCTACGCGGATTTGCGACAGGCGCGGCGTTGCCGCGCCCTGGCTTGTCAGAATCCCACCGACCCACAGGCAGGTCGCGGGCGCATTCAGGATCAGAAAGTCCGACTGGTCGCGCGGCGCGGCGCGCCAGATGTCTTGTGCAGTCGTTTCAGTCCCGTCGAGAGGCGGTACGGACGGAAGGGGAGGCGGTGTCTGGCCCGCCGGCAGGGTGCAGGTGAAGCATTGTAGGTGCGTCTGGGAGTCCAGCCCCTCCACGTGGGCCAGCAGGCGATACCATCTCGTCGGCGGGTCGGTCGGTGCCGGGGCGTGGTTGACCGAGAGCGGCCCGGCGACAAACGAGCCGCTGGGCGCATACGCCTGCCCTGGCAGCAGTACGGTGATTCCACCCCCGTCCGTATGCGCCAGCAGACGGCCCTGTCTGTCCCACACAAGCCCTACCGGAATGCCTGAGAAACCAGAGGCAGCGCCCAAAAAAGTCCCATTCGCGTCGAATGTCAGCAGAACACCCGTCGCCGCATCCCCGACATAGAGCACGTTATCGACAAAAAGAATCCCCGCGGGCTGCTGCAGCGGCAGCGCCTCCCATAGTGCCGTCCGTGACGCGTCGTAGACCCCGTCGGTCCCGTAAACCAGCGCTTTCTGGGCCTGTCTGTCTAGAATAAGCAGGCGCTCTTCACCCTCGATGACAGCCGTGGCGATATAGGTTGGCTCCCGTGGGATCACCGGCTGCGCCTGCAGGGTCGTGGCGAACTGCGGCTGGACGCGTCCCTCGGCATCGAACTTCTGCACGCGCTTATTACCATGATCCACGACATACACCGCTCCAGCCCCATCCGCCGCCAGATCATATGGTGTGTCGAAGCGACCGGGTGCGGTTCCCGGTTGCGGCAGCGCGTAGGGATCAGGTTGCCCCCAGATGGCCCGCAACTGCAGTGTCGGAAGGTCTATCACCTGAATGCGATGGTTGCCGCTGTCCGCCACATAGAGCCCGTGACGTGGCCCAATCAGCACGCCGCGAGGGCTTTGCAACTGACCCGGAAGGCTGCCCACTCCACCGAAGCAGGGGAGCGGCTGCGAGGTCTGGCTGCAGGCGTCCCAACGGAGAACACGGTTCCCTGCCGGGTCGGCGATGTAGAGGTTTCCCTCCGAATCCACGCCAAGGCCCGCCGGGCCGGAGAGTGCCTCGATAGGAGGAACCCCGCCGATCGTCCCGTTCTGCTGCGGCAGTAGTGGCAGCGTCAACACCCCGTCCTTCGCTATGATCAGGCCATTCAGCGTGAAGGAAGGCCATCGATTCGCCAGGTTCAGGTAACGATACTGGATCCGGTCGTCACTCGCCATAATCTGCCTCTATCTGGATGTCACTATCCCTCATCCGCCCTCTATGCCCATCCAGACGACGTACCACTTCTGCGCGGTGTTGAGCGATGCGATAAAGGCATCTGTGAACACGACATTGGATGGGTTGAGCGGAAATGGATCTCCCGCAATAACCAGTGATTCAAAGAGGAATAGCTGTACCGTAGCGTGAGTCATGTTGTTATCCGTAAGGAGTTTATCGACGGTAATGTTGTTGCGGTTGGCGATGGCATTGAGCGCAGCGTCGAAATCCGGTGGCTGTACCACGACCTGCTGCAGAGCGAAAATACCCACGTCGATTTCTTGCCCGACGTGAAAGGAGTTGTTGGCGAGCATTAACAGGAAACCTGCCGGAATGCCGGTTCTCGTCTGTAGGGCACCGGCGACGAGCAGGAGATCCGCAAACGTGACTAGATCCGTGCGCGACTCTCCGACAGTTGCGCCGGCCGGCAGCACAACACGCAGATCGAAGGAGGAGGCCGTCATCTGTGCCACTTGGGCGTAACCGTCCACGACGAAACTCTGCCCCTGGAACGAGGTCACCAGGCGTTCCCCGACGACATTGGCCTGATAGCGCGGCGTGGTCCTGAATCCGGCGTTGACCGTGCTGACCGTGGTAACGATCCCTACGGGCGCACTGTCGGGCCAGGGCTTCCACACGGTATTGTCGATATCGGTCTGACCGGCGAAGACATAAGGCTGCTGCGCCGGGATCGCGTCGCGCCGTTCTGCCGCCGAGATATCCTTGGCTAATTGGCAGTTCTGCACCTGAACGCTGGCGAGGATGATGTCCAGTCCACGCCGGAACTGGCTGCTGGCGGCGGTGTCGTTCGGGTCCTGCCAGCGGATGATGGGCGCTTCGGGACGGCGTACTGCGCCGCTGGTTCCACACACACCGAGCCGTGTCTCCGGCGTTAGGCTTGCGTCGTCGGCATACGAGGCCGTCAGAAAGTAGGTCATGGGGTTGCCCACGCTGTCTCCGGAGACGGCAGGGATAGCCAGCGTCAGCGTCTGGTCGGAGATCAGTTCCCGACCCAGGCAGTCGAGCGCGTAACCCGCCTGTACCTGAACCGATTTGTCGCCCCGTGATCCCGACACTGCGAAGCCTATGGCGATGCCCCAGTTATGCAGGCTGCGGTTGTGCAGCCAGCGCAATCCCTGATGGAACTGCTGCACGAATGCCAGATCGGCGGCGGTCAGCCGCTGTCCATCGAAGAAGGCAGGCCGTTCCAGAATCGGTATGTTCAAGTCACTCATCGTTCACCACCCATTCGCGTTTCTCAAACGTGAGGCTGCGTCACAAAGCGCAGCAGAGGATTGTCCAACAACAAACCAGACAGAGTACGTAATAGGGCGAAGCTCACTGCCGGTGGGCAGCCGGATGTCGGCTCGATTCCCAGCCACTGCACCGGCACCGGAATAGGCCCTCCTCCGAAGGGCGCCTGTTTGCTTTGCCACTGGCTCCTCGCTGCCTCTGTCGGCAGGGCCATATGCACCTCCAGGGTAAATCGGCTCCGTCCTGGCGATTGAATAGAGACGAACGGACCCAGCACCTGGGCCATTAGCTCGCTATAGTACGCCTTATCGGCGAACAGGCTTGCAAAGCCCGAAGTTGCGCCCAGAGGATGATCGGCCAGCGTCGCGAAGTAGTAAGGAACCTGGCTGAATCCCCCGGCGGACGCGTCCACGGCAAGCGACCAATTCAGTGGCGATCCCTGAATAGAGCCGCTGCCCGCAGCGAGCTGGGCGCTGAAGAGATGCGGACGCAACAACCCTTGCGCATAGCGCCGCACCGACAAATCCGGCGCGTCCACCTGCCCACCTATCCGAATGCGGAAGCGAGCGATGGGAATATCCACGCCCAAACGGATATCACCTGCCAGCGGCGGCACAGGCGCTTTGAGGTCGTCCGCAGCGCCGGCAAAATGCCAGTGCCATTCGGGACGCTCCTCGTTTGGCCGGCTGTCGCCGCAGGTGTCGCGCATATCGCGGCCGCTCAACAGAGCCGGCAGATCCAGATAACGGATGGTCAGATCCCACCAAGCCGCGGCCAGCGGGCCGCCCGGCGGCGTGCCAGGCAAGTTGATGGCCAGAGTGCGCGCCGAGACCACTTCGCGCCCATACCCATCGTAGGCGATGCCAGGTCCAACAGCGATAGTATCCCCGCCCAGGCTGATATGCACCTCGTAGCCCAGCGCGATGCCCCAGGTATTGTGAATGTAGCGGACATGCAAACCACGCATACGAGCCTGGTAGGCCGCATCATCCTGGAGGTCACGCGCCGATAGCAACTGGCTATCGTAATAGCCGATCCGCTCCATGCTTTGTCTCTGGGGAGCTGCCATCATCTGTCTCCCGGTTCATCGGTAGGATGCATATTCTTTCCGTGGCGCCTTTCCGATACGAGCAAGCGTCGTTATAGAACCTGGATCGAATGCGTTCCTGGTGTGACCAGAGACACCGACCCAACGCACAGGTTGCCGCACTGCCCCGGGTTTCCGTCGGCACTCATTTCGAGCGACTGTACATGATCCACGCCCGACACATCATGCAGGATTTTTAGAACCTCCGCACGATAGACTGCACGCCCAAACGGCCAACCGTGTCCTGTTGGACCATTGTCGATCGGATCTAGAAAACGGGCCAGCGCTGCCAGAATGTCGCTCTGCACCCGGGTGGGACTCGCCGCCGGAAGAGATACCACGGTCGCCTGGATGCTGACGGCTACATATTGCGGTCCGACGACACGCAGGCGCGTGCCCAGGGTATGGCGTGCACTCAAAAAACGCCGGACGGTCTGCAACAGTCCGTCGGTGGGCTGGGGACGGTACCGAGGCAAACCCGGCACGAGGACGACCGTGACGGTTCCAGGCGCTTTCAAGCAGGGAAAGGCCGGATCTATATCCGCCCAGGCACGTGCCCGGACGACACGCGTACCCGGCACGTCCAGCGCCAGACGCTCGTAATCCTGCAGAGTGACCGCGCGCTCCGGCGCGGGCAGCGCCAGGACAGCGTCCCGGGGAAGTTGATCCAGCGTCGCACACGCGCCAGCAGGGCAGAGCTTGATCAGGCGCTCATGAGCCCACAGCGTCTCTGCCGCCCGCCCCGCTGCGTGTTCCCAGGTCTCCGGGTCTGCGCCACAGGCAGCGGAGATACGATTGACCACGAATTGCAGTCGCGTTCCTATCGCCGCCGGGTTGGCGTTGAGCAGGAAACGGTTCCAGTCCGTCAGGCTGGCGGCCGGTTCCCAAGTCTTGCCGGCCGCCATCTGGCCCGCCGCGCCATCCGTCGCCGAGTAGACGGCAAAGATCCAGTCTCCATAGGGCACGACCTGGCCCCGTTCGCCATTTCCGAAGGTCACGATATTTTTCACTGCATCCTGCACGAAGTCCCAATCGGTGCGTTGCGAGGCGTCGAAGTCGGGCCGCAACCGCCAGGGCTGTGTAAGGGCGCCCGCCGCTGTCGTCCAAATTTCGAGCGCGCTTCCGGCGACCGCAACGCCCGGCAGCTGGATCTGCTGCTGAGGCGTTTGTGTTCCTGTGCCGAGAGGTATCAAGGTCAGGCTCAGGCGCCCCGGCAGGGCGCTCGTCGCGGCCTGGTAGTCCAAAACCGTCACCTCCGGACCGCTGCCGTCCGACTCGACCGCTAGGGCGGTGATCGTCCCGTCCGCCGCGAACGTGAGGGACAGGCGCACCTTCGTCCCCGGCGCCGGCTCCTGGCCCGCCGGTGGCAGTACATTGGGCTGAATCGTGAACGTGTGCCAGACCGGCACGGCCTGCTCGGCCCATGCCGTATTCAGGTCCACATTGAGGAGGACCGGTGGAATGTCGGGCGGGCCTGCTTCCAGCCGAGCGCGCAACGGAAACAGGGCCCCGGGCACAACTCCAACGGTGCGGGCGACCATCGCTGTGGGCAATGTGATGCTGACGCTGCCGCTCAGTGTGAAGCCGCGTGTCTCGTCCACGACCTCATCCTTCTGAGGGTCCAGCGAACGCCAGTGCATACCGTCATAGTAGTCCCATGCGATACGTACCGCATAGTGCTGCCGCCAATCCGGAAACGCAGGGCGGGTGGCAGGTGTCGAGCCGGCCGGTAGTTCGGGGTCAGGTGGGCACCAGCGGTCGGACTCGCCGACGGCAAGGCCGCTGGTGGTCGGCGGGCAGTCCGCTCGCGGCGGCCACGGTGGGCACAGCGTAGCCTGCCACTGCCCTTCCACAATCAAACGGGCGCGTTCTCCGTCGCTCGTCCCCTGCAACTGCAGGCCAAGGCGTACCATCACGCCGGGCGGCAGCGATTGGTCGAATCCGAGATAGAGCGCAGGCTGTTTCTCCGGATCGGAGACGAGGGATACCGGGCTCGCTCCGAGGGGGTGGAGCGGACGCCCGTCCTTCCAAGCCTGTGTCTGATCGCTGAAGGTGGCTCCATCGAAGGTCTGAACAGCCTGGATCTGTGCCGCTACGACCGTAAGCGGTGCGGTCAGAAGGAACGGCTGTTCCGGTCCGCTTCCTGCCGTTGCTGCAAAGGCCATACCTTGCGGCAGGACGATGTCCGCGCCGGCAGGCTGGCGCGTGAAGCTCAACGCGACACGGGCCGAGGTCGCCGGACGAGGCGCGAACCCGATCAGGCTCAGGAATTTGAGGCGATGGCGAATCGGAATGCGGTTGACCTGGTAGATGTCCTGTTCGACGAGCCACGCCAGGAGCTCGAGCAGCGTAATGCCGGGATCGTGGACATTGAAGTCCGTCCACTGCGGCGCATAGCGCGGAATGAGGGCGCGCGCCGCATCGGTCATCTCCGCCCAGCGGCGGGTATCCAGGTTAGGCAATGGGAGCGGCATGACTTAGCTCGCGCCTCCTTGCAGGGTCACACGTAGCGTCCCCGCCACGACAATGCGATCCGGCGGAACGGGCACGACTTCCCCGACGGGAGTGCCCTCCAGCAGCAGCTCCAACGTGGAGACATAATCCACTCCAGGCACGGATTCCAGGAGCGCTGCGACATCGGAAAGATAGATGTCGCGTCCAAAAGGCCACCCCGTTCTCCCCGGGCCACCGGTCAGGGGATGCAGAAACGCTTGCAGGGCCTGAGTCACCGCTTGATAGACCACATCCGCATCCGCCGGATGGATGGGGCTAATGATCGCTTCTACGCCGACGGGCAGGTAGTCCGGGCCACTCACGGAAATCTGATCGGCGATAGCAGCGGAGGCACGGGCCGCCAGGAACTGCCGCACTTCCTGGCGCAGGCCGAATGTAGGCTGCGGCTGGGGGTCCAGGCTATAGGGTACGATAATTACCTTGACCCAGCCGGGCGCAGATCGCCCGCTGGGATGCGTGGTGGGCAGCGCACGAGCGATGGCGACGGCCGGAGAGGCCTCTTTCGAAAGCTCCTCATAATCGGTGAGCGTGATGGCCTGCCGCCGGTTGCGCTGCATCTTTGCCCCACGCACCCCGGCGGAGGCGATTATCTCATTATCCGCCCCGCCTTCCGCCGCGCGTGGGTTGAAGACACTCTGCACATAGGCGGCTGCGCCTTGCATCTGATTGATCGCACCGGCTGCCACATTGCCCGCCTGCCCGCCGCCTGCCTGGTAGCGCTTCGCCCGTATATTGTCGCTGCCAATCGGCGGGATTTTGCCGTTGGTCTTGCCATTGGTCTTGACGGCGAAGAGCAGACGGCCCTGACTGCGTTCGAGGGTATAATGACGATCATCCGGGCCGGAGAACAGAAGGTCGGGCACGCATTGCCAGCGCACCCAGATCTCCTGAATGATCCCCTGATTATCTACAACGGCGCGCAGATCCGCCTCGTCCATGCCCTGCTGCAGAATCTCGTTGAGCAGCAATGGATATTCTACATCAGCACGGGGTCCGTTCAGCTCACGCACTTCCACGAGCTCACCGGGCAGAACAGGCTTTTGCCGAAAGAAGAACGTCTGATCAGGCTGACCGTTGCTGGAACCCAGTATCTCGCTCGTAACCGTCTGGATCTGCGCGGCCCAGACCGCATTAGGATAGATGCCATTGACGATACTGGCGACGGGATCGCCGTCCTCTCTGCGGCGCACTCGTATCCAGTGCAGCGGGACGCCGAACCGCGCCAGAGGCGCATTGACCCCTGAGGCAACGAACTGCACCATGCCGGGAAGAACCAGGTTGGCCGTTTCGTCCTGCACGTTGAGTCGGAGCCAGCTTGTTCCATCCCAATATTCCCACACAAGGAGCCGGCCAACGGCCTGGTCACTCTCCTGGATATCGAGGTAGAGGCTGATGTGGTCGGCGGGCAGCGGCTTATCGAACCCGAGGTATAGGGTAGGAAGTGTGTCGGCGGAGGTGGTGTAGGCGGAGAAGCTGGCTCCGGGCCAGCGCACGTTGGCGCTACGGTCTATATATTGAAAGTCGTTGTAGGCCAGGCATTGCTGCGGGCTGTCCCAGGGAGAAGCATAGTAATACCCGAGGCGGAAATCCGCGATCGCCGGCGGCGTCATCTGGGTAACGGTGAGCTTGCTGCCGTTGAAAGTAAGGGTCTGCTGCTCTCCATAGCCGCCGCTTTTTAGCCGGACCCGCACCCAAAGCGCGTCCTGGTTGTTTACTTTGATCGAGGATTGCGTGTCCGGCACGCTAAAGGTGACGGCTCCCTTCCCGGTAAAGGTGGACGCGCCACTTACGGAGGGATTCAGCGACAGCCAGTTCTGCCCATCCCAGTACTCCCAAGCCACGACAGGAAAGGGGAGTGGCGTGCCGCTTGGGGGTGGGCCGGAGTCCACCATGCTGACACAGATCGTGACCGCCGCACCCGGCTTGCCGAACACCGCGTCAGCGGCGAAATAGAAGGTATTTCCAGGCCGCGGCTGCTGACCGAAGGGGGTGAAGGCTTTGCTGACATCCAGCTTCAAACTATCGGCATAAGCCTGGTCGGGACGCACTCCGACGACCGGGGGCAGAGCCGCACAGTCGATGCCGGCAGGCAGTGTGTGGTCGATGACAGTGCGGATGCGAATCCGGTTGATGAGAGCCGGCTCTAAGGTCGGGTCCGGCGGTAGTGGCCCGTTCAGCCGCCCGCGCACCCAGAACGTAGCGATACCGTTCACCGTCGTCTTCGCGTTCTTCCCGCAATCCGTAACCAGATGCACGATCCCACTGCGAGTCAGCCCCTGCGTGCCATCCGTGCTGTCATTGGGCTGCGCATCCTTCGGGTCTCGGAAGGGATTGAATGCAGCCCATTGCGTCCCATCCCAGTATTCCCAGACGATATCCATAGACCGGTTGCCCGGCGTGCCGAGCTGGAACTCGATCTCGACGATGGACTGTCCGGCCAGTGCGAAATGGGTGTCATGCCCCAGGTAAAGCAGATGCGGCGCGAGATGGAGCGACGAAAACAGGGTGAAAGGCTGGATCGCCTGCGCGGGGACCGTATAGTCTGCCCAACTGTCACGCCCCGGCCAGTATGCGACGACAGCCGCCAGTTTCCCGGCCGTCAGCCCGATAGCCTGTTCGGTCTCGAAGACGAGGGGTTGGCTCTGGCCGGGGACGTTTGCGGCGAGTCGGAATTGCGTCAGGACCCGGCTATCCCGGGCGTTGGCCTGCATTTGGAAGACGACCGGCGCACGGGCGGCCTGCGCGGGAAGCAGGCTGATACCCAACTGGTCAAGAAAAGCCAGTTTGTTCTTGTCCGGCGCTTGATTGAGCCGCTCACCCAATGCTTGCAGATAGCGGGCAAATACCTGGGCCAGTGCGTTGCCTACGTCGTCTGCCGGCAGCAACCAACCGGGCGTGTAGCCCGGCGACTGCGCTTGGAGCGCCTGCACGATCTGCTGTGCGTCGCGCATATCGAGTTTTGGCGTTGACGTCGCGCTCACGAAGACCCCCCTTCCATGAGATAGAAAGGATAGACCAGGTTATAGAAGGTGTTGACGGCCCGCACCCTATAGCGAATATCGATGTTGAGCCTGCCGGGCGGTCCGGAGGAGGTCACCACAACCTGTATGTTGTCTATACGCGGCTCCCAGGTAATGAGCGCTTCCTCGACATAGTGTTCTACCAGCGCCATCGTCGTCACATTCAACGGCTCGAAGACCAACGTATTCAGGCCCGCGCCGAAGTCCGGACGCATGACGCGCTCACCCGGCGCTGTGCTGAGGATGATCCGTATAGCCTGGCGAATATCCTCTTCATAAGCGGCCAGGGCGATTTTGTCCGTCCCATCCATCTGCACGGGGAACGCCAGCCCGACACCGAGAAACGCCCGGTTGTCCGCCCCATTGGTCATAGCGCTCAGCCTCCAATAAGAACGTTCATCATTCCCACAACGATTGGCGCGCCGCAACCGGACACGTCACCCATACGCAATGCGGGCCGTCCACCAATCAGCACGGTGAAGCTGCCCAGGGGAAATGGGGTTGGTGGGTGCGGCCCTGCAGGCGGCGGGAAGGCGCACGTATGCAGATCCCCGACGACTGCGGCGGGCATACCCCCAATGAGTACAGTCGGGACGCCAGGCCCGGTGATGACGCCGGGATGTCCTGTCGGATCTCCGACGCGCGCTGCAGGTGGCATGGTTTGTGCTCCTTGAAATACGTTCCTAATTGATCTGTACCATTCCGCCGAGGATGTTGACCGTGCCGCCGGTCAACTCGACCTCCCCTTCGGCCACAACACTGACGGTCGGTGCCACGATCTGAATGCCCGCCGCGCTCAAGATGAGGCTGGTCTGTCCGACCATCAACGTGATGGTCGTCGGTGACATGATCTGAATTCCCGCCGGCGATAATAAGATCGTCGCATAGGGACCGGACGGAGATGGCGGCATCGGCATCGCTTCCGGTGGCGTCGGGCCGTTCTGGATGGTAACGGTGGGTGGCGCATCCGTGAAGACAATCTGGTTTCCCATCAGGGTGCGCATCCCGCTGATCTGTGCAAGGGGAGTGGGCATCGGCGGCGGTGACAGGGCATTCCACAGGCTGCCAATGATATAGGGCGCATTCACATCCCCATGCTCAAAGGCGACCAGCACTTCATCGCCGATATTGGGGAGAAAATAGTGGCCGTGAAGCGGTCCTGCCAGCCCCGTTGCGACCCGCGCCCAAGGGCTGAGGTCCACGCTATCGAGGAACGGTAGCTGCACTTGCACGCGCCCCAGGGTCATCGGGTCGGCCAGATTGATGACCCGTCCGGTGGCGACGCCATAAAACTTCTTCTTCACGTCGGCAATAGAGACTTCGACCTGCTCGAAGAGATCTTCGATCATGGCAGGATCTCCTTTCTGACCTCGAAACTGGTGCGGTAGCCGCCGCTGTCGATGGTATGTGTGGCCGCGCTCACCCGATAGTCGCCGCTAAAATCGGGTCCCAGCCCTTCCAGACGGAGGACGGCTCCCGCCCGGATCCGCGTATCGCCGATAGAAGAGCCGCTTCCCGTGAGACGCTTATTGAGTTTGTTGCGCAGCTCACGGGTAATTACCAGAGCGCTGTTTACGATGTCTGCCGGGCTGTTGATAGGTTGGTCGATGATCTCGAAGACCGACCCGACAAGACTCTTGAGGGAGGCAGCCGCAGCGCCCGGAACGATCGAGACGCCCAGACGCTCCGTGTCGAAATCCCAGAAGATCGTGACCAGAAAATCAAGCGGGATCTCGCGCAGCACGAAGCGCATGGAGACCCCTGCTACCTGCCCGATGGTGCTGACGCGCGGCGCAAAATCCAGCAGCGATTCTCCATAGGTCAGCGTCACGCTTGGCGAGTACGACTTCATAAACCGGGACACATAGAGCACGTTGCCCTCCACCCAGAAGTCCGCATCGTAGGTCGCCGCGATCTCCTCGAGCACCTGCAGGTCTGTCTGCCCCTTCTGCTTGCGTCCGGTCCCGGTGAACAGGACATTCAGAACGGCGATGGCCGTAGATGCTCCAATCACCGTTGGGTCCACCAGCGGGATCAGCAGATTCTCCGCGCTCAGGATCGCCGCAATGAGGAAGTCCGGTAGAAAGCCGAACCCACGTGAGTAAGCGCCGGTTGCCAGCCGGTTCAAGTAGTCCTGAGCGACGACCGTCATGGCCGGCATGCCGCCGTTAGGAAAACTCGCCTGCACGCCGGTGATCTCGCCGGTGAAGACCGGATCCAGCGGATCGGGCGCATAGCCGAGGGCGAGCGTCACCTTGTTCTGGATGTCGAAGGTGCCGTCCGGTGCGGCCTGCGGGCCGTTCATCGGCCCGATCCGCACGCCTGTGGGGAACGGCTGGAAGCCCAACCCGCGAATGTGCGTCTGGAGCCAGCGCAGGTTTGTGTTGGCGATCCCGATCTCGACGCGGTTGGAGGCGTCCCAGCCCTCCTGAAAGCGCACGCTCTGGATCGAGGCCCGAAGCCCTTGGGGCACGTCCTGATCGTTGATCTGGATCCGAAAATCTGGCGCATAGCGCGGATGGGCTGCCATCTACTGCGTCACTTCCCCGGTTTCCGGATCCCGAAACGGGAGTTGTGGAATGAGCAAACGCATTCCGACCGGGAGCACGCGGGGATCGTCTATCTGGTTGAGGATGGCAATAGGCCGCCACGTAGCCGGATTCTGATACATTTTGTAGGCGATTCCGCTCAGGGTCTCTCCTTGGCCGACCTGGTAGATCCTGGTGTAGTCTGCTGTTTCCCGCTTAACCTCCTTGGCCTCGAAGTCGGCATTCGTAAACTCGTTGAAGGTCACCTGGAGTCGAGCACGAACCGGCGTGCTGTCGGGCAGGAACAGGATGAACTTCTGGCTGACCCGCACCAGGACGCACCGCATGGTCAACGAGCCCCAGGTGAAGAGCAGGACGGGCGGCGCATGGGTCTGCGGGTTGATATCCAGCAGGGCGACAATACGGCTCGTGATGGTGCGGACGTCTTGCCCGGCGGCGTTAAGCGTCTTATTGCCGGAATTATGCGCTTCATAGGTATCGACCAGCAACTCCATCTCCAGGGTCTGCAGGTTGCCATGTACGAACTGTAGCAGCGGCGAGGAGAGCCCCGGCACGGCCACCTGAGCGAAGTTGTTGTCTTTGTTGACTGTGTACTCCTCGGGGTTGAACATCACCTCGAAGCTCTCATTGGTGTCGGTGTTAGTGATCCGCGCCTTTTCGAGCGACATGGCTAAACCCTCCCCCGGCGTTCCCGCGCGGCGATCAGGCGCCGGTCTATGGCCTGCATCACCTGTTCGGTCAGGCGGTTCACATCGATCTGCGGAGCGTTCTGCGCAGCAGGTAAGACCACCGGCGTGGGAGGCATGAGTGACGCGTTCCCGCCGATGGCTTCCGGACGCAGGGCAGGCGCGCCGGTACTCACCGTATCGGTCGAGCGCAACACCATGCGCTCAGCCGCCAGCAGCGGCGCCCGTTCCCACCGCTGTGTCTGGACATAGGTGAGCCGGGTGGAGATTTCGCGCGTGAAGTGTTCGACGCGTTGCAGAGTCGTTTCCATCCGCTCGATTCTCTCCGGCATGCGCTGGATCACCAGATTATTCATCAGGGACACGGCCCCCGCCGCAACGAGCCGAGCCTCCCGTTCCGGAACACCCGGCGATGCCGCCCTGACGAAGGGAGACGCCGGCTCGGCGTGGCCGGCCACCAAGCGGTTCAGGGCCATGGAGTACAGCGGGCGCGCGAATTGGAGATTGATCTCAGCGCGATGGGTGACCAGCGCCCCATAGAAGATCGAAAGAGCTGTGGGCGCTTGCGGCGGCAGCCGCCAGATCGTCTCCAGCGGCATAGCTCCATAATCCCGCCCGACCCATCGCGCCCGAAGGCGAGCCGCGAAGCGGGCGGCCGTCCCTGGCGGCAACGGGCGACATGCCGGGCGCCATCCGCCCCGCGACGCCCTTATGTCCCGGCGTGCGCCGTTCCCGATTGCGATCGCCTGTCGCAAAACGTCTACTCTCCATTCATGCGGCGGTTGATGGCAGAGATCTCTGCAACCCAGCGCCGCCGATCTGCGTGCTCCAGGGCCATGATGCGGTCATGTTCCCAACGGAAGTGATAGGCGATGAAGGCTACCTCCTCATACAGAGAATCCAGGGGGTAGCCTATTACCCCCCCAGGCGGTCTGTCTCGAGGGGAAACTCGTGTCCGCACTTCGGACAGACCACAACCGGGTTCTCACTGTCGAGGCGGTTCAGCTCGTTGTACAGTTTCTGCAGGTAGGCCAGGTCGGTGGCGTACAGGTCTTCGATCACTTTCGGGTTGATCATAGGGATAGAGCCTAAACGCGTGACGACCCGGGATAGCAGAATGATAACGAGATAGGCCGAGTTGCTCTGCACACGTGGATCGCGCAGCGGCAGGATCTCGTCGGCCGCCGTGGCGCGGCGCATCACGCCGTCGCGGTGCAGCGTGCCCTCGGAATCCAGGTAGCCGAGGGGTAAAGTGAATTCTACTTCTGTTCGAAACAGGCTCATTGTGCTCACGATCGCTCTATGCGCTCATACGCCAGTTCCAGCGTCTCGATGGCGATTTCGTTGTTTTTCGCATTGAAACTGGGCGCAGTGTACTTGACGGGAAATGCCGCGAAGATATTCCAGCGGTAGACCTCCTGCCCGTTCATATCGAGCTGGATGACCGAGACGTTTTTGCGATAGGACTCAGTGCTTCCCGTCATGACGGAGTCGAACCAGTCCCAGAGATCGCGCTTGTCCGTATATCCTCGTTTGAGAGAGAGGTTACTATGCTTGATCTGCCCAGGAAATTTGAGCGGTCCTAAATTGCTGCTGCCGCCTTCGCGGTACTCTATCACGTCGATCGTGGTGTCCAGACCGCTCACCTCCTGAAAGCGGGCGTTCTGAATGCCGTCGATTTCGAGCGTGAACTGAAAGGCGCGGTAGAGAATGCGTTGATCGCCGGGTTGAGTCATGGTCTTTTCTCCTTAACAGGCGAGCATCAGCTCGATATCGGGCTGTTGAGAATGACGCCAATGCGAATGATAACGAACTCCGCCGGGAAGGTGACACGAAGACCGATCTCCACGGTCAGCTTGCCTGCCGCTCGATCTGCATCTGTATTGAGCGGGGGTGGGAAGCGTACATAGTAGGCGTCATTCGCTGTTGCGCCAAATAGAGCCCCATCGGCCCAGATGCGATTGAGAAAGTCGCGTACGGAACGGGTGATTTGCTGCTGCAACACCAGGTTGTTGGGCTCGAACACTGCGAAGCGAAGCCCTGTTTGCAGGGACGTTTCGACGAAATTGACCAGACGTCGCGTGCTGACATAGAGGAACAGGGTGTCGGCGGTGGCGGACAGTTGGAGGGTGCGCGCTCCCCAGATGGTGACGTTGCCGCTGAAGACGCGCAGGATATTCACCCCTTCCGTATTGACGGCGTTTTGATCCGCGTCCGTCAGAAGATGCTCGACACCCAGCACATTCCGAAGGGTCACGTTTGCGGGCGCTTTAAACACACCCCGATTTTCGTCCACGCTGGCGTAGGCCCCGGCGATATGGCCTACATTGGTAACGGCTTCCGTATCCGGGTCGCTATTGGCCGGGTCGCCCGGCTTGGTCAAGTCCGGTCCCACCGTGATACGAGGATAGTACCAGGCCGCGTATTTCGAGTCTTTTGGGCGCTTTCCGCTCGCAGCGGTCGTCTTCAAGAGGAGGCTGGGATCGAAATTGCCACCGGGGCTCACATCCGCCCGGCTCGGTGGATCCAGGATAGCGAAGCGGTCCCCCAGGCGCTCAGCCTGATCGATCAGGGCATCGTAGACTGGGTCTTCCGTGTGGCCGGGCGCCGCTATGATCCGAACGTCGTCCAGAGCCTCCAGCAGTTCGATACCTGTGACGACATCCGATGTGGCCGCCCCCGCGCCGACGTCGACCACATAGCAGAGATTGCCACCATTGGCGAAAAAGCCCAGAACAGCTCTTGAAAGCGGCGTGCTCTGGGTAACGCCCGCGGCATACTCCTGGAGGAATTGATCCGAACTTGTGAGCAGTTTCGGCTGGTTTTTGAGGCCGGTGGCCGAATATACATCTCCAGCGGCGAGCGTTACGGCGCCTGTCGCCGTGATAGACTTCGTGCCCGCTGCTACTGCGGTCGCGGCCAAGGTAATGCTGCCAGGTGAGGCGCTGGCGCCACTTACCTTGTTTAAAACGGCACTCGCCGCTAAACCAAATGCCAGGGCATCAATGGGAATCGTGGTGCTTCCCGCCACACTTTTGGAAATGGTGATCTGAAACGTTTGCGACGGAGCTGTTCCGACGAAGGCAGCAGTGCTGGTTCCGGCTCCGATGATGGGCGGCGCCACCAGTAAGACTTCGTTGATCTTGACACCCGGCGTATTCGGGGCTGTAATCGGCATGGTAGAGTCCTCCTCGCTAACTCAGCTTGAAGATATGGTCGTCGGGCGGCCCCGTGGGAATGTCGAGGTCGCGGTCGATGGCACTGAAGCCGGCTGCTGCGGCCGAGAGATGATAGGTGCCGGGTCTCATTCCGGCGATGGCGTAGCGGCCCTGCGAGTCCGTCGTGACCGATTGATCGAAGGACGGCGCCGCGCATGTGGCGTGAACTGTCGCGCCCGGTATAGGGCTGTTATCGGCGTTTTTCAGCACCCAGCCGCCGATGGTGACGCGCTCTTCCGGGCTGCCGCTTCCGCCGAGCACGGCGTAGCGCTGAACGAATGTCGTCATGAGCGGCACGGGCGGCGTGTCCTGCAGCAGATCGAGCGGGGCGGTCGCCACCAACTGGATGGCAGGGCGCCAGGGCAGCTTCATCGTGCTCCAGAAGTCGTTCAGGATGCGGGGCGCTTCCGGCGCAAATACCGTCAGGTAGATGTGCGCCTGCTGGAATACGGCGCTGCCACCGATGACGCCCAATGCGGCGGGGTTCACATCGGGATTGCAGTAGAGCACCCGCAACGCTTCGCCCAGAACCTGGTGCTCGTCCAGCATGGGAGTGGTGGCCTCGCCATCTTCTGTCGGGCTCCAGGCGGAAATCAGGTAGTGGCAGTCGCAATAGACCGGCGGATGGGACAGCGTGACCGTATTGCCCGGTAGCGGAATCACATCCCATTCCGGTCGGCGAAAGTCCTTGTTCTCTCTGATCTCATAAAGGTAGATGTTGAGGCGCAGTCCCAGGGCGGACTTCACCTTCGTCAGCCAGTCCTCATCCGGAATGGTGAAGAAGAAGCCCGGCTTGGCCGGCGGCGGTGTGGTTGTCCACCCGGTATCCAACACCGCTTGAATTGTCTGATCGAGCAGGTTGAGCATCAGAATGATGATCCTGTCTGAAGAAATCCGGGCAAGCGAGCTAGCGTACAAACTCCTCGATCGCGCCATATTTCTGAGCATCGATAACGATCTTTGGGTTCTTGGGCTCGGCACCAACTTCGATAGAAACCTCATAAACGCGGGTGGGCTTGGCATCTCCCGGCCTCAAAGCGTCGATACGATAGTTGATCTCCTTCAAGCGCCTTGTTCCGGGATGCGCCTGCGTTTCCGTCGTGACGAGGAACTTCACGTCCGGCGCTTTCATACTTTGAAGATCGCGAATGAAGCTCTCGATACCCCGGTTCTGAATTTCCTGATTGACCTCGCGGGGCGCATAAAGGATGCCCTCCCGTGCTTCTGTTCCGAAACCCGCTCCCTGGCTATGCGCTCTCTCGTATCCTTCCAGACCTACCTGGGAGCCAGGAAGCAGGTCTTTTTCATAGCCTCGTCGCCTCGTTGGCGCGCCGAGTTCGTTCTGGATAACCGTTGTTCCATCTGCCCGCCGCGTCACCGTGCCGGGAGCCGGTTTGGGAGCGGGTTTGCCGGATTCACGATATTGAGCAGCCTCCGCCGCCTCAAGCGGCATCAACGTTCCTTCTTTCGTGTTCTGGAAGAAACGGCTGCCTTTGCGATGATAGGTTCCCGTTCTTGTATTTACCCAGACCTCTTCGCCCGTGCCGCCCGCTGTCGAGGGCATCGGCTTTGCGGGAGCGCTGCCTTCCACATCGGGAGCAGGCGTGACAGCCGTCGCTGGCGTTTTGGAAACAGGAGCGCCCTGGGCTTCCGGTGTGGTTGTCGCAGTCGGTTTGGGAGGGGGAGATTCCACGTCACCCTGTTTCGGCGCTTGGACCGCTTCGAGGGATGAACCGGGTGTGGCCGCTTTAGGTGAGGTTTCCGTATGGGCAGGCGGCTGCACGGATGGAGTTGTCTCAGGCGCCGACGTCATGGGGGGCGTTGTGGTTGCGGGTGTGGCGACTTTAGGCGCGATCGGAGCCACGTTCTGCGCGCCTTCTACAACTGCAGGTGCAGGTGTCGTCGTTGCCGCGGCCTCATTGACGGCAGAAGGCGTGGGGGCCGTCGGAGAGGCCGGCTGCAGCGCTTCCGTCGTTGGCTTTGCGGTAGGCGTAACGGCTGCCGGTGTCTCGGTTGGTGTGGTAGTGGGAGTGATGGACGCGCCTTTCGTCCGCGCAACTCCCGTGGCGATGGCTCCATTCAACACGTCCAGCGCGGTCTGCTTAGGATCTAAAATCTGGTTGATAACCGCATCCATGAATTGTTCCCAGGTAATCTGCTTTCCGCTTTGTTTTAGATTGTGGTAGACAGTGCTGATCGACAGATGAATCAGCCCGGTAAGCTTGCCGTTGATGACACTATGAACGATTCCCTCCAGAACGGAGGCTTCCAGTTTGCGGGCTGCCGGGTTCCGTGCAATCAATTTTCCGGCGATGCCACCGGTCAGTTTGCCTCCGAAACGGCTAAGGATCAGGTTTAGCGTGATATCCAGGGTGACCTGTCCCCAGTCCACCGGGTCGCCATAGGCAACTCTGGCTGCTGTCTCGGCGACGGTGGGAGCGATCGCGGCAGCAGTGGCGACCGTGTTGACCAGCGCCGCCGAGCCGCCAATCTCCACGCCGAACGCAGTCGTCGCTCCTGCCGCAAGCCCTGCTGTGGCGATGGTGGCGATGATGCCGACAGCAATAAAGGAGACATCGCGCGTTACTTCCAGAACCTTGACCGTCATCTCGCCCGCGGAGATGATACCCTCCCAGTAGGCCTGGTACATCAGTTTCGCTTTGGTGGCGGAGGCTTCGGCCTCTCCCATAAGCGTAGCCGCCTGCAAAAGATCGCCCGATTTGATGGCGGCGCGTATCTCCTCGATCTGTTTAGAGGCCTTGCCCGCTTCTGCCATGAGGAAGGGGCCGGGGTCTTTGATATTGCCGATGAATTTAATGATAGGGGCGACGATCCAGTGTTTTTTATCGGTCTCCGATTGGATGCTATAACCGTTAACGGCCTGGTCTTTCAGACTCTCCACGCGGCGAACACCGTCGAGCAGGGCCTGCCCGGCTTTTTGTCGCGCGGAATCCACGTCCGCCTGAGTCAGACGCTTCGTCTCACCGGCAATGGCCACTTCATACACATTGCTGCCAACCTGCCGAATGCTCTGGACAACCTTGATCGCCTCAATCAGACGCTGCTTATCGGAGACATTGGCGACCGTTGGGATGAGAGGGTTTTTCGGCGCCTTGGCCGCCTGATTGCGTCGATGTTCCTCTGATTCCAGCCGGTTCAGCGCCTGTACCATCGGCTCTACGGTCGGATCGCTGACATTGCCTCGTTTCGCCAGCCACTGCTGGAGCTCAAGGATCTCCTTTTGCAGGTCCGGCTTACTTAAATCGGAAGGATTGAGCGTCTCTGTCAGAGAGCGTGGGTCGCGTGCCAGCCCAAGGCGGCTACTCTGTGTAACTCGAATGGGCCGTTGCCCCTCACGATAAGTAGAAGCCGCCTGTACAGCATCCTCTTCCAGCAGATCATTCTGACCGAGTGAAGAACGGATGCTGCCATTTCGACCCTGCTGCAGAACATGAGCAAGTTCATGCGCGAGAAGATGCTTCCCGGTTTCCGTCTGAGGTGTATATCTGCCGCTTGCAAAGACGACGTCGTTGCCGACGGTATAGGCATGCGCATTGATAGCGCGAGCCGACAGATCGGCCTGTGGGCTCGTATGTACGCGCACCGAGCCAAAACCTTGATGAAAGCGCGACTCCATATCAACTCGGAGTTCGGGAGCTAGCGGTTGCCCCCCTCCGCTTTCAACGACCGACCGTACGATCGCGGGAAGATAGGTCCCATCACGGCGCGCAGGAGGAGCCGCAGGCGACACCAGTCCATGAACGGCGCGGTTTCCTGCGGCACGCTGCAGTGCCAGCATGTCCGCATAAGGACCTGCCGCTGCGTCCTGTGTACGTCCCTGCGAACGAATGTTGGTTCGTGCTGGGACGCTGGCGTTCTTCGTTTGTGTTTTGACAGGGCCGCTCATCGCCTCTTACCCTCGCCGGACGCCATTCGATCTTTTCGAAACTCCTCGGATGGGTTACTCTTCGGTGTCTATGGCTATAAACACCTTGTCGTCTGGGTCCCAAGTCAGCCGGTGCCGTGTCTGAGCTAACCAGTCGGCCCACCGGTCCTTTGCGGTCTTTCCCACAGTCTCCCACCATTGGTCGGGGGTGGTGGCGAAGCTGTCCACGATTTGGTCTTCGCGGTGGGTCATGGCAGCTAACAGAACCTCCGCCGCCCACCCCCGCTCACGATCCTCCAGCAGCCTGACGAGTGCGTCGAGAACACGAATATCCCCGACGCCGGACAGCGTAACCAGTTCCGGCGGGCCGGTGACCACGACCCGGCGTTCCAGCGTGGAAAACGGCGATCCTTCCGGTCGCCTCGTGGCGAACTGAATGCGATCGTTACGGACAGCCGCCAGCAACTCTTCCCACGGCATTGTCTTCGTCTCCTGCAAGCAGTGCCCGCTAGCGGGCGCGCGTCGTTCTAAGGCAATACGGCCTACCTATTTACCCCCGCTCAGTGAATTGTACTGATCTATATAGAACTGCTCGACCGTTTTGCCTTTATTAGCTCCTGCCGGATAGACTCTTTGCAAAACGTTCTTCACAATATCATCCTTGGTCTTCTTCTTCGCCTTGAAATCGTTATACTCGGCGAGATAGAAGTCTGCATCGTATTTATCCCATGCTGTTCCCTTGCCGCTCGCCGTCTTCTTCATCTCGGCCCAGGCCTCACCCAGCCGGAGCATTCCCTCTACCTCCTGTTCAACCTGCTTGTAGGCATAATCCTTGGCGGTGAGGGTGCCTTTGGAACCCTTGGCAGCTTCCGCCGCGAGATCTCGGAACTTGGGCGCGCGTATGGCATTATTCAGCTCGAATAAAAAGTCGCTCATAGCTAGCACCGGGTCTGTACGTGCCTTGGGTATGTAGACTGTATTGCCTACTGTATAGGCCCAGGTGTTTTTCGCTGGTCCCTCTTCCGCATAGCCTCCGAACTTAGCTCCGCCTGCTTCCGCTTCGCCGGCGAGTTTCATCGCTGCCGGGCTTTTGCGAATCAGATCGGCAGCATCCTTGAATTTGGAGGCAAAACTGTTTACAAGTGCAGTTCCAGGGGGATCCTTGTCTCCAGGCTTGCCCTGTACCTGCAGGCCCGTGTGATTCTGGGGAGTGAAGCGCTCGAACTGGTTTGCCTTCGCACCGATAGCAGCATCAGCAGCGCGCTCCGCTTCTTGCTCGAACGCAATGTCTCCTTCGGATGTTTGCGGTAGACGCGCTTGCCCCATGTCTTGCTGCAGGGTATGCGCCAGCTCGTGCGCTATCAGCCGGTCACCCTGCGGCGTGCCGGGGCGATATTCATCCGCTCCGAACACGACATCCTGACCCACCGTGAAGGCACGCATGCCGAGGTCGCGCGACTTTAGCGCCGCGCTGGAGTCGGTATGTACCCGAACTCTGCTGAAATCATGGCCTAGCCGCTCCTCCATCAAGGCCCGCGTGGTCTCATCAAGAGGATACCCTCCGTCGCTCAGCAGCCTGTCGAACCCCCGGTTTCCAATGGTGCGCTGGAGGGCCAGCAGGGTGTCGAAGGGACGCTCAGGAGTGGGAGCGTGCTCTTGCGGCTGCCGAGCTGCTGATTCGGGGTAATCCTTGCGCCTAATTCTCGTAGTGATAGATTCCACGATGCTTACACTCTGCTTTGATCCTTGTGATGGGATCTAGGTAAATAACCGTCGTGCCAGGGAGCCGATCAAGCCCACTCCGGCTCCGATTCCCGCGCCGATCAAGGCACCTAAACCGCCGCCGAACAGTGCGCCGATCCCAGCCCCGATCAAAGCGCCTCCAGCCATCGCAGCCAGTTCCGGCCAGATGGTTTTTGCGACCTTGCCGATAACGGTTCCGGCGGTGACCAGGCCTTGCCCGATGGCGCGACCGACGACATAGAAAAAGTGACCAACGGCTTTGAAGGCTGCCATCATCTGATCGTTATTGACCGTTAGTTGGAGGCCAATTTTCCTTTCGGACGCATGTGGATCTGTATGAACGGATTGACCGACCATCTGTCTCAGCAACGGCGGTAGTTCGGAGATCCGGCCCGAGTATTCGAACTTCAATTTAATTCCTTGGCCCAGTTCGATCTCTGGCACGCTGGGCAGCCTCGGATCATTGGCAGCGACGAAGGTGATCGCACATGCCGCGACGAGGGCGATCAATGGGATTCCCTCTTTGCTCAGCACGTACTCTTTGATGGACTTCTCTAACTGCTGACCGATTTCCGTCTTGCGGAACTCCTCTACCGCAGCCTGCAAGGCTTTCTGGAGAGCATCGGTTTCGGTGTATTGTTTCGGCGGATTCGAGCCGTAGGGACCGCCGATGTGCGGATCATTTGTCGGCAAGGATGAGGGGATTTGCGGTTTCGCTGCTAGGGAGGGAACTGTCGGATTGCCGGCAGCAGGCGTCAGCAACTGTCGCTGCAGGGCTGGCGGCGCGCCCGGCACGTCCACCTCGGTGCGTTGGCCCATAGAGACCGCCGCTGCCGCCCGATCCGCAGCCAATTCAAAGGCGTCTCCCGGTCGATCCGTCTCTTCGCCATGGTGGCCTGTAGAACGATTCTGCTGCACGAAATGGGCCATCTCATGTGCCAGCAGACGCTTTCCTTCCTCCGTCTCCGGGGCGTACTGACCGTCGCGAAAAACCACATTGCTGCCCATCGTATAGGCCTTTGCACCCAGAGAGAGCGCCGAGGCATCCGCTTTGCTTCCGGTGTGGATACGCACCGAACTGAAATCCTGCCCAAAGTGCCCTTCCAGGGTCCGGCGGGTGGGAACGTCCAGCGGACGTCCGGAAGCCCTTCCTCTGGGCACAGTAGGCGCGGAGAGCAAGTGGTTCACGGCTCGATTTCCGACGGAGCACTGGAAGGAGAGCAATATGGCATCCGCAGAAGGAGGAGGATGCGTCGCTTCCGGAGGTCGTTTGCTTGTCGATGTCGTCTCCTTCTCATGGGCTAGCGTCGTCCGCAACAGGGTCATGATTGGGAGGCCTCCTGCGAAGCTATCAGGCTGCCGGCGGTTTCCCGACCGAGCTCGGCATCGGAAAGGACCTTTCCCAGTTTCTGATATTCGCGGCGGATCGCATGGAGCAGATGGGCCATAGTGACCACGCTGCCCTCCTGGGCTGCCAGATACGCGGCAGCCAGGGCCACGTTCTTGATGTTGCCGCCGCTCACCTTGAACCGACGCGTCAGAACGTCCAGGTCCACGTCTTCGGCCAGCAGCGTCCGATCCGGCCAGATTCCTTCCCAGATACGCCGCCGCTCCGGCTCCTCCGGGAAGGGGAAATGCACCACAAATGCCAGTCTGCGAACAAATGCCTCGTCGAGATTGCCGCGTAGATTGGTGGCGAGGATCGCGATTCCCTCGTGCTGCTCCATCTTCTGTAAGAGATAGGAGATCTCGACATTAGCATATCTATCGTGGGAATCGCGCACTTCGGACCGTTTCCCGAACAGGGCATCGGCCTCATCGAAAAAGAGTATGGCGTTCGCGGACTCGGCCGCGACGAAGATACGATCCAAGTTCTTTTCCGTCTCACCGATGTATTTGCTGACAACTCCGGAAAGGTCGATCTTATAGAGCTCCAGTTCCAGCGCGTTCGCGATGATCTCGGCGGCCATGGTTTTGCCGGTTCCTGAGGGCCCGACGAAGAGCGCATTGATACCCTTGCCCTGCGATAGCTTGCGTCCGAACCCCCAGGTCTCCAATACGTTCTGCCGATACGTTACCCATTGACACATCTCCCGCAGTTGCGCCAGCGAATCGGTTGGCAGCACGATGTCTTTCCAGGTGTAGACCGGAGTGAGTTTACAGGCCATGCCATCCAGGGTATGCCCAGACTGCTCACGCGCACCGGCAAACAGGTCGCTCAGGGAAATTTCGCTCTGCGGTGCCGTCTCGGGGTTCTCGCTGAGGGCACGACGGCGCGCGTGCTGTCGCGCGGTTCGTATCGCCGAGGCGATCTGTTCGGGATACAGGCGAAAGCGGTCGACGAGGTCAGTCAAAGCCTCCTCGGCCAGAGGGATGTCGAAGGCGGTCAGATGGCGTCTCCAACAGTCGCGGCGCGTGAAGGCATCAGGTGGAGGAAACACCAGCGGGAGAAAGAGGTTCTCCTGGTTTATAGCCCACAACTGCTCCCCCGCCAGGATGACGCCGATGTTGTGCGGCCCCTCGGTGAGAATCTTCCAGAATGTGGCGCTGGCCTGTGGGTCTTCGCGAATTGTCTCCCATCCATCGAGATAAAGCAGGGCGTTGTGGGACCAGGCTTCCAGGAAGAGGAGAGGCAGCATTGGAACCCACTTCTCTCCCACAGCCAGGGTACTGCCCAAATCCACCCGCAACAGGCGACGGCCGAGAGCCCCGGCGAGGGCTTCCCCGGCGCGTTTTCGGCCCGAGCCCGGAGCGCCGTGAAAGTACAGGCGCAGTTGCTGTATATCTTGCATACCCGAACGCGCGAGAGCTTGAAGCATGCGGCGTAAGTCGGCTGAGACGGGCAGAGTGTCGAGCGTGATTTGCGGTGTTAAAAGACTACAACAAGGAGCCAGACGCTCGTCCAGATAGTCCAACCCCAGCAGGTATCGAGTGATCTGTGGGTTCGGCGCGAAACTGCGCGCCAGCGAGGAAGGCGAGGTGTTTGGCTCGGATGTGAGAAAAAGAAGCTGATGACGGATCAGGGGAGCATTCGGTGTGAAGTGGCGGCGGGCCGCCCAGCGGTCTTCGACCGTGCGACAGAGCAAATTCAGTACCAGGTCGACGGTCGGGCGTTTGCGGGTTACGTCATCCTGTAGGTATGCATAAAGACGCTCATAGCGCAGGTCGATTTCCGGGGCGAGGGCGATTAGGAGTATGCACCAGTCGAAGGAAGTGAGGCGGAAGCTCCTTTCCAGTGCGATTAGCGCATCCGAGGATTCTTCGGGAGCGAACCTAGGGAAATCACCCAAGCTTGCAAACGGGGGCGCGCCCGGCGAGCGTGAAAGAAGGTGCGCAATGTCCTGCGCATTGTAGTGAAGACCTCGGAAGACATCCGCAGCCGCCTCTGGGCCATAGGCGACGCCGGCAGCCTCGACGGCACATTCCAGAAGCCGATCAAGCCAACATAGCCCTGTCAGCAGCCAGTGCAGAGTTGGACTGCTTACAGCCGTTTCCGTCTGTTCCCTGAGGTGCCGCATGCATTGCACCGTCGCTTTCTAGCTGGTGCCTTTGAATCCCTCACAAGAGATATGAGTAGTTGACTGAGACTTCGACTAGGAACATTGAAAGTGGATGGTGTCGGAGCCTGAGCTTATGCGAAAACTGATGGAACGGATAAAAAGGATTGGCTCTATTATATAGTTCAGCCTGGCAAGCTGTCAAGGATGAAAATAATAATTTAATTGTGCGCATTGCGAATTTAAGCTTGCTCGCTTAGGAATAAGATAGAGTCCGCTTTTCAAACAGGAATGCCTTGGCCGTCAGCTTGGAGCAACGGCCAGGTGCCGCCTAACCTCATCATAGTGATAGCCAGAGAGGGCAACGATTAAGCTTCGGGAAGACATGGCACGGGCATAGTGGTGACCGCACTCCACTTCATCCCAGGGATTGTGCCTAGCGCCATCATAGCGGTCCGGCACCACTTTGATGATGGAGAGACCTTCGTCCACCAGCCCTTCATGAATCAGATGGACGGCTACCTGGTACTCGATACCTGTCCAGGTCTCGTCAGCCTCATTGGCCTATCGTACCAGCCGTTCAAATTCTTCTATCTGGCTGCGGATGACATCCAGGCTAGACCGCCAGAAAGCAACGTCCTCTACGTTTATCCCAAACCGTTTGCTGAGAGTGATGGCATCAGCCAGGCCGGTAGAGGAGAGGAAGTCATCATACTCTCGGCGGAACGAGTCAGCATCTTCCAGATAGCGGGCATACAATCCTAATCCGAACAGGAGGCCGAAGGTATACGGGTAGTTATAGAACGTCGGGCCATAGTAATGCCCCTTCACCGCCCACATAAATTTGTGGTAGGCAGCAAGGTTCTGGCCGTAGGTCTGGCGCTGGGAATCCTCCATCAGGGCATTGAATTCAGCGACCGTCAGGTCTCGCGCCTCGCGCCGCTCGAACACTCCACGCTCGAACAAAAAGCGCGAGTGGATGTCCACCACCACCTGCAGGTCGCGCTCCAGCGCCGTTTCGAGCAGGACAAGCCGCTCTTCCGGTCCGGCATGCCGCATGGCCGCGTCGAAGGCCAGCGTCTCGCAGAAGATGCTGGCGGTCTCGGCCAGCGTACTGGGAGTGCCCCGCTGCAGTGGAAGGCGGTCTTTCAGGTTGAGGTTGTGGTAGGCATGGCCTAGCTCGTGCGCCAGGGTGCTCACACTCGTGAAGGAGCCGTCGAAGTTCATAAACACGCGCGACTCGCCGGGCCGCAGCCCAGTGCAGTAGGCGCCGCCCTCTTTGCCGACACGCGGTTCTGCATCGATCCATCGCTCCCGGAAGCTGCGGGCCGCGAAATCCGCCAGGCGTGCGGAGTAGCGCCCAAAGTTTTCTCGCACGAACGCTTCCGCTTCCGGCCACGGCCACCGCCGCGCCTCTTCACCCACCGGCGCCGCAATGTCGTACCAGGCGAGGCGGTCCAGGCCGAGGGCGCGCGCCTTGGCGGCCAGATAACGGCGGAAATCCGGAAACGATTCCATGCAGGCCTGCTGCATCGCTTCCAGCGTACGGCGATTGATGCTATTGCCGATCAGAGTCGGCTCGATGTCGTCCGGATAGCCCCGCCGCTTGCGAACGACCTGCTGAAAGCCCTTAACGCCGTTAAGCGCGGCGGCCATCGGCACCGACACCGATTCCCATGCTTTCAGTTCTGCCTCGTAGGCCGCGCGCCGGACTTCGCGATCCGGATGGTTGGCGAGCGCGCGGACCGCGCTCATCGGCAGCGAGCGCTCTTCGCCCTCGACCGGCACGGTGGCCGTAAGCAGGGCGCTGATGTTGCCGTGCAACCGCGCCCAGGCGCTGATTCCCGAAGGACGCAGCTCCGCCGCCAGCCGCTCCTCCCCCTCCGGCATCTGATGCTCCGCCAGCGCGCGCGCCCTGCGGACCGGATATTCATGCTGGCGCGCTACCTCCGAGGCGGCCAGCAGCGCCTCCATATCGCTCGTTCCCACCCAGGCCACATAGCGGGTTTGCAGTTGATGGAGCAGCACCGAATGCGTATCCAGCAGCGATTCGAGCGACTTCGCCCGATCGTCACGCGCATCCGTCGTCACGAAGCAGCCGATATAGGCGCCCAGCGTCCGCATCTTCTGCAATAGCGCGTTCAGACGGTCCGTGATCTCCTCGTATGCCCCCACGAAGGCCGCATCCACCACCGGCGTCTCGCGTCGCCGCACGCCATGCCTATCGAACAGCGCAGCCAGCGCGTCTATTTCCGAGACCGCTGCATCGAACGCCTGCTGGAACTCTGCCGAATCCAGAGAAGGGAAGATCGGAGTCAGATCCCAATGGGGAAGAGTCGCTGCGCCTGCTGTCATGCTTTTTTCACTCCTTCGTGAGGGGATCATCTGTAACGTCGTTTTTTCATCCATCGCTCGCTGCTAAGAATACAGGAAGAAAGGAAGGAATGTCAAGCGGCAGGGAATCACGTGGCGAGAGGCCAATTGTACAGCCGATGACCGCTTTTCCGTCCGCAGGACGGTTGTCCGCTTCCTTAATTCCCCCTCTGCTTACGAAGGAGAGGGGAGGGGTGCGGGGCCGTTACCCCGCACCGATGGCGATTGGATAGGGAGTGAGGTCCGTCCGCAGGACGGTTGTCCGAAGGACCCCCAGACGGGTAATTTATTGCCCGGCTCATATGGCAGAACGGCACTTCCGTGCCGTCGAGGAGACTGATATGTTGACACGATGGAGCCGCCGCGAATTCTTGCAAAGGTCCGCGCTGGCCGGTATGGGGACCTTGTTGGCCGCAGGCGAAGCGCCCGCGCAAGAGGCGCCGATGAAAGACAAGCTCAACCTTGGCATTATCGGCGTCGCCGGTCGTGGCGCGGACAACCTCGCCGCCGTCGGCGATCAGAATGTCGTGGCCCTGTGCGACATCGACGACAACAATCTGGCCGCTGCCGCCAGGCAGTTTCCGCAGGCGAAGACCTATAACGATTTCCGCCTGCTGCTGGAGCAGAAGGGCCTGGATGCCGTGGTGGTCAGCACGCCGGATCACACGCATGCGCCCGCGACCGCCAGGGCGCTGCAGGCCGGGCTGCACGTCTACTGCGAGAAGCCGCTCGCCCACACGGTCTATGAGGCCCGTGTCGTGGCCGGGCTGGCCCGCAAGCACAAACGCGTCACGCAGATGGGCACGCAGATCCACGCGGGCAGCAACTATCGCCGTGTGGTCGAGCTGATCCAGGCAGGCGCTATCGGAAAGGTGCGGGAAGTCCACGTCTGGGCGGACCGGGTATGGGCCGCCGGAGACCGGCCCACGGAGACACCGCCGGTGCCTCCGAATATCCATTGGGACCTCTGGCTCGGCCCGGCGCCAGAGCGCCCCTACAACCCGGCCTACCTGCCCGCCACCTGGCGCGGCTGGTGGGACTTCGGCAGCGGCACGCTCGGCGATATGGCCTGCCACCACATGGACCTGCCCACCTGGGCGCTCGACCTGCGGTATCCCCGCCGCATAAGCGCCGAAGGCCCGCCCGTCCATCCGGAGAGCACCCCGGCCTGGCTGATCGTCCATTACGAATATCCGGAGCGCGGCGACCTGCCTGCCGTCAACCTCACCTGGTACAACGGCGGCAAGCGGCCCCCCTACTTTGCGCAGGGAATCCTGCCCGCCTGGGGCGACGGCACGCTGTTCGTGGGAGAGAAAGGGATGCTGCTCGCCGACTACGACCGGCGCGTTCTGCTTCCGGAAAAGGACTTTGCCGGCTTCGTGCCGCCCAGACCCACCATTCCCGATTCCATCGGGCATCATAAAGAGTGGATCGAAGCCTGCAAGACGGGCGGCCCGACCACCTGCAACTTCGACTACTCCGGCGCGCTTACAGAAGCGGTCTTGCTCGGCAACGTCGCCTACCGAAGCGGGCAAACGATTCTCTGGGACCCGCGCCACCTCAAAGCCGCTCACTGCCCCGAAGCCGACCCTTACCTCCACCATCCCTACCGCGACGGCTGGACGCTCTAATAAAAAGCCCCTCTCCCATAGGGTGGGAGAGGGGATGTGGCCTTTCCGTCCGGAGGACGGCTGTTTTTAATGCCGGGTCGTTTATCGGCCCGGCAACGATGGAGATCGGAGGGACGGAGGGCCATCACACAGTCGCGGGATCGACGGCGGTAATGCCTCGATAGCGGGTGAAGTCGCTGACCTTGAACGTCAGGATGTTAGTGTCCAGCAGATAGGACATCAGCTTTACCTCGCTTCCCATTTTACGCCGTCAGGGATTCACGGACGATGGGCGCCAGGGCTTCCATTTCCGGCTGCGGGCGACCCAGCATGTCCCGCGCAGCGGCGGCGAAGTCCGCCGCCGTCAGTCCGCACAGCCGGTGCAGGATCGGGATGGCGCCGTGCTCGATGAACTGGTCCGGGATGCCGAACAGCTTGACTTGAACGTCGCTCAGGCCGCGCTTCGAGAGCAGCTCCAGAATGCCTGCCCCCACGCCGCCCGGCAAAACCCCCTCCTCCATCACGATCAGCTTGCCCGTGCGCCGCGCCACCGAAAGTATCGTCTCCGCGTCGAGCGGCTTGGCCCAGCGCAGATTTACCAGCGCCGCGCGAATGCCCTCCGCGCGCAGGGTCCGGGCTGCCTCGAAAGCGGGCGCGACCATGTTGCCGTAAGCCAGCAGGCCGATCTCGTCGCCTTCCAGCAGCGTCTCCGCCTTGCCGAATGCGATGGGATCGCTCTCCCGCCCCCAGTCCACGCTGGGCGCGTTCCCGCGCGGGTACCGGATGGCGATGGGGCCGGCATGCGGGCCGACGACGTGCTCCGAAACGACGTAGCGCAGCATCGCCGCCAGCTCTTCCCCGTCTTTGGGCGCCAGCAGCGCCAGATTGGGAATCGGGCGCAGGTAGGCGATGTCGAAGACGCCGTGATGCGTCGGGCCGTCGTCCCCGACCAGTCCCGCCCGGTCCAGGCAAAAGATGACCGGCAGGTTCTGGATCGCCACGTCGTGCAGGATCATGTCATAAGAGCGCTGCAGGAACGTGCTGTAGATCGCCGCGACCGGTTTCTGCCCGGCAGCCGCCAGACCCGCCGCGAAGCAGACCGCGTGCTGCTCGGCGATGGCCGTGTCGAAATAGCGGTCCGGATGCGCGTCCTTGAACTTGTTCAGGCCCGTGCCGTCGGGCATGGCCGCGGTGATCGCCACCACCTTCGGGTCGTTATCGGCCAGCTCGATGATCGTTTTGCTGAACACGCCCGTCCACGTCGCCCCACCGGATTTGGCGGTGGGAGCGCCCACGATCGCCTCCTGGAACATTGGCGGCGTGACGGCATGCCACTTGCGCGCGTTCTCCTCGGCGGGATCGTAGCCCTTGCCCTTTACGGTGCGCAAATGGACGAAGACCGGGCCGCGTATCTGCTTGATCTGCGTGAACAGATCGATAAGCAGGTCCAGGTCGTGGCCGTCTACCGGGCCGATGTATTGATAGCCCAGCTCCTCGAAGATGATGCCCGATTGATCGGGCGAGACCAGATGCGTCAGGTTGTGCTTGAGCATGGAGCTGGCGGCCTTCGAGAGAGCTCGGCCCGGCGTGCCCGGCACGCGCCGGAGCACGGAAGCGGTACGGGCCTCCACGCTCTGATAGAGCGGGGAGACGCGCAGCTTCGCCAGATACGTCGCCAGAGCGCCCACGCTCTCGGCGATGCTCATCTCGTTGTCGTTTAAAACGACCGTGAAGTTGCGCCCACTATGTCCGGCGTTGTGCAGGCCCTCCAGGGCCAGCCCGGCCGTCATGGCGGCATCCCCGATGACCGCCAGCACGCTCTCCTCATGGGAGCGGCCGGCCATGTCGCGAGCCACCGCGAAGCCGTAGGCAGCGGAGATGCTCGTACCCGCGTGGCCGGCTCCGAACAAGTCGTACTCGCTCTCTTCGCGGCGCAGAAAGCCGCTCAGCCCACCGTACTGGCGCAGCGTCTCGAAGCGATCGAGCCGGCCGGTCAGCATCTTGTGCGCGTAGCACTGATGCCCTGTGTCCCACACGATCTTATCCTGCGGGACATCGTAGACCGTGTGTAGGGCCAGGATGATCTCGACCGCTCCCAGGTCGGAGGCGAAGTGCCCGCCCGTCTTGGAGAGGTTGTCGATAATGGCCTGGCGCAGCTCGCCGGCCACCTGCTTGAGTTCGTCGCGGGAAAGCTGCTTGAGATCGGCGGGGCAGTGAATGCGTGACAGCAAGGAATACATGCGATATGGACCCTTTACGACGTCCGGGCATCGAGGGGCGACGATACACCGGCACGCCCAGGCTTTGCGCGGCGGCACATGAAAGACCGGAGCGAACCGCAAGCGCCTGCTTGCGTGCCACGGCTCCGAGGCTTACCCGCGCGGATAACTATGCTTTGTTGCCGAATTTTACCACTTTGCATCGAAGGTGTCAATCACAAGCCAGGAACTCATGATTTCTTCGCGTTTACTTTGTAATACAAAGTACTTTGATAGTATGAGCTATATTCTCCAATTTGTCAAGGGGAGAGGGCATAAACATGCCGGGCCGATAAACGACCCGGCATCAAGTACAGGCGTCCTCCGGACGCACCCAGCCTCCTGATGATTCCCCCTCTCCTTACGAAGGAGAGGCAGGGGCGCAAGCCCCGTGGTGGTTCAGGGGGTGAGGTCTTCTGTCGGGCCGATAAATGACCCGGCGCGTGGCCCCAAAAAACTTGTTGACAATCCCGGCCTTACCGGCCTATAATAACGGGACAACTACAGATCGGCTGTCGTCGCAGTGGCCGCGTATCGTGACGCGGCTGAGATACGGGGGAAGTCCGGTGCAAGTCCGGCGCAGTCCCGCTGCGGTATGGCTTGGGCGCTTCCGATGCGTCCGAAGCCGAGCCCGAATGCCCGCCTGCGATGCATCACAAGGTACCCTTCGCGAGAAAGGGGGTGATGGAGCGCATGGCCCGCAGGTCTTTTCCAGACGACAGGGCAACGCGAGCAGATTTCACACCACACCCACCATCCGCAATCGGTCGGATGGTTTTTTTGTGCCTGCCCTGACCGGCATGCACGCCTAAAGGAGCAAACGGAGAATGCACCGCATGGAAATAACCCGGCTAGGAGACAGGCGGATCGGTGGGGTTCGGGAGCGGGTTGGCAAGCCGGCCTTTACCCTCATCGAGCTGCTCGTGGTCATCGCTATCATCGCGGTTCTGGCGGCCATCCTGTTTCCCGTCTTTGCGACGGCGCGGGAAAAAGCGCGCCAGGCAAGCTGCGCCTCCAATCTGCGCCAGCTCGGCCTGGCGACCCTGATGTACCTTCAGGACTACGACGAGACCTATCCCCTCTACCAGTACGACGACTGCCAGGGCTTTACGTGCTACCAGTACTGGTTCGGACTGCGCACCGCCACCGGTTGGGATAAGACCAGGGGCCTGCTCTATCCCTACATGAAAAATGGCGCGATCCAGCGCTGCCCCAGTTGGACCGGCGTGACCCGCTTTGGCGACGGCAACGGCTACGGCTACAACTGGGGCTACATCGGCTCCGACTACTATCTCACGTTCAACTGGCCGCCGCTCGATCCCGCCAGCGAAGCGGCCCTGAGCGCCCCCACCGATAAGATCCTCTTCTCCGATTCCGGATTCTACAACGCGCCCTGGTATGGCGGCAATGGAACCATGGAGGAGACGCCCGGCATCGACCCGCCCAGCCAGTGGTACGGCGATCCGACCATGGATTTCCGCCATATCGACAACCACAAAGACATTAATTCCATTACGCAGACCGTCACCCATCACGGTTGGGCCAATATCGTCTGGGCGGACGGCCACGCCAAGCCGCTGCAAGAGCCTGCGGTCACGGACGCGATGTTCACTCGCCAGTAGGAGCTGCCAGGAAAGAGAATTTCCGCACGGGCGCGGGAGGATGTCTTCCCGCGCCCTCATGTTATGGCCTCAAAATACCAATAATGCGTTCGGCTTAAGGGGAAATATTAACGGTTTTCAGACAACAAGGATCTAAATGAAGCCGACCTCCACCGATCTCGTCGTCATCCCTAAAAATCAGATCGCCGTAACGGATACGCAGACAAGCCCTCGCGTCAAAAACCCTCGGGCCGTCCGCTTTGCCGTGCTCTGGCCGATCACCCTCCGCAGCAACGCTGGAGAGGTGGTCGCTCGGATCGTCAACATCAGCAAGTCCGGCGTGCAGTTAGTTTCCCCCACCCCTCTGGAGATCAAATCCCGCGTGGACATTACCACCAAGAGCGACGACCTGCCCCTCATGCGCTTCGCCGTCGAGATCGTTCGGCAAAGGGAGGCGGCAGACGGCTACGCCTACGGCGCCCGGATCGCTCAGATCACTCCCGCAACGTTTCTCGTGCTCAGCCACGTCATGGAAGGCCTGCAGGTGCTGCGCGCCGACCGCGAGGAGAACCCCAGAAGCCGCGACCGCGCTCCTCTCCAGGTCGCGCGCGAGCAGAAGAAGGTCAACATCACCTCCTGCCGCAACACCTTTACCTCCGAAACATAGGACCAGAATCGCCTCCTCCCCGCAAATTTTCCGGCTTTCGGCATCCGTAGTAAGCAGTGGAGGTGCGCCACCACGCCGTCCCATGCCGGGGATTTGCACGGGCAGGTCACGTACCAGAATCGGCCGGAAGGCGGCGCGTGCGTGCGTATCCTCTTTCCCGTGGAGACGACCGCGCCAGAGGGTACAATAGGGGGCGTAGGGGCGAAAGAGCCGTTATCGCCTGTCCGATGAATTTTCGTGCGCCCCTTTCTCGAAAGGACGCCATTGACGATCCTGGAGCTGACTTTCCTGGTCGGAATAGGGGCGCTGGCGGCGGGGTTCCTGGGCTCCCTGACGGGCCTGGGCGGCGGCGTGGTGATCGTGCCTCTGCTGGTCCTTGCCTTCAAAATCGACATCCGCTACGCTATCGGCGCTTCCCTGGTCTCCGTGATCGCGACTTCCTCCGGGGCCGCTGCCGCCTATGTCCGTGAGGGCTTCTCGAACATTCGCATCGGCATGTTCCTGGAGATCGCCACCACGTTCGGCGCCATCGCGGGCGCTTTTCTGGCCGCGCATCTCTCGACAAACGGGATCGCCATCATCTTCGGTCTCGTTCTGCTCTACTCCGCGTTTCTCTCCAGCCATCCGAAAAGCGACCTGCCCTCCCACGATCCCCCCGATCCTCTGGCGACCCGCCTGCGGCTGAACGGCAGCTATCCCACCCCGGAAGGCCCTCAGAGCTACAACGTCTATCATGTGCCGCTGGGCTTCAGCCTGATGTTTGTGGCGGGCGCGCTGTCGGGGTTATTGGGCATCGGCTCCGGAGCCGTCAAGGTGCTGGCGATGGATAAAGCCATGCGCATCCCCTTCAAAGTCTCCACCACCACCAGCAACTTCATGATCGGCGTCACGGCGGCGGCCAGCGCCGGCATCTATCTCCATCGGGGCTACATCGATCCGGGGCTGGCGATGCCGGTCATGCTGGGGGTGCTGGCCGGCTCCCTGCTGGGAACGCGGGTGCTGGTGCGCGCCAGCGTGCGGCCTTTGCGGCTGGTCTTCAGCCTGGTCATCCTGGCGCTGGCCGTGGAGATGATCTACAACGGCTTTACGGGGAGGCTTTGACATGGCGCGCGGAGAGTGGACCGATCAGCAAGTAGAAGAGATCATCGGCAGACTGCTCATCACCGGGGTCCTGATTTCCGCCATCCTCGTCGCCGGAGCCGGTATTTTCTATCTCCTCAAGTACGGCTCCGCGCCCCCCCACTATCGTATCTTCAACGGGGAGCCCGCCGACCTGCGCAGCGTCCACGGCGCTTTTGCGGACGCGCTCGCGGGGAAACGCCGCGGCCTTATCATGGTCGGCCTCTTGCTCTTGATCGCCACTCCCATTGCCCGCGTCATCTTCTCCGTATTCGCCTTCCTGCGGGAAAACGACCGGCTCTACGTGGGAATCACCCTCGTCGTCCTCGCGGTCCTGTTCTTCAGCCTCTTCGCCAGCCACTTTTAAAATAAACCACCCGCTCGCTACGCTCTACTCCAAGTGTGTACCGGCTCTTAGCCTGCAGAGAATAAACCACCCGCTCGCTTCGCTCGTTAGAGGCACAGAGGACACAGAGGAAAAGCCAATGCGAGAAAAGCAAGAAGACAAGAAAGAGGCCAGTTCAAATAGAAAAGCCTGTACCTCTGCTATCCACACAAGGAGCACACAGAGAAAAACGACCCGGCTATAGCGAGCATTAGCTTTTCTTTGTGCTCTCCCTCGCCATGAATAAGAGGGAAAGGCTTGCTATAGGTACGACCTGATTCTGTTTTTCTCTTTGTTTTTCTCGCATTGGCTTTTCCT
>Ga0070739_10000651_pt1 | contig 62969 bp, 58 predicted proteins | sample Coa_R1_7_FD_66445 | JGI IMG/M metagenome (GOLD analysis project Ga0070739, IMG submission 66445) | Surface soil microbial communities from Centralia Pennsylvania, which are recovering from an underground coalmine fire - Coalmine... | ecosystem: Environmental > Terrestrial > Soil > Unclassified ...
ATCGGCAAGCTGTTCCGCGAGTTCGGGCTGACCATCGCCTCGGCCACTCTCCTGTCGCTGCTCGTCTCGTTCACGCTCGTGCCGGTGCTGGCTTCCCGCTGGCTCAAGGCGCACGAGGGCGAGGCCCAGCTGCGCGGCTTCGCTGGCGTCTGGGAGCGGGGCTTCGACCGGCTGGCCGCGGCCTACCGGGGGCTGCTCGCCTGGGCCCTGCGCCACCGGCCGCTGGTCGTGGTAATCGCCGCGCTCGCGCTGTTCCTCAGCCTGCTGCCCTTGCGCTTCAACCTCATCGGGCAGGAGTACGCGCCTAACGAGGACGACGGCCAGTTCACCATCAATACCGAGATGCCGCCGGGCACGTCGCTGGCAGCGAACAGCGCCGCCATGGCGCGCATCGAGCAGGCCCTTCTGCAGATCCCCGAGGTGGACTCCTTCACCACGACGGTGGGCCAGGCCGGCTCCCGCCAGGGAGGGAGCGATCGCAACGGGACCATCGCGGTCCAGCTCGTGCCCAAGACCGAGCGCAGCCGGTCGGTCTTCGAGGTGATGCAGCAGGTACGGCAGGTCCAGGCCGAGATTCCGGGCATGCAGCTCCGCCTGAGCGTGCAGTCCCCCTTGATCGGCGGCGGCGGCTCGACGGCGATCAACATCCGCCTGCTGGGGGACAATATGCGCACCCTGCAGCAGCTCGCGGAGCAAGTCGAGGCCATCGTACGCAACACGCCGGGCACGGTGGACGTGCGCAACGATGCGGCGGTGGGCGAGCCCGAGGTGCGCGCCTTCCTCGACCGCCAGCGCATGGCCGACCTGGGCGTGACCGCCAGCCAGGTGGCCACCGCGCTGCGCACCGCCATCGGCGGGACCACCGTCACCCAGCTTCAAGTCGAGGGCCAGACGGGCGTCGACATCACCGTGGTGGCGAAGCAGGACCTGCGCAATGACCTGACGGCCCTGGCGAACATCCCGATCCCACTCGGCACACCCGGGGGCACGACGGGCGCCAGCGCGGCCCCCGCCCCGGGCGGCACCGTCCGGCTGGGCCAAGTTGCCGACCTCCGCCTCGTGACCTCGCCGACCAGCATCGCGCGCAGCGATCGCCAGCGCCAGGTATCCATCCAGGCCAACCTGGTCGGCCGCTCGGTCGGCGACGCGGCCCGCGATATCCGCGCTGCCCTCGCCCGCTTGCCCCTGCCCGCAGGCTACCGCATCCTGTGGGTCGGCCAGGTCGACCAGCTCGACCAGGCGCGTGTGGCGCTGCTGTCGGCCCTGGCCATCTCGGTGGTCATGGTCTATATGTTGCTGGTGGCGCTCTACGAGTCCTGGCTGCATCCCCTGGCGATCATGTTCTCTCTGCCCGTCGCGCTGGTCGGGGCCCTGGGCGGGCTGCTGCTCACCGGCAACACGTTCAACCTCTTCTCGATGATCGGTATCATCATGCTGATGGGGCTGGTGGCCAAGAACGCCATCCTCTTGGTTGATTTCACCAACACCCTGCGCGCGCGAGGGCTGGCGCGGACCGCTGCGATTCTGGAGGCGGGGCCGACGCGACTGCGCCCGATCATCATGACCACGGCCACGATGGTCTTCAGCATGATCCCACTGGCCCTGAAGCTCGAGGAGGGGGCGGAGTCGCGGGCGCCGATGGCAGTGGTGCTCATCGGCGGGCTGATGACCTCGACCCTGTTGACCCTCGTCCTGGTGCCCGTGATGTACACTTACCTGGATGATCTGAGCCGTCTCCCGGCGCTCGCTCGCGTGCGTGTGCCCGCCTGGCTGCGGCGGCGGCAACGCTTCCCCGTGCGGGTAATGGCGGGGGGCGCCGATGGTCATCCGCCGGAGCCCCCGGAGCGCGGAGCCTAGGCCGGCACGCGTTCCGCGGCTGTATCCCCAGCCACACCACGGTCTGCGCTGTCGCCGGGAGGGGTCGTGGCTCCTTGGGTGTCGCAGGGTGGGCATCGCTGGCCGCTGCTCGCGCTGGACCGCTCCTTCGCCGCGCTGCGCACGCGCAACTACCGCCTGTTCTTCGTCGGCCAGCTCATCTCGCAGAGCGGGAGCTGGATGCAGCGCGTGGCCCAGGCCTGGCTCGTGCTGGACCTCACGGGCTCGCCGCTCGCGCTAGGCACCGTCACCGCGCTGCAGTTCCTCCCGATCCTGGCCTTGACCCTGCTGGGCGGGGTGCTTGCCGACCGGATGTCCAAGCGCAAGCTCCTGCTCATCACCCAGAGCGTACAGATGGTCCAGGCGCTGGCCCTGGGCGGGCTGGTAGTCACCCACACGATCCAGCTCTGGCAGGTCTACGCCTTGGCGGCCGTGCTCGGCATCACCGTGGCGGTGGACCAGCCCGCCCGGCGCGCCTTCCCCTCCGAGATGGTCCCCCGGTCCCAGGTGCCGAGCGCGGTGGCGCTGAACTCCACGGTGTTCAACGCCGCACGGGTGGCCGGCCCGGCCCTGGGCGGGTTGGCTATCGCCACTATCGGCGTGGGAGGCTGCTTTCTTCTGAATGGCGTGAGCTTCTTAGCGGTGCTGGTCGCGCTGGCCATGATGCGGCCAGCGGAGTTCTACGGGACATCGGCGAGCAGCGGGGGGAACGTTGCCACCCAGGTCGTGGAGGCGGTCCGCTACACTGCTCGCACCCCTCAAGTAAGCTTTACGCTGCTGCTGCTCGGCGTGCTCGGCACCTTCGGCTATAACTTCAACGTGGTCCTGCCCTTGCTGGCGCGCTACGCGCTAGGCACCGGCGCGGTAGGCTTCGGCGCCCTCAACTCCGCGCTCGGGTTGGGCTCGGTAGTGGGGTCGTTGCTCGTGGCCAGCCAGGGCGGGATCTCGCCGCGGCGGGTGGTGTTCGGGGCGAGCGTGTTCGCGCTCTGCCTATGGCTGCTAGCACTCACGCCCCACTACGGCCTCACGCTGGCGCTGCTCTTTGGCCAGGGGATAGCGGGTGTCGTGTTCTCCGCCAGTGCTAACACGAACTTGCAGCTCCTCGCGCCCGACGCGCTGCGGGGGCGGGTGATGAGCCTCTATAGTCTCGTCTTCGTGGGAACGACCCCCTTTGGCGCGGCTCTCACCGGCGCGCTGGCCGACCACTGGGGGGTGCGCCTGGCCCTGGCGATAGATGGTACGTTCTGCGTTCTGGGGGTCGTGCTCGGGCTAGCCTACCTGCGCCTTGCCACCGCCCACCAGACGTCCCCGCCGCTGCCCCGTGAGGTGGGCTGAGCGGCGTGCTGGCGGCTACGGGGAGCACCGCGCCAGGTCCCGGCGCGACCTGCCCGCCGCTCCCCGGGCATGAGCTGGGGGAGCGGCGGGCAAGCTATAGGGCCGCTGCCGGTGAGCCTGCGCCACCAGCGCGACTACGAGCCGCTCTGGTAAGTCAGGTAGACGCCGTACCCCTGCGGGCCGTTCATCGTGACCGTGCCCCAGCCAGGGGTGATCGCCGCCAGCTGCTGCGCGAGCGTTTGGCAGACCCCTGCGCTATCGAGCCCGCAGAACAGGAGCGGGTGGATCAGCGCGTAGACGTTGGACTGGAGCGGCAGCACCTGAAGTGGCGTCTGCTGGAGCGCTGGCGGCGGCAGTACTGACTGCAGCGCGGGGAGGATCGCGGCCTGGAAGGGAAACGCGGTTAGGGGCACCGGCGCGCTGACCGCAGGCGCGGGAACCGGCACGGGGACAGGCACAGGCACCGGCTGCGCCGGCGCGACCACCACTACCGGGTGCCGGTGGCGTGCATGCCAGCGCGGCCCATCGGAGGCGAACGTCGCTGAGGCGGTGACCGCACTCAGCAGTGCGACGCCGCCTAGAATGCTCGCGAGTCGGACGATCCGCATCGGACACCTCCCAGTGTGAGCTGACCGGGCTCAGGCCCAGCCGCAGCTAACACGGGGCGTGAGGAGGCGTGCCTCTAATCGCCCCGGCCCCCTCTACCGGGAGGGTAGCGCGCAGGGGACACAAACCGGGAGGGGCTAGCCCCTCATTGGGCGGGGAGCCCGCCCCTCATCCTGTTGGGGCTGGGGGGAGGGGAAGGCAGCGTGTCGTGGCGAGCGGGCTCTGGGGCCGGCTACGGGTTCCTAGGGCTATCGTCCCCGTCGTGCTCGCGCCGTCGGGTTACCCAGAGCACCGCCGCGATCACCACTGGGGCCAGCAGCCATAGCGCGTATTCGTCCCAGTCGCCTGCCCCGCCATGCAGGAGAAAACTGTAGGCCGCGAGCATCATCGGTGAGGTCCTTCCCCAGCCCGGCCAGCCGGGCTGGTCGCGCTGACCCTACACCAAGTGTACCCCGCCATGGCGGTATGCGCGGTACTCCCGGGCCGTGAGCCAGGGGACGCTCGGCAGGAGGCCCGCCCGCGCGGCCGCTCAGTGCTGTGCGCGGGCGGGCTCCGCGCCCGCCCGTAATAGCCTGCTGCGCGCTAGCGGCACCTGCACCGCGAGCAGCGTGGCAGCGCAGAGCCCCAGCGCCGGCTGGGCACCCCACGCCTCCGCTACCAGGCCGGCGGGGAACGCTCCCAGCCGCCAGCCGCCCCACGTGGCGGCCATGAAGAAGCCCATCACACGCCCCCGCATGCGCTCCTCCACGAGCTGCAGCAGCAGCGTGTTGGCCAAGGCGCTGGCGATCGCCGACGTGGCGCCCATGACGAAGAGCAGGGCCAGGGAGACCCCGAACAGCGGCGAGGCGGCGAAGGCGCCGAGTGCCAGCGCCTGCGCCACCGCCGTGGCGAGGAACCAGGGCGTCGACGCGCTCTCGCCGAGGAGGCCTAGGCCGAAGGCCGCCGCGACCGCGCCGATGGCGGGCATGGTCAGCATCACGCCCAGCCCCTGCGGACCGGTATGGAACACGTCGCGGGCGAATACGGGCAGCAGCTGGGTGTACGGGCGGCCGAGCAGGCTCAGCGCCGCCACGGCCAGGAGCAAGGTCCGCACGTTCGCCTCGCGGAACACGTAGCGCGTGCCCTGCGCTAGGCTCTGCCACGGCGACTCGCGCACCGGTGGCGGGGCCGCCGGGGCGGCCCGGATGAGGAGCATAGCGCCGAGGTTCACGAGATCGCTCACGACATTCAGGTAGAAGTTGCCCGGGGTGCCCCAGGCGGCCAGCACGAGCCCCGCGAGGGTCGGTCCGACCACCGCCCCGCCCTGCCAGACAGCGCTGTTGAGCGCTACCGCGGAGACCAGCGCCGGGGGCGGGACCAGCCGCGGCACGAACGCCTGGCGGGCCGGCGTGGTCAGGCCGTTGATCACCGCCGTGAGCAGCGAGTAGAGAAAGATGTGCACCACGTGCACCTGGCCGGTGGCCACCAGGAGGGCGAGGGCGACGTCGGGGAAGAGCTGGATGAGCTGGGCGCCTACCATCAGGCGGTAGCGGTCGAATCGATCGGCCACCACGCCCCCCACCAAGGCGCAGGCCAGGATAGGTACCCCCTGGAACACGGCGTTGAGGCCGAGAAAGGCCGGCGAGTCGGTCAGCTCGAGCACCAGCCAGCCCGTCGCGACAATCTGCATCCAGGTGCCGACGTTGGTGGCGAGCTGGCCGATCCAGAACAGCCGGAAGGCCGCGTAGCGGAACGCCGCGAGGCGGGCGCCGCTGGGGCGTGCCGGGGCGACGGCGCCGTCGCCCCGCCTGCCGGGCGGGGCCGTGGGCCGCCTCGAGTGCTCCCGCTCACCCATCTGTGTGCCTGCCTCCATGCCCTGCTCCGCGCGGCTGCTGGACTGGAGGGCGGATCACCCCATCACGGGTTCGCCAGCGGTGTCCCGCGGCCGCCCGTGCATGGCGCGCCCGGCTCGGGGGTCTGCGGTCCGCCGGCGTAGCGCTGGACGAACTCGGCCAACCGTGGATCGGCGGCGCTCTCTACCTTGAGCTGGAGCCCCCAGGCCGAGGCGACGATCGGGCTGGGCAGCGGCGGCTCGGCCGGCCACGGGCTGAGGAGCACATACGGCTGCCCTCGCGCCAGCTGGCGGAGCTGCTGGACCTCGGTGTCAGGAAGCTCGGGGCGATAAGTGATCCAGACCGCGCCGTGCTCTAGCGAGTGGACAGCGAACTCGCTCGGCACCGGCTCGTCGTAGACCCCGCAGTTCTGCCAGATCGGATTGTGAGGGCCACCCACCGGCGGGACCTGCGGGTAGGTGATCGGCCCGGTGACGTGCGCGCGACTCAGGCCGCTGAACTGCTCGACGCCGGGAATCGGCTGTGCCGCTCCCCGGGCGCTGGGGGTACATCCCGCAAGAACGAGCAGGCTACCACCTACCAGTACCGCCGCCCAGCCGCTCCGTGCTCCTCGACCGCCTCGCTGCATAGATCGCTCCCGGCGCGAACCTGTAACCCAGGGGCTGCTGGTGGGATGGTGCCGTCCCGGTCAGACCACGGCCGCGTGCGGACCGTCGCGGAGGGTGAGGAAGGGAGACCGAAACGACGCTACGTGGCCCACCCGAGGCTAACCTTACCGCGGTGGGCGCCCGACGACAACTGTTCGTGCGGTTGGGGCAGCTGCTCCGCCGCGATCAAGGGGCGGGACGGAGCAGGTTCGCGGCGATCCACCCTTCACGGCCGTTCCAGAGCACCCGCCGCCAGCCCTGGCTGCCGGATGAGTCAGCCCCCAGCTCCTCCACGACTGTACCAGGGGCCAGCGTGGCGAGCACTCGGCTCGCTGTGCTTGGCGCGGCGCGCAGGTTGACACTCGTGGGGCCGGCAACAGCCCAGCGCGGTCTCGCCGGCGGGGCGGCGGGTGCAACGCTTGAAGTATCGGGCGTTGCAGGCGCCGCGCTATCCGCCTCCTCACTCGCCTCGCTCGGCGGTGCGCTCGCCATAGGCTCTGCCTCAGCGCTGTCCAACGCCGCCCCCTCGGCCTCCTGCTCCGCGGCCGGAGAGGCGGGGGCGGCCGTGGCCTCCGCCCATGGCGCCGCGGGCGGCTCGGGAGCGGTCGCTGGTGCGGCTGCTGGTGGGGGATCCAGCGGCACCCGCACGGGCGTGACAACGAGCGGAGCAGCGGCGCGCCGGGCGACGGCTGGCAGGACATCGCCCGTGCCCAGGCCACGCTGCAGTGCCAGCGGGCCGGGGCGGAATGCGAGCCCGAGGCCCCAGACGGCTGCGAGGCCCAGGACGAGCGCGACCGCGAGCAACCGCACCGGCATTCCCGTGCCGCGCATACCGGGGCCTGCGCTCCGCCGCGCGGGGGCGGAGACGAACGGCAGCGATGGCATAGCTCCCTCCCCGCCGCCATTATAGGGGCGCACGATAGGTGCACCGGCGCGCCACGCTGCTTGCAGAACGGTCACAGCGCGGCGGTTGCCCCCGCGCGGGAGGTCCTGTCACCATAGGCTGCACAAACCGAAGGATCAGCGGCAGGCCGCGCGCGGCTGGAGCGAGGGCATGAGGCGAGAGCCTGGGTGGCGGTACGCAGGGCTGGCCATCGCCTTCGCAGCCGGCCTCGCGTGGTCGCTCGCCGGCCGACTCCCGCCACCCGACCAGCATCTGCCTGCGTCGCTGCTCCCTTCCCCGGTCGACGCGGTCGGCATCGCCCCCGCGGCCCTGCCCTCGTTTGAGGGGCGGACCCTTGAGGTAGACGGGGTCGTGCTCGAGGAGCGGCAGGAAGGGGGACAGCTCCTGTGGGTGCAGCGCGGGGTGCCTGAGGACCGGATCAGTTGGGCGAGAGAGGGCTGGCAGCTCGGCGCGGCCGTGCTACAGGCCCGGCTCGGGCTGGGCCCGCCGCAGGACCCCGTGCCCCTCTACCTGTTCGCGGATCAGGACGCCTTCCGGCGGGTAACCAGCGCGCTGACGGGCTTGCCGATCGGCGCGATCGCTGCGTTCGAGGGGGGCCGCTCGTACGCAAGCGGCTCGCGGCGCGGCATCTACCTCCAGACAGAGACGCTGACCTCGGCGGCCCAGGTTGCTCGCGTCGTGGCCCATGAGATGACCCATCTCGCCGAGCGCGACCTGCTGGGCCGTGGCCGGCTGCCGCTGTGGTTCAGCGAGGGGCTTGCCGAATATGTGTCGCAGCAGGCGATGGCCACCGTCGATGCGGCCGCCGCCGCGCGCCGGCGCTGGCGGCGCGCCGCGCTGGTCGCGTCGGCCTGGCACCAGGGCCACTGGCGGCCGCTCGCCGCGCTGACCACGGAACCGCAGTGGCGCGAGGCGGTCAGCGACGGAGCCCACTGGCTAGCCTACGCCCAGGCGCTGCTGGCGACCGAGTGGCTCGTCGCTCGGGCGGGAGAGCCCGCCCTGGCGCGCCTGCTGGCAGAGATGGGGCACGGCGCTACCTTCGAGGCCGCGCTGCAGACCGCTATGGGACTCTCCCCCGCCGGCCTGGAGGCGGCGCTGAGCACGGACCAACGCGCCCAGCTGCTCGCGCGCTACCCGGTGGGAGTGCATGTCTGGCCCCAGGCCGGCCCGCCCGGCACCCAGTTCCAGTTCGCGGCCGTGGGCCTGCCGGCCGGGGAGGAGCTGACGAAGCAGTTCGTCCGGGACGACGGCTACCACGCGCGCTCCAGCGGCGGTCCCTCCACCGTCGATCGCTTCGGCGCGGCCTTCTGGACGTTCCAGACGCGGCCGGAGGGGCCCCGGGCTACCTGGACCCTCACGGTCGAGGGCAGCCAGGGGACGCGCGCCACTGTGGCCTTCTACGTCGAACCGCCCCTGTCCGACGCCGCGCCCTGGCACCAGTGACGCTGGCGAGATTTAACAAAATCCCCACATTCTGATAGGCGGTTTCTTAATCGCCTCTTAATGTCGACTGCTATGCTGATGCCTAGCGGCCAGGTTCGTCGCTTCGCCGGCCGCGGATGTGGCTGGTGCGACCAAAATTCCTAAGGAGGCTCACCGATGGTCCGGCGTGCGCTGTTGAGGGGATTGCTCACCGCCGTGCTGCTAGGCGCTGGCCTGCTACTGGGGGCCGTCGAGCGGGTGCAGGCGCAGGTAGTGGACTGCAGCAGCTGGCAGGCGCGCGGCGCAGCCTGTGAGGAGAATCGCTTCAACATGAACCCCGTTCCGGCCACGACGTCGAGCGCCCCGCCGGCGATCGTGGTCCTGCCCCGCCCGCCAGCCGGAGCGGCAGGCGACGCCACCTCCCAGGCGGCCCCGCAGGGGGAGACGCAAGCGGCGGCCGAGGAGTAACGCCGCGCCGCCTGCCCTGCGCGCGCCTTGCGCCCCTCTGGCGCCTGGCAGCCCTGGGCCCGGGGACGAACGCGCTGGGCCCCTTTTGGTCGGGCCCAGCGCGTGCTGGCGTGTATCTCGACAACGGTGTCGGCGCGCTATAATCCCTGCAGACCGGGCGGTCCCCTCGCGTGGAGCTAGCCGCACGCTCTGCTGCGGAGCGGCACACCGACCCCGCCCGGCTGACGGTGGAAGCGGAGGACACACCGGTGCCGAAAAGCGTGACGCTCTACACCCAGCCTGGCTGAGCGCCTTGCCACAGCGAGAAAGAGTATCTTTCTCAGAAGGGCATTGCTTTTGTCGAGAAGAACATCCGTGAGGACCCGGCGGCGCTGGAGGAGCTGCTCGCGCTGGGAGCCCGGGCGACGCCTGTCACCGTGATCGATGGCGAGGTAGTGATCGGGTTCGACCGCGCGAAGCTGGACGCGCTCCTCGCGCAGTAGTGGGGAGAGGGCTACCCCAGCGGGGGCGGGGGCCAGGCGGCTCCCGCCCTTTGTAGTGCGAAGGTGCTCGGCCGCGGCGGGCATGGGCTGAGGGCTCGTGTGGCAGGCGGTGTGCTCGCTGCCCTAACGGCCAGGAGAGCAAGGCATGGCGACCCCTGAGAGCCGGCCGCGCCAGCTTGAGGAGATCCTCCGGACCGCCCGGCGGGCCATCGTGCTCGGCGTGGGGGGCGGGGGCGACGTAGTGGGGGCGATCCCTACGGCGCGCTTCCTCGAGCTGTTCGGCCTGTCCTGTATCCTGGGCGGGCTCTCCTGGGAGCGCTTCGTGTACGACCCGCAGCCCGGGAGTCGCTCGCTGGCCGAGGTCACCAACGTCCGGCCGCTGGCTCCCACCGTGTGGCTGGCGAACGCCCAGACCGCGACTCGCACCGGAGTGCGCTTCGCCGAGAGCCACATCGCGGCGCTCTATGCCACTGAGACGCTGCTGGTCGACCTCTCCCAAGGCGCGCCTGGCGTGGTGGCCGGGCTGCGCGCCGCGATGCAGCAGCTCGAAGCCGACTTGCTGGTCGGCATCGACGTCGGCGGGGACTCGCTGGCCACCGGGAGCGAGCCGGGGCTCCGCAGCCCCCTGGCCGACGCTCTGATGCTGGCCGCGTTCAACCGGCTCTATGACGAGTGCGCCTGCTTGTGGGGGGTGATCGGCTATGGCAGCGATGCGGAGCTGACGCCGGCCGAGATCGACCGCGCCCTAAGCATCCTGGCGGCCCACGGGGGGCTGCTCGGCGCCTGGGGCATCACCCCGGCGGTGGCCGCCGAGCTGGAGCACGTGGTCGCGCACGTACCCACGGAGGCAAGCGCCCTCGCGCTCGCCTGCGCGCGCGGCGCCACCGGCACCCGCTGGATCCGCGGGGGCACGCGCCGGGTCGAGCTGTCGCCGGTAGGGAGCGTGACCTTCTACCTCTCCCCCCGCGTGCTCTTCGAGCAGATCGCGGCGCCGGCGCGCGCGGTGCAGGATGCCCCCTCCCTCGCCGCCGCCAGCGATATTCTCCGCGCGCTGGGCCTGCCGAGCGAGTACGCGTTCGAGCAGGAGATGCTCCGCCGCGGCCTGCGGCAGTATCCGTGAGCCGCGCTTTCCCGACTCCGCGCGGCCCCTGCCGCCGGAGAAGCATCTTCGGGCGTGTAACGTTTTCCGCTGCCTCCCGTTTGACCGGTAGTGGACGTTCTTCGGTGGGAGGAGTGTGTGGAGGGCAGCATGCGACGGCACTGGCGAGCGGGACGGTTATGGGGCGCGGTGGCCGCGGCGGCCGCCCTTGCCTGGGTGGCGGCGAGCGGCTCGTCCCCCGGCGTGCAGGCGGGCGTGCTAGGGCAGAGCCCGGGCCCCTGTACGCCTACCTCGACCAGCTTCGCGACGACCCTCACTGGTGCGCAGGAGGTGCCGCCGGTCAACACGGCGGCAACGGCTACGGCGACCGTGCAGCTCGGGCCCGATGGGACTTCGGCAACCGTCACTCTTACAACGACAGGGCTGACACTCAGCCAGGTCACCGCGGCGCATATCCACAGCCCGGCCCCGCCCGGCGTGAACGCGCCGGTGCGGGTGAACCTGTTCCTGGGGCCCACGGGCACTTTCACTAGCCCGTTCGTGGTCTCGGTGGTGATCCCCGCCGACGTGCTGGCTGACATCCGCTCGGGTAACGCGTACATCAACATCCACACGGTGGCGAACCCGGGTGGCGAGATCCGTGGCCAGCTGGGATGCCCGGCACCGACGCCACCGACACCGACCCCCACGCCGACAGCGGTGCCGCGCGTGCTGGGCCTCGGCATACCCCCGCTCGTGCCGCCGCTGTTGCTGCCCCCACCGCCGCCTCCACCGCCGCCCCCGCCGCCACCCCCGCCGGTCTTGGCGCCGGCGGCCCCGCCGGCGCCCATGGCGCCCGCCGCGGCGCCGGCTCCGCCCGGCCCGCCAGCGCCGCCTCCGCCGCCCCCCTCGCCTACGCCGACAGCTACACCCATGGTGCGCGTGGTCACGCCGACCCCGACGGCCGTGCCCAGCGCGGGCGCGCCACCGGCACCCGCGGCCGCAGCGCCCGCCGAGGAGCCAGCAGCGGAGCCGCCGGCGACTGTGGCGCCCGAGGCGGGGGAAGGGGAGTCGGTAGCGCCGCTGATCGTACCGGAGGCGCCGGAGGAGTAAGGGCTGGCTAACCGCCTAGCGGTTCCGCGCGGACGGAGCGGGCCATCCGGCCCGCTCCGTCCTTGTGTCCCCGCGCGCCCCGCGGCGACTCCTGCGGCCCTCGCCGCAAGGCGGCGGTATTTGACGTCACCAGAGCGTCAACGTATAGTTTATTGAATACTGCGTGATGAGGGGTGCCATTACGGTTGGAGGGTTTGCTCCCCTTATCGCACAACGTAACATCGCTGCACTTGACCATGGAGCGTTGATGTGAACAACACCACCCCGGAAGACCGTCCTAATATCTGTGTACTGATCGATTTCGAAAATATCGTCGTTAGCGCCGAGCAGGTCGACCAGGAATTCGACCTCACTCCCATCATGGAGTTGCTCAAGACCCGAGGACGCCTGGCGATCAAGCGGGCCTACGGCGACTGGGCGCGCTACCGGCACTTCCGGGCGGACCTGCTCGACCATGCGGTGGACCTGGTGCAGCTCTACCGCTTCGGCTCGGCCGGCAAGAACCGCGCGGACATCCGCCTCGCCATCGATGCGATGGAGGTAGTCTTCACGCGGCCCGGCGTGAGCGTGTTCGCCATCGTCGCGGGAGACAGCGACTACTCCACCCTGGTGAACAAGCTGCGCGAGTACGGCAAGTACACCATCGGGATCGGCCTGCGTCATGCCACGGGCGACCTGCTGGTCAAGAGCTGCGACGAATTCGTCTTCTACGAGAGCCTGGTCGGCCGCGAGCTGGGCGGTGCCGCCCTCGACGGCGCGCAAGCCCGCGAGCTGCTCGCCCGGGCCCTGCGTGCCCTGCAGCAGCAGGGGGCGTTGCCGGTGTTCGCTTCCAAGCTCAAGCAGACGATGGTGGCGCTCGATCCGACCTTCAACGAGGCGAACCTGGGCTACGAGCAGTTCGCTAGCTTCCTGCGCGCCAACGCTGACCTCGTCCAGCTCGAGTACCGCAACAAGCTCCTGTACGTGGACCTGGCCGATGGCGCGGCCCAGGCGGCAGCCTCCCTCGCCGCGGTTCCCACGGCAGCGCGCGAGAGCGCGCCGCCACTGTCCGAGCTCTATCGCGCGCAGCTCCGACGGGCCGAGCGGCTCGTGGTGGAGCCGACGCTGCGGCGCACGCTGCTGAACGAGCTTTACGACCTCCTGGCGCGCGGAGCCCCCGACCTCACGCTCCACCGGGCGGCGGAGGTGCTCCGCGCGCGCGACGACGCGGCCAGCGCCCCCCGGGCGAAGGGGCCCGTGCTGGAGGTGTGCAAGCTGGCGCTGCTGGGCGACGCGGTGCGCCTGCGGCGCCCGCGCGCGGGGCTGTCGTCGCCGGCCGGCCTGCCGCCTGACAGCAGCCCGGAGGCCTTCCGGCGCGCCGCCGAGGCGGTCTACGTCCAGAAGATCGCCGAGGCCGGCCTCGAGCTGAGCTTCACCGACCTCTCGCTCCTGCTCTTCGATACTGCCACCGAGGCCGGCTACCTCGAGGAGCTGCTCGGCGAGCTCCGCGCCCGCGGCCGGCTCAGTGAGCGGGAGGGGGGGCGCTTCGGCCCGCCGGAGGACTGGGCGGCCCCCTTGCGGCTCCCGATCCTCGCCAGCGCCGTGGCCGAGCTGGAGGCCTGCCCCGTCTCCACCGAGGCCGTGACGCCGGGGATGGCGCGCGCGCTGTTCGAGGCGGGCAACACCGTGCGTGGCAGCAACTTCGCCCAGGCCTCGGAGCGCTACCTGCGCGCCGCCCGCTTGCAGCTCGAGGCTATCCGCCGCGGGGCGCCCGGCGCGGGCCGCGAGGACTTCTGGTGGTACTTCGCCAACTTCCTGGCCACGCGCGCCGGCGCTGCTTTCTCGGAGGGGCGCTACCCGCTGGCGGTGCCCTACTACCTCGCCTTCTTCGCCCTCCTGCGCGAGGGCGAGCCGCTCTGGGACCAGGTGTTCAAGCTGGTCAACGTGATGCTCTCGTACTACTTCGCGACCGCCGCCAAGCAGCTCGGCATCTCGCCGGGGCGCAACCCGGGCTACACCCATCCGACCTTGATGGCGGTGCTGCTGCATAATCATGCCGAGCCGGCGGTATCGGCGCGGTGGAGCGAGCTGGCGGCAGAGCTCGCGCGCACGAATCCGGCGCTGGTGGAGATGCTCCTCGACTACGCGTCGATGACGCCAGCCGACCCGGCGCTGGTCGAGCGTACCACCGCGGCGCTGCGCGCGCTGCTCGCTGACTGGTACTCGGAGGACGCCGCGAGCGCACCGGTCTCCGTGTGACGCTGGCCCCTGGCAAGGCATGGTGAAGAGCGTCGGCGCTCGCTCGGGCCAGGCGCTGCTGCGCCGAGGGGCCCGGCTGGCGCGAGGGGAAGAGGAGGCGACGATGCATCAACGCAGACGGTGGGCGAACTCCGCTATGGGACGGCTGCTGCTGGGGGCCGTGGCGGCTCTCCTCGCCGCCTGCACACCGGCGGCGGCCCCGAGCAGCGCACCTCCGCCAGCCGCCACCGCGCCCCAGGCGCCGCCCGCGGCGGCACCCACGGCGCCGCCGGCGCCCGACCGCGTGCGGCTCGGCACGCTGAGCCCCTCCTCTAGCGACGCCGGCTGGGTCATCGCGCTCGACAAGGGCTACTTCCAAGAGCAGCGCCTCGAGGTCGAGACCACCGTGTTCAACTCAGCCGCCGACATGATCGCGCCCCTCTCGGTCGGGCAGCTCGACGCGGGGGGCGGCGCGATCAGCGCCGGACTGTTCAACGCCATCGCGCGCGGCATCGAGCTGCGCATCGTGGCCGATAAGGGCGGGAACAACAAGGGGTTCAGCTACACCGCGCTGATGGTCCGCCGCGACCTCGTAGATAGCGGCGAGGTGCGCGGCCCGGCCGACCTGCGCGGCCGGCGCATCGGGCTGCCCAGCCTCGGCGGCGTGAGCCCGGAGGCGGCGCTGGACCGCCTACTGGGCAGCGTGGGGCTGAGCACGCGCGACGTGGACCTGACGCTGGTGCCCTTCCCCGACCAGCCGGCGGCCTTCGCCGGGCGCAGCCTCGACGCGAGCATGCTGATCGAGCCGTTCGTCACCATCGCGGCCGAGCAAGGCGTGGCGACGATCTTCCTGCGGCAGGATGAGTGGTATCCCGAGCAGCAGGTTGCCGTCATCCTGTTCGCCGAGGCCTTTGCCCGCCAGCAGCCGGACGTCGGGCGCCGTTTCCTGCTCGCCTACCTGAAGGGGGTGCGGGACTACAACGACGCCTTCGGCAAGCGCGACCCGGCCAAGCGCCGCGAGGTGATCGACATCCTCACGCGGCAGACGGCACTCAAGGACCCGGCCATCTGGGAGAAGGTGACAGTGCCGAGCCTGGACCCCAATGGGCGCGTGAGCCGCACCTCCATGGAGCAGGACCAGGAGTACTACCTGCGTGCCGGCAAGCAGCAGGAGCGAGCGAACCTCGACCAGATCGTGGACATGAGCTTCGCCGACTGGGCCGTCCAGCAGCTCGGGCCCTATCAGCCCTGAAAAAGCCACTTAATAGCCCGCGGCCTGCGAGTCGCTGGCAGCAGCGCCGCCAGAGAGGCCTCAGCCGCATCAGCGGCATGCCCGGCGCGACCGCTCGGCCAGCCTGTGGGCGCCCCGCGCCGCCTGGTGGCACTGGCCGGCCAGCGGCCCAGCAGCCGGGCAGCTCTGAGTGAGGCCCCGCCCTCCGTCAGCCGTTCCAGCCCCGTAGGCCTGTGCCTCAAAACAAGCGGCTGCACAATGTAGCGAGCAGGAGGGCTTTCGGATGTGGTCGCCAAGGCGACTGTCCCTGTTGGCTGGCCGCCGGTCTCCGAGTTCTTGAGCAAGCTGATCGAGCGGCAGGTCCCCATCCACGTCTGAGGTGGCTGCTCCGCCGCCCGTGGGGTGACCGAGCAGGATCTACAGGGCAAGAACGCGACGTTCGCAACACCACAGGTCGGTGCCCAGCTCATCGCCGCCGCCGACCGCGTACTTTCTAGGGCGTGGGGGCAAAGCTCCACCCCCTGCTCTAGCGCGGTTAGCTCGTCGCAAGCTCGCCCCCGCAACCGCATTGGCCCGCCGCCTCGCGCCAGAGGGGATCCGCACGCTAGGGGGGATCGCGCCAGCTGCCTCGTGCACGCACACCCCGCCCAGCCCGCGCTAGCCGCCCCGATGCAGCTCCTCAAGAAAGCGCCGGTCCATATACCGGCTGGGCGGAGGCAGCGGCGGGGTCAGCTCGCCAATCTCCGCCATGAAGGTGATCGATTTCTGCACCGTCTCCGGCGGCAGCTCCAAGTCCGGGCTCCAAAGCCTCAGCTGCTCCACGAGCAGCTCGTAGGTCTGGCGCGCGATGGCCTCGCTCACGTTGATCTCACGTGCTAGAATCGCTACCGCCTCTTCTCTGTTCGCCGCGTCGTACAGCCAGCGCACCCCCTCCCGCACCGCGCGCAGGGCCGCCACCGTCTCACCGGGATGCGCCTGCATCCAGTCCGTGCGCCCCGCATGCACCGCAATGGGATGCGCAGGCAGGTACTCGCTCAGCATCGCCAGGCGCCGATACCCCTCGGCCAGCAGCTCGAAGTCCTGCGGCTGGGCTACCAGCGCCCCAGCCGCCGCGCCGCTGCGCAAGGCCGCCAGCCGCTCAGGCGTCGCCCCCACCATCACGATCTCGTACTCGTCTTCCTGCAGGCCGTTGGCCGCCAGGATCTTCTTCAGCCAGACGGTGGTCTGCTCCCGCGGCCCCGAGCCGGGAAATGTCTTGCCCCGCAGCTCGGCCCAGGTGCGGATCTCAGGCCGCACGATGAAGCTGTACGGCGCGTCGTTGCTGTCCGAAGCGATCATCACCATGGGCGCGCCGTTGTTGACCGAGCGGATCACCGTCTCGGGGTTGATGCTGGCGAGGTCCAGCGATCCCGCGGTGAGGAGCTGGGCGCCGTTGGGCGGCGTGCGGAATAGGGTCAGCTCGACTTCCAAGCCCGCGGCGGTGAAGAAGCCCTTGTTGAGGGCCACGAGCAAGGGCCAGCCCCAGGCCGTCTTGCTGATGGTGCCGTACTGGAGCGGCAGGCGTGTGGGTGGGGCGGCGGTGGCTGCGCCGGCGGGAGCGGGCTGGGCGGCTGGGGTGCTCTGGCCACTACAGCTGGCGGCCAGCCACACCAGCCCTGCGGTAGCCAGGCCCAGGAACGCGCGCCGCACTAGCCCCGAGGCTTCAGGGCGTGCACGCCCTCGGCAGAAACGGTCGGACATCGGCGTCCCCCTTTCGGTTGGAGGGCACACCGCTACGATGCTGGAATGTTAGGACGCGCCCCCCGAGGGGGTCAAGCGGTAGAGGAGGCGACGGGTTGCTCGCGACGCCTCAGCGCCCTCCCGGCTGCTGGCCCCGCGTCGGCCGCAGCCGGCGTATCGCCTCCACCCTCCCGGTGTCCCCTATAGCAGCTTCCTCCCGGTCCCGCTTGCATCGGTTGGTTGCCTAGGCGCGGTAGCTGGACGGGGTCCTGGCCAATCAGCCTTGGGCCGCAGGCTCATGCGCCGGCCAGGCGCTTCCGGGGCGGCGCCATCGCCTCCCGCGCAGCGATCGCGGCGGGCGAGGCGCCCGTCAGCCAGCGTGGCAGGTGCTTGTACAGCAGACCATCCAGGCCGGCCGCCAGCCCCGCGCCCGCCAGGAACAGCACGAGCTGGCATACCAGCCAGCCGCGGTCGAGGTAAGCATCGTTCGCTAGCCAGCCCTTCATCCACATGTAGTTCAGGTTCAGCCAGATGCCGACGGCGGCGCCGAGGCGCGTGAACAGGCCGAGGAAGAGCAGCAGGCCCGCGGTCAGCTCGCCCAGGATGATCAGCGGGGCGAACACGCTGTAGTTGGCGAGCACGAAGTCCAGCCAGCCCTGGGCGAGCATGTCGCGGCCCTGGTTGGCGTACCGCTGGAAGGTGCTGGTGATGAACCGCGGGTCGCCGAGGACGTTCAGGAACACGAGCTTGGTGGTGCCGGCGACTAGCCAGGAGAACCCGATCATCATCCGCAGGAGCGCGAGGTAGTTGAGCTGGGTGGCGAACCCCGAGAGCCCCAGCCAGGCGATGGGGCCCGTGGCGTGCAGCTGCTCGCGGGGTAGCTGCTCTGGACGGCCGATGAGCCAGGCCGGCGCCCGGCCGAGCAGCAGCCGGTCGAGGCCCCACACGACGCCGGGCACAGCCAGCAGCACCACGAGATCGATCATCAGGAAGGACCGCTGGAGCGCCGGCGTGCTCAGGATGCCGACGGCCAGCCAGTAGTTCAGACCGAGGAAAACGGCGCCGGCCGCGGCCAGGCGGGTGGCCAGTCCCAGGACGAGCAGCACCCCGACCGCCAGCTCGCCCCACACCACCAGCTGGGCGAACAGCGCGGCGTTGGGGAGCACCACCCCCTGCAGGAAGCTCCGGTAGAGCGGGTCGGTGAACGGCTCGCGCAGCAGCCCTTCGAGATAACGGGTCAGCGGCTCGCCGCTCGTCAAGTAGCCCTGGCCGATCTGGTTCACGACGTTGGTCAAGAAGCAGAGCCCGAGCGTGATGCGGATCAGCGCCAGATACTCCATCGGGATCTTGGGGCCCCAGTCCAGCCAGCGCATCGTCCCTCCCCCCACGGCAGTAGCGGTCCTGTGTGGCGCTCATCATACACCGCCGGCCCGGGGTTGAATAGCCCCGAGGCCAGCGCTCAAGCCGCGTAGCGGATGCGGGGGATCAGGGCCGGATCGAACTCGTGCAAGCGCGCCGGGCCGAGCGCGGCCAGGACGTCCCGGCACCGCCGCGCCGCCTCTAGCAGCGCCGCGACGTCCACGCCCAGGCAGCGAGGGGCGAAGGGCGTGAGGTAGGCGATGCCCGACTCCAGGAGGTTCATGGCCCCGCGGTAGCTGCCGCGCCGCAGGTGGTAGAAGGCCACGCCGACCTGCAGGATCCCCTGGTACAGGCGCCGCAGCGGCTCGGCCTCCGCCTTCCAGAGCGCCTCCAGCGTCTCGTGGCACTCGAAGAACTCGCCGCGGTTGAACTGCTCGATAGCCTGGAGGAGCGCGGGCGGCGGCGGATCGCTGCAGGAGCGCCGCGGCTCCACTATCGGTTCCCTTCGGGGCACGCGGGCGCAGGCTCAGCCCCAGACCTTGCGGGCGGTGTCGACGACGAGCTCGAGCTTGCGGCGCTGGTCGTCGGGCGAGAGCAGGTTGCCGGCCGCGACAGAGGCGAACCCGCACTGGGGGCTGAGCGCCAGGTGCTCCAGCGGGACGTAGCGGGCCGCCTCGTCGATGCGACGGCGGAGCTCGTCCTGGCTCTCGAGACGCGGCTCCTTGGTGGTGATCAGCCCGAGCACGACGGTCTTGCCGCGCGGGACGAAGCGAAGCGGCTCGAACCCGCCGGCGCGGTCGGAGTCGTACTCCAGGAGAAAGCGGTCGACCTGGAGCGTGCCGAACAGACGCTCGGCGAGGGGCTCATAGCCGCCCTCGGCGTACCAGCGGCTGCGCGAGTTGCCGCGGCAGATGTGGCAGGCGAGGAGCGTGTTGCCGCGGGGCAAGTCGGCCAGGGAGGCGTTGTCTACCGCGATGGCCTCCTCCAGCGCCTGGTCGGGGTCCATCCCCGCGGCGCGCATCTCCGCCCGGCGCCGCTGGTCCACGTAGTGGCTGTAGTAGGGCGCGTCGAGCTGGATGTAGGGCACTCCCTCGCTGATGAGCCAGGCGATCTCGTTCCGCACGATCTGGGCCAGCTCGTGGCCGAGGGCGCTGCGGCTCGGGTAGACCCGGTCGGTCACGCCGGGCTTGTAGCCGGCGATCAGGAAGTTGGAGGCGCAGGGCAGCGTGACCTTGATCGGGCCGGGCGCGTGGGCCTTGAGGAACGGCAGCTCGTACTCCGTGAGGTGGCGGGTGGGCCGCAGCTTCTCGCCCACGACCCGGGCCGTGCTGGCCTCGGGGCCGCCGCCCGGCCCGTGCCATTCCAGGATGACGTGGTTAGCCACGAAGCCCTCCACCGCCTCGGCCATATCGGTGAGCCAGGAGCCGCGGCGGAACTCGCCGTCGGTGAACACATCGATGCCGACCTGGCGCTGCAGCTCGAGCGCGGCGAGGATCGCCCGATCCTCCACGGCGCGGAGCTGGTCGAGGCTCAGCCGGCCCTCGGCATGGGCCGCCCGCGCCTCCAGCAGCTCCGGCGGGCGCAGCAAGCTGCCAACGTGATCCGCGCGATAGGGCGTCGCCATGATCATCCCCCTTTGGCGGGTGCTGAGCCGCCTGATTCGTGGCCGAGCCAATCCGCGAGGTCGAAGAGCACGCGGCGGCCTCCCTGGCCGGGCGGCTCCACGGGGCCGGTCCCCTCGTACCGCCAGCAGCTCGGCCACAGCCGGCGGGCCTTCAGGAAGTTGGCCAGGGCCGCCGGGCTCTCGCCGCTGAAGGTGATGCGCACTCGGTCGCCGTCGGCCTCGATGCGGTAGCCCGTGAGGTGATAGTTCTCCCGCAGCCGGCGCAGCGTGGCCGGCTGGCGCAGCGTGGCGAGGAACCGCTCCTGCTCCGCTTCGGCGCCTGGCACCAGCCGCCCGATCCAGACCGCCGTGGGGTGCCGCATCTGGCCCGGCCCTTCCCGTTCGACCGCTCCTCTTGCGCTGAGTATACGCCCCTCGCCCCCCTGCTAGAATAGGCTAGCCGGGCTGCGGAGTGGCGCGGCTCTCGCCCGTACGCCAGAGGAGGCCCATGGCTGAGCCATACGTCCTGGCGCTGGTGCCCGACTTGCTGTTCGCCAGCCGGATCGAGCAGGCCTTGCGGCATCTCGGCTACCGCGCGGAGTTCGCGCCCGACGGCGCGACGCTCCTCGCCCGGATGCGCGCCGACCCGCCAGCCCTGGTGCTGGTGGACCTGGCCGCGCGGGGGGTGGAGCCGGTGGCGGTGATCCAGGCGCTGAAGCAGGACCCGGTAGGGTGCGGGGTGCCGGTGGTCGCCTTCGGTCCCCATCGGGATACGGCGGCGCGGACGGCCGCGCAGCAGGCCGGCGCCGTGGCGGTCGTCGCGAACGCGAGGCTCGCGCTCGACCTGCCGGACCTGGTGGCCCGCTACGCCCGTGGCGCCCGGGCATGAGGCCCCGCGCCGCGCGCGTAGGCGCTGGTCGCCCGTCCGTTATAATCGGGGGAAAGCACCGCCGGCGCCGCATCATGGCAGTTCACCCTGCCCACGCTGCTGCGCTGCCCGGCGCCGCTGGCGGCCCCGCGATCGCGACGAGGTGCAGGATGAAGCGGACTATCGAGTTTACCGTCAACGGCGACGCCTACCGCCTCGAGGTCGAGCCCAACCGCCGCCTCATCGACGTCCTGCGCGATGACCTGGGTCTCACCGGTACTAAGGAAGGTTGCAGCATCGGGGTCTGCGGCGCCTGCACCGTGCAGGTGAACGGCGAGATGATCAGCTCCTGCCTGATGCTCGCGGTGAACGCCAACGGCTGCGACATCACCACGATCGAGGGCCTGGCCAGGGACGGGCAGCTCCACCCGCTGCAGCGGGCGTTCATCGAGTACGGCGGCTTCCAGTGCGGCATCTGCACGCCGGGCCAGATCATGGCCGCTAAGGCCCTGCTCGACCACAACCCCCGCCCCACGCGGGAGGAAGTGGTGGAGTGGATGACGGGGAACCTCTGCCGCTGCACCGGCTACTACAAGATCATTGAGTCGATCATGGCGGTCGTGGAGCAGGGGGCGACGGTATGACGGCCACACTGCAACCAACACGTGAGTTCGCCGTCGTCGGCAAGCGCGTGCTGCGCGTCGACGGCTTCGAGAAGGTGACCGGCCTAGGCAAGTACGTCGCCGATATCTCCCTGCCTGGCATGCTCATCGGGAAGGTGCTGCGCAGCCCGCTGCCGCACGCGCGCATCGTCCGCATCGACACCAGCCGCGCCCGCCGGGTGCCGGGGGTGCGCGCGGTGGTGACCGCCGAAGACACCCCGAAGCGCTACTGGGGCGCGTTCATCAAGGACCAGCCCATCCTGGCGATCGACAAGGTCCGCTATGTGGGTGAGGAGGTCGCGGCCGTCGCGGCGCTGACGGAGGAGGGGGCGGAGGAGGCGCTGGCGCTGATCGAGGTCGAGTACGAGGAGCTGCCCGCCTACTTCGACCCGGAGGAGGCGCTGGCCGAGGGCGCGATCCTGATCCACGAGGACAAGCCGGGCAACATCGCCCTGGTCATCGACGTCGAGCGGGGCAACGTCGACGAGGCCTTCGCGAGGGCCGATCTGGTCGTCGAGGACACGTTCAAGAGCACGCTCCAGTGGCACGCGGCCATCGAGCCGATCGGCACGGTGGCGGAGTACAGCCCCTCTGGCAAGCTGACTGTCTACATGCCCACGCAGACGCTGTTCATGGCCCGCCACCGGATGGCCTGGGCGCTGAACATGCGCGAGGGCGACATCCGGATCATCCAGCCCTGGGTGGGTGGCGGCTTCGGCGGGAAGTCCTGCGACGACAACAACGCCATGATCTGCGCGCTCCTGGCGATCAAGTCGGGCCGGCCCGTGAAGCTCATCAACACCCGCGAGGAGGAGTTCCTGGCCGGCTCCCGCCCGCGCGTGCCGTTCAAGACCTTCTGCCGGATGGGCTTCCGCAAGGACGGCACGATTCTGGCCAAGCAGATCGACATGATCGCCGACAACGGCGCCTACTCGGGCAAGGCACCCGCGATCACCGGGGTGGCGGCGCTGCGCCACGACACACTCTACAAGTACACGAACGTCAAGACGCGGGCCCGCCTGGTGTACACGAACAAGATCCCCACGGGGGCCTTCCGCGGCTTCGGGAACCCCTCAGCGGAGTGGGCGGTCGAGCAGGTGATCGATATGGCCGCGCACGAGCTGGGCATCGACCCCCTGGAGATCATCCGCAAGAACGCTGCCGAGCCCGGCTACGTCTCGCCGCACGGCAACCGGGTCATCTCCTGCGAGCTGAAGCAGTGTGTCGACATCGTCGAGCGGCTGATGGACTGGAAGCAGAAGCGGGTGAACAAGCGGCCCTACCGCGGCCTGGGCGTAGCCGCCACGGTGCATGTGAGCGGCAAGCGCCACTTCGGCGACTACGACGGCGGCTCGGCGGTGATCAAGGTCAACGAGGACGGCAAGGCGATGATCTGGTGCGGCGAGGGGGAGATCGGGCAAGGGGCGATGACGGCGCTGTGCCAGATCGCCGCCGAGGAGCTGGGGGTACCGTTTACCGACGTGGAGATCTCGCGCGCCGACACCGACCTCAGCACCTACTGCCACGGCGCCTACGCCAGCCGGCTGACCTACATCGCCGGCAACGCTGTGCGCGAGGCCGCGCGGGCCATGAAGGAGCAGATCCTGCAGCTCGCCGCCGAGATGCTCGAGGCCGCCCCCGAGGACCTGGAGATCAAGGACGGGCGCATCTTCGTGAAGGGCTCGCCGGAGGGCGCGAAGTCGACGACCGTGCGCGAGGTGGCCCACGCCCGGCTGTTCCGGCGCGGCGGGGCGCCCCTGGTGGCCTCGGGCAGCTTCGACCCCGACTCGGTGCTGCAGGACGCCACCCGCTATGGCAACGAGTCGGGCGCCTACAACTTCGCTTGCCAGGCGGCCGAGGTGGAGGTCGACCCCGAGACCGGTAAGGTGACGGTGCTGAACTACGTGGTCGCTGCCGACTGCGGCACGGTGATCTTCCGTCAGGGCGCCGAAGGGCAGGTGGAGGGCGCCATCGCCCAAGGCCTCGGCTACACCCTCACCGAGGGGCTGCTGCTCGACAACGGCCGCCCGGTGAACCCCAACTTCTCTGACTACCGGATCCCGACGGCGGCCGATATGCCGCCGCTCAAGCGCGAGTTCGCCGACTCCTACGAGCCGACGGGACCTTTCGGGGCGAAGGGCCTGGGCGAGCTGCCGATGGATCCCTTCGCGGCGGTCATCGGCAACGCCATCTTCGATGCCTGCGGCGTGCGGATCAAGACGCTGCCCATCACAGCGGAGAAGGTGTTCTGGGCGCTGCGCGAGAAGGAGCGCCGCGAGGCGGAAGGCGGGGGCACCCCGCCGGCCGGCTGAGCCGGCGCCCCACGCGGGGTCCAGGCCGGTCCAGGGGCCCCGCGGCCACTACCTTGCGGAAGGCGGAGGAAGCGCATGCTGCCGCGGTTTGACTTTCTAGAGCCCACCAGCCTCGCGGAGGTGCACGCCGCGCTGCGCGAGTACGGCGACGACGCCCGGCTGATGGCGGGCGGGACCGCGCTGGTGCTGCTGATGCGCCAGCGCCTCGTTCAACCGCGGGTGATCGTGAGCCTGCGGCACGTGCCGGGGCTGGACGCGATCGAGCCCCTGGATGGCGGCGTCCGCATCGGCGCGCTCGCTACCCACCGCCGGGTCGAGCTGCACCCGCTGGTGCGCGAGCGCTTCCCCGCCCTCGCCGAGACGCTGCAGCGGGTGGCGACCATCCGCATCCGCAACATGGGCACGCTCGGGGGCAACCTGGCCCATGCCGATCCGGCGCAGGACCCGCCGGCCACGCTGCTGGCGCTGGGGGCGCAGGTGCAGGTGGTGGGGCCGAATGGGCCGCGGACGATCCCCCTCGACGAGTTCTTCGTCGACTACTACGAGAACGCGCTGGCGCCCGGCGAGGTGCTCACCCACATCGACATCCCGGCCCCGCCCCCGCGCCAGGCGCAGGCCTTCAGCAAGTTCCTGCCCCGCTCGGTGGATGACTATGCCACCGTGGCCGTGGCGGTCTGCCTGCGCCTCGCGCCGGACGGGCGCTGTGAGGAGGCGCGCATTGGCCTCGGCTCGGTGGGCCCCACGCCGCTGCGGGCGCGGGCGGCGGAGGCGATCCTGCGCGGCCAAGAGCTGACCGAGGCGGTGCTGCGCGAGGCGGGCGCCGCGGCCGCCGCCGAGTGCGACCCCTTGTCCGATATCCGCGGCTCGGCCGAGTACAAACGCGAGATGGTCAAGGTCTGGCTGGTCCGGACCGTGCGCCGCGCGCTTGAGCGCGCCGCATAGGCGCCGGCAATCCGCCGCAGCGAAAGGAAGGGTGCGATGCAAGCTGTGGAGACCCGCACCGGGCGCGTGTACTACCGCGACCTGCGTGAGTGGCTGGCGCTGGTCGAGAGTTTCGGCGAGCTGGCCCGGGTCGAGGGCGCCGACTGGAACCTCGAGATCGGGGCGATCTCCGAGGTGAACTACCGCCACAAGCCGTACCCGGCGCTCCTGTTCGACCATATTAAGGACTACCCGCCGGGCTTCCGCGTCCTCACGGGCGCCACCGGCAGCTCGCGGCGGCTCGGCGCCTGCCTGCGCCTCTCCACCGACCTCACCGATGCAGAGCTGGTCGAGGCCCTGCGCGGCCGGCCGCTCTACTGGGAGACGAACGCGCCCCGCTTCCCCCCACGGGTGGTGCCCGACGGGCCGGTCAACGAGAACGTGTTCGAGGGCAAGGATGTCGACCTGACGCGGTTCCCGGTGCCGCTGTGGCACGAGCACGACGGCGGCCGCTACATCGGCACGGGCTCGTCGGTGATCACCTGCGACCCCGACACCGGTGTGACGAACGTCGGGGCCTACCGCTGCATGCTGGTCGACGAGCGCACCATCACGGTGCAGATCATCCCCGGCAAGCACGGCTACGTGCACTACCAGAAGTGGTGGGCTAAGGAGGGGCGCGCGCCGATCGTCGTCTCGCTCGGCGGCGACCCGCTGCTGGCCATCCTGTCCGGGCTCGAGGTGCCCACCGGGGTCAGCGAGCTGAACTACTACGGGGCGATCGTCGGCGAGCCGATCGAGGTGCTCCGGAGCGACCTCACCCCGCTGCCGGTGCCGGCGCGCAGCGAGATCGTGCTGGAGGGCTGGATCTACCCGGACAAGAAGGGGCGGGAAGGCCCCTTCGGGGAGTGGACCGGCTACTACTCGGGTAGCCTCATCCCCTCACCGCTGCTCGAGGTGCAGCGCCTGCGCTACCGCCACCAACCGATCCTGCTGGGGTCGCCGCCGTCGAAGCCGCCGCACGACTACTCCTACATGCGCACGGTCATGAAGTCGGCGATGATCTTCGACGCGCTGGTTAAGGCGGGCGTGCCGGACGTGCGCGGCGTCTGGGCGCACGAGTGCGGCGGCGGCCGCCTGCTGATCTGCGTGAGCATCACCCAGCGCTTCTGCGGGCACTCGCGGCAGGCCGGCGCGATCGCCGCGCAGTGCCGCGAGGCGGCCTACATGAACCGGTTCGTGGTCGTCGTGGACGACGACATCGACCCGACGAACCTCGAGGAGGTGGTCTGGGCGATGTGCACGCGCTGCGACCCGGCGACAGACATCGACATCCTGCGGAAGTCCTGGGGCAGCCGCGCCGACCCGCTCCTGCGGGACCACGAGGCGCCCTACAACTCCCGGGCGATCATCGACGCCTGCCGCCCGTTCGAGTGGATCAACGAGTTCCCGCGCGTCGCCGAGGTCTCGCCGGCGCTGCGCCGCCAGATCGAGAGCAAGTGGGCCGCCCTGTTCGCCAAGCGGCCGGGGCCGCCGCCCGGCGTGGGGGGAGTGGAGCGCGTGGCGGAGCTGTTCCCCGTCGGCGGCCCCCCAGGGAACGGTGCGGGGGCGCCAGAGCTGCCCACAGATATGGCGGCGGGGGAGGGAAAGCCCTACTAGATTCCGGCGCCGCCGCGCGCGAGGGCGGCGGGCAGGGCACCGGCCGGTGCCGAGGAGGAGAGCGATGCAGTTTACGCACAAGATCACTGTGCCGGCCCCGCGGGACAAGGTCTGGGCGTTCCTGATGGACATCCCGCGGGTCGGCAAGTGCATCCCGGGCGTGGAGAAGGTCGAGCCGCTGGGCGAGAACCGCTACCAGGGCGTCGTCAAGCAGCGCGTGGGGCCTATCGGGGTGACGCTCGAGGGGACAATGACCGTGGTCGAGATGGATCCCCAAGCCGGCCGCGCGGCGCTGACCGCCGAGGGCGCCGACAAGCGCATCGGCGGCGCGGTGCGCGCGAAGATGACGATGACCCTGCGTGAGCTCTCCCCCAACGAGACCGAGCTGACGGTGGATACCGACGCCAATATCCTCGGCCGGCTCGGCGAGTTCGGCGGCGCGGTGATCAAGAAGAAGGCCGATCAGACCATGGAGCAGTTCGCCCAGAACATCCGCGCCCAGATCACCGCCAGCTAGCGCCGGCCCCACCGAGCGGTGCGGGTATTGCCTTGGGCAATACCCGCACCGCTACTGGCCGCCGCGCCCGGGCGCGGCGCTCACACGTGGGCCGGCGTCCACCCCGGCGGATCGCTCGCCGGGAAGGACTCTATTGACGCCTCGAGCACATCGTTCTCGGCTGCTCCCGCAGCGGGTGCGGCCGGCCGCGCCGCGCTCTGCACCTTGATCCGACGCGGGCTCGCGCCGGCCGGGCGGGGGAAGCGCAGCGCGAGCAGCCCGTGCTCATAGCTGGTCTGCACGCGCTCGGCGTCGACCGCGTAGGGGAGGGTAACCGTTCGCTCGTAGGGGCCGATCTGGAACTCGTGGAGGTAGTAGCGGCGCGTATCTCCGCTCTCGCCGGCCGGGTGCCCGCGGTGGCGCGCGTGAGCGCCCGCATCTTTATGCGGGATGTCCCGGCGGCTCGGGGTGCGGATGGTGAGCTGGGTGCCGACGAGTTCGACCTCGATCTCGTTGGGGTTCACCCCTGGCAGGGGGACGATGACCAGCAGGTCGGAGTCCGTCTCGTACATGTTCACGGGCGGCGTCGGCGCGATCGTCCCGCCGAGCCGCCGCAGCGGCACGAGCGCCTCGCCGATCAGCCGGTCGAGCAGCTCCCGCAGCGGGGTCGCGGGATGCGGATCCGCGAGTGGGCGGCTGGCCATGGTCGTTCTCCTCGTGATGGCTACGCTGTAGCTCCTGCAGGCAGGGCGTGAGGGCTAACTGCACCTCCTTCCTGCCTCCGCCACGGGATCGGCGTCGATCCTAGGAGGAGTCTACCCCGCTCAGGGACCGACTGTCAGACCTACGAGGCGCCAGCAGGCCTCACGCTGCGGCTGCTACTGGCTGCCCGCCGGACGTAAACTTACCTGGCGTCTGTGGCGGGCGCCGGGCGATGGAGGCCAGCGGCGCTGCACCGGCAGGGAGAGAACGGCGGCACGCCGGCCGGCGGTGGGGTAGGAGCCGGGCCGCTGTGCTCGGGCTGTCGCGAAAGGCGCGGCGCTGCGGAGGAGCAGTCGCTGGCGGGAGAGCGGCATCCGAGCGGAGATTGGGGAGGCTGACGATGCGCAGGTTTCGGGTGATCGATGCCGACGGCCACTGTGTGGAGCGCGACACCGAGCTGGCCGAGTTCGCCGTCTATCGCGGGCAACCGCTGCGCGGTAACCCCGGCGTGGGCGCCATGCCGTTCTTCCCCTCCCTCGACGGCTGGTTCCGCGTCGTCGGCGACAAGCTCGCGGCCGGCGATCCGGAGCACTGGCTCAGCTTTCTCGACGAGACCGGGATCGAGCTGACCTTCCTGTACCCCACCTCGGGCCTAGCGTTTGGGCTGATCCAGGACCGCGAGTGGGCGATCGCCCTGGCGCGCGCCTACAACGACTGGCTGTACCACCGCTACCTCCGAGCGAGCCCCCGGTTCCGCGGGCTGGCCCTGATCCCGATCCACGACGTGCCGGCGGCGGTCCAGGAGCTGCGGCGGGCGGTGACCGAACTAGGGATGGCGGGAGCAGTGCTGCCCGCGGCCACGGTGCTCGGGAAGGCGTACGGCCACCCGGACTTCCACCCGCTCTACGAGGAGGCGCAGCGGCTCGACTGCGTGCTGGCGGTGCACGGGGCGCCCAGCAAGGGCTTCGGGTTCGACTTTTTCGACAAGTTCATCGAGACGCACACGCTCGAGCATCCCGTGGCGCTGTTTATTCAGTTCACCCACATGCTGTTCGAGGGGGTGTTCGAGTTTTTCCCACAGCTGCGGGTGGCTTTCCTGGAGGCGGGCTGCGGCTGGGTGCCCTATCTGATGGACCGGCTGGACGAGGAGTACGAGAAGCGGGGGGCGCGCTGGTGCCCGTACCTGACGAAGCAGCCTAGCGAGTACATCCGGGGCGGCAATCTGTACTTCTCCTGCGAGGTGGAGGAGCGAACGCTGCCGTACGTGATCGAGCTGCTGGGCGAGGACAACATCTTCTTTGCCTCGGACTACCCGCACGAGCGGGATCGCGAGCAGTTCCTGGGGGATATTCCAACCTTCGTCGAGCGGACCGATCTCTCGGACCGGGTGAAGGAGAAGATCCTGTACCACAACGCGCGGCGCTTCTACCGCCTCGCGTGATGGCACGGCCCATGCCGGGGGGTAGACGGCGCTGGGAACGAGGGAACGTGTGAGCTGGCTGCTGCGGCTGATCGGTCTCTGGGGCGTGGTGGACAGCGTGTGGTTGGCCGTGGACCGGGCGAGCTGGTCGCGGTTCTGGGGTGGGGTGATCGGCCGGGTCGGTAGTGGCGATGCGCGGCTGGCCTGGGCCCTCGCCGCCACCGAGCTGGTGGTCAGCCTCGGCCTGGTGTGGGGCAAGGGGAGCAAGCGCTAGCCCCACCCTGAAGCCCCCATATGGGTGGCCTGCGGTCTCCGCCGCGCTGGCGGCGGGCGCAAGCGGCTAGTCCGCGCCCGGCGCCGGTGTGGGCCCGCGGCGTCGCCTAAGGCAGCGCCCGCCACAGCGCGCGCACGTCGTGCGGCTGCCACCAGGGCGTGAGGCCCAGGTCGCGGGCGATCACCCCCGCGGCGTTGTAGCCCGGCGCCCCGGTGATGTTGCCCCCCGGGTGGCAGGACGAGCCGCAGAGGTATAGCCCCGCGATCGGGGTGCGGTACTGCGCGAGTTCGGGGAGCGGCCGGCGGTCCAGCGCCTGGTCGGCGCTCAGCTCGCCCACCATCCAGTCGCCGCGGTGCATGTTCGGGTCGTGGCGCTCGATGTCCAGCGGGGTGGTGCACGACTTGGCGATGATGTTGCGCTCGTCCAGGTTGGGCGCGTACTCGCGCCAGCGGGCGAGCTGGCGCTCCAGGAACTCCTCGCGGATAGTATCCCAGCGCGCCGGGCCGCCATCGGCCAGGTCATAGGGCACGAGCTGCCAGGTGAAGGCGCAGTGCTGGCCGGGCGGGGCCTGCGATGGGTCGTGCACGGTCAGGCAGGCGCCGTTCATGAACAGCTTGGGCGGCAGGCGGCCGGCGCGGCAGGCGGCGTACAGGTCGCGGATGTCCTGGTACGCGTCCAGCCCGACGATGTACATGCACGTCCGGTGGATGTCGGGGCAGCGCTCGGCGGCCGTGTAGCGCGGCGGCTCGCGCAGCGCCAGGTTGACCGCGAAGATCGGCGTCGTCGCCGAGTAGCGGAACCCTTCCACGCGCTGGGCGAAGGCCGGGTCGAGGTGCTCGCGCCCGACCAGGTTCAGGAAGGTCTCCTGGGGGTTCAGGTTGCTGGCGATGAACTGCCGCGCGCGCACCTCCGTGCCGTCCTGGAGCACGACGCCCGTGGCGCGGCCGTCCTCGACGAGGATGCGCACCACGGCGTTCGCCTCGATCACGTCGCCGCCCGCGGCGACCACCACGTTCGCGAGCTGGTCGGCCAGGTGGTGCGAGGTGCCCTTGCAGAGCTGAGGGTTCACGCCCCAGGCGATCATGCCCGGCACCAGGAAGCCGAGGCCCTGGGCATCGATCTCGAAGCCGCGGATCACGGCCAGGAAGGCGATGAACGCCTGGACCTGTGGGCTCTCGAAGTGCTGCAGGATGAAGTCTTCGGGGCTGCAGGTGGTGTAGCGCAGGTACTCGCGCCCCGCTGCGCTCCGCTCAAGCAGCTCGCGCTTCTCTTCAAAAGGCACCGGCGGCGCGTAGGTCTCCGGGAAGACGATCTGCTCGACCACCGGGCGGAAGCGCTGGTGGATCTCGCGGAAGGTGGCCGCGTCGGCCCGGGAGAACTCGGCCAGCGAGGCGCAGGTCCGGTCAAGGTCGCTATACCAGCGCAGGCTGCGGCCATCGGGCAAGAGCATCGACACGCCCAGCTCGGGCGCCACGTACTCCACCCCGAAGTCCGCCAAGCGCAGGTCGTTGAACCAGGGCAGGCCCCTGGCCCCGCGGTGGAAGACGGAGTGGATGTTGTGCCAGAAGCCAGGGGCCCTGGGGTCCTCGTGCGCGTCGAGCCCGCCCCCAAGCTCCACCATGCGCTCGACGAGCAGCACGCGCAGGCCGGCCTTCGCCAGGTAGGCGGTGCAAATCAGACCATTGTGGCCGGCGCCGATCACGATACCGTCATACTCGAGAGCCATCGGCCAACTCCCTCCCGCGCGGGCCCGGCCCCGGCGGGGTCTACGTCAACTCCCGCCATCGGGCGCTCAGCCCCCCGGGCGCAGGCCGAGATCGCGGGCGACGATCTGCGCCGCGTTGTGCCCGGCGGCGCCCAGCCAGCCCGGGCCGGGGTGCATGCAGGTGCCGCAGAGATAGAGCCCGCGGAGCGGCGTGCGGTACTGGGCCAGCTCCGGCAGCGGCCGGTTCCCCCCGGCCTGGTCCGCGCTCATGCGGCCCATCCCGAGCGCGCCCCGCGCGTAGTTCCTATAGCGCACGGCGATGTCGTGGGGGGTGAGCGGCACCTGCGCGAGGATGTCGCTGTCGGTGAGGTTGCGCGCATAGCGCCGCCAGGCTGCTACGCAGCGGGCGGCGTACGCGTCGCGCAGCGCCTCCCAGCGCTCGGCCACTGTACTGCCATCTGGCGGCGCCGTGACCGCATAGGGCACGGGCTGCAGCAGCACGGCGGTATGGTGGCCGGGCGGGGCCTGGCGCGCGTCGAACAGCGAGGGCACCGTGACCACCATGCCACGCGGCTCGGGCAGCAGCCCCGCGCGCACCTCCCGCCACAGATCCGCGCACTCGTCGGGCGTCTCCACTCCCACGAGCACCCGTAGCGCCGCGTCCGCCGCACCATCCGCGGTGTCGTAACGGGGCGGGCGCGCCAGGGCGAGGTGCACCGCGAACAGCGCGAACTCGTCGAGCTGGAAGCGCTGCACGCGCTCGACCAGCGCAGGGTCTAAGTGCTCGGCTCCGACCATCTCCAGCAGCGTCTGGGACAGGCCGCTGCTGCTAACTACCGCGCGGCTATAGAGCCGCGTGCCGTCGGACAGCTCCACCCCCACCGCGGCGCCGTCCTCCACGAGCACCCGCTGCACGGGCTTCAGCACCTGGTAGCGGCCGCCGCGCCGCACGAGCGCGCGGATGAGCGCCTGGGCGGTGGTGTGCGCGCCGCCGAGCGCCACCGCCAGCGGCGCGGCGCCGCTCAGCGCCAGCAGGGCCATGCTGCCCATCCCCGCGTAGTCGGGCAGCACCCCCCAGGGCACTGCCAGCTGCTGGAGCACTGCTGCCTGGACCTGGGGGCTCTCGAACAGCGCCTCGACCACCTGCCGCGGCGTGAGCGAGGCGTAGGGCTGGAGATCGGCGGGCAGCTCCCACAGCGGCCGGCCGGGCGCCGGCGGGGCGTAGAGCGTCTCCACCAGCTGGCTGGCGAAGAGGGGGTGCAGCCGGGCGTGCAGGGCGCGGTAGGTCTGGGCGTCGCGCGCCGAGACGGTGGCGAGCGATCGGCAGGTGGCCTCGACGTCAGTGTGGAAGACGAGCGCCCGGCCGTCGCGCAGCGGCAGCGCCGCCTGGACGGGCGGCACGGCGAAGCGGGCGTACTCGCGGGCCAGGTCGAGCTGCTGGTAGGGCGGCGTCGCTGCGAAGGCGTTGTGGACAGCGCCGAGCATGTTGTGCCAGTAGCCGGGAACGCTGCACTCCTCCGTGGTGAGCAGCCCGCCGGCTTCGAGGCGCGCCTCGAGCGCCAGCACCCGCGCCCCTTGGGCTGCCAGCTCGCCGGCGAGCACCAGCCCGTTGCTCCCCGCGCCGATGACGATAACGTCCCAGTCCGCCATACGCTCTGCCCCTGCGCCCGATTGTAGCACGGCGTCTTCTCCCGCGCCGCTCCGGTATCATGGGAGGCGCCGTGGCGGCCGAGGCACGTGCCGTGGGCGAAGCGCCTCGGCCTCCCGCTGCATGCCCGGGTGGAGGCATCGATGTCTGGAGCACTACCGTGTCCGTAAAGCCGCCAGTGGACGCACCGCGCGGCGTCGCCCGGCCGCTGGTGCTCTTCTCCCTGGGGCTCGGGTTCCTGGTCCTCGCGCTCGACAACCTGATGGTTACCGGCGCCGGGCCCACGATCGCGGGCGAGTTCCGCGGCCTGGAGTTGATCGGCTGGCTGTTCACGGCCTTCCTGCTGACCTGGACCGTCACCGGGCCGCTGTTCGGCAAGCTCGCTGATCTCTACGGGCGACGGCCGGTGCTGCTTGTCGGGCTAGGCATCCACGCCGCCGGCTCCCTCCTCGCCGGCTGTTCCCAGGCGATGGAGCAGGTCATCGCCGCGCGCCTGGTGCAGGGGGTTGGGGCGGGAGCCATTCAGACGGTGGCCTATACGGCCGGCGCAGATCTCTTCCCGCCAGCCCAGCGTGCCAGGGCGCAGGCCCTGTTCACGTTCGTCTACCTCGTGGCGGCGGTCGCGGCGCCGCTGCTCACGGGCCTGCTCGTCGATCGGGTGAGCTGGCGAGCCATCTTCCTGGTCGATATCGTCCTCGCCGCTGCGGCCAGTGGCGGGGTGGGGCTCACGCTGCGCGAGCCGGCGGGACGACGGCCGGCACGGCTAGACCTGGCTGGCGCGGCGGCGCTGATCGTGGGTGCGGGCGCTCTGCTGCTCGCACTGGCCGAGGTGAGCCGCACCGGCCAGTGGAACGCGCCCGTCCCCCTCGGGTTGTCTACGCTGGCGCTCGCCGGCGCGGTCGCCTTCTTCTGGCTAGAGGGCCGGGCGGCGGATCCCCTCGTGCCCCTCGCGCTGTTCCGCAACCGCATCGTGCTCGGGTCCTGCCTCGTGGTCCTGGCGATGGCCGCGTGCCTGTGGTCCTACAACGCCTTCGTGCCGGTGCTCGTCCAGGGCGTGCTGGGCGGCGGGCCGTTTCAGGCCAGCCTCGTCTCTCTCCCGATCAATGCCGCCTGGCTGGTCGCCAACCTCCTGGCGATGCCGCTGCTCTGGCGCTGGAGCTACCGGAAGACCTGCCTGGCCGGCATGCTGATCCTGGGCGCCGGATACGTCATCCTGGCGCTGGTCGGGCGGGGCGAGCTTGGGCCAGGAGGGGGGTTCGCTCCCGCGGCTTACGCCCTGGTGCTGCTGGGAATGGCGGTCCAGGGGGTGGGGCTGGGCTTCGTGAACACCGCCGCCGTGGTGGCTGTGCAGAACGCGGTGCCCTGGAGCGCGCGAGGCACGGCCACAGCCGCGGCGCAGTTCTTCCGCTCGTTCGGACCGGCAGTCGTGATCAGCGTCCTGCAGGTGGGGATGAACGCGCGGCTCGCGAGCGAGCTGGCAGCCCGCGGGCTGCCGCCGGAGCAGCTCGCCGGTGCGCCGGCCGGCGGGAGCCTGGCCAACGCGCTGCTCGCGCCGGCGCTGCAGGCCAGCCTCTCGCCCGCCGCGCTCGCGAGCGTGCAGCAGGCGTTGGAGGTTGCGCTGCACCAGACGTTCTGGCTCCTGGTAGGCGTGGCCGCGCTAGGCGGGCTATTGGCCGGGCTCCTGCCCGGCGGCCATCCGGAAACCCATGTCTGGCGCGCGGAGCCGCAGCGGGCCGGCGCGGTCGAGCACCGCCTGCAGCCGCGGCGGGGGATACCGCCCGCTGGCCGTGGCGGCTGAGGGCCTCCATGCGCGCGAGGAGGGGAAGGCAGCGACGGCCGGGCGCCCACTTCCGGGCTGGCGTCTACGCGGTGGTACGGAGCATCCCGCCCGGCCGGGTGATGACTTACGGCCAGGTGGCCCTGCTCCTCGGCCTGCCGCGGGCGGCGCGCGCCGTCGGCGGGGCGCTGCACTGGCTGCCAGCCGATACCGATGTGCCCTGGCACCGCGTGGTCAACTGCCACGGACGCATCAGCACGCGCTGTCCGGAGCACGCTAGGTGGGAGCAGGCAGCACGGCTCCGCGCCGAAGGGGTGGTGGTGGACGATACCCTCACGCTCGACCTCGCCCGCTACCGGTGGTGGCCCGATGCCGCCACCCTCGCCGCATGGCGGCTGGCGCCAGAGGTGGTGCGCGCTATCGAGGCGCTGATCGCGCGGGCCACGGGCCTGCAGTTAGGGAGGGGCGGTATGGTGGGCTGTCCGGAGTCGGTGCGGCTCTGAGGGCTGATCTAGGGGGCGGGAAGTACGTGAAAGGGGGACGTGATGGCACTGCAGCGGCTGAACCCCGCCGGGCTGGCCCCGCCGGTGGGGGCCTATGTGCACGGGGTGCGTGGCGGCGGGCTGGTGTTCGTCGCCGGCCAGGTGGCCCGCGACCGCGAGGGCCGGATCGTGGGGGTGGGCGACATCGAGGCGCAGACAGCCCAGGCGCTGGAGAACGTCCAAGCGGTGCTGGCCGAGGCGGGTTGTACCCTCGCCGACGTGGTCAAGCTCACCGTGTATCTCACGGACATGCGCCACCGCGAGCGTGTGAGCGCGGTGCGCCGGCGCTACTTCGGCGAGCACCTGCCGGCGAGCACGATGGTCGAGGTGAGCAAGCTCGGGAGCCCGGAGCTGCTGATCGAGATCGACGCCATCGCCTTGGCCCCGGCGCAGGCGCCCACGGTGGCCGAAGACGAGCTCTAGCCGGCGCGAACGCGCGGGCGCCGCGCCCACCCTTCGGAACAAAGGGGCGCGGCGCCCGCGGCGGCAGGGGCGAGCTCTACCCGGACGCGCCCGATAGAGCCAGCCCCGGATGTCGCCCGTCCGCTACTCCGTCGGCAGGCCCGCGTTCTTCCAGCCCTGGGTACCGCCATCGATCATGGCGACCTTGGTGAAGCCCATGTCCTTGAGCAGCTTGGCCGCCAGGGCCGCCTGGCCGCCGGCCGCGCAGGTGGTGATCACCTGGCGGGAGCGGTCCTGCAGGCGCGGGTCGCGCAGCGCCTCGGGCAGCTCCTGGTCAGCCCGGATGGGCAGCACGCCCAGGGGCACATTGATGGAGCCCGGGATGGCGCCGAGCGGCTGGATGTCCGTCGGCTCTCGGACGTCGACCACGATGGCGTTCGGGTCCTGCTGCAGGCGCTGCTGGGCCTCCTGCGGGCTGAGCACCTCGACCTCGGCCCGCGCCTCTGCTACCATCTGCCGAAAAGTCTTCGCCATGGCACCTTCTCCTATACGGCTTGCTACGCGCTTGGTGGCGCATCAACGATAATCGATTCTTGGGAGCCCTGCAATCAGGGCGGGCCGGAGCAGAGCCCGGCCCGCGAGGAGACACGGGATGGCGGTAGTCAAAGGCCGGACCTCCCTGGCGGGCGAGACGCCCACCCTCAAGGTGGGTGACCCGGCCCCCGACTTCGAGCTGCGCAGCCACCTCGGCGGCACGGTGCGGCTCAGCGCGCTGCGCGGCAAGAACGTCGTGCTGGCCTTCCACCCCGCCGCCTGGACGCCGGTCTGAAGCGCGCAGATGCCCGAGTACGAGGCGCTCAAGTCTCGGTTCGCGGGCTACAATGCCCAGGTCCTGGGCATCAGCGTGGACAACGTGCCGTGCCTGGTGGCATGGAGCAACTCGCTCGGCGGGATCACCTACCCGCTGCTGAGCGACTTCTGGCCTCATGGCGAGGTTGCCCGGCGCTACGGCGTGCTGCTGGAGAATCTCGGCATCGCCCAGCGAGCGCTGTTCATCGTCGATAAAGAGGGCCGGATCGCCTATATCGACGTGCACAAGATCGACGAGCAGCCCGATCCCGAGGCGCTGTTCGAGGTGCTGAAGACGCTCTCCTGACGAGCCAGGACCCGCGGGCTAGGCGGGTGCGGCCCGCGCGGCGAGGTCGTCGCGCACCAGGGCGACGAAGGCGGCCGCCAGCCCCTCGGGCGGGCGCCGGCGCAGCCAGACCAGGTAGATCGGCCGGCTCAGCGCCGGGGGCGGGGTGACCGCCAGCTCCGCGAGGGTGCCGCGGCGGAGATCCTCGGCCACGGCGCTGTGCGGCACGAAGCTGATCCCCAGCCCGGCCCAGACCATCTGCTTGACGACCTCGATGTAGTCGAGGTCCATCGCCACGCGGGGCCGCACGCCGTGGTGCGCCAGGTAGTCCTGCACCCCGCGCCAGTAGCCTGTGTTCGCTTCCGTGGAGATCAGCGGGAGCTCGGCCAGCCGCCCTACCGCCAGGGGCTGCGGCAGCCGCTCGCGGAGCGAGGGCGCGGCCACGACCACGATCGGGTCGGCGTACACCTGTTCCTGCTGCAGCTCGGGCACGGCCATGGCGGCGGTGTTCAAGGCCACCTCGGCGAGGTGGTCGAGCACCAGGCGCGCCACGTCCAGCGGCTGCGCCACGCGCACCGCCACCTCGGCCTGGGGGTGCTGCTGGTGGAGGCGCCGCAGCACGCGCGGTAGCACGTAAGTGCTCGTGGTGGGGGTAGCAGCGAGGGTGAGGCGCGCGCCGCGGCCGAGCGCCTGCCGCACCTGCCAGCGCGCCTCCTCCTCCAGGCTGAGCAGGCGCTCGGCGAGCGGCAGCAGCGTGGCCCCCATGGGGGTGGGCTCCAGGCGCCGGCCCGTGCGGCGGAACAGCGCGCCGCCCAGCTCCTTCTCGAGCGCGGCGATGCGCTCGGAGACCGTGGCCTGCGCCAGCCCGAGGCTGAGCGCCGCCTTGGTCACCGTTCCCTGCCGGACAACTTCGCGAAAGGCTGCCAGGTCCGCGAGCCGCATGCCGCGCTCCAGGTATATCGGCGATTCCGATAGCAGACCCTAAGGGTAGGCGGTGGTATCGCCAGCGTAAGGGGATTATAATGGAGGCCACTAGTGGCCAGCATCGCTGGCCGGTCCATCGGGTGCGAGCGGGCGGCAGCCTGTTGCCGCCAAGGAGGAGATTGCCGTGGCTATCGCGACGCGTAAGGACATCACCAGCCTCCCGGCGACCATCGAGTGGCTGCGCTCGGAAGGGCTCCTGCTGGAGACCGACGTCGAGGTCGATCCCGACCTGGAGATCTGCGCTATCCAGAAGGCGCTCGACGGCTCCCTCCCCATGCTCTTCAATCACGTTAAGGGCTATCCTCATGCCCGCGTGGTCACCAACCTGTTCGCCAACTACGACGTGATCGACCGCATGTTTGGGTGGAACGGCCCGCAGGACCGTACGCGGCGGCTGGCCCACGCCCTCACCCATCCGATCCCGCCGGTGGTCATCCCTCAAGACGAGGCGCCCTGCCAGGAGGAGGTGATCACCGACGACCTGGACGTGAACAAGTACATCGTGGCCATCCGCCACACGGCGCAGGAGAGCGAGTTCACGATCGGCAGTGGCAACAGCGTCGTAGTGGGCGAGTACTTCCACGGCGGCAGCCACATCGGCTACAACCGCATGAGCTTCCGCTGGGGCAATGTCGGCACCTTCCAGGCGGCGCCCGGCTCGCACATGTGGCAGGTGATGACTGAGCACTACCGCGACGAGAAGCCCATCCCGCTCACGGTGTGCTTCGGCCTCCCGCCGGCCTGCACGCTCGTCGCGGGCGCGGGCTTCGACTACGTGATCCTGCCGCGCGGCTGCGACGAGCTGGGCGTGGCCGGCGCGGTGCAGGGGTCGCCGATCCGCCTGGTGAAGGCGCGTACCGTCGACGCCTACGCGGTGGCCGACTGCGAGTACGTGCTCGAGGGCTACCTCCACCCGCGCGACCGGCGCTACGAGACGGCCGAGGCGGAGCGCGCCGGGGTGCAGGGCAAGCTGCCGTTCCACCCCGAGTGGGCCGGCTACATGGGCAAGGCCTATAAGGCGCCCACCTTCCACGTCACGGCGATCACCATGCGCCGCCGCACCGCCCGGCCGCTGATCTACCCGCTGGGCGTCCACACCGCGGACGACAACAACATCGACACGACGGTACGCGAGGCGGCCATCTTCGAGCTGTGCGAGCGGCTGCAGCCTGGCATCATCCAGGACGTGCACATCCCCTACTGCATGACCGACTGGGGCGGCTGCATCATCCAGGTGAAGAAGCGGAACAAGATCGAGGAGGGCTGGCAGCGCAACTTCCTGGCCGCCATCCTCGCCTGCAACCAGGGGATGCGGCTCGCCATCGCCGTCGACACCGATGTCGACATCTACAGCATGGATGACATCATCTGGGCGCTCACCACGCGCGTGAACCCGCACACCGACATCCTGAACCCGGTGCCGGGCGGCATCGGCCAGACGTTCCAGCCGGCCGAGCGCATGACGGCGGGGGAGCGCGAGTGGAAGGCCTCGAACACCCAGTTCGAGGGCGGCATGGGCATCGACGCCACGGTGCCCTTCGGCTACGAGGCAGACTTCGCGCGGCCGCAGTATGCGGTGGAGCGCATCGATCTCAAGAAGTGGTTCGCCGAGCGCGACATCGTGCGCGCGAAGTCGCTGATGAAAGGTTGGGTCGAGATCCTCGCCCGCACCGGGCGGTAGGAGTGGCAGGGCCGGGGGCGCGGCGCCGCCCCCGGCCGCTGCGCCGGTCATGGCGGACGAACGGCGTGTAGCGCACGAGCAAGCGAATCGCCCCTCTGCCGCGCCGGGGCATGGGAAGCCCGAACAGGCCCCGGCCGCGCCGCCCGATGGCGTGTTGGGCCCCTACCGGGTCCTGGACCTCACCACCAGCTGGGGCTACCTTTGCGGCAAGATCCTAGGGGACCTCGGCGCGGACGTCGTCAAGATCGAGCCGCCGGGCGGCGACCCCGACCGCGGGCTCGGGCCGTTCTACCACGACCAGCCGCATCCGGAGCGCAGCCTGTACTGGTACGCGTTCAACACCAGCAAGCGCGGCATCACCCTTGACCTCGGCTGTGCTACCGGCCGCGAGCTGTTCTACCGCCTGGTGCGCACTGCCGACTTCGTGCTCGAGTCGTTCCCGCCCGACCAGCGCACCGCGCTCGGGCTAGACTACAGTGTCCTGCGCGCCATCAACCCGCGCATCATCCTCACCTCGATCACGCCGTTTGGCACGACGGGCCCCTACGCGCACTACCGCGCCACCGACCTGGAGGCCATGGCGCTGGGCGGCTTCATGGCGGTCACCGGCCAGCCCGGCCGCCCGCCGCTGCGCATCTCGGTGCCCCAAGCGCCCTTGTGGGCCAGCATGCACGCGGCGATGGGCACGCTGATCGCCCACTGGGCGCGGGAGCAGCGCGGCGTGGGCCAGCACGTGGATGTCTCGGCCCAGGCGAGCGTGATCTCCAGCCTGGCCCACGCGCCGACCTTCTGGGATGTGGAGCGCACGAACCCCGAGCGCAGCGGCGAGTTCATGACCGGCCGCAGCATCACGGGGGCGCGCATGCGCGCCATCTGGCCCTGCCGGGATGGCTACATCAACTTCATCATCTACGGCGGCCCGGCCGGCGTGCGGACGCTCCAGGCGCTCGTGGCCTGGCTCGATGAGAAGGGCCTGGCCACCCCGCGGCTGAAGAGCTGGGACTGGAGCCGCTTCGACGTGGCCACGATCACACAGGAGGAGGTCGATGCCATCGAGGGGCCGGCCGCGGCCCTGTTCCGCACGCTCACCAAGACGGAGTACTACCGCGGCGTGATCGAGCGCGGCATGCTGGGCTATCCGGTGGCCTCGGCCGAGGACCACCTGGCCGATCCGCAGCTCGCGGCGCGGGGCTTCTGGCGGGAGCTCTTCCATCCCGAGCTGGGCGTCAGCCTGCGCTACCCGGGCCCCTTCGCGCGCTTCGGCGCCGGCACGTGCGAGCTGCGCCGGCGCGCGCCGCTGATCGGGGAGCACAACGTCGAGATCTATCACGGCGAGCTGGGGCTGAGCCTGCAGGAGCTGGCGCGGCTCAAGGCCGCGCGCGTGATCTGAGGGGCAACGCGGAGGAGCGATGGAAGGGGCGCTGAGCGGTATTCGGGTCGTAGAGTTCGCCGTCTTCGCCGCGGGGCCGGTGGTGGGCAAGCACATGGCCAACTACGGCGCCGAGGTGATCCGCGTCGAGTCGCACCTGAGCCCGGATGGCTTCCGCACCCACTACCCGCCCTTCGCCGGCGGCCGCCCCGGCCTCGATCGGTCGGGCTGCTTCGCCGTGTTCAACGACGGCAAGCTCAGCGTGACGCTGAACCTGAAGGCGCCGGAGGGGGTGGAGCTGGCCAAGCGCCTGGTCGCCCGCGCCGACGTAGTGATCGAGAACTTCACGCCGGGCACCATCGACCGCCTCGGCCTGGGCTACGAGGTGCTCCGTACCGTCCGGCCGGACCTTATCATGCTCAGCTCGTGCAACATGGGGGCGACGGGGCCCTACGCGCGCCACCCCGGCTTCGGCTCGATGCTCTCCTCGCTCGGCGGCTTCACCTACCTCACCGGCTACCCCGGCGAGACCCCGCTGCTCAACTACGGCCCGTACATCGACTTCATCGGCGCGGGCTACGGGCTGATCGCTGTGCTGGCGGCGCTCGACTACCGCCGCCGGACGGGCCAGGGCCAGCACATCGACCTCTCGCAGTACGAGAGCGGCCTCCAGTTCATGGCCAGCGTCCTGCTGGACTACACCGCCAATGGCCACCTCGCCGAGCGCTGCGGCAACCGGTCGGAGTACGCCGCGCCGCAGGGCGCCTTCCCCTGCCGGGGCGAAGACGCCTGGTGCACGATCAGCGTGACTAGCGATGCGGAGTGGGTCGCGCTGCGCCGCGCCATGGGCGACCCACCTTGGGCGGCCGACCCCCGCTTCGACACGCTGCTCGGCCGGAAGGCGCACGAGGACGAGCTCGAGGCGCGGCTCGCCGAGTGGACGCGTGAGCGCACGCCGCAGGAGGTGATGGAGACGCTGCAGGCAGCGGGCGTGCCTGCGGCGGTGGTGAACACGATGGCCGACCTGTACAGCGACCCGCAGCTCACGCACCGCGGTTTCTGGTGGCCGCTGCCGCATCCCGAGCTGGGCGTGTTCTGCTACGAGAGCAGCGGCTTCGTGCTCTCCGACACCCCCGCGCAGCCGGCCCGGCCGAGCCCCTGTCTGGGCGAGCACAACCGCTACGTGTTCTGCGAGCTGCTTGGCCTCTCCGAGGCGGAGTACACGGCGCTGCTGGAGCGCAAGGTCATCTACTGACCGGGCGGTCGCTGCACCGCAGGCGGTGAAAAGGTATCCGCCCTCTGGGCGGAATTGGCGGGCGGATGCCTCGCAGCCAGGTCGGTCACTCGTTGGGCATCCTCGTGGCGCTTGCTACCTCGTCAGAGCACCGGAGCGACGAGCAACCCCGCTACGATACCGGGGGATACTGCTGTTCCCACCGCTGGAGCTGCCCGCTCGCGCTCAGCTTGTCCAGGAAGCGCGTGTCCACGAAGTCCTCGGGGCGGGCGGTGCGCGCGCGCTCGTCGCCGCTCTCGACGAGCTGGTCGAGGACCGTCTGCACGCCCCGCAGGGTCGGGTACGGCGGGCGCGAATACCACTGGTTGTATTGTTCGTAGGTCTCGGCCAGCGCCTCGGGGTCCTCCAGCCCCATGAAGCGACCGACTGCGGCCCGCGCGGCCTCCGGCCGCGCCCGGTAGTAGTAGACGCCTTCGGCCCAAGCGCTCACGAACCGCTCCACGACCTCCGGCTCGGCCGCGAGGCGGGCGCGCGTGGTGACGACGCACGTGTGCTGGTATTCCAGCCCCAGGTCGGCGATCTGGGCCAGCTGGTAGAAACCGGCGCGGCGGGCGAGCGTGGTGAGCGGGGGCTGGAGGATCGTGGCGTCGACCGCGCCGGCCTGGAGAGCCGTGAGCCGCTCGGGCGGCTGGCCGGTCTGCAGGATCTCCACGTCGCGGTTCGGGTCGAGGCCCCAGCGGCGCAGGGCGAACCGGGCGGCGAAGTCCGGCGCATCGCCGAAGGTGCTCACCCCGATGCGCCGCCCACGCAGCCCTGCCGGGTCGAGCGCCTCGCGCGTCCATAGGCTCAAGTCCACCGTCCCGAGCCCGCCCGCCACGATCACGGTGTCGCCGCCGGCCAGGCCGGCGCTCACGACGTGGACGCCGGAGCTGATGACGAGCGGCACCTCGCCCGACAGCAGCGAGGCGATGGTCGCGCGGGGCGACGCGTTGCTGATCTCCACCACAAGCCCATGCTGGGCGAACAGCCCGCCCTCCTGGATGACGTTGAGCAGCGCCTGGCTCCCCGATACGGCGCTGTGGAGCACGCGCACCGGGATAGGAGCCGGGGGGGCGGGCTCCGCCGGCGCGGCGGCCGGCGCCGCCGGGGCGCCGCCAGACTCGCGCGCCGGGGCAGCCGGTGCCCCACAGGCGCTGCTGAGCAGGGTGAGCACGAGGCCGAGACCGAGCACGAGCCCGCACGCTCCTCGGCCGGGCCAGGCCTGGACAGACCGCTTGGCCATCGCCTCTCTCCTTCCCGTACCGGGCGCCCTCGCCACCGGTGCCCGGCTGCCGATCGCGTCCCCGGTCCCGCGGCGAGCTTAGTAGTCGATGCTCCAGACGTCGTAGAGCAGCTCCATCCGGCGCAGCGTCACCTGGCGGGTCAGGGCCTGGAGCTCTGGCGCGGTGAGGTAGCGCAGCGCGATCTGCTCGGCGAGTGCGCCGTGCTCCTCGTCCGCCTCGGTGTGGACGGTGAAGAACCGCGCCTTCTCGGGCGGGACGCCATAGTTCTGGATGAGGCCCTGGCCGAGCGCCGCCGCCGCGGGCGGGAACGTCCCCTCGGCGCCCATCTGCGCAGCCATCACGACGAACCAGGGCAGCGTGTGGATGATCAGCTCGGCATAGTAGAGGTGCGCCGCCGTGGCGGGCAGCAGCGGGGCGTTGTCCAGCTCGTCGCGGCGGATGCCCAGGTAGTCGGCGAACTCGAGGAACATCTCGGCGTGGCCGGCGCTGCCCGGCCGCAGGCCGCGGGTCTCTTCCTCGACGACCTCGAACAGCTTGGCGGAGAACTCCGGGTCGGTACAGGCCAGGTAGCGCAGCATGGCGATCCGCGGCACAGCCCGCCGGAACTGGTAGTCCTGGATCGCCCAGCGGCGGATCTCGTCCAGCGTCGCCGTGCCGGCGCAGACAGCGCGGACGAAGGGATGGTTCACGCGCTGTTTCGGCGACCGGGCGATCTCCTCCTTGAGCTGGCGCACGAACTCTGCCGACGAGAGCACTGGCGACTCTGTAGCCATCTTCCACCTCCCCGTGTCATACATTGTGCTTGGCCGGCGGCGCGCTTGCCAATCCCTGTCCGCCGCACCGAGATAGCCGTAAGCGCTGCACGAGGCGCGGCGCGCCTCCCACTGTACCGGATGCGCCGTAAGTGTCGTTGGCGCGGGGGCCACGTGCCAGCCGGGATATCGTTGGGGTTGAGCACCGGGCGGGGCGTGTCCCTCGCCGCCTGGGCGATGGGAGCGGCCAACAGCGAGAGCGGTAGCTCTGGAGGCGCTGGCCGGTGCCTGGGCCACGGTGGTGAGGAGCGCGGTGTGGTGTCGCAGGGCGGCGTTATGTTAGAGGATATGGCAACGGGAGCAGATGCGCTGCCGAAGCTATCTGGTGCGCGGCGGCGTCGCCACGCACGGCCCGGGCGGCCAAAAGGGGGGAACGATGCGTGTGCGCTGGCTGCGAGCGAGTGTGCTGCTGGCCATCGTGGTGCTGTTAACTGGCGGCTGCGCGCCCGGTCCGGCCGCGGCGCCGGCGCCGCCGGCGGCCTCGACACCCCTCGCCAGCGCGCCCACCGCAGTGCCGACCCCGGTGCGGGTCCGGCTGGCCAGCCAGAAGGTGGCTACCGACGTCGCTCTCTACCTCGCGGACGAGCGCGGCTACTTCCGCCAGGAGGGGATCGACCTGGAGTTCGTGATCTTCGCCAACGCCTCGGAGATGATTCCGGCACTAGCCACCGGCCAGATCGAGGCCTCGCCGATCGCGGCCAACCCGGCGGCCTGGAATGCCGTGGCGCGGGGGGTGGCGGCGAAGGTCGTGCTGGACAAAGGCACGTTCCGCCCGGGCCACAGCGACCAGGCGCTGGTTGTCCGGAAGGCGGTCTATGACGCGGGGCGGGGCCAGCGCCTCGAGGACCTACGCGGGCTCACCCTGGCGATCACCCCACCGGGCAAGGCGACGACGAGCGCTTGTGCGCTCTCCGCGGCGCTCCAGCGCACTACCAGCCTCACGCTCGACGATCTCACCATCCAGCCCCTGCCGTTCCCCGACCAGGTGCCGGCGCTTGCCAACGGGAGCGTCGACGCGGCCATGATGGCCGAGCCCTACATGTCGCATGCGCTGCGGCAGGGGAGCGGGGTCAAGGTCATGGGGCTGGACGAGATGTACCCCAACTTCACCATCAGCGCGCTGGGTTTCTCCTCAACCTTCTACGCCAACCGGCCGGCGGCGAAGGGCTTCACGCGCGCGTACATCCGTGCGATTCGGGACTATCTCGCCGCCATCAGCGGCCGGGCGGGAGAGGGTGCCCGCGCCCAGATCGACGAGCTCATCGCCCGCTTCACGGGCATCGACCTGACGACCGTGCGCAGCATGGCACCGCCGGGGTTCAGCCCCAACGGCTTGCCCAACATCGACTCGATGCTCTACTGCTATCAGCTCTTCCGGGAGCAAGGCCTTATCCCGCAGCCGGTCGCCGAGGAGGCGTTCGCGGCCCTGTGGGGCACGGAACTCGTCGAGGAGGTGCTTGGCGAGATCGGGCGCGTGCCGGAGGGCTAAGCGCCGGCACCCGCTCCACGGCGCTCGCATGGGGGTGGCGTCCAAGGCCTAGCCTGCTGAGAGGGGGGAAACATGTACCGAGGACGCACACTGGGTCTCCGGTCGGTGGTGGCACTGGCAGTGCTGTTGCTCCTCAGCGGGGTGGCGGTGGCGCCGGCCGCGGCCGGCGCGCTCACCAGCCCCCTGGCCTGGCCGATGGGCTGGTGTCCCGGCTTCGGCGTCGGCCTGTGTCCGTGGCCGTTTTTCGGCGCTTGTCCATGGCCGTTCCCGGGTGTCGGGGTCTGCCCCGGCTTCGCCCGCTATCCGGGCATCATGCCGCCGGCGGCGCCCGTGGCGCCGCCCACGCCCGTGCAGCGGGTGCGGTTGGCCATCGGCGACAACTACTTCTTTCCTGCGGAGATCTCGGTGCCTGTGGGCACACAGGTGGCCTGGGTGAACAACGGGCGCAACCAGCACACCGTTACAGCCCCAGGCATCTGGGACTCCGGCACGATCAACCCGGGCGGCCGCTGGGCGGCGCTCTTCGCCGTCACCGGGACCTTCGATTACATGTGCCGGATCCATCCCGATGAGATGCGCGGTCGCCTGATCGTCACCGCCCCGTAGCCTCACCGGGGGGAGCGGGGCACCGCGGTGGGCCCGCGCAAGACGCCACCCCCGTCCGCCGCGGTACTGCTGGCGAAGCCGCGTGCCCGCTCTCGCCTGGGCGCAGCCGGGAGCGGCGAGAAAGCCTGGGCGGCACGGAACCACCGCTGCCTCCCCGCGATCCCTGTTACCCGCGCCGCGCGCCGCGGCGGTTCTGTTAAGCTCTATAATTACCCGCTGAGGGGCGGCTGGCCCTGTGCCGGCTCGACGGAGGGGGCGGTCGGGGCGGAGCCATCGAGCGGCGGCTCACGCTTGCGAGAGCTGTTCTTGCAAGACGGGGGAGATAGCCCATGAAGCGACTACTGGCGGCTCTCGGCTCAGGAGTAGTGGCGCTGGCGCTGTTCTTTACCCAGGCAGAACCCGTTGACGCGCAGCAGTGGTGGTACGGTGCGCCCCCGGCACCAAGGGGTGGGCCCACCATGGCCCAGCAGCGGGGCCGGGCCCCGGCGCCCGTGGTGCGGCGGGCACCCGCACCGGCGGCGCGGCCGGCCGCGCGGCCCGCGCCCGCCCGGGCGGGGGGGCTGGATCCGGCTACCGTAGCCGGTGCGCTCGGAGGGCTAGGCCTCCTGTCCCTCGGCGGTGGCCTGGCGCTGCGGCGCCGGACCGGCTAGGGCGATCTTGCGCTCTGCCCTGACCGCTCGTCTGCCGGCCGCGCGGTGCGGAGGGTGAAAGGCGCCCCTGCGTCCTGCACGGAGCCGCACCCGCGGCCGGCGGTTTTCAGGCGGCGCCGCTCCGACCGCCTCCTTCAGCCGCGAGGCGTGACGCTCACGAGCTGCCCCACCACCACGAGCCAGTGGGTGTAGCCGCGGATGCGCGGATCGTAGCGCCCGGCACAGGTGTAGAGGGTGATGCGGGTGTCGGCGGTGGGCTGGATGAAGCTGTAGTCGGTGTTCGGCACCGTACGCACCTCGCGCACCACCCAGTCCAGGCGGTGGCTCGGCGTGTAGACGTAGACGGCGTCGCCCACCCGCAGCTCCTTCAGGCGCGCGAAGACGCGGCCGGCGTTGATCGTCTCCAGGTGCCCGTTGAAGACGCTGTTGCCGGGCAGGCCGGGCTTGGCGGAGTCGGCGTGGTAGCCCACCTCCCAGGAGGGCACCTGGTACTCCCCGTTCTGGACGCCCACCGGGAGCACCTTGCTGTCGACGCGGATGCGGGGGATCGTGATCCAGACGGGATCCCCATAGGTCGGGCCGGGCGCGGCGGAGTCGGAGCCTTCTTCCTCACTCTCGTCCGCGACGGCCTCGGGTGGGGCGGCTGCCCCGTCCTCAGCCAGCGCGGGCGCGCCGGGCTCCTCGGATTCCGGCCCGGGGGCGGCAGCCGGCGGGGTCGCGGGGAGGCCGCCGGCCGCAGCCGAGGGCTCATCACCCACAGTCGCAGTCTGGAGGCCGGCGGCTGGAACGAGGGACACTGCGGCGGGCGAGTCGCCAGCGTCTGCCGCGGTGTCCAGAACAGTGAGGCGCTCCGGCAGCGGCTCCTGGGGGCCGGGCGGCTGCTGCCGCCGGTACTGCCACTCGGCCCACTGGGCATAGGTCACCGTGCCGACCGCGAGGAGGAGCAGGATAGCTCCGACGCCGAGGAGGGCGTTTCCCAGCGTGCGCCGCGACATGGCGCGACCTCCCGCTGCTCATTCTAGCAAGCGGGCCGCGGCTAGGGCGCATGGGGCGGAGCGGTGTCCTCGGCGGCGCGCCGGTAGAAGGCAGCGCGCCGCCCGGCCGTGAGGTGGGTCAGCTCCAGGCCGCCGATCCCGTAGCGCTGCATCGCGTGCCGGATCACCTCCACCGCCGCTTCGAACTCCGGCTGGACTACCTCGGTCGCCCCCGCACGGCGCAGCCGGGCCACATCGGCCGCGTCGGTAGCCCGCGCCACGATGTCGAGGCGCGGGTGCAGGGTGCGGGCGTAGCGTGTCGCCAGCTCGGCGGCCCGGGCGTCGGGCACCAGCACAGCCAGCAGCCGCGCGGTCTCTAGGTGGGCGTGATCCAGCACGGCGGGGTTCGCGGCATCGCCATAGATGACCGGTATCCCCCGCGCGCGGAGCTCCTGCACGATGAAGGGGTTGTACTCGATGGCTAGATAGCGCAGCTTGCGCCGCTCGAGCGCCTCAGCCAGCTCGCGGCCTACGCGGCCGAAGCCGCAGATCACGGTGTGGTGCCGCAGGCCCGCTGCTGCCGGGTCCGCCTCGACCGGCGCGGCGAACCATTTCCCGAGGCGGGGCAGGCGTTCGAGGCCGCTCAGCAGCGCCGGCGCGGCGCGGGGCAGGAAAGGGGTGAGCGTGATGGTCACCAGCGCGGTGGCCAGGAGCAGTTCAAAGAGGCGGGTGGGGATCGCACCCGCGTCGACTCCGATGCGCGCGAGCACGAAGGAGAACTCGCCCACCTGTGCCAGGCTGAGGCCGGTCAGCAGGGCGACCTTGCCCGGCATGCCCAGCGGCCAGGTCGCCAGCATGGTGAGACTCGCTTTGCCGAGCACCACCACGGCGGCCAGGAGCGCCACCAGGCCGGCGTGGCTCAGCAGCGTGCCGAGATCGATCAGCATGCCCACCGAGACGAAGAACAGCGAGGCGAATAGATCACGGAATGGCAGCACCTCGGCGACCACCTGGGTGCGGTAGTCCGACTCCGCGACCACCAGTCCGGCCAAGAAAGCGCCGAAGGCCAGCGAGAGCCCGGCGAGCTGGGTGACCAGAGCGGTGCCCAGGGCCAGTCCGACCACGCCGAGGAGGAACAGCTCGCGGGAGCGCATGCCAGCAGTATGGGCGAGGAGCCAGGGGACCAAGCGGTCGCCGAGCAGGTAGGCGCCGAGCAGCACGCCGCCGGCCTTGAGCGCGGTGAAGACCAGGTCGGCGAGGAGCCGCTCGCCGCCGGCCGCGAGCGCGGGCAGCACGAGGACCATCGGCACGACAGCGAGGTCCTGGACGATCAGGATGCCGAGCGCGAGCCGGCCGTGCAGCGTCTGGAGCTCCCCGCGGGAGAGGAGGACCTTCGTGGCGACCACGGTGCTGGAGAGCGCGAGGAGCGCGCCCAGGAAAATCCCTTGCGTCCACGACAACCCCAGCACCGGAGCCAGCAGCAGCCCGAGGGCGGTGGTGCTGAGGAGCTGGAGCGTGCCCCCGAGTGCGGCGGCCCGGCCCAGCTGCCGGAGCTCGCCCAGTGCGAACTCGGCGCCTAGCGCGAACATCAGGAAGGCCACGCCGATCTCGGCCAGCACCTGGACGGAGTGGATATCGGCTACGGGCCCGGGGGTGAACGGGCCGATCGCCACCCCGGCGAGGAGGTAGCCGAGGATGACGGGCAGGCCGAGGCGCTGGGCGAGCAGGCCGCCCACGAAGGCCGCCAATACGGCCAACACGAGATCGACGACGAGATGCAGCTCCCCCATGCCCTTATCATAGGGAATCGCCGCGCGACCAGTGGGGAACGGCCGGATGGTTGCACAGGCCCGCCTGCCGGGGGTATCCTTGTAGTGCTGGGCAGGCCAAGGCAGACGGCCCGTCTTGGCTTGCCCTTGTTTTTTTGCCGGTGGAAGGCAAACAGGAGGTCTGGATGATCACCGTCACCGAGCGCGCGGCCAACGCTCTGCAGGAACTCCTCGCGACCAACAGCGCGCTACCAGGGCAGGGGGTGAAGCTCGTTCCGAGCGGCGTCAACAGTATCGGCATGGTCATCGAAGCGCCGAACGAAGGCGACGAGGTGATCCTCCACGAGGGGGAGCCGTTGCTGATCGTCGATAGCCGCATCGCCAGCGACCTGGACGGCGCGGAACTCGACTACGAGACTGGCGAGGCCGACGACCCGCGGCGGGCCGGTTTCCGCCTGCGCCCTCCGACCGCCTAACCCTAGTGACACTGCGAGGGCCGGTCTGCAGGGGCGGGTCGCCGCTAGCGGCGACCCGCCCCTGTGGCGTTGCTGCACAGCAGGGGCGCGGGGCGCCCGCGCCGAGGCGTGCGTAGGCATTGCGCTGCCCACGGGCAGCTGCCAGAATACTGGGCGGGAGACGCGCGTGTTCTACCTCGTGAGTCCTCCTGCAGCCAGCAGAGGAGGGGGCTTGGAGGGGTGAGCGGTATGGAACCGGAGCTCCCCTGGGGGCTGTCTACGAGCTGGAACGGCACGCGCCAGCCCTCGCTCGCCGCGGCGTTCCGCGAGATCCGCGCGCTGGGGTTCGGCCGTGTGGAGCTGTACGCCCACTACACGCCGCAGCAGCTGGAGCAGGTGACCGAGCTAGCCCGCGAGCACCAGCTCCAGATCACCAGCCTCCACAGCCCCTGTCCCCTGCCGGTCGATCCCGCCGGCGGGCGGATCCCGCTGGGCGACTGGCTCGCCTCGCCGGATGAGGCGCAGCGCCGGCGGGCCGTGGACGCGATCCGGCGCACGATCGATACTGCCGCCCGGCTAGGCGCCCGCGCGGTGGTGGTGCACCTCGGCTACGTCGAGGGGCCGTCGCTCCAGGAGCAGCTCTTCGCTGCCATCCGCACGGCGGGGTTCGGCAGCCCCCCACACCGTGAGCTGCTCGCCCAGGCCATGCAGGAGCGCGCGCGCCGCCAAGGGCCGCACCTCGAGGCGGCCTTGAAGAGTGCGCGCGAACTGGGGGAGCACGCGCGCGGCACCGGAGTGGTCCTCGGCCTGGAGAACCGCGACCAGTACTTCCAGATCCCCAGCCTGGAGGAGTACGCAGCGGTGTTCGAGGTATGTGCAGGCCTGCCCGTGGGCTACTGGCACGATGTGGGACATGCGCAGAAGCTAGAGAACGCCGGCTTCCTCCAGCACCTGGACTACCTGCAGCGCTATGGGGACCGCCTGGTAGGCATGCACCTGCACGACGTCCGCGACGAGCATGATCACCTGGCGCCCGGCCAGGGCGCGCTCGACTTCGCAAAGCTCGTGCCGTACGTCCGTCCAGAGGTGGTCCAGACGGTAGAACTCTCGCCCGCCGTGCCCCAGGAGCAGCTTCCAGCGGCGATCCAGCACCTTGCGGCGGCCGGGCTCGCCGCACGTCCGCCGGCGCGCTCGGCATCGTAGGGACGCACCCAAGCCAAGGAGAGGGATTTGAGCATGCGTGTCCTGCTCGTTGCCGCTCTGACCACTCTGCTGGCCATCGGCGCCATGCCTGTGACAGCCCACGCCCAGCTCGGCAACCCCACGGGTCCGGGCCAGGCCGTGCCCCCGCCGCCGGCGCAGTGCCCAGACACCATCGCCTGCACCTACAGCGAGCACAACTACCTCCCCAACGGCTATCGGTTCCAGATGTTGCAGGTCTGCGGAGCGAACTGCACGACCCAGTACTGGGTGAGCAACCTCGCCGACGGGCAGCTGCTGCTCACTATCGAGCCGGTGCGGGGAGGCGGCATTATCGCGATCGGGCAAGCGGCCGGTGCGACGGACGCGCATCCGCCGCTCCGCGTGATCGTGCCGGACTACCTCCCCGCAGACGCGCTCTGCTGTCCGTCGCAGTTCAAGGACACGACCTACACGTGGGACGCCGCGCGCAACACCCTCGTGGTGAGCGCCTCCCGCGTCATCCCAGCCGGGGAGTTCGGTGGCTGGGAGACGATGCGCCAGGAGCTACAGGGAGAGCAGTTCTTCGACGTGTTTCCGAATTAGCCGGTCGCTAGCTGCCCACCCCGGGCCTGCCAGATACCCTCCGCCAGCGCTCGCGCCCCGGGCGCTGGCGGGCTTTCCGGCCCGTCCAGCGGGCGAGCCCCGGGCCCGCTAGAATCTGGGGACCACCGCGCCGATGAGCCCACCGCCGATGAGCAGGGCGATGAACGCTACGATCACGAGCGCCAGCCAGCTGATGAATGCCGTAGCGATCGCCTTGCCGGTGCTGAAGTCCAGCGCCTGACGCACGGCCACGATGCCCGCCACCAGCAGCCAGATTGCCACCACGAAGCTGATCACCGCGCCCAAGACCGGGATGAACTGGAAGACGTGTAGCACGGCGGGCGACTCCGCGAAGCCCAGCGTGCGCAGCAGCTCGCCGGGGGTCGCTTTCCCGTCGAAGAGGCGGGTGCCAACGAAGTACGTCACATAGGCCCAGACCACCCAGCCGACGAAGGCGCTGACGATGCCGCGCACGAGCCCGCCGAGCAGCCCCTGTCCCACGGGTTGTGCCCCGTTCAGGGCAGCGTCGAGGTACGCGCCCAGCGCGGTCGCGATAGCCACGAGGAGCACAACGATGGCGGCCTGAGTGGTCGCCTGTTCGTCGCGCTCGACCTCCTCATAGAGGGCGGACTGGAGCATCGCCGCTCGCCACATGCGCTCGATCAACATGGCTGCTCTCCCTTCTACTGCTGACAGGAGGGGGCATGATCAGCATGACAGGCGTAGCGCTGCACGTCAAGAAGAGCGGGACATTATGAGTGGTAACGCGGAGCGACGAGACGCTGTTATACATGCTAAACTATCACCGCTGGCGTTGAATCCTGCGGCGGATATAGCGATCTCACTGCCTTGGAGCAGCACCAGTGAACGGCGCACATCATTGGTCGATTACTTTAGGACTCGGCAAAGTAGTTCTGGTCGATTCGCTTGATTTCGTAAGTGGCAACAGGCAAAACGCCTATATTGTAATCGATTAGTAGTTCTGCGAGCTGCTCACCATCAATTAGAATGATTCGACTGCCAATATGGGAAACATAGTCCCGGGCTTCCTTCGAGAAGCTCGAGGTCGTGATAAAGACGCCTTTGCTCGCCCGATGGCCCTGGAGAGCCCCCGCGAATCTTTGGATCTCTGGCCGCCCGACCACCCCATTCCAGCGTTTGGCCTGTAAATAGATAACATCGAGGCCTAGTCGATCTTCATTAATGATACCATCGATTCCTCCATCATTTGTTCTTCCAATCGCATGGCCGGCATCCTCACGTGTGCCACCATAGCCCATTTTCACCAGTAGATCTACAACGAGCCGTTCAAAGAACGTGGGAGAGCACCGCTTCACGGCCTCTATAAGCTCGATAGCTAAACCATGCCGCAGGCGACGGTATGCTGCTTCGAGTTCTTCTACAGGGGACTGTGGCCTCGCTTTTCGCATTCGACGGGTTGCTACAGCCTTGGAGGCTGCTAATTTCTGGTATTCCTGAAATTCCGGAAACTGTTTCAGGAAAGCAATGGTGAGCTTAGCCGGACGACTCCGCAGAACCTCAAGACCGCGTTGAGTGATTCGGAAGTGTCCACGACGTGTCGCTTCTAGGAGCCCAGCTCTCTTCAGGAGAAAATAGGCCCAGCGTATACGGTTGTTAATGGTCAGCTCTCCGCTGGACACCCGCGCTTTCCGCTCGTCCTCTGTTAGCTTGAATCCATCCACCAGCTCTTCGATGGCTTCTCGGAATGCATGTTCTTGCCTGTCGCTAGCGAGGTCTAGGAGTGGCAGCATGCATGTCTGAAGGTCAGGAATGCTCATGCCTGCTTCCTCCCCATCGGTGTCCGAGCAAAGTCTCAGGTTTGCCGGCCGCAGCGATCGGAGTAGCTGCCTGACGATCGCCGTCGACAAGCGCGTCAGCTGGGCGCGGAAGCACTGCGGCCAGGCCAGCTCGCCTGGTGGCCCCAGGAGCGCTCTGACCTGCCCCGCGCGCCGTGGCTCAACGTCGCGTGGTGCCGGCGGCTCAAGCACCAGGCGTGGAACCCGCGGCAGACCGCCCCGGCGGCGCCCTGGTAACTAGCCATGAACCTCGCCAGCGCCCAGCAGAATGCTCTCCGCTTTCCCTGGTGCTCCAGCGTCCCCCACCTCACGCGCCGGTCGGGATGCTCCTCACGATAAGCACACCCCTGTACCATTAGGTCCACCGTGATGTCCACCGCCAGCGCTACACAGCGATATGATGCAGTGCGGTTGATCACCACTGGCAAGTCGGAGCCACGCACACGTTGGAAGAATACAACAGGAAACCACCGCTGCTCGAGTTTGGCTACAGCACCTGTTAACTCGAACCTGAGATCGCCTGCTCGTCGTCAGGCGAGCAGCTCCTATGGCATCGCGGCACACCGTTGGTCCAGGTAAGTCCGTAGGTCCTTCGGCACGCGTCGCTCCTTTCGGTATAGCCGGCCCCGCGTCCCTGCGCACTCTAGTGCATATCCCATAGTTGCCCCGTCGTCAAGCGCCACCCCGGCCGCTCTCTCCACCGTTTCGGGTGGAACTGGGGAGCGGCCAGAGCGAAGCAGCGGCGGGGAAGCTAAGCGTACCCCCCCTATGGCGTACGATCGGGGTGCTCAACTCGATCACCGCCGGTGGGAGGGATATACGCCAATACCCTCACGCTTCCCCTGGAGCTGCCGGGCGGGCGGGTGCTCCGCCCGGCGCCTCGAGGAGGGCCTGCCGCCGCTAGTTTTGGCGGGCCGCGGCCCGCAGCGCCCGGCGGGAGGGGCAGGGCTGGTGCCGGCGGGTCAGCGCCAGCGAGGACCTATCGGCGTTCCACCAGCTTAACGGCAGGCTCGGCAACTGGCAGGAGGAGCGCTTGAACCGCTTCACGTATCGCCTCCTGCGGGGGGGCGTCGAAGGCGAAAGCCACCGCTTCCGCGTGCTCCAACGTCCGGAACCCGCGGCTGTGTCTCCTGCTGGCCGCCTAGCTGTCACCCCAAGATGCAGAGCTCGCGTGCTGGCCCCGGCGGGGCGATAGCCTTGACGTGGTACCAGCGGGCTGGTTTAATGAGGCAGTCGCCCCGCTTTGTGAGGGAGCGGGGAGGTGTGTGCGCACCGCGGCGCACAAGACAGCGAGGCAGCGCTCGTGAGACTCGTCATCGGTATCTCCGGCAGCACTGGAGCCATCTACGGCGTGCGCCTGCTGGAGGTCCTCCATGGCCACCCGGACCTGGAGACCCACTTGGTCGTCAGCGACACGGCCAAGCGTACCATCGAGTACGAGACCGGCCGCAGCGTGGCCGACGTGCTCGCGCTCGCCACCGTCGTCTACGACCATCGCGACGTGGGCGCCGCGATCTCCAGCGGGTCGTTCCCCGTCAGCGGCATGATCATCGCGCCCTGCTCCATCAAGACGCTGTCCTCCATCGCTAACGCCTATAACGACAACCTCTTGACCCGCGCGGCTGACGTGCAGCTCAAGGAGCGTCGCAAGCTGGTGCTCATCGTCCGCGAGACGCCCCTCAATCGCACGCATCTGCGGTTGATGCTCGAGGTCACCGAGGCCGGCGGGGTGATCTTGCCGCCGGTGCCCTCGTTCTACCATCTGCCCAAGACGATCGACGATATCGTCAACCACACGGTGCAGAAGGCGCTCGACCAGTTCGGCCTGGAGAAGCACCTCTTCCGCCGCTGGCAGGGGATGGACTAGAACAGGAGGACAGGCACTCCGTAGGCCGTGGCGCTGGGCAGCTCGCCACGGCCTTCCAGTACGGGAGGGAACATGGCCGAGGCAGCGGTGGCTCCCAGGATCGAGATCCCCGAGCAGTTCAACGCGGCGAGCTGGCTAGTCGACACCCACGTCGCCCAGGGGCGCGGCGGGCGCACCGCTATCCTCTACGAGGGCCAGGAGATCACCTACGCCCAGGTGGCCGAGAACGTGAACCGCTTTGGCAATGCCCTCCGCCGGCTGGGCGTGCAGATCGAGCAGCGCGTGCTCCTGTTGTTGCTCGATAGCCCCGAGTTCGTCTACGCGTTCCTGGGCGCGATGAAGATCGGAGCGGTGCCGATCCCGACCAACACCAACCTGCGTCCCGACGACTACCTGTACATGCTCACCGACTCGCGCGCCGTGGCCGTGGTGATCAGCGAGCCGCTGCTGCCGCTCATCGAGGCGCTCCCGCGCGAGCCGCTGCGCTACCTGCGCCACATCATCGTCGCCGAGAGCGCACCGGGCCGGGGGGCGACGGCGCTGCGCGAGGGGCAGCTCTCGTTCTGGTCGCTGCTGGCCACGTCGTCGCCGGAGCTGGAGCCCGAGCCGACCAGCAAAGACGACGCCGCCTTCTGGCTCTACAGCTCGGGCACGACGGGCTTCCCCAAGGGCGCGGTGCACCTCCACCACGACATGGTCTACTGCGCCGAGTACTACGCCCGCGGGGTGCTGGGCATCACGGAGGCCGACCGCACCTTCTCGGTCGCGAAGCTGTTCTTCGCCTACGGGCTGGGCAACGCGCTCTACTTCCCGTTCAGCGTCGGCGCGACGACCATCCTCTTCCCCGGGCGGCCAGAGCCGGCGCGCATCTTCGAGGTGGTCAAGCGCTACCGCCCCACGCTGTTCTTTTCGGTCCCCACCAGCTACAGCCAGTGCCTGGCCGCCGCGGATGAGGAGGAGGCCGATTTCAGCTCCGTGCGGCTGTGCGTCTCGGCCGGCGAGGCCTTGCCGCGCGCGCTCTATGAGCGCTGGCTGGAGCGCTTCGGCGTTGAGATTCTCGATGGCATCGGCAGCACCGAGGTCCTCCACATCTTTATCTCCAACCGCCCCGGGGCTGTCCGACCCGGCAGCAGCGGCCAGATCGTGCCGGGCTACGAGGCCCGAATCCTGGACGAGGAGGGCCGGCCGGTGCCCGTCCGCGAGATCGGCAACCTGTTCATCAAGGGCGATAGCACCTGTGCCTATTACTGGAACAAGCACGACAAGACCAAGGAGACCATTCTGGGAGAGTGGATCCGGACCGGCGACAAGTACTGGGTCGACGAGGATGGCTACTACTGGTACGCGGGCCGCGCAGACGACATGCTCAAGGTGGGGGGCCAGTGGGTCTCGCCGGTCGAGATCGAGAACACCTTGGTCGAGCACCCCGCCGTGCTCGAGGCCGGCGTGGTCGGCGCGACCGACGCCGACGGCCTGACCAAGCCGCGCGCCTTCGTCGTGCTCCGCCCGGGCTACACCCCCAGCCCGGAGCTGGCGGAGGAGCTGAAAGATTTTGTAAAGTCTCGCATCGCCCCCTTCAAGTACCCGCGCTGGGTGGAGTTCGTGGCAGAACTACCGAAGACGGCCACGGGGAAGACGCAGCGGTTCCGGCTGCGGCAGGTGGCCCTAACACAGGAGGAGCGGTAAAGTGGCTGTTTCCGGCAAGGTCAAGCTTGAAGCCAAAGACGTCGTCATCGAGTACTACACGCCTCGGACCGGGCGCCGCGTGCTCGCGGTCGACGGGCTGAGCCTCCAGATCTACGAGGGGGAGTTCCTGGCGATCTGTGGCCCGAGCGGCTGTGGCAAGACCACGTTCCTCAACGCCGTGGACGGCCTGCTGCCGATCAACGCCGGCGAGATCCGGCTGGACGGCAACCTGATCACCAAGCCCGGCCACGACCGGGCGATGGTTTTCCAGCAAGCCTCGCTGCTGCCCTGGCGCACCGTGCGCCGAAACGTGGCCTACGGGCTGGAGCTGCGCGGCATGCGCGGTAAGGAGGTGAACGAGCGGGTTCAGCGCTTCATCTCGCTCGTGGGCCTGGAGGGGTTCGAGGAAGCTTACCCCCATGAGCTCTCGGGCGGCATGCAGCAGCGCTGCAACCTGGCCCGCGCGCTGGCCGCCGACCCCGAGATCCTGCTCATGGATGAGCCGTTCGCTGCGCTCGACGCCCAGACGCGCGAGTTCATGCAGCAAGAGCTGCTGCGCATCTGGAACGCTGAACGCAAGACCGTGCTCTTCATCACGCACCAGATCGACGAGGCGGTCTTCCTGGCCGATCGCGTCGTCGTCATGACCGCGCGTCCGGGCCGGGTGAAGGCGGTCTTCGATATCGACATCCCGCGCCCGCGCTCGCTGCACGTCAAGCGCGAGCCGGTCTTCCTCAAGCTCCTCGACGAGATCTGGACCCTGATCGAGGAGGAGGTCCGCAAGAGCGGCCAGTTCATCTTCGCCGACGAGGAGGTCGGGGCGGGGGCCTAGGGCCCCAGGCCGCGCCCGCCTGAGCGGAGCAGGCCGCCCCGACGGAGGAGAGGCATGGCGCAGACACAGACACGGATGCATCTCGACACGCGGGAGTGGCTCGCGCGGGTGGAGGCGTTGGGCGAGCTGCGCCGCGTCGATGGGGCTACCTGGGAAGAGGACATCGGCCGTATCACGGAGATGCTGCACCACACGGACGACTCGCCCGCGGTGCTGTTCGACAACATCCCAGGCTACCCGCCCGGCCGGCGCGTCCTGGTCAACGCCAACGGGAACCGCACGCGGCTGGCCGTCACCCTCGGCTTCGATCCACAGCTCAGCGTCGAGGAGCTCAAGCAGTGGTTCCTCGACAAGATGGAGCACATGACGCCCATGCCGGTGCGGTACGTGACCGACGGCCCCATCCTGGAGAACGTGCTCGAGGGCGATGACGTCGACTGCTGGATGTTCCCTGCGCCGAAGTGGCACCCCGAGGACGGCGGCCGCTACCTCGGCACGGGCACCGTCGACGTGACCAAGGACCCCGACTCCGACTGGATCAACCTCGGCACCTACCGGGTGATGATCCACGACCGCAAGCGGGTCGGCCTATATATCTCCCCGGGCAAGCACGGGCGCCAGCACCGCGACAAGTACTTCGCGCGCGGCGAGCCGATGCCGGTGCTGCTCGTCGTGGGGCCGACGCCCGCGCTGTTCGTCGCCAGCTCGCTCGAGATCGCCTACGGCATGTCCGAGTACGAGTGGCTGGGCGGGCTGTTCGGCGAGCCCATCGAGGTGATCCGCGGCAAGTACACCGGGCTGCCCATGCCGGCAAACGCCGAGATCGTGCTCGAGGGCTTCGCGCACCCGAACGACACCCTCCTCGAGGGGCCCTTTGGCGAGTGGACCGGCTACTATGCCAGCGGCAGCCGCCACGAGCCGGTCGTCGAGGTGAAGGCGATCTACCACCGCAACGATCCCATCTTGCTCGGCTGCCCGCCCAACAAGCCGCCGTACGAGGCGCACCGCTACCGCATCTACCTGCGCTCGGCCCTGCTCCAGCGGGAGCTGCAGCGCGCCGGCGTGCCGGACGTGACCGGCGTGTGGTGCCATGGCGTGGGCGGCTGCCGGCTGCTGAACGTCGTGGCGATCAGGCAGCGCTACCCGGGGCACTCCCGCCAGGCCGGCCACGTCGCCGCCATGTGCCGCGCCGGCGCCTACCTCGGCCGCATCGTGATCGTCGTCGACGACGATGTGGACATCAGCGACCTCGGCGAGGTGATGTGGGCCGTGTGCACGCGCGCCGACCCGGAGCGCTCGATCGACATCATCCGGCGCGCCTGGTCAGGCCCGCTCGACCCCGCCATCCCACCCGGTGAGAAGGGCTTCAACTCACGCCTGATCATCGACGCCTGCCGGCCCTTTGAGTGGCGCGACCAGTTCCCCAAACCCATCGGCCCCGACCCCGCCTACAAGCGGGAGACGCGCGAGAAGTGGGGCTGGCTGCTGAAGCGGTAGATGGCTGACCAGTGGCCGCTGCGCATCGAGGGCGTGCTCCGCGACGGGCAGCGGGTGGCCACCGCGTTCACGCTGCTGCCGTGGGTGCGCGAGCAGTTCCGGCGCAAGCTGGGGCTGGAGATCGTGCCGGGCACAGTCAACCTCGCGGTGCAGGACCCCGCCGGACGGGCGGCGCTCGCCCGGCTGCGGGCGGCAGCAGGGGTGCCTATCGACCCGCCGGACGGCCGCTACTGCGTGGGGCAGTGTTTCCCCGCGCGCCTCGGCCCGCTGCCCGCGGCGGTGGTAATCCCGCACGTGGCGGCCTACCCGCCCGACCAGCTAGAGCTGGTGGCCGCTGTGCGAGTGCGCGACGCGCTGGGGCTCCAGTCTGGCGACCGCGTGGTCGTCACCGTCTTCGCGCCGGGCACGGCGGATACAGCCACCTGAGGCAGGCTGGCCGGCCTGGGCATGAGGGAGGGCCCATGAGCGAGGGGAGCGAGCCGCAGGCTGTCGCTGCGCTGCGGGAGCAAGTGCTCGCTTACCTCGCTGCCCACAACACGGTCTCGCTGGCCACGGTGGCCGACGGCCAGCCCTGGGCGGCGACGGTCTTCTATGTGAACATCGGCACGGATCTCTACTTCCTCTCGGAGCCCAAGACGCGCCACTGCCAGAACATCCTGGCCAACGGCCGGGTGGCGGCTACCATCAACGAGGACTACCGCGACTGGCAGGAGATCAAGGGCATCCAGCTCGAGGGGCGCGCTGAGGAGGTGACGGACAAGCTCGAGCTGGCGCGGGCGCTGGCGGCCTACCTGCGCAAGTACCCGTTCGTACGGCAGTTCCTCTCGCCGGGCGGCCTGCTCGAGGGGGTCCGCATCGCCGGCAAGACCTTCGACATCCGCCTGTGGCGCCTGCGGCCCGAACGCCTCTACTATCTGGACAACGCCCGTGGCTTCAGCCAGCGGCAGGAGCTGCCGCTGCCGTGACCGCGCCGGGCCGCGCGGCGCACCCCCCGCCCTGGCCGCCTCACCCTGTCGCGCGGCGGGGTAAAGTATCAGGGGGCAGCGCCCTACTCTGGCGCGCGAGGGGGATATGCAGCTCTACAACACGCTCCGCCGGCGCGTGGAGCCCTTCACGCCGGCTGGCCCCACCGTGGGGATCTACGTCTGCGGGGTGACACCCTACGACACGACCCATCTGGGACACGCGCGCTGCTACGTGGTTTTCGATCTCCTCCAGCGTTACCTGCGCTACCACGGCTACCCGGTGCGCTACGTCCAGAACGTGACCGATGTGGACGACGACATCCTCCGCAAGGCGCGGGAGGTGGGCATCCCTTACGAGCAGCTGCGCGACGTGAACCTGGCGATCTTCCGGCGGGACATGGAGGCGCTGAACGTGCTGCCGCCCACGGTGTGGCCGCGCGCCACCCAGGAGGTGCCGGCCATGCTCGAGATCATCCAGGCGCTGGTGGCGCGCGGCCAGGCTTACGCGCGTGAGGGCTATGTCTACTTCCGTGTAGCGGCCGCCCCCGACTTCGGGACGCTGAGCGGCTGGTCGCTGGCCCAGATGCTCGCCCGCCTGCGGGAGGAGCACTTCGACCCCGATGACCCGCGCAAGGAGCACCCGCTGGACGTGCTGCTCTGGCAACCCAGCGCGCCCGACGAGCCGGCCTGGCCTAGTCCCTGGGGGCCGGGCCGGCCGGGCTGGCATATCGAGTGTACGGCGATGGCGCTCAAGTACCTCGGCCCGACGCTCGACATCCACGGCGGGGGCGAGGACCTGCTGTTCAGCCACCACGAGAGCGAGCGCGCCCAGGCCGAGGTCTATACCGGTGTGCGGCCCTTCGTCCGCTTCTGGGTGTACGCGGGCACGGTCTACCTCGACGATGCCAAGATGAGCAAGTCGCTCGGCAACCTGGTGCTGGTGCGCGACCTGCTCACGCGCTACTCCGCCGATGCCGTGCGGCTCTACCTCGCCCGCACGCACTACCGGGCCCGCCTGACCTACGACGAGCGCGAGCTGGCCGAAGCGGAGGCGCTGGTAGGCCGGCTGCGGCGCGCGGCGGCCCGGCGTGCGGACGGGGACGGGCGCCAGGAGGGTCCCGGTGCCCTGGCGGCTAATCCGCACCGGCTCGACCCGCCGGCGGTACGCCCGGCCGAGCCCCCTGCCCCTCCGGAGACAGCAGCGTTCCGCGCCCGCTTCGAGGCGGCCATGGATGCGGATCTGGACACGCCAGCGGCGATCGAGGTGCTGCTGGAGCTGGCGGCGGCCATCGAGCGCAGCCGGGCGGCCGAGGCTGCGCTGCAGGCCGCGCTTCTGGTGGAGCTGGCGGCGGTGCTGGGCCTGCGCCTCGCGGGGCAGCCGGCTCCCGTTTGGCCGCCGTCGTAGCTCTGCGGACGCCGGGGGCGCTGCTCGCCCCGCTCGGCGGCACGGGAGGTGCCTGTGCCCATCGATCTACGCAGCGATACCGTGACGCTCCCCACAGAGGAGATGTACGAGGCCATGCGGACGGCGCCGGTGGGCGACGACGTCCTGGGCGAGGATCCCACCGTGCGCCGGCTAGAGGAGGCGGCGGCCGCCCGCCTCGGCAAGGAGGCGGGGCTGTTCTTCCCCAGCGGGACGATGGCCAACCTCGCCGCGCTGCTCGCGCACACGCGCCGCGGGGACGAGGTGATCCTCGAGGCCGAGTCCCACATCGTCTACTACGAGGCGGCCGGCCTGGCGGTCGCCGGCGCGCTCATGCCGCGGCCACTGCCCGGCCACTATGGTGCGCTCGACCCCGACCAGGTGGCGGAGGCCATCCGCCCCGACGACGTGCACTTTCCCCGCACCGGCCTCGTCTGCCTGGAGAACACGCACAACCGCGCGGGAGGCACGGTCATCTCCCTGGAGCAGACGCGCGCCGTGTGCGCCGTCGCCCATGCCGCGGGGATTCCGGTGCACATCGATGGGGCGCGCATCTTCAACGCTGCGCTGGCTCTGGGCCTCGACGCCGCCGCCCTGGTGGCCGATGCCGACTCGGTGATGTTCTCGCTCTCCAAGGGCTTGAGCGCGCCGGTGGGCTCGGTGCTGGTGGGCAACCGTGCGTTCATCGCCGCCGCCCGTCGCGCGCGCAAGCTGCTGGGCGGGGGCATGCGCCAGGCCGGGGTGATCGCGGCGGCCGGGCTGGTGGCGCTGGAGCGGATGGTCGACCGGCTGGTCGAGGACCACGCGCACGCCCGGCTGCTCGGAGAGCGGCTGGCGGCCGTGCCCGGCGTGGCGGTCGACCTGGCCACCGTGCAGACCAACATGGTGCGCTTCAGTACCGCGCCCTGCGGCCTCGAGGCACCGCAGTTCGTGGCGCGGCTCCGCGAGCACGGCGTGCTGGCCGGCGCGCGCGACCGCTGGACCATCCGGATGGTGACCCACCGTCACATCACGGCCGCTGACGTGGAGGCGGCCGCCGCCGCCGTGCGCGCCGTCGCGGCCGAGGCACTTGCCGCCGCCCGGCCGGGCGACCGGGCGGCGCGCGGCTAGCGGCTCGCCGGCTTAGGCGTGGGCACGACGCGCACGCGTGCGACGCGGTGGCCGTCCATCTCCTCGACGCGCAGCACAGTGTCGTCGATCCGCACCTCGTCGCCGACTTTCGGGAGGCGCCCGAGGTGCAGCATGACCAGCCCGCCGATCGTCTCGACCGTCTGGGTGTCCTCCTCCGTGATGTGCAGCCCGCACGGCGCGGCAACGTCCTCGATGCGGGCCAGGCCGTCGACCAGCAGGCTGCCATCGGGCTGGGGCACAACCGGC